>Ga0307986_10000019_pt1 | contig 103293 bp, 104 predicted proteins | sample EllFjometageno82_FD_203170 | JGI IMG/M metagenome (GOLD analysis project Ga0307986, IMG submission 203170) | Marine microbial communities from Ellis Fjord, Antarctic Ocean - #82 | ecosystem: Environmental > Aquatic > Marine > Unclassified | place: Southern Ocean | collected 2014-10-09 | reverse complement strand
TCTTTGTTTACTGAGAAACCAAAACTGACCTCTTTAGTATTAACTTTGTCTTTAATTTTTATGTTGGTATTTTTTATATCTCCCAAGATACTAAAGTTTTTTACTGACAACTCTTCATTAAAATCTATCACTAACAGAGAATTAATATATCCTCCATAAATATTATTCAGTACAAAGCTTTTTAAATTTGATGGTTTTACTTTGATTAAAATTTTTTGTAGATCATTGAATTCAATTTCATTGAAATCAGCTATTAATTTAACTAATTGTGGTTTTGATTTCATAATTGAAATAATTTTAAAATAAATTTTAATTTTTGAAAAATCTAATTTTGTTTTTTTATATTTAAGTATCGGCGTGTCGGTTGCTAAGAGAAAACTTAAATTTTTTAAGTCTAATTTAATTTTTATTTTTTTTAAAACTAAGTTAAAATCTTTATCTTTTTTTTGTACTTGATCTATAATTAAATTATTAAATTTATTAGTTTCGATCCCGATTGTTGACAAGTACACAATAAGTCCAGAAAAAATAATTATAAAGAATAAGAAAATATTTAAAAAAAATTTTTTCATTTACTTTTAACTAGGTTTGCCTCTATGAAAGCGTCAATATTTCCATCCAAAACTCTATCTGGATTTGTATCTTCAAATTTGCTTCTTAAATCTTTAACTAACCTATACGGGTGTAATACATATGTCCTTATTTGATGACCCCAACCTATATCGGTTTTAGAATTTAATTTTTTTTGATCCTCTTTTTCTCTTTTCTGACTTTCGTACTCATAAAGCCTTGCCTTCAACATTTTATAGCATGTGTCTTTATTTTTGTGTTGAGACCTCTCATTTTGACACTGAACGACAATTTTAGTTGGTATGTGAGTTATTCTTACGGCACTATCAGTTGTATTAACGTGTTGGCCACCTGCTCCGCTAGATCTGTAAGTGTCTATTCTAAGATCTTTTTCATCTATTTTTATGTCAATCTCATCATCAATAGCAGGATAAACCCAAATGCTAGCAAAACTTGTGTGTCTTCTGGCTCCGCTGTCAAATGGTGAAATCCTAACTAGCCTATGAACTCCAGACTCTAGTTTTGTTAACCCGTATAAATATTCTCCTGAAACTTTAAGTGTAGATGACTTTATGCCCGCTTCCTCTCCTTGATGTTCGCTAATAATTTCATAATTAAAATTTTTTTTATCGAACCACTTTAAATACATTCTTCTTAACATTTCTGCCCAATCTTGACTTTCTGTACCTCCAGCTCCAGCATGTATTTCTAAATAAATATCAAAATGATCATTTTCTCCGGATAAAAAACATTTGGCTTCATTTTTTTTTATTTTTTTAATTATATTTTTAATTTTTTTTTCACAATCAGATAAAATTTCAGTATTTTTTTCTTCTAATCCTAATGAATAAATATCATTTAAATTATCTAATTCTAATTTTGATTCTGTGTACGAAGTAAGAATTGACTCTAGATGTTTTTTTTCTTTAACAATTTTTTTTACTTTATTGTTGTCTTTCCAGAAATCTTCTTTGGAAATCAATGTATTTAAATTTGATAGTTTGCTTTCAATATTATTAGTATCAAAGATACCCCCTTATATTATTAAGAGATTTTTTAGCTAAATTTATTTGTAATACAATTGATTCCATTAATAAAACTGCCTAAACTTTATAAGTTTATCATAATTACTGTTTATATTTAAATTATTATTTTTAAGCTTAGTAATATCTTTAGCTTTAAAAGCTTCAATAATAGCTTTTTGTTTGCCAAGGTTTTCTTTTTCACCAGTTTCATAATTAATTGCCGAAAAAACTATTCCCTCTGGAATTGTAAAAGGTTTGAAATCCTCTCTATAAAGAGCTTTTTCAACAAATTTTTTGAATATTGGTAGGGCGGCTTTAGCTCCGGTCTCATAACGACCCAGAGTTTGAGGGTTGTCAAAACCAACGTAAACACCAATGACCAAATTTGATGAAAATCCTACAAACCATGCATCGTAATTATTATTTGTTGTTCCGGTTTTTCCAGCTAATGGAACATTTAAATCTCTTAATTTTTTTCCTGTTCCTCTCTCAACCACCCCTTCAAGCATTGAAGTGATTTGATAGGCAGTTTCCTTGCTAATGACTTGAATATTGTTATCTTTAATTTTAGGAAATTTATTAGAATTTTCTATTAACCTGTCACATTCTAAACATTCTCTTTTATCTGAATTAAAAATTGTTTTCCCTCTACGATCTTGAATTCTGTCTATAATAATTGGACTAATTTTTTTTCCTCCATTCACAAAAGAGGCATAAGCTGAGGTAATATTCATTAAAGTAGTTTCTGCCGAGCCTAAAGAAACAGACAATAGTTCTGGAATTTCTTCGTATATATTTAGATCTTTTGAAAGTTTTAAAATTTTTTCTAAGCCAACATTTTGTGATATTCTTACAGTCATTAAATTTCGTGAATATTCAATACCTTTTCTTAAAGTTGATGGTCCATAAAATTTTTTTCCATAATTTTCTGGCTTCCAGTTTTTTAGGCCTACTCCTTGTTCTGCAATAAAAGGTGCATCAAGAACAATCGAGTTTGGGGAATATCCATTTTCTAATGCCGCTGCGTAAACAAATGGTTTAAAAGCAGAACCTGGTTGTCTCTTTGCTTGTGTCGCTCTGTTAAATTCGCTAGATTTAAAACTAAAACCGCCTACTAGAGCTTTCACCCTTCCGGTGAAGGGATCTAAAACTACAATAGCACCGTTAACTTCCGGATTTTGTTTAATAAGCCAACTATTATTTTTTTTATTTTTTTTTAAAAAAATTAAATCTCCAATCTTAAAATGCTGATTAATCTCTTTTTTAGTGACCCACTGAAGGTCTTTATTTAAAATATTTCCCTCAGCATTTTCATTTAAAATTTTAAATTTTATATTATTATCATAAATGTTTTTAATCTCACCGATTTTCCATTTTAATGTAGGGTCAATATTTAATTTTTTTATCTTATTTTTCCAATTTTTATTTGTAATGACGTTAGTGATTGGCCCTCTCCAGCCATGTCTTCTATCATATGCCTCTATTCCTTCTCTCAATGCGTCCAATGCAAAAATTTGATAATTCGTATCTAGCGGTGATTTAATTGATAAGCCTTCAGCATATAATTTATCAAAACCATATTTCACTTTTATAACTCTTCTTACTTCTTCAGAATAAGAGTTTGCTTCGTTAAGAAATTCAATTTTTCTTTTTTTTAAGACTATATCCTCTTGTTTCATTTGCATATTTTCACCTAAAGTAATAAATCCATTTTCACGTAAATTATTTAATACGAGGTTTCTTCTTAGCTTTGCCTCTTCTTTATATCTAAAAGGATTGTACTTACTTGGTGCTTTTGGTAGTGCTGCCAAAAGAGCCGCTTCCACATATTTTAATTCTTTAACTGATTTATCAAAATATTCTAAACTTGCTGCGGCTATACCGTATGTTCCTTCTCCTAAATAAATTTGATTCAAATAAAGTTCAAGTATTCTCTCTTTTGAATAAGCTCTTTCTATTCTGAAAGCTAAAATTGCCTCTTTAATTTTTCTTTTTATAGAAACTTCGTTTGTAAGTAAAAAATTTTTTGCAACTTGTTGGGTTATTGTAGAAGCTCCTTCAAGTCTTTTGTTGCCCATTATGTTTTTAAAATTTTTTAAAATAGCTCTAATTATTCCTTTGGCATCAATACCTGGATGATTAAAAAAATTTTTATCTTCTGCAGAAAGAAAAGAATTTATTACTTTTTTTGGTATAGAACTGTACGGAATAAAAAGTCTTTTTTCCAAAGCATACTCTGCTAAAAGTGTTCCATTTTCTGCATATACTCTACTTGAGACAGGCGGTTCATAATTGGCCAATTTTTTATAATCCGGTAAACCCGATGAAAAATACCAAAATGAAGAAAAAATAAAGAAAACAAGTATTATAAAAACACTGATCAATATTTTAATCGAATAATTAACTAATCTTTTCATGAATAAACCATACCTAAAGCTTAAATTTTGGCTATCTTAAGGCATATTATAAGTCTCATTATAGGTGAAATTGTTAATAAAATTTTGTATAATAAGTAATTAACTTTATGAAAAATTTCACATCACATTTACAAAAATTAATTACCAAAGGAATTCATCAAAAATGGAAAAAAATTTATATATCGATGCGTCTCATCCAGACGAAACTAGAATTGTTCTCAAATCAAATTCTTCTATTGAAGAATATGAGTACGAAGATAAAAATAAGATAAATTTTAAAAATAATATTTATCTAGGTACAGTAAGTAGAGTGGAGCCTTCACTTCAAGCAGCTTTTATTAATTTTGGAAGAATCAAGCATGGATTTTTAGCTTTTAACGATATTCAATCTGACTACTATCAAATACCTACAGAGGACAAGGATAAATTACAAGAAGCTGAAGAAAAAATTAGAGAAGATTTAAAAAATGAAAATCTTAAAGAGGTAAGTGTTGTCCCTAATGAAAACAATGGAAATAACGAAAATAAACCTAATCTAAACAACGAAGAAAATACAGATAGTCAAACAGAAGAAATAAAAAATCTTGAAACAAAAAATGGAGATTTGTCACAAAGTTCTGAAAATACAAATGTAAGAGAAAAATTAAAAAAAACATATGGTGTTAAGAGATATAAAATTCAAGAGGTTGTTAAGCCCGGTCAAATTTTATTAATACAAGTAATAAAAGAAGAGAGAGGACAGAAAGGTGCTGCACTAACAACTTTTATTTCATTAGCAGGGAAGTATATGGTTTTAATGCCGAACACAGCTAAAGGAGGAGGTATATCTAGGAAAATTTTTAATAGTGCTGATAGAAACAAAATTAGAAGTATATTAAACGAAATAGAAATACCAAAAAGCATGGGGGTCATCGTTAGGACAGCAGGTGCAAATAAAACTAAAAATGAGATAAGTAAAGATTTTCAAAATACTCTAAGCACATGGGATCAAATCAAAAATAAAGCGGTGGAGTCAAACGCACCATCTTTAATTTATGAAGAGGGTGATATTATAAAAAGAGCTTTGAGAGATATATACGATAATGATACTAAAAATGTCTATGTTGATGGCAATGAAGGTTATCAAAAAGCTAAAACATTCATGAAAGAGTTAGTTCCTAAGAATGTTAAATTTATAAAAAAATTTAGAGGTAAAATACCTTTATTTCATGAAACTGGTATTGAAAAAGAATTAAATAATATTTTTGAACCTACTGTAAAGCTTAAATCAGGTGGTTACCTAGTTATAAATCCGACGGAAGCATTAGTTGCAATTGATATCAACTCTGGGCAATCAACTAAGGCTACTAATATTGAAAAAACAGCACTCAATACTAATTTAGAAGCTGCGGAAGAAATAGCTAGACAAATAAAGATAAGGGATTTGTCTGGTCTTATTGTAATTGATTTCATAGACATGATGAATTTTCACAATAGAAGAATGGTAGAAAAAAAATTGCGAGAAAGCATTAAAAGAGATAGGGCAAGAATACAAGTTGGAAGAATTAGTAATTTTGGTTTACTTGAAATGACCAGACAAAGATTGAGAGAGGGATCAATAAGATGGGAAACTAATTTATCGATAGACTCATTTTCTTTAAAAATTGTTAAGAAAGTTGAAATGCTTGCATTTACTAATAAGGTAAAGTTTATCAAAGCTAACGTGCCAGAAAAAGTTAAAACATATGTTGATATTTTCTTAAAAAAAGAAATTGATTACTTTCAAAAAAAATATGGTTATAAAATTGAAATTATAGGAGATCCAAATCTTATTATTCCCGAATATATTATTAGTTTATTAAATAAAAGTAAAAAAACTGTAAATAAAGTAGAAAATTTAAATAAAATTATAAAACAAAAAGAAATTTCTAGAGATAATGAGACAAAACCTAAGCCTAAAACTTCTTCTTCTGTAAAAAAATTAAAGATTGAATTAGAAAAAAAACCTATTACTAAGAAAAAAAACAAAACCCCTAGAACTTTGTGGGTTAGAAAAAAAAAGAAAAAAATTGCTAAATCAAGCCAGAGCTAGGACTGCTAGCAGATGCAAAATAATTTTTTTTCATTCTTCCAGCTAAGTAAGATTGTCTTCCAGCAATAACGGCATTTTTAAAAGAGTTTGCCATAAGAATTGGTTTTTTTGCATTTGCTATTGCGCTATTAACTAAAACACCATCGCAACCTAACTCCATGGCTATGGTGGCGTCTGATGCAACACCTATACCTGCATCTATGATTACTGGAACTTTTGACTGTTTGATTATTAAAGAAATATTTATTTTGTTTTGTATACCGAGACCAGAGCCTATTGGTGAAGCTAGTGGCATAATTGCGGAGGCACCAAGGTCTTCTAATTTTTTAGCAAACAATGGGTCGTCTGTACAATACACTAAAACTTTAAACCCTTCTTTTACTAATATTTTTGTAGATTTAAGAGTTTCTATCATATCAGGATACAATGTTTTTTTATCACCCAAAACTTCAAGTTTAACCATTTTCCATCCACCCATTTCTCTTGCAAGTCTAAGAGTTCTTAATGCTTCTTTGGAATTAAAACATCCAGCAGTATTAGGTAAGTATTTAATTTTTTTTGGATTTAAATAATCCATTAATAAAGGTTTTTTTTTATCTAAAATATTAACTCTTCGAACAGCAACTGTTACCATGTCTGCTCCCGATGCCTTCACAGCATCAGCAGTTTCTTTAAAATTTTTATATTTTCCTGTACCTACTATTAACCTAGATTTTAAAAATTGATTTCCGATTTTAAATAAATCTTTTTTCATGAATTTATCCTCCTCCAATAAAATGAACTACTTCTACTTTATCATTGTTTTTAATAATCTCTTTTTTGTAATTTATCTTAGCAATTATTGACCCATTTAATTCTATCGCGACCTTTTTTTTGTTTAATTTATACTTTTTAAGCAAATCAAATACAGAAAGTTTTTGATTTAAAGTTATTTTTTTACCATTTAATTGTATTTTTGCCATATTTAAGCTAATTATCTATCTTATATCAAAACAATGAAAAATAAAATTATTGTTATCAATGGCCCTAATCTTAACCTGCTAGGTGAAAGAGAAAAAGAGAAATATGGAAGCATCTCACTAAAAGATATCGAGTCTAGTTGTTTAGATTATGCCAAAAATAGCGACATTGAGGTTTATTTTTTTCAATCAAATATAGAAGGTGAAATAATTGATAAAATTCAAGATTCTAGAAAGAAATATAACGGTGTAATAATTAATGCAGCTGGTTATACACATACTTCAGTATCAATTAGAGACGCTCTTGCAGTGTTAAAAATTCCAATAATAGAATTACATATAACTAATATTTACAAAAGAGAAGAATTCAGGCATAAATCTTTGATTAGTAATTTAGCAACTGGAATAATTTGTGGATTTGGAAATAAGGGTTATATTATGGCATTAGAAGCTATAAACAATATTTTAAAAAATGAAAATAGATAAAAAATTAATAAAAGAACTGGTAGATAGCTTAGAAGAATTTAATTTAACAGAGCTTGAATATCAAGATGGAGAAAAAAAGATTAAAGTTTCAAAAGCTTCAAAAGGAATAATTGAAAGCAAATCTAATACGGTAGTGTCTAATAATAAAGCTGTACTATCTGGTGAAGATGAGGGCACAAGAATTAAATCACCGATAATTGGAACTGCTTATTTAGCTCCAGAGCCTGGTTCAAAAAAATTTATAGAAATAGGAGATAAAATAAAAAAAGGTCAGACTGTACTGATTGTAGAAGCAATGAAAACAATGAATCATGTGCCGTCAACAAGTGATGGAATTGTAAAAAAAATATTAGTTAGCGATGGTCAAGCAGTAGAATTTGGTCAAAGTTTAATAATTCTTAAATAAATTTATATAATGTTTAAAAAAGTCTTGATAGCTAACAGAGGGGAAATTGCTGTTAGAATAATAAGGGCATGTAAAGAGTGGGGTATAAGAACTGTGGCTGTTCACTCAGATGTTGATGCTGAGTCAATGCATGTAAGACTTGCAGATGAAAGTGTATGCATTGGTTCTCACCAACCTCAAAATAGTTATTTAAACATCGCCTCGTTGATGTCTGCAGTCGATTTAACTAACGCTGAAGCAATACATCCGGGATATGGTTTTTTATCTGAAAATTCAAAATTTGCAGAAATCGTAACTAAGCATGGAATAAAATTTATTGGCCCTAGTTCAAAGCTTATTGCTGAAATGGGTGATAAAATTCAAGCAAAAAAAATAGCAAAAGAAAATGGTTTACCCGTTATTGAAGGCTCAGAAGGTGGCGTAAAATCTTTTGAGGAAGCTAAGTCACTATGTAAAGAAATTGGATACCCTGTTTTAATTAAAGCTGCCGCAGGTGGTGGTGGTAAGGGGATGAAAGTGGTTGATGAAGAAAATAAATTAGAAATGTTATTTTTAACAGCAAAGACTGAAGCTAAGAAATATTTTGGTAATGATGAGTTATACATAGAAAAATATTTTAAGCACCCTAGGCATATAGAAGTTCAGATTATGTCAGGAAAAAATAGAACTGTACATTTAGGTGAACGAGACTGTTCAGTCCAAAGAAGGCACCAGAAATTAATAGAAGAAACACCTAGTCCTGTTTTAAGTGATGAGCAAAGAAAAGATTTACTGGATAAAACTGTTAAAATGGTAGAAAAAATTGGGTACGAAGGAGCTGGTACTGTTGAATATATTTATGAAGATGGAAAATTTTACTTTTTAGAAATGAACACAAGAGTTCAGGTTGAACACCCTGTAACTGAAGTCCAAACTGGAATTGATATAGTTAAAGAGCAGTTGTGGATTGCTTTTTCAGGAGATACGGCTCTTAAACAAGAGGATATAAACCCTAGAGGGCATTCAATAGAATGTAGAATTAACGCTGAAAACCCAGCTCTAAATTTTCAACCAAGCCCAGGTATAATTTCTGTATGTCATCAACCTTCTGGATTTAGAACAAGAGTAGATGGGTCAATTTATCAAGGCTGTAAAATCACTCCATATTATGACAGCTTAATAGCAAAAGTTATATGTAAAGGAAGAAATAGAACTGAAGCAATTCAAAGAACACTCAGGTCTTTGGATGAGTTCGTTTTAGAAGGAATTACCACAACAATAGATCTCCACAAAAAAATTCTAAAACACAAAAAATTTATAGAATCCGACTTTGATACAAACTGGCTAAGTACAGAAAAATTTTATTAAATATTTTCACAATCTAACAACCAAATATCATAAACAGGATGATCCATGGGTTTGAATGAAGGATTTGCAGAAAAAGTCCAACCGTTAAAAACAAATACTTTTTCATTTTTTGTGTCAGAAAGATCTACAACTTGTATATAAGCAGCTTTGCTCTTTTTATTTACAGAGCTTATCTCTCCACACTTTATAGCTTTAATTTCAAGAAAACCGAATTTTTTCGTGTCACCTAGCGTGATATTTATTTCGGATGTTTTCGCAGTTATCTTGTCTAAACCTATTAATCTAACAGTTTTATTTTTGATAACTTTTTTTTTTAAATTTTTATTCTTTAAAATAGTTTTTTCAGAATTTTCTTCAATCTCTTTTGGCTCTTCACTTTCATAACTTGGTTTTAAATTTTCTAAGTTTATTAAAGGAACGGTTGAAATTTTATCTTGTGCTTTAATAAAAGATATACCGAATATATATATCAAAAATGATACTTTAAAAATTAATTTAATTTTTCCAAGTTTCATATTTTTTAAATTTCTTATTTTTTTTTAATATTTCATTTGGTTTGTAGCTATCTTTAGTTCCAGTTTTGTTTTCCAAATGTTTTTTTTGCCACAAATATTGATTTAATTTTTCGCCAGGTATTTTGTTTACAGTATGATGCATCCACAAAAACCAATCAGACGTAATTTTAGAGGCCTCTATTTCTTTTTTGTAGACTACCCATCTCTCATCTTTTTTGTTTGTATAATACCGATTTCCTAACTCATCTGATCCGACATGTTTGCCAGAAAATAAAGTTTTTAGTAACGTTCCAAGAGTTTGTTTGTGCCACCACGTAAATACCAGCTTTAAATTAATCATAATTTTTTAAATCCACACACTTAAAAGGTGTATATTATGTTATAGACACTTATTAGATTTAATATATATCTTATTCAATAAAGATTCCTAAAATTTATGAAAAAATTTATTGTAGAGACATTTTATACATGCACTTTCAAAACTGTTCATTCATTAGATGAGCTTAATGACAAAGAATTGGCCAAAATTGATCAAAGAAAAGACGGAGAAGTGGAGCTTATTGAAGTTAAGCTAAATAATAGAAAAACCAAAAAAATTGGTGAAAAGAAACAATCTGATAATGTAAAAAATCAAAAAATTGAAAAAAACTCAGAAGTTCTGGCTGAACAATTAGTTAATTCAAAAAATATAAAAAATAGTAATGTCAATTTATCTAATAAGGTCAAGGGGCAAGTTGAAAAAAGATTCAAAATGCCTGATAGAAGAAAAGGATATATCCAAAAAGCTCAAATAGGAAATCATAAAGTTTATCTTCATACTGGAGAGTACAATGATGGTAAAATTGGAGAAATTTTTATTGACACAAACAAAGAAGGCGAATTAGTTAAAGCAATGATGAATAATTTTGCAATAGCTATTTCTTTAGGTTTGCAATATGGAGTTCCACTTGATGAGTACGTTGACGCATTTATTGATACTAAATTTGAACCGTCGGGAAACGTTGATGGAAATGATAGAATTTTAAGCGCTTCGTCTATTTTAGATTATGTATTTAGAGAGTTGGCTATTTCTTATTTAGGTAGAGAGGAACTGGCTCATACACCCTCGATAGCAAGTACTGCAGATATAAGTAGCGATGACACTGAAGATAAATTTCTTAAAATTGTAAAAAATATTACTTCAAAAGGTTTTGTAAGAAGTAATTATGAGGAAAAATTAGTAGACTTAACAGACGTGCGTATTAACTTAAAATCTAAAAGCTAATTTTCTTTAATCTCAACTTTTTTAATATTCAACTCTTTTAATTGGTTATCATCTACCACGGAAGGCGCACCCATTAACAAATCCTGTGCATTTTGATTTAGAGGAAAAAGCGTTACTTCTCTAATATTTTTTTCATTTGCAAGAAGCATTACAATCCTATCTATTCCAGGAGCTATACCACCATGCGGAGGAGCGCCGTAACTAAGAGCGTTAATCATTCCACTAAACTTATCATCTACTTGTGCCTTATTATAGCCGGCAACTGAAAATAGATTATACATTAATTCGGGAATATGATTTCTAATAGCTCCTGAAGACAACTCTATCCCATTACACACTATATCATATTGATATGCTTTTATTTCTAAAGGTTTTTTAAAATTTAAATTGTTTATATCGCCTTGTGGCATTGAAAAAGGATTGTGGCTAAATTCGATTTTTTTTGTTTCTTCGTTTAATTCAAACATTGGATAATCAACTATCCAGCAAAAAGCAAAATTATTTTCATCAATAAGATTTAGTTCTTTGGCTATTTTATCTCTCGCTAATGAGGAAATTTTTTCTACTTCTTTTATTTTTCCACATGCAAAAAATATACTATCTCCAATTTCAGCAGATGTATTTTTCATTATTTTTTTTAAAGCATCCTCTGAAAAAAATTTCCCAACAGGTCCTTTGGCAGATATATTTTTGTCTTTTTCTATGGTGAAGTAAGCGAGACCCGACGCACCCTGCTCTTTTGCCCATTTATCAATATTGTCAAAAAAACTTCTTGGTTTGTCTTTTGTATTTTTAGTAACTATACATCTTACTTTAGATCCTGACTTTACCAGTTTTTTAAAGATGTCAAACTTAACATCTTCTCTCTCAAAAATAATTGTTTGGTCATAAATTAATAGTGGATTTCTTAAATCAGGTTTGTCTGACCCATATTTAAGCATGGCTTCTTCATACGGTATTCTAGGAAATTTTTCATTTAATATTTTTTTTGTAGAAAATTTTTTAAATAAAGTAACCATCAGTTTTTCTAAAACTTCAAATATATCTTGTTGTTCGACAAAAGACATTTCGATATCAAGCTGATAAAACTCTCCTGGACTACGATCTGCTCTAGCGTCTTCATCTCTAAAACAAGGAGCAATTTGAAAATATTTATCAAAACCTGAAACCATAATTAATTGTTTAAATTGTTGAGGTGCTTGAGGTAAGGCATAAAACTTTCCAGGATTTAATCTGCTAGGAACTAAAAAATCTCTCGCTCCTTCAGGACTAGATGAAGTTAAAATCGGGGTTTGAAATTCTAAAAAATTTAATTTTGACATTTCATTTCTTATAAATGAAATAATTTTTGATCTTAAAATAATATTTTCATGCATCTCATTTCTTCTTAAGTCTAAAAATCTATATTTAAGCCTTATATCTTCCGGGTAATCTTGTTCTCCAAATACTGGCATCGGCAGTTCTTTCGACTCAGATAATATTTTAATTGAATTAATATTCACTTCAATCATTCCAGTTTTTAATTCTAAATTTTCTGTATCTTTTTCTCTTTTAGTCACTTTACCAAATACAGTGATTACGGACTCTGGTTTTAGTTTTTCAAGTATAGAAAAATTCTTATTTTTGTTTTCTATTACACATTGCGTTATGCCAAAATTATCTCTCAAATCAATAAAAAGTAGGTTTCCGTGATCTCTTTTTCTGTGCAACCACCCAGATAAAATCACATCTTTTTGTGAATCTTTATCTGTAAGTTCTGAACAATTATGAGTTCTGTATTTATTCATTTTTTAATACTTTTTTAATTAGATTAATATTGATTGCTTTTCCAGTTGTTAAAGAAAAAGAGTCAACATTCTCTATAAATTTAAATATCTCTTCGTATGATCTATTTATATTTTTTAAAATATATTCTAATAATTTAACATCAATTTTAATTTGTTTATCAGAAAAATTTTTAGTCAAAATTACTCTTATCAAATCGTCAGTTGGTAAGTCAATTCCTATGTCTACAAAGCTATCAAGCCTGGATTTAAGATCGTTTAATTTAACATTTTCTCTTTTTATTGGCACAACTGAATTTATTAAAATGTACTGACTATATTGATTTGCCTGATTAACAAGTGAATATAATACTTCTTCATTAATATTTTGTTTGTAATTATCTATAATTATACATTTCTTGCTTTTAACAATTTCTAAATTTCTACTGTTTACTTCTGAGGCGTTCACTAATGATGAGCTTATCTTTTTTTTTAAAATATTTGCTAAATGTGTTTTTCCACATCCTAAAGGTCCAAAAATATTAATATTTTTACTGGGCCATTTTGGCCAACTTTCAATTAACCTATATGCAGCAAAATTATTAGAAGAGACATAAAAATCTTCTTCAAAATAGTTTGTTTTAAATGGAAATTTAAATGTGAGTTGCGCCATTTATTTTAATGTTAATTTCCATTCATCGTTATTGGTTTCTATAACAATATTCTGTTCTTTTAACTTATTTTTAATTTTGTCTATTTTACCAATATATTTGATTTTAATTTTTGCGTAATTTTTATTTAATTCTATTACTGAAAACCTTTCAATCAAATCAATTTGATTTAAAGCTAGTTTAATTTTTTGAAAATCATTAGGCTTTTTTATCTCTAAAAAAATATTTAAAAAAGATGGAGAACCTGCGTCAATTAAATTTTGTGACTTCCATATTTGAGTAATTTCTTTTTTTATTTTCTTTATAGATAAATTATATAATTCTTTATTAGTAATAGAATTAGTTTCTAAATTTATATTTTTAATAATTTTTTTTCCATAAATAGAGCTGTTCAAAAAAGCTTTTTTCGAATTATCAATTATTACAAAAACATAGTTCATATTTTCATCGATTGAATATAATTTATTTATATTAATTGTTTCTAAATTATTTTTATTTTTATTTATATACTCTAAATCTTCTACATTTTCTAATGGAAGAGAAAATTTTATAAAAGATTCGTCATCATCATTCCAGTTCACATAATAAGGATTGTCAGAATATAAATATAAATTATCATTTTCTAAAAGTACTGGAAAAATTGTAAGCGAGGTTTCTGTCAGATCCGCATAAGATATATTTTGTGAAATAAAGAAGTTGTAAATTTTTTTTCTATCAAATGATAAGTTGACCATTAGTTCATTTTCCTTTAATTTTTCACTAATTTCTTGGTTGTTTACTATCTGATAGGAAAATATTAAATTTTTAATTTGGCTTAAATCAGTAGTATTTAGTAATATGACATCTTCTTCTAATAAGAATTTGTTGATAAATTTATCAAACCCTTTTTGGAAAGCTACATTTAACAACTTTTCTTTAGCAATATTACTATTAATATTTCCTGAAACTATAATATTATTAACATTAAAATCACTTGTAGAAGAAAAAACATTTCCTGTTTTAAATAAAAATACTATTATAAATAATAATATATTAAATTTATTCATAAATTATTAACTATCATTTTATCAATGGAAAAAACAAAAAATAGTTACGAAAAAAGTGGGGTTAATATTAATCTTGCTAACAAATTTGTAAAACACATTGCTAGAATTTCAAAAAAAAATGACAAAAAAAAGAAAAAAATAAGTAATTTTGATAATATTGGTGCTTTTGGCTCTGTTTTTGACATAAGCAAGAATAAAATCAAAGACCCGTTAATAGTCTCGTGTACAGATGGTGTTGGAACAAAAATAGAATTAGCTAATAAGTTCAAAAAATTTGATACTATTGGAATAGATCTTGTTGCTATGTGCGTCAACGACCTAATCGTTCAGGGTGCTAAACCATTATTTTTTCTTGACTATATAGCTGTAGGTAAAATTAATTTAAAAAAAGTAAAAAAAATACTTAAAGGTATTTTAAAAGGTTGTCATTTATCAGAATGTAAACTTATCGGAGGAGAAACTGCTGAGATGCCTGGTATTTATGAGAAAGATAAATTTGATCTAGCGGGCTTTTCTGTAGGAATAGTTTCAAAAAAAAAAATATTACATAAAAATAAAGTTAAAAATGGTGACGTTATATTAGCTATACCTTCAAGTGGAATACATTCAAATGGTTTTTCTTTAGTTAGGTCGGTAATTAGAAATAAAATAATTTCAGGAAAAATTAAAAAACAATTACTAATGCCCACAAGAATATATTCAAAAGAAATCTTAAATTTAACTAAAAAAAATTTAATTAATTGTGCTGCTCATATAACGGGTGGTGGTTTGGTTGAAAATATATCAAGATCCATCCCATCAAATTTAAGTATTAATATAGACCTATCAAAAATTAAAACTTTAAATATTTTTAAATGGTTAAAAAAAAATAATATTAGTGATAATGAAATGCTTAAAACTTTTAATTGTGGAGTGGGATTCTGTATTATGACAAACAAAAAAAATTTAAATAAGATCAAGAAAATTTTTCCTAAAAAATATTCTCCTTATGAAATTGGATTTGTTTCAAATAACAAAAAAAAAATTAATTTATTTAATAAAGTTAAATGGTAAAAAAAAGAGCTTCTGTATTTATTTCTGGAAATGGAACTAACTTAAAGGCATTAATTAAAAATTCTAAAAATTATAATTTTCCTATTACTATCGATTATGTTGTAAGTAGTGACAAAAATGCAAAAGGTTTAAAAATTGCAAAATTGCACAACATAAAATTTAATATATTTAATTCAAAAATTAAACTAGAAGAAAATAAAATTTTAAAAGAATTAAAAAAAAGAAAAATTACATTAATATGCTTAGCTGGTTATATGAGGATAATATCAAAAAATTTTATAAAAAAATTTAATGGAAAAATAATTAATATTCACCCCTCTCTACTTCCTAAACACAAAGGACTAAATACTTTTTCTAAAGCGATTAAATCAAAAGATAAATATACTGGCTGTACCGTTCATTATGTTAGTGAAAAACTTGATGATGGAAAAATAATATTGCAAAAAAAAGTTTCGATAAATAAAAATGATAATGAAAATACTCTGAGACTTAAAGTTCAAAAAGAAGAATACAAAGCCTATGCTGAAGCTGTCTTAATGATGTTTAGTAAGCCTAACTTTTAAAGAAAAAACTTATCTCTTTTTTAGCATTGTCAGCTGAATCTGACCCATGAACTGAATTTTTATCAATTGAAATACCATAAAGTTTTCTAATAGTATTTGAATCTGCCTCTTTTGGGTTAGTAGCACCCATTAGTTTTCTATTTAATGTCACAGCATTTTCTCCTTCCAAAATCATAACAAATATTGGAGATGAGGACAGGTATTTACATAGTTCGTCATAAAAAGGCTTAGATTGATGTTCTTTATAAAACTCTGAAGCTTCTTCTTTTGAAATATGTATTTTTTTACTATCCAATATTTTTAGACCTTTTTTTAAAAAAATAGCTTTAATTTCATCAGTTAGATTTCGCTCTACTGCGTCTGGTTTAATAATTGATAGTGTTTGCTCTATATTACTCATAATTTTCTTCTATTAATTTGTTTAATAATCTTACTCCAAATCCTGTTGCGCCTCCTGCGTTTAAGGCACCGCCGTATTTTGAAAAGGCCATACCGGCAATATCCAAATGAGCCCAAGGAGTTTTGTTTAAAATAAATCTTTGTAAAAATTGAGCTGCTGTTGCTGATCCTGCCCCGCCAACATAATTTATATTTTGCATATCTGCATTTTTAGAATTTATAAGTTTGTCATAATTTTTATGAAGAGGCATTCTCCATAGTTTTTCCTCAACTTTTTCACCAGCGATTAAAATTTGTTTAGATAACTTATCATCATTTGAAAAAAGTCCAGCATATTCGGACCCTAAAGAAACTATAATTGCACCTGTTAAGGTTGCCAAATCAACCATAAATTTTGGTTTATATTTTTTTTCAGTAAAAGTTAATGCGTCAGCTAAAACTAATCTACCTTCAGCATCTGTATTTAGTACTTCTATAGTTTTACCGCTATAAGATTTAACAATATCTCCAGGTCTTTGAGCATCTCCGCTTACCATGTTCTCTACAAGCCCTACAACGCCAACAGCATTAATTTTTGCTTTTCTTAATGCCAGGTTTTTCATTAAACCAACTACAGCAGCAGAGCCTGCCATATCGTAGGTCATGTCTTCCATAAATCTTGCTGGTTTTAATGAGTAACCGCCAGTATCAAAAGTAACACCTTTTCCAACAAATGCTAAAGGCTTAGAATTATTTTTTGCTCCATTCCACTCCATTGTTACAAGATAGGATCCTCTAACACTTCCCATCCCTACACCAAGTAAAGCATTCATACCTAATTTTTTTAATTTTTTTTCATCATATATATTTATTTTTAAACCATCTTTCTTAAGAGAGTTTAATCTTTTTGCATATTCATCTGGATGCAGAATATTTCCTGGTTCAGAGACTAAATCTCTTGCATAAAAAGTTCCTTCTTCTAAAGCTTTAAATTTTAATTGGTTTTGAACTGAGGGTTTATTTTTTTTTCCAAATATATTTATAGAAATAAGTCTTGTTTCTTTTTTTGTTTTATATTTACTGAATTCATAAGATTTTAATTTTAGTCCATGAAGGAAATGACCAGTAAAATTTTCATGTTTACTAATTACACTATCAGTATTTACCAAGTACTCACTATTCTTTCCATGGTTTACACGGCCATAAAATTCAGCACCTAAATTTTCTATATCAAAACTCTTCAGATCTTTTTTGATAGAAATCAAAATTATCTTTTTTTTAGAATTGACCTCAAAAACAAACATATTTTTTTTCAAATCACTAGTTTTTAACAAATCATTTATGTAGGAGAACTCAACGTTAGAAATATGTTTTTTTAAATTGCTAATATTGAATTTTTCGTCAGAAAATAAGACAAGATTAGCTGAAAATTTGCCAACTGCTTTGTTTGAATAGTTAATTTTAATAGACATAAATTTTTAAATACACTCTATAAGAGTTGGCTGGTATATATGTTCAAATATGTTAAATTTCAATGGAAAACTTGTCATTGTGCACTATCATAGGTTGAATTTTAATTAAAGTTGCATTAGTTATATACATCATATTTTAATGCTTAAAAACAAAATATATAAATACTTTTCAATAGAAATAGGAAAATCATTTTTCACCATTTTATTTGCGTTTACAGCTATCGCGTGGACAGTAAGAGCAGTAAATTTTCTAGATTTGATTGTTGAAGACGGATACTCTGTATCAATTTACTTGTACTACTCATTTTTAAATATATCTACAATTATTACTAGGTTTATTCCGCTATCATTTTTGTTAGCATTAGTTATTTCAATCTTAAAATTTGAAAGACAGAATGAGCTTATAATTTTATGGACCGTAGGGTTAAGTAAAATTCAAGCTGTAAGACTTTTTCTCTATATTGCTACTTTAGTGACAATTTTACAAATCTTTTTAGCTGTAATTATCACTCCATCAGCATTAAATAAATCTAGATCTCTTCTTAAAAATTCAGATTTAAAATCTTTTACATCGGTAATTAAAACAAATGATTTTAGTGACTCGTTTCAATATATTACTTTTTATGTTGAGGAGAAAAACAATCAAAATGAAATGAAAAATATTTTTATCAGGGATGAATCAAATTCTTTAAATACAATAATCTCTAAAAGTGGTGACACCACTAACACAACTATAATTGCAGACAAAGGGATGATTAAAAATAATAAATTAATATTGTTCGATGGTGTTATACAGTCTCAAAACAAAGATAATATAATTAAAAATATAAATTTTTCTAAAACAGAGTTGTCTATTAATAAATTTAAAACTAGAACAATTACGTTGCCAAAAATTCAAGAAACATCAACTTTAATATTGCTAAGCTGTTTTGTTAATAAAAATTATTTTTTTATTAACCCTCAACAATGTACATATTCTGAAAATAAAAAAGAAGTGACGCAACAAATTTCTAGAAGAATAGGTATGCCAACATATATTCCTTTAGTTTCTTTGATAGTTTCGTTTCTTCTAGTATATAAAAAAAAAAAGAAATATATATTTTTAAATAAGTATATATATTTTATAATTAGTTTTTTTATATTAGTGCTTGCAGAAATAATGGTCAGGTATTCCGGTTTTTCGAAACTAAACACGGTTTTATATTTTACTTTTCCGTTTATATTAATGCCAATTATATATTGGGTTTTATCCAGGTCTTTGTCTAAAGAAAAAAAAACAAGATGAACAGTGTTATAAATAAATATTTAATTTTTGGATTTCTTAAAATTGTTTTAAATGCAATTTTAATTTTTACTTGTTTAGGTATATTATTAAATTTGTTTGAAGAAATTGAATTTTTTAAGGAATTAAATCAAACTCTTGCTTTACCTTTGTTGCTTTCTTTAAATTTTGTTCCAACTTTAATAATTGAATTAATGCCTTTTATAATTTTTGTATCTTCTATGTGGTATTTAACTTCTTTAAGATCAAACACAGATTTATTATCAGTTAAAGTTTTTGGGTATTCTAATTTAAAAATTATTTCAATATTAGCTTTAACTGCTTTTATGTTTGGCAACTTTGTACTGATTGCCGTAAATCCTCTTACTTCAACAATGATTAAATTTTATGAGGACAAAAAAGCTCAGTTTTCAAGAGATACGGATCACTTGATCTCAATTAATAAAAATGGGGTCTGGATGAAGGATAAACAAAATAATAAATCAAGAATAATTACAGCTAGATCTTTAGAAAATAATTTTTTGAACGATGTAACAATTTATGAAATTAATGATAGCAATGAAATAATTAGAAGAATTGAAACAAAAAAAGCCAATATTGAAAACAATCCATGGATACTTTTTGATGCTAAAATATATAATTTTACCAACGATAATACCGATTATATTGTAAAAAAAAATTACGAATTTTTTACAATAAACACAATGGATAAAATCAATTCCCTTTATAGAAATTTAAACACCGTCTCTTTTTTAAATTTAATTACTGAGTATAAAAATTTAGCCGAAAAAGGTTATCCTAAAAATCTTTTAAATGAAAAAATTAATAGATTTGCTTCCCTTCCGGTATTACTTTTTCTTATGGTGGTTTTATCTGCAATATTTTCTATTAGTTCATTAAAAAAAACACAAAATATATATTTAGTATTAATATCAATAATTGCGTGTGTTGTTATATATTATTTTAAAGATTTATCGATAGCACTTGGCCAAACAGAAAGAATATCTTTAATATTATCAGTATGGACTCCTGTTATTGCTGTTAGTTTATTTTGTTCAATAGGGATTATTCAAATAAATGAAAAATAAATTAATATATATATTTTACTTTTTTTTCCTTTTTAATACCGTAGCTATATCTGATGAATTAGAAATTAATTCATCTAAAATTAATTATAACGACAACAGCAAAATAGTTATTTTAGAGGATAAAGTTAGTGCAATCGATAGTAAAAATAATAAAATTTTTTCTGAATATGCTAAATATAACAAAACACAAAAATTATTTGAAACCTCAGGTGATACAAAAATAATTACATCTCAAAATTACGTACTTACAGGCAAAGACGTTTTTCTTGATGATAAAAACAAGATTATTTACTCTAATAACAAAACTAAAGTAACAGATACAGACAATAATCAAATTTTTGTAGAAATGTTTAACTACTCAACAGAAAATAATATTTTATTTTCAAAAGGTAATATCAAAGTAATTGACAACAAAAATAATGTTTATAATTTTTCTGAAATTTATATTGATGAAAAAAAAATGAAGATGGTTGGATCTGAAGCAAAAGTTAAACTAAATGATAATGATCTTAAAATAAATGAAAAAAATGATCCTAGATTCTATTCAAACACTGTTAGTATTTCAAAAGATAAAAGTATTTTTAATAAAGGCGTGTTTACTTATTGTAAAATAAGAGAAAATGATAAGTGTCCACCTTGGTCATTGCAAGCTGAAAAGATTGAACATGTTAATTCAAATAAAACTATATATTATGAAAATGCAGTTTTAAGAGTATATGATTTTCCAATATTTTATTTTCCTAGATTTTCACATCCAGATCCAACAGTAAAAAGAAAATCAGGTTTGTTGGTTCCATTACTTACTAACAACAGTAATTTGAGTTCAGGATTAAGTATTCCATACTTTTGGAATATAGCTAATGACAAAGATTTAACTTTTACACCAAAAATTTATCACGAAGAGAATCCTCTTTTTTTAGCAGAATATAGGCAAGATTTTGAAAAATCTTTTCTTATAATTGACGGGGGTTATACCGAGGGATACAAAAAAAATACTAGTGTAAATAGTACTGGATCAAGGACTCATTTATTCTCTCAATTTAATATGAATTTTTTTGACGAAGGATATAAATCTAGTGATTTAGAAATTAATTATCAATCTGTGTCTAACAATACACATTTAAAAGTACACAATATTGACTCGGTTTTAGTAAAAACCGATTTTAATATACTTGAGAACACACTTGATTATGCTTACGAGAATGAAGACGTTTTTTTTGGAGTTAATGTTAGTGCTTTTGAAAATACTACAATTCAAGATAGAAAAAGATATGAATATCTTCTTCCCTATATAAACTTTGAAAAAAATCTTTTAGTTGATGATAGTTATGGAGTTTTTGACCTGTCTACAAAATTAAGAGTTAAAAATTACGATGTAAATAAGCAAACTGAGATAATAGTTAATGATTTGAATTGGAAATCAAATAAATGGATAAATAATTTTGGTATTGGCAGTCAGTTTCAAGGTTTATTAAAAGCAGTAAATTATAGCGCGTCTAATGATGAAAAATATAAAACTGAAAATAATAATTCAGAAATGTCTGGCGCAATTGGAATTATGTCAAAATTGGGTATGTATAAAAATAGTAGTTTAAGTAAAACTATCTACTCTTTTACCCCAAAAGTTTTGCTGCGTTATGCGCCTGGCCACATGAGAAATATTGACGACGGAAGACTTACTTATTCAAATTTATTTGATATTACAAAAACAAATGAAATAGATGTAATAGAAAAAGGTTTAAGCACTTCAGTGGGTTTTGATTTTAAAAATAGTAATTTAGAAGAAGATGGAACACTTGGTCAAAATAATCTTTCTTTTTCAGTGGGACAAGTAATAAGTGAAAAAGAAAATATGGATATACCAGCTAGTACTTCATTGGATCAAAGATTTTCTGATGTTGTGGGTGAGGCAGTATACAAAGTTACTGATAACTTAGACTTTAACTATAATTTTTCTATAGATCAAAATTACAAAGAAATTAATTATAGTGAAATTGGTTTAGGTTTCAAGCAAGAGAAAACAAATTTTAATATAAATTATTTGGAGGAAAAAAATCATATAGGAAATCAGGAGTATATCAAATCCGACATAGAATTAGAATTAGGCCAAAGTACAGCATTAAATTTTTCCACAAAAAGAAATTTGCAAACGAATTCTGCTGAATTTTATAATTTAAGTTATGACTATATAAACGATTGTTTAAAAGCTGGTATTGCCTATAGAAGAGAATTTTATACTGATAGAGACATAAAGCCAAATAATTCACTGATGTTCACCATTACAATTGTTCCGTTTGGAAAAGCTAACAGTCCAGCAGTAAATAAATGAAAAAAAATTATTACTCAAGTTTAATTATATTAATATTGAATCTTTTTTGCTTCGAATTAGCACAGGGTAAAAACGCAATTGTTGTCAAGGTTGGGGATAGAATTGTAACGTCATATGAGGTTGAAAATGAAATAAAAACTATATTATTTTTAAATAAAAGGCCATTAAATCAAGAGAGTATAAACAACACTAAGGACCTTGCTATCAAAGAATTAATAAGAAAATCTATAAAAAAAATAGAAATAGAAAAATATAATGTAACAAATTATAATTCTACAGATTTTAATAATTACCTAATTAAAGTATCAAAAGTTTTAGAAGTTAAAAAGAGCTCATTAAAAAAACTATTTGATCAAAATAATATTAATTACGAAATTCATTTAGATAAAATTAAAACTGACTTAATTTGGAATAGTTTAATTTTTTCTATTTATAAGAATCAAATTTCAATAAATGCTATTGAAGTTGAGAATGAAATATTGTTAAGAGCAGAACAGGCTTCTGAAAAAAAAGAATATAAGCTATCGGAAATACAAATTTTTACTTCAGAGGGTTATTTAGAAACGATAAATAAAATCAAAGAAACCATTGTTAATGAAAATTTTTCATTGGCAGCTAAAAAATATAGTGTATCTCCCTCGTCTGATAATAATGGAGATATTGGTTGGTTTTTTGAGGAAACGCTAAACGAACAATATAAAAATGAACTTAAAAAAATTAACAAAGGAGATTTTACGGCTCCGATTTTAATTTCAGAATCGGCTGTAATATTAAAAATAGATGATATCAAAATAACAAAAAATACAAATCTAGACTTGGAGAAAATTAAAGATGAAATTATTTTAAATAAAAAAGACGAAAAATTGAGACTCTTTTCAAGGTCACATTTTTCTAAATCAGAAAATGAAATTTTAGTTACTTTTTTATGAAAAATTTAATTGCAATTGTAAATGGTGAGCCAAACAGCATAAATTCTGAAATAATCGTCAAGTCTTGGAAGAATCTAAATTCAACACTTAAAAAAAAGATATTTTTAATTGGAAATTTTGAAATTTTTGAAAAACAAATAAAAAAAATTAAATTAAAAATAGACATTAAAAAAATATCATCTTTAAATGATTTGAAAAAAGATAATTCTTTGAAAATTTTTAATATTCCTTTAACATATAAAAGTGCTTTTCGTGTTGATAAAAAAGAAAATTCTTTATATGTAAAAAAATGTTTAGATTTTGCACATCAATTAGCTATCAAAAAAGTTATTTTTGGATTCATAAATGCTCCTATAGACAAACAAATATTTAAGAAAAATGTTCTTGGTGTAACCGAATTTTTAGCAAAAAAAAATAATTTAAATAAATCTGAAGTAATGTTAATACATAATAATAATTTGTCTGTTGCCCCAATCACTACACATTTAGCTTTAAGGGATGTGCCTAAAAATATAAGTAAACAATTGATTAAAAAAAAAATTAATACATTAAATAAATTTTATAAAAAATATTTAAATAAAAAACCAAAAATTGCAATTCTTGGTCTAAACCCACATAACAGTGAGCTTCGGGAAGATTCAGAGGAAAAAAAGATAATTATACCAGCAATTAAAGAATTAAAGCTGCAAAAAATTAATGTTTTTGGTCCTTTTCCCGCTGACACGATATTTAACAATAAAAAAAAATTAAAGTATGATGTTATTATCGGAATGTATCACGACCAAGTTTTAGCACCTTTTAAAGCTTTATATAATTTCGACGCGATTAATATAACTCTTGGTCTAAAATATATTCGTATATCTCCAGATCACGGAACTGGTGTAGACCTAATAGGTTTAAACAAAGCTAATCATCAAAGTTTATTGAAGGCTATTATTTTTTTAGAAAAATTAAGTAAATGCTAAAAGCTAAAAAGTCATTAGGCCAAAACTTTCTAATAGACAAAAATATCATAAAAAAAATTCTAGAACATTCAAATATTAAAGGAAATAATATTGTAGAAATAGGTCCTGGTACTGGAAATTTAACAGCAGAAATAATAAAAAAAGATCCTAAATCGTTAATACTAATTGAAAAGGATAATAATTTAGCGGCAAATCTTGAAAAATTATCAGATCATAAAATAAAAGTTTTTAACAATGATATATTAAAATTTGATTTGGATTCTCATTTAAAAGAAAAATCTACTGTAATAGGAAATCTGCCTTACAATATAGCTTCACAAATATTGATTAAATTAATTAAAATAAAAACTTGGCCACCAAAATATGAAAGGCTTATTTTTATGTTTCAAAAAGAGGTTGCTAATAGAATTTTGGGGCTCGTTGATACTCCGAATTATAGTAGATTAACTGTAATTTCTAAGTGGAGACTTAAAGTTGTCGACAGTTTCAATGTTTCTAGTGGCTCATTTAAACCTAAACCAAAAGTGGAATCTACTGTGATTATATTTGAGCCTATAAATAATAAAAAATATAAAATTAATAATATTAAAAATTTAGAAGAAATAACACAAATTTTTTTTTCTAGTAAAAGAAAAATGATCAATAAAAGTCTAAATAAAATTTTTAATAATAATAAAGAAATCTTAGAAATGTTAAAAATTAAAGATACAATTCGTCCAAGTCAACTTACTGTTGACGAATATTACAAAATTACCGAACTTTATGAAAAAACTATAATTTAATTTCTTGTTTATTAGTTTTTATGATGTTTTCTATTTGCTTAAAGCAATTTTCTAAATTATCATTGATCACTATATAATCATAATCTTTCCAATGATTAATGTCTTTATCGTAAGAACTAAGTCTTTTGTTTACAACGCTTTTATTGTCTTGATTTCGTTGTATCAATCTATTTTCAAGTTCTTTTTTATTTGGAGGTAGAATGAATATTTTGATTAGATTTAATTCTTTAAATTTTGATAATTGTTTTGTCCCTTGCCAATCTATATCAAACAAAATATCATTTTTTAGATTAAATAAATCTTTTACTGCTTTTTTTGAAGTACCGTAATAATTGTCAAATATTTTAGCATGCTCATAAAATTCATCATTGTTAATTTTTTCAATAAATACTTCTTTATCTATAAAAAAATAGTCTACCCCCTCTACTTCATTTGATCTTGGTTTTCTTGTGGTGTGAGAAACTGAAATCTTAAAATTTTGATATTTTTGTTGTATTTTTTTTGTTATAGTTGTTTTTCCAGCGCCAGAGGGAGACGATAGTATAACCATCATACAATCATCTTTTTTATTCATGTTTAACTTAATTAGAGTTAAAACTAATTTGTAGCTTTGCTTTCTATAAACTTAATAGCGTCACCAACAGTAAGAATTTTTTCAGCTTCGCTGTCTGAAATTTCTGATCCAAATTCTTCCTCGAAAGCCATAACCAATTCAACCGTATCTAAACTGTCAGCTCCTAAATCATCTATGAAGCTTGCTTCATCTGTTACTTTTTCTTCTTCTACACCTAAGTGATCTGCTACTATTTTTTTAACTTTTTCATTTATATCTTTTGACATTTAATTCCCTATTTTTGAATTTATGATTAATTTTCTTATTAAATTATTATTAATGATTGTCAAGCCATATACATACCGCCATTAACATGTATTGTCTCGCCAGTTATATAATTTGACATGTTTGAGGCTAAGAAAGCCACGCAGTTAGAGACATCTTCGCCTGTTCCTAGGTCTCCTGATGGTATTTTGCTAATTAGAATTTTTCTAAAATCTTCACTGATTTTATCTGTCATTTCTGTTCTGATGAAGCCTGGAGAGACGCAATTAACATTAATATTTTTTTTTGCATATTCTATAGCAAGACTTTTTGAAAAACCTATAATTCCAGCTTTTGAGGCTGCGTAATTAGCCTGACCAAGATTTCCTGTGTGCCCAACTATAGATGTGATGTTAATAATTTTTCCCTCTTTTTTTTTTAACATTTTTTTTATTACATATTTGCACATTAAAAAAGTAGAGGTTAAATTTATATCTATAACTTTTTTCCAGTTTTCCTCTGTTAGTCGTATAGAAATATTATCTTGAGTAATGCCTGCGTTATTTATTAAAACATCTAGACCACCTAACTCATTATCGCAGGAATTTACAAATTCTTCTATCTCTCCATGCTTATCTAATTTAAATTGTTTAGTTTTAATATTTTTAAATTCTTCTTTTAATTTCTTTAGTTTCTCCTCGTTAGTACCGGTTGTTAAAATTTCTGATCCTAAATCAGAAAACTTTTTTATAAGACTGTAACCGATCCCGCCAGTTCCACCAGTTATTAAAATTTTTTTATTTTTAAGATTCATTTATATTTTTAATATCATCAATTGAATTAATACTAAAGGATTTTGTGTTTGGTGCTATTCGTTTAGAAAGTCCAGTAAGAACTTTTCCTGGTCCAATTTCTATAAATTCTTGTATATTATTTTCTAGCATAAATAGTATACTTTCTCTCCATCTTACTTTTGAATAAATTTGTTCAATTAATAATTTTTTAATATTTAAAGGATCGCTTGTAGGTTTTGCCGTAACGTTTGTAACAATTTCATAGTCAGGTTTATTGAAATTAATGGAATTAATTTTTTCTTCCATTTTATTTGCAGCTGGATTCATTAAAGAGCAATGAAACGGTGCGCTAACAGGTAGCTTTATTGATTTTTTTTTATTTTCTTTTAATACTTTTTGTAATTCATCTATTAGTTCAATATCTCCACTTACTATAGTTTGTCCCTGTGCGTTGTCATTAGCAATTTCACAAATACCTTTTTTTTCTAATTTTAAAATATAGCTATTTATTTTATTTACATCAGACCCAAGAATTGCAAGCATCCCTCCCTTCCCAACTGGCACTGCTTCCTGCATCGACTTTCCTCTTTCATGAAGTAGATATAATGAATTTTCAAAACTTAAAGCATTAGAACATAATAGAGCACTGTATTCTCCCAATGAATGGCCCGCGAAGTACTGGACATTTTTTGTATTAAAATTATATTCATCTTTTAAGACTGTAAAGATTGCAAAGCTTACTATTAAAATTGCAGGCTGAGTATTTTGAGTTAATTTAAGATCGCTGTCAGGCCCCTCAAGGATTATTTTTGATATTTTGTACTTAAGCGTCTCGTCTGCTTTATTGAATATCTTTTTCACTGAGTCAAAATTGTTGTAAAACTCTGATCCCATACCAACTAATTGAGAACCTTGTCCTGGAAATAATATAGCTTTCATATATAAAACAGTTTTTTAATGTAATATTACTATTGAATTGAGTTATTTATAATAGTATAAAACCGATCTTTATATAAATAAACAACAAATGATTACTTAATGAGTTTTTACGAACATACTTTAGTGGCAAAACAGGACCTTTCAACAACTGAGGTTGAAAATGTTCAAAAAAAATACAACGATATTATAAATCAAAGCTCTGGTAAGGTCATAAAAATTGAAAAATGGGGCTTACTTAACTTTGCTCAAAAAATAAAATCCTATAATAAAGGATTTTTTATACATTATAAATTTGAAGGAAATGGAAAAACACTAGATGAAATTAGAAAAAATATAACAATAGATAGCTCGGTGTTAAGACATTTAACAATTAAATACAAAAAACTAGATACAGATACCGAATTTTTTAAAGATAAGGAAAATAATGAAAAGAAAAAATAAAAAATTCAATAAACGACCACAAAGTCCATTAAATAAACTTAGTTTGTTTCAGAAATCAGATAATAGATTTTCAAAAAAATGCCCTTTGTCTGTAAAAGATGCTCCTGTTGTCGATTACAAAAACATAAAATTATTAAAAAGATATATATCTGATACTAATAAAATATTACCCTCAAGAATAACTTCAGTGAGCCAAGGAAAGCAAAGAAAGTTAACAAACGAGATAAAAAAAGCTAAAATTCTAGGTTTATTATAAAATTACTATGCAAGTTATACTTTTAGAAAATATTATTAAACTAGGTAAAATTGGTGATTTAGTTGAAGTTAAAAATGGATATGGAAGAAATTTTTTATTAAAAAAAGGAAAAGCTTTAAGGGCTAGCAAAGAAAATATAGATCTAGTTGGAAAAACAAAAATTGAGTTAAATAAAAAAAATGATGAAACTAAAAAACAATTTAAAGAGATAGCAAATAATATATCAAATAAAAGTCTTAAATTTAATAAAGAAGCTAAAGAAAACGGTGATCTTTACGGATCTATAAAACCGAAAGAAGTTTCTACTGCTTTTAAAGAAGAGCTCAAAGTTGAGATTAACCCGGCTCAAATTGACCTAAGACAAGAAATTAATAAAGTTGGAAAATATACAATAATTATAAATTTTCACTCTGATGTTTCAGCTAATGTGAACTTAATTGTTGAAAAGTCTGACGCTACGTAAAACGTATAGCTATATATTTTTCCACAGGATGAAAAAAAGGTTTATAACTTTTAATTTCCTATTAAAATTTCTTTCATTAAAATCATACTAATGGAAAATATAAAATTAAAAACAAATACAACTAATGAAATTAAACTTCCCTCAAACCTTGAGGCAGAACAAGCTCTAATAGGTTCTGTACTAGTTAATAACGATATAATTGATGAAATTTCAAGCATAGTAAGCTCTAACAAATTTTTTGATCCTTTTCACAGAAAAATTTACGAAGTAATTGAAAGCCTCAACAATAAAGGAATGATAGCAAATCCAATCACATTAAAAAATTTTTTTGAGAACGATGAAGGTTTAAAAGAAGTTGGTGGTGTTGACTACCTTGTAAAACTGACGAGATTTTCGTCGTCAACTCGTCAGGCAATAGATTATGCAAAAATTATACATGAAACCTATGTTAAAAGAGAATTGATAACTATTTCAGACAATATTAACGAGGAAGCCAAAGACGATAAAGAAGAAAAAACAAGCGAAGGAATTATTGAGGGTGCAGAGCAGTCCTTATTTCAATTGGCAGAAAGAGGAAACTTTTCTCAATCGTATATGAAATTTAATTTAGCACTTGATCAAACAATACAAATGGCCACTCTTGCAATGAAAAGTGATCAGGGAATTGTTGGAGTTCCTACAGGTTTGACTGATTTAGATGAAAAATTAGGTGGCTTACATAAGTCGGACTTAGTTATAATTGCTGGAAGACCTTCTATGGGGAAAACTGCACTTGCAACTAACATTGCATATTACGCCGCAAAAAAAATTCACGAGAATAACGAAAAAACTTCTGTAGCTTTTTTTTCACTAGAAATGTCTTCGGAACAACTGTCTACTAGAATACTCTCCGAACAGTCCCGAATTCAGTCAAATGATATTCGTAGAGGTAAAGCGACCGAAGAACAGCTTAATAGATATATAGAAACGTCTAGAAATATTTACGACTTACCTTTGTATATTGATGAAACACCTGCAATTACTATTTCATCATTAAGCAACAGAGCAAGAAGAATGAAAAGATTATTTGGATTAAACTTAATTGTAGTTGATTATATTCAATTAATGAGAACTGCTTCAAAAAGAAATGATGGTAGAGTTCAAGAAATTTCTGAAATCACTCAGGGACTTAAGGCTTTGGCTAAAGAGTTAAGCGTACCTGTATTAGCATTGTCCCAACTGTCTAGAGCTGTAGAGCAAAGAGATGATAAAATTCCACAACTTTCAGATTTAAGAGAATCAGGGTCTATTGAACAAGATGCTGACGTTGTTATGTTTGTTTATAGAGAACAATATTACCTTGAAAAAAAACAACCTAAGCTAGGCTCAATTGAACACGCAGAGTGGCAATCAAAAATGAATGACATATTGGGCCAAGCAGATATAATAATAGGAAAACAAAGGCATGGCCCCACTGGTAATGTTCAGGTTGAATTTGAAGGACAGTTTACAAAATTTAAGGATCTTACAAGGAAATAACAATAAATTTAGGCTTTTGTTATCTTTAATATAGGATATACCTGATTAGTTACTATGTTTTCTAAGATTTATAAAAAAATAATCATTAATTACTCAAAAGTAACCCTTGTAGGTATTTTTTTAATATTATCTATCTCATTATATTTTTCAAAAAATTTTAATCTGGATGCTTCTTCTGATGCGTTATTATTAGAAGGGGACAAAGATTTACAGTACCTAAGAGAGGTTAACGAAAGATATGGGTCTAAGGATTTTTTAGTTTTAACCTATTCTCCAACCTCAGGGTTTGAGGAAAAAGAAACAATAATAAATTTACAATTACTTAAAGCAAAAATTGAAAAACTGTCTTGGGTTGAAAGTGTTATTACGCTTATTGATGTGCCATTACTAAAAAGCACTGATGAGCCACTTATGGATAGATTGAAAAATTACAAGACCTTAATACATCCAGAAATTGATAGGAAAAGAGGTTTTGAAGAAATATTAAATAGCCCAATCTATCAAGACTACGTAATCAGCAAAGATGGGAAAACATCAGGTATTGTTGTTTACCTTAAACAAGATGAGAGATTGAAAGAATTTATTAAAATTAAAAATGATTACTATCTTAAGTCTTTGAAATCCCCGCTTAATAAAACTGAGAAAAAAAAATACAGATCATTTATTAAAGAATATGAAAATTATAAAAATTTATACAATCAGAGAAATCATCAAAATATTGGTGAAATTAGAGAGGTAATTGCTAAATATAATGAAAATGCAACTATTCATCTTGGTGGAATACCTATGATTGCAGACGATATGATGACTTATATTAAAAATGATATCGTAGTTTTCGGTATGGGTGTTTTTATTTTTATTCTTATAACTCTTTGGATGGTTTTTAGAAATATAAAATGGGTAGTCATGCCATTATTAGGTTGTGCTACATCTGTAATCATCATGACAGGACTGCTAGGGTTTTTGGGTTGGAAAGTAACTGTTATTTCTTCAAACTTTATTGCATTGATGCTTATTTTAAATATGGCAATGAATATTCATTTCACTGTAAGATTTTTACAAATAAAAAAAGAATTTACTCTTTATACTAATCAAGAGGCTGTTTTTGAGGCAGCAAGTAAAATGTTTATGCCAATACTTTATACGGTATTAACGACAATTTGTGCATTTCTATCTTTATTATTTAGTGGAATTAAACCTATTATAGATTTTGGTTGGATGATGACACTAGGACTTACAGTTTCAATTTTAGTGACATTTTCATTGTTACCATCTTTGCTAAATATATTTGCAAAAGATGAAGATATTGAAGTAAAAGAAAATGAAAAATCAATAATAACTAATGCATTAAGTACATTCACTAAAGGAAATACAAAATTAATATTTAGTTCTACAGTGTTAGTAGTATTTTTAAGTATTTTTGGGATATCAAAACTTCAAGTTGAAAATAGCTTTATCAACTATTTTGATAAAGACACTGAAATTTACAAAGGGATGAAAATAATTGATGATGAATTAGGAGGAACTACTACATTAGATGTTATTTTAAAATTTCCAACAAAAGAAAAAATTAGTTCAAATGATGATGAATTTTCCGAATGGGATGAAGAAAATGAAACAAAAGACAGCAAATCAAAATATTGGTTTACAAGAAATAAAATAGATAAAATCTTGAAAGTTCATGACTATTTGGACTCTCTACCAGAAATAGGTAAGGTATTATCATTTGGGTCTATAATTAGAGTAGCTGAAGATCTTAATAAAAAACCCTTACAAAGTTTAGAAATAGCAGTTCTGTACAGTAAAATACCTGAAGAAATTAAGAAAAACATAATAAGCCCCTATATCTCTGTTGAAAATGATGAAGCTAGAATAAGTGTTAGAATAAAAGATTCCTTAGAAAGTCTAAGACGTAACGATTTAATTCAAAAAATTAATAATGATCTCAACAAAAAATTAGATTTAAACCCTGAAGACTATAAGCTGGCTGGGGTTGTAATTTTATTTAATAATTTACTTCAAAGTCTTTTTAAATCTCAAATCTTAACATTAGGGGTGGTGATGTTAGGTATTTCAGCCATGTTTTTTATTTTATTTAGAAATTTAACCTTGTCCTTTATAGGTGTTGTTCCTAATTTTATAGCAGCATTCTTTATTTTGGGCATTATAGGTATGCTTGGCATACCTTTAGACATGATGACAATAACTATAGCTGCTATAACCATTGGTATAGCTGTAGATAATAGTATTCACTATATTTATAGGTTTAGAGAAGAATTTGCTAAACTCAAAGACTACAATGCTACTGTTGATCGTTGTCATAATACAGTTGGCGTTGCAATTCTTAACACCTCTATAACAATAATTTTTGGTTTCTCTATTTTGATTTTATCAAATTTTATTCCAACAATTTATTTTGGGGTCTTTACGGGCATTGCAATGCTCTTAGCTTTAATTTCAGTTTTGACTCTTTTACCTAAATTAATAATAGTTTTAAAACCTTTTGGAGAGACAAATTAGTTTTTAATAAATGTTAGATGACCTAGAAAATATAACTAATAATCTAAACATTTTTGATGTCATATTTATAATAGTAATGACTTACAGTATAATTCAATGTTTTTTAAAAGGCTTCTCTTTAAGTTTTATTTCATTTATGAAATGGGTTTTGTCTCTAGTTGTAACTATAATCCTAGTTCCTAAACTGCAACCTCGAGTAAGTGACTTCATTGAATCAGAATTTATTAACAATGTGGGTCTAGGTGTTTTTATATTTATTGTGACTTTATTTATATTAATACTAATTGGTAAATCACTTAATAAAGCTGTTACTTGGACGGGGCTTGGCTCTATAGATAAATCATTTGGACTGTTATTTGGTGTATTCAAAGGTTATGTCGTCATAGTTTGTCTGTTTTCAATTTTAAATTGGTTTTATCCATATAAAAATTGGGGTATATCAGCTGAAGAAGCTTATACTTTTGATTTTGTTAAAAAAGGAAGCAAACTATTAATTGAAGAATTTCCTAACAACGAAGATTTTATAGACACGAAAGAAAAAATTGAAAAAATTTGAATTAGATAGAGTAAGAGAAGAATGTGGAGTGTTTGGAGTCTCAAATCATGAAGATGCTGCTGCTTTAGTTGCGTTGGGACTGCATGCATTACAACATAGAGGCCAAGAGGGTTGTGGGATAGTTTCTTTTGATGGAAAAAATTTTCACTCAGAAAAAAAACAGGGTTTAGTAAGCGATCATTTTACTAAAATTAATGTCATAAACAAATTACCTGGTAAATCCTCTATTGGACATAACAGGTATTCCACTACAGGAGAAACTTCTCTTAGAAATATTCAACCATTTTTTGCTGACTTATACGGTGGAGGATTAAGTATAGCTCATAATGGAAATTTAACTAATGCAATATCCTTGAGAGACGATTTGGTAAAAAATGGAGCTATATTCAGAACTACGAGTGATACTGAAACAATTGTTCAGTTAATTGCTAAATCTTCTAGAACTAAAATGGTAGATAAAATTGTTGATACATTATTTCAAATACAAGGGGGTTATGCACTAATTTTAATGACTAATAAAAAATTGATCGGTGTAAGAGATCCGTTTGGAATAAGGCCTTTAGTTATAGGAAAATTAAAAGATTCATACATTTTTGCATCAGAAACATGTGCTCTTGATATTGTAGGAGCTAAATTTATTAGAGAAGTAGAGAATGGTGAAATTGTTGTAATTGAAAATGAAGAATTAAAAAGTATTAAACCATTTCCAAAACAAAAATCAAGACCATGTGTATTTGAATATATTTATTTTGCCAGACCCGATAGTATTATTAATGGAAAATGCGCATATGAATATAGAAAAAAACTAGGGGAAGAACTTGCAAAAGAATTTGATGTTGATTCGGACATGATCATACCTGTTCCAGACTCAGGTGTCCCAGCTGCAATAGGGTATTCACAATACACGCAAAAAAAATTTGAACTGGGTTTAATAAGAAATCATTATGTAGGTAGAACTTTTATTGAGCCTACTCAAAGCATACGTAGTCTGGGTGTAAAATTAAAATTAAGCTCAACAAAAACTGTTTTAAAAAATAAAAAAATAATCTTAATTGATGACTCGCTGGTAAGAGGGACAACTTGTCTTAAAATCGTTAAAATGCTCTACGACGCAGGAGTAAAAGAAGTTCACGTAAGAATAGCCTGTCCTGAAATATTATTTCCAGATTTTTATGGAGTAGATATGCCAACTAAAAAAGAATTATTGGCACATAATAAATCAAATGAAGAAATGTGCACATACATAAATGCTAAATCTTTAAAATTTCTAAGTTTAAAAGGTTTGTATAAAGCGCTAGGCTATGAAGAGAGGAACGATATTTATCCACAAATGAGCGATCATTATTTTACAGGAGAATATCCAATCGAACCTTCCGACCAACTAGGTGATGGCAAGGTTACACAGCTTTCTTTATTAAGTGGAAAGTCTAATAATTAAATTATTGATATTGATAAAGTTTATTTTTATTATTAATTAAAATCATTTTACCATTATAAAAAATTGGATTAGCACTAATGCCCGATCTTAAAATTCTATTTTGAGATAAACTTTTTCCAGTTTTAGGATCAAAAATGAACAAAAAACCTTTATTTGTATAAATATTAATTTTGTTATTTACTATTCCTAAATTAATAATTGCTCCTACTTTATCTGTTTTTTTTTTTATAAAACCATGTTTTAAATTGGAAAGTACTCTTTTTGACCAAATTACTTCACCGCTCCTCATATCTAAACAAATTAACAATTTATTTTTTGATATTAAATATATATTTTCTTTGGTTGCCACAGGTTTTAATGCTGAGGAAATAGGTGTGCTCCATATTTTTTGACTAGAAGCAGCGTTGTAATTAAATAATGATTTTGATGTTGAAACTATTAAATTATTATCTTTTAAAATAATTGGTTTGCTTAAGAAAAGACTAACATCAGTTGAAAAAGATGTATTTTTAAAATTCAGAACCCAATTAATTTTTTTTTTCAAATAATTAATCGAATATAATTCACCGCTAGTATTTAAAAATAAAATATTTTTATTATTTGTATCTAAAACTATATTATTTAAAAAATCGTTATTTAAAAAAGCCTTAGTTGAGTCAAATTTCCAATTCACATTTCCATTACTAATGTCTATTGAAAATATTGTATTCTCTTCATTCGCTACAATTATTTGAGTATCAGCAACTTTAATATTAGATCTAAATGGAATACCGTAGTTTTTTGCCCATATTAAAGAACCATTTCTAATATCAATGGCGTAAATATATCCCAGATTGTCTGCAGCAAATATGGTGTTATTTTTTATTACAAGACTAATTTTTTTTTTATATTTTTTGAAAGCTTTTTTGTAGAAATTATACTCTATAATTTTAGTTCTTTTTTTTAAATCATAGACATAAATTTTACCTCTATGATCATAGGATATTAATTGATTATTAATTAGTAAAGGGGTTTTTAATTGAGCGAAAACTGATTTGTATATATTGGGAAAGTTACTTAATTTAGAGCTTTTAAATTCTAAAAACTCATTGTTGTCATATAAAATATTTGAAACATTATTTGTTTCAGTCAAAAATTCATCTTTCCAACTATTGTTTTTTATCGCCTGCTCTACTGTTGTTGTAAAGTCTGTTTTACCTATTTTTTCTTCATCAAATAATTTATCAGAAATAAATATATCTTCATATTTACTAACTCTATTATTCTCGATATTTTCTACGTCACTATTCTCAATCGGTATTTGAGAGGCGTCTTTCCAGATACCTGTTTTGTTGTCAAAAGAACAATGATTAACAAAAAAAAATAAAAAAATTATTATATATTTTATCATCTATTTACTATTAATTAATTCGTTAGAAGGTCAAAATATTCTTTAGCTTTTATGTTTTCACCTATCGAATTATAATATTTTGCTATTATTTTAATAGCAGTTTCTCTCCATATTGATTTAGAACTTGTTATTGGATTTAATATATCTATTGCCTCAACGTATTTTGAATTATTTAAAAGATGTAATGATTTTTTTATATTAATTAAATTTTTTTCATCTTTTTTTAAAGATTTAATATTTAAAACTTTATTAAATAATAAAGTAATTTTTTTTGAGTCATTTTCAAATTTTTGATCAATAATTAAATAAAGTGCCAATGGAGAATAAGTTTTGTCATTTAAAAATATTATATTTTCAAGTAGTTTTTTTGCGTCTTCTTTTTTTTCATTATTAGTTAGAATTAACGCATAATTATATTGCTCAGATATAAAAATATTTTTTTTCTTTTTTTTGTAATCTAAAAAAAATAAAACAGATAGAATTGATAAGAAAATAATTGAAATTATTGTTAATAATTTTATATTTTTTTTAGCTTTTGCTACAATTTTATCTAATAAGTTTTTTTTTAAAAATTCTTCTTGCATTTTAATAACTATTTTTATTTTTTGGAAATATTCTTTGTACAACTTCGTTTCTATATTTTTCAACACTTTTTTCAATGATTTTATCCAATTTTGCATATCTTTTTACAAATTTTGGATAGAAACCGCTTAAACCTAAAATATCATCTGTTACTAATATTTGCCCGTCGCAATGTTTGGAAGAACCAATACCAATAGTTGGTATCTTTAATTTTTTTGATATATTTTTAGCTAATGAAGTTTTAATGCACTCTAATACTATTGCAAATGCTCCAGACTTTTCTATATTTAATGCTTCATTGGTTAATTTTATTTTTTCTTTTTCTGAAACACCCTGAGGTTTAAATTTATTTTTGTATTGTGGAGTAAAACCAATATGACCCATCACTGAAATTCCTGACTTAACTAAATGATTTATTATTTTAAAATTTTTCCCATTACTTTCAATTTTTACAGCATCACATTTTGTTTCTTTAATTATTTTTAGCGCATTAATCTTCGCCTCTTTTCTGTTTCTATAGGTTTTATATGGCATGTCTACTACACATAAAGAAGATTTAGAACCTAGCTTAGCGCTTTTTGCATGCTGTATAATCATTTCTAAAGTTATTTCTTTTGTATTTTTCATGCCGTATAAAGCGGTACCTACCGAGTCACCTACTAATATCAAGTCACAATATTTACTAATTAAATTAGATATAGATTTGGAATAAGATGTTAAACTTACAATTGGTCTTTTTCCTTTTAAATTTATTATTTGAGAAATTTTTTTTTTCATTTATTATTCTAATTCTATTGTACCTGGAGGTTTCGAAGTTATATCATAAACTATCCTATTGATGCCAACTACATTATTTATTATTTTGTTTGCAATCTTGTCTAAAAAAAATCTTGGAAAACTATAATAGTCTGCTGTCATACCGTCTTCAGAAACAACTGCTCTCAGTAAACAAGTATACTCGTAAGTTCTAGAATCTCCCATTACGCCAACTGTTTTAAAAGGCAATAATGCAGCATAAGCCTGCCAAATTTTATCATATAAATTATTTGCTTTTAGTTCTTTGATATAAATATCATCTGCTTCCTGCAACATTTTAACTTTATGTTCGGTTATTTGACCAATTATTCTTATTGCTAAACCAGGTCCTGGAAAAGGATGTCTTTTTGAGATGCTTTTGATTAATCCTACTGAGTCACCTAAGACTCGAACTTCATCTTTAAACATTTCCTTTAAAGGTTCTATCAACTTTAGTTTCATTTTTTTTGGAAGTCCACCTACATTGTGATGTGACTTAATTTTAGATGTTTTACTTCCCGAAGAAGATCTACTTTCTATTATATCTGGGTAAAGAGTTCCTTGAGCTAGAAATTTAACATTCTTAATTTTTCGTGCTTCCTTTTCAAAAATTTTAATAAAGAGACTTCCAATAATTTTTCTTTTTTTTTCTGGATTTGATACATTTTTTAATTTTGAAAAAAACATTTTTGAAGCATTTATTAATTTTACATTTAATTTATATTTTTCTTTAAATATTTTATAAGTGTGCTTAAATTCATTTTTCCTCATCAAACCTGTGTCTACCATTATACATCTTAAATTATTTTTTATTGCTTTGTTAATCAATAATGCAACAACACTACTATCAACCCCCCCTGATAAAGCACATATTACTCTGTCATTTTTTACTAAATTTTTAATATTGTTAATTATTCTATTTTTTTCAGAATTTATTTTCCAAGTTTTTTTAGACTTACAAATTTTAAAAATAAAATTGTTTATAAGTATTTTTCCATTTTCTGTGTGAGTTACTTCGGGATGAAACTGTATTCCATATAATTTTTTATTTTCATTTTCTATAATTGTTAATGGAGATTCTTTTGTAGAGGCAATTTTTATAAATCCTTTTGGCAACTTATAAACTATATCTTGATGGCTCATCCATACAAAAGACTTACTCTTTTTATAAAAATTTTCAGTTAAAATAGAGTTTTTTACTTTAAAAAGTTTTGCTCGGCCAAACTCCCTCTTTTTAGTCCCTGCTATTACTGTTCCTCCTAACTTTTTTACCATTAACTGTAATCCATAACAGATACCGAGTATTGGAATTTTTAATGTAAAAATAAACAATGGTATATTTGGAAAGATTTTTTTAGTCACCGTGTCAGGTCCTCCAGACAAGATAATACCTTTAATATTTTCTAAAGTTTTAAATTTGTCTAGCTCTTTAAGTGTAATAATTTCTGAGTAAACTCCTTGGTCTCTTATGCGTCGTGCAATTAATTTTGTTACTTGGGATCCGAAGTCTATAATTATAATTTTATCTTTATTATTTTTTTCATTCATTACTGTTTTAATGAATTTTTTAATTGATCTTCCAGTTTTTCTTTTTGATCACAGTATTTATCACATACATTTTCTAGAGTAGAAATTAATTCTTTTGCTTTTGAAAAATTGGATTTCTTAATATTTATTAATGCTAAATAATAAATAGCTTCGTCATTTTTTGGATTTAGTAAAATAACAGTATTTAAATTGTTTTCTTCTAACAGGCTTTTTTCGAGGTTGTTAAAGATTTTAGCCAAATACATGTAGGATTTTTCATTTTTTGGATTAAAAAGAATATCTTGTTCAAATTTAAATTTTGCATCTTTAAATTTTTTTTCTTCATAAAGTTTTTTTCCTTCAAAAAAATAATTTTTCTCAGCATAAGCTAAATTGTTAAAGAAAATTAAAAAAATTAAAATTTTTAAAAAATTAAAGATTTTCATAGCTTATAATTAATACCATCATTTATCATTTCAACACTATGAACCATACTTTCATAAAATCCAGCTTTTGTAATCTTAATAAATTTTGCTTTTTTTTGAATTTCCATTAAATTTTTCGCTCCTATGTAACCCATTGAAGATCTTAATCCGCCTTGAAGCTGATATATTATTTTTTCTACAGAGCCTTTAAATTCTACTCTTCCCTCAACTCCTTCTGGTACAAATTTTGATTTATCTTTAAAATTTTTTTGAAAATATCTATTAGAAGATCCCGATGACATAGCACCTATAGAACCCATGCCCCTATAAAATTTATAAAATTTATTCTTGATTTTAAATATTTTTCCTGGACTTTCTTTAGTTGCAGCAAAAATTGAACCCATCATTATTGCATCTGCACCTGCTGCTAAAGCTTTAGCTATATCTCCTGAAAATTTAATACCTCCATCAGAAATAATCTTAACTTTTTTATTTTTCATAGATTTTTTTACATCAATAATCGCACTAATTTGAGGTACTCCAATTCCTGCTATTATTCGGGTAGTACATATAGATCCAGGACCTATTCCTACTTTTAAAATATCCGCTCCTTCATTGTAAAGTTTTTTTGCCGCTTCACCTGTGGCTATGTTACCTACACAGATAGGTATTTTTTTTGAAAATTTTTTCACTTTATAAAGTGTTTTTAGTACTTTTTCACTATGTCCATGAGCAGTATCTATAACTAAAAGATCAATCCCATTGTCTAATAATGATTTAGCTCTAGCTAAATCTTCTTTGCCCGTTCCTATTGCTGCGCCAACTAATAATTTTTGATTTTTAACTTTTAAAACTTCTTTAGATTGTCTTTTTATATTAAGATTTCTATGTATAACACCAATACCACCACTTTTTGCAATTGCAATTGACATTTTAGATTCAGTCACAGTGTCCATCGCTGAGCTTAAAAATGGAACTTTTAACTTTATTGTTTCAGATAAATTTGTTTTTAGATCTGTTTCGGCTGGGAGAACAGAAGAATATCTTGGCAAAATAAGTATGTCATCAAAGGTAAGAGATTCTTTAATTCGTTCCATATAAACTTATATACATTTTAGTATTTTTATAAAGTCTTTAATATTGAGCAGTGTATATATGTTTCTTTTGAGTTATCACGACTAGCTTCGGGCTTAAAAAAATCTACATTTTTAAATCTTTTTTTGGCAAGATTTTTGACTTCCAAAAAATCTTCCCCCATAAAAAGCTTTGCAACCAAAGATCCTTTAGTTTTTAAAATCTTTGATGCAAAGTCTATAACTTCACCACATAGTTGATTTGTTCTAATGCAGTCTAAATTCTTATTTCCCGTTGTGTTGGCGGCCATATCTGAAATAATTGTGTCTATTTTTTCTTTAAAAATATCCAATATTTTAACTTTTGTTTCTGCATGTAAAAAATCATATTTATAAAAATCTACTTCTTCAATCAATTCCATGCTTTTAATATCAATTGCAACTATTTTTCCCTTTTTGATTATTTCTTTAGCTACTTGAGACCAGCCTCCCGGGCTAGCTCCAACATCAAGTAACATAGTTTGATTTTTTATAAATTTAAATTTTTTATTTAATTCAATTAATTTGAAAGCTGATCTTGATCTATAGCCTAGTATTTTTGATTTTTTATAAAATTGATCTCTATGTTGTTTTATAATCCAACTTTTTGAACTTCGATTTTTTTTCATTAAAATACTTCGTCATGATCATCCTCTACTAAATTATTTTTTATTTCTCTATATTTAATAATGTACAAAATAGAACTTATTGGAATTAAAATTAAGTAAGCCACTAATAATATGAGCAGCGTTTCAAATGTAAACAACATCAAGGCAGCAAAGATTACTCCAACTCCAAGTAAAATAAATGGTGTGAACTGTGCACTTATAGTAATTTTTTTAAATGAAAATGTTGGGATTTTACTTATTAACAAAAAAGCAATGACTAAAGTAAAGTAAGGAGTAAAATTATTTATGCCTAAATTTATATTAAGAATAGTAAAGTTAATTTTAAATACTGATAAATCATATATTAACGGAGCTAAAATTAAAATTCCACCCGCTGGTGAAGGAACTCCTTCAAAATAATTTTTTTTCCAAAATTCTCCTTCTTTAACCTCTGTTAGGTTAAACCTTGCCAGTCTCAAGACGCAACAAACTGAAAAAATTAATGTAATTGCCCATCCAATTTTTCCGTATTTATTTAATTCCCAAAAATATAAAATAAAAGCTGGCGCAATTCCAAAACTTACAAAGTCAGTAAGGGAATCTAACTCTTTTCCAAAATCAGATGTCGCTTTAATTAATCTTGCAACTCTTCCGTCTAGAGCGTCCAAAAAAGCAGCTAAAAGAATAAAAAGTACTGCAAAGCTATAGTTTTGATCGATAGCGAATTTTATAGAACTAATGCCCAAACAAACTCCAACCAAAGTTAAAATATTAGGCAGTATATGTTTTGTTTTTTTCGAAGAAACTATAGTGAACTGTTTATTTTCTGGTGATGTCATTTTGTGCAATTAAACTTTCTCCAGCAACTACGTTTTGTCCTAATTTTGCTAGTAATTTTTTATTTTTAAAGTATAAATCTACTCTACTTCCAAATCTAATCATACCAATTCTTTCACCTTGAATTAAGTCTTGATTTTCCTTCACTTCTACGACAATTCTTCTCGCTATAAGTCCTGCTATTTGTACAATTATAATAGTTTCTTCAGACCCGGTCTCTTTGATTTTGTAATAATTTCTCTCATTTTCTTTGCTTGATTTATCAAGAGATGCATTTAAAAATTTTCCCGGTTTATAAAATATTTCTTCAACCTTACATGCGGTTGGAGTTCTGTTTACATGGCAATTGAATACATTCATAAAAACACTTACTTTTGTAAAAGTTATTTTTTCTAAACCTAATTCTTCTGGGCCTGATACTTCAGAGATATCTGAGATTAGTCCGTCCGCAGGACTTACTAAAAAATTACTGTCATTAATTGAAATTCTATCTGGGTCTCTAAAAAAATAATAAACCCATACGCTTATAAGTGCCATTAATAATCCTAACAATTTAGACAATAACAGTCCAAAAAACGTTATTATTAATGATATAGCTAAAAATTTATATCCTTCTTTGTGTATTTTTGGAAAAATGTTATTAATCATATTATTAAGTTTGATAATTTTTCATTAATATGTATAAAAATCACACTTAATCAATTTATATTTTTAAAATTATGACAAAAATTAAGGTAAAAAACCCAGTAGTTGAGCTAGATGGCGATGAAATGACTAGAATTATATGGTCATTCATAAAAGATAAGCTAATTAAGCCTTATTTAGATGTTAACCTTAAATATTTTGATCTAGGCATGGAAAGCAGAGATAGGACTGATGACCAAATCACAATAGACGCGGCTAATGCTATCAAGCAATATGGTGTAGGTGTTAAATGTGCAACTATTACTCCAGATGAAGCGAGAGTTGAAGAATTTAAATTAAAGAAAATGTGGAGATCCCCTAACGGTACTATAAGAAATATATTGGGTGGTACTGTTTTTAGAGAACCTATTATTTGTAAAAATGTTCCAAAATTAGTTCCCGGCTGGACACAACCAATTGTGATTGGTCGACATGCATTCGGAGACCAGTATCGCGCTACAGACTTCTTAGTTCCGGGTGAAGGTAAAATGGAAGTAAAATGGACTTCTAAGGATGGAAAAGACAAAAAAGAATTTGAAGTATTTAATTTTACTGGTCCAGGTATAGCTTTGTCAATGTACAATTTAGATGATTCTATAAAAAATTTTGCTAGAGCCTGTATGAATTACGGTTTTGAAAGAAAATGGCCAGTTTATTTATCAACTAAAAATACTATTTTAAAAGCTTACGATGGAAGATTTAAAGATTTGTTTCAAGAGGTGTTTGAAAAAGAATTTTCAGATAAATTTAAGTCGGCATCTATTTCTTATGAGCACCGTTTGATTGATGACATGGTTGCTTGTGCTATGAAGTGGAATGGCGGATATGTGTGGGCATGTAAAAATTATGATGGTGATGTTCAGTCTGATACTGTAGCTCAAGGTTTTGGTTCACTTGGTTTAATGACAAGTGTTTTGATGACTCCTGATGGAAAGACCGTTGAATCAGAAGCTGCTCATGGAACTGTAACCAGACATTTTAGAATGCATCAAGAAGGTAAAGAGACATCTACTAACCCTATTGCTTCAATATACGCTTGGACAAGGGGTTTGGCGCATAGAGGTAAATTGGACGATAATAATGAATTGATTAAATTTTCTGATTCATTAGAGAAAGTTTGTATCGAGACTGTTGAAAACGGTTCGATGACTAAAGATTTAGCAATTTTAATCGATAAATCTGCAAAATATTTAACAACAAATCAATTTTTAGAAGCAATCGATAGCAATTTAAAAAAAAAACTTAATTAATTTTTTTTCTTAAAGATTTAAAAGCCTCTTCAATCTTATCTTTGTTTACACCACCGGCCTGAGCAAAATCTTTTCTACCTCCGCCACCTTTTCCACCAAGAATTTCCGCAGCTTCTTTCACTAATTTTACAGCGTCAAATTTATCAATTAATTTATTGGTTATTCCAATAGCAACGCCTACTTTCCCCTCATAAGTACAGCATGCTATTATAATACCTGATTTAATTTCTTTTTTACCTTGATCAACTATACCTCTCAATTCTTTGGGTGGTAAATCAGTGAGAACTTGTTGTCTAAAAATTAAGTTATCAAATTTATCATCTATTATTTTATTTTTATTTTGAATAATATTTTTAACTTTAGCTTGGTTTAATTGTTTGCTTAAATTTTTTAAATTCTCTCCTAGTAAAAAATTGTCATTGTAATTTGGCTTAATATTTAATTTTTTTAATTCATTTTTAGTAATTTCAATTTGATCTGATAAATCTTTATTTTTACTTATTTTATCCTCATTTAAAGATTTTTCAAAATTTTTGAGCTGTTCATTTCTCAAAGCTTCTACACGTCTTACACCTGATGCTATTGAGGATTGACTTACAATTTTAAACTCTCCTATTTCCTTCGTATTTTTTACGTGTGTACCACCACATAGTTCAGTTGAAAAAAATCCATTATTCTCTTTGCCCATAAAAACTACTCGGACTTCATCTCCATATTTTTCGCCAAATAGTGCTAAAGCTCCTAATCCTACTGCTTCTTTGGGTGTCATAATACGAGTTTGAACATCGCTAGATCCAGTCACAATATCATTCACAATTTTGTTAATTTTGCTCATTTCATCTTTTTCAATTGGTTTGTTGTGACTAAAGTCAAACCTTAATCTTTCAGGGCTAACCATTGATCCTTTTTGTGTAACGTGTTTTCCTAAAGTTTTTCTAAGAGATTCGTGCAACAAATGAGTGGCCGAATGATTAGCTTTTGAATTATTTCTTCTTGTTATGTCAATTAACAGATTAACGCTCTCCCCTACTTTAATAGAACCTTTTTCAATTTTTCCAATATGAATATGAAGATCACCAACTTTTTTTTGTGTGTCATCAATTTTTATTTTACAATCTGCTGTTTGAATAAAGCCTTGATCACCTACCTGGCCACCAGACTCACCGTAAAAAGGAGTTTGATTAGTAATGATTTCTATCTCATCACCGGTTTGAGCTATTTCAATAAATTGATTATCTTTTAATATTTTTAAAACTATGCCTTCTGCTTTTACAAATTCATAACCTAAAAATTCTGTTGGTTTCAATTGCTCTCTTACTTTAAACCATTTCTCTTCGACCGATTTGTCGCCAGAGCCTTTCCAATTTGCTCTAGCCAGTTTTTTGCTATTTTCCATTTCATTTTCAAAAGATTTAGTATCAACTTTAATATTTTTAGTTCTTAAAATATCTGCTGTTAAATCTAAAGGGAAACCAAAAGTATCATACAACTTGAAGGCAACAGGCCCAGGTAAAGTTTTGTTTTTAACTTTTTCTAAATTTTCATTTAAAATCTTTATTCCTCTCTCTAATAATGTAGAAAATTTTTCTTCTTCATTTTTTAACGTTTCTATGATTAAATCTTTTCCAATATTTAACTCCGGATAACTAAGTTGCATTTCACTCAATAAAACTTCAAATAATTTATGGAAGATTGGACTTTTGCTTCCTAGAGTATGTGCGTGTCTCATTCCCCTTCTCATTATTCTTCTGAGCACATAACCACGTCCTTCATTTGATGGAAGAATTCCTTCTGCAATTAAAAAACTGCTTGCTCTTAAATGATCTGAAATTACTCTATGGCTAGCAATCGTTTTTTCATTTATTGGTGTTTTAGTAATTTCAGATGATGCTGCTATAATTTTTTTAAAGTGATCTATGCTGTAATTATCATGAGTTCCTTGTAATACTGCAGTCATTCTTTCTAAACCCATTCCAGTATCTACCGAAGGTTTTGGTAAAGTTATTCTTTTTTCTTTAGAAATTTGTTCAAATTGCATGAAAACAAGATTCCATATTTCTATAAATCTGTCTCCATCTTCGTTAGGACTACCTGGCGGACCTCCTTGAAGTTTATCTCCGTGATCATAAAAAATTTCCGAGCAAGGTCCACAAGGGCCAATATCTCCCATTGACCAAAAATTATCAGATGTTTTAATTTTAATAATCTTATCTTCACTTAATCCTGCAATTTTTTTCCAGAGATTGAATGAATCCTCATCTTCATGAAAGACTGTGACTAAAAGTTTTTCTTTAGGTAATCCAAAATCTTTTGTTAGTAAATTCCAAGCGTGAACAATCGCTTGTTCTTTAAAATAGTCACCAAATGAAAAATTTCCTAACATTTCAAAAAAAGTATGATGTCGCGGTGTGTAACCAACATTTTCAAGATCATTATGTTTTCCACCGGCCCTTACACATTTTTGTGAGGTAGTTGCAGTTTTAAATGATTTTTTTTCTAACCCAGTAAAGACATTTTTAAACTGGACCATTCCTGAATTAGTAAACATTAAGGTTGGGTCATTGTTAGGTACTAAATTACTAGAATCTACAATTTTGTGATTATTCTTTTTAAAATAATCAAGAAATTTACTCCTAACATCGGTCAATAAAATCTGGCTCATGCTCTATTAGATACAGATATTTTTTAAGTTGTCTATTTAGTTTTTTTCTTCTTCGACCACGCATATCTCTGACTTTGTAAGAAATCTTCGTCCTGTGCCATTATCCAATGAAAACATGCCACCAATGCCCTTCACAGCGTCTATGGTTAGGTCTGTATGCTTCCACCTATCATGTTGATCTTCATTCATATAAAATGGGGTACCATCAATTTCACCTAATTTAATATCGTTATTACCTACCATGTACTCCTTTGCAGGATAACACATTGGTGCACTACCATCACAGCAACCTCCAGATTGGTGAAATAAAAGATCTTTTCCATAAACTTTTTTAAGATCACTTAATAATTTTTTGGCTGATAATGTTGCTTTAACTTTCATGGTTATAAGGCTCGTGGATTATACGAGCCATTATAATATATCGTCTAAAAGAATCCTAATTTTTTCTCACTGTAAGACACGTGTAAATTTTTCACTTGCCTGTAATGATTTAGCATCATTTTGTGAGTTTCTCTTCCAATTCCAGATTGTTTGTATCCACCAAATGCAGCGTGTGCAGGGTAAGCGTGGTAACAGTTTGTCCAAACTCTACCTGCTTGTATTCCTCTACCCATTCTGTAAGCGACGTTACCATTTCTAGTCCAGACACCTGCTCCTAATCCATAAAGAGTATCATTAGCAATTTCTAATGCTTCTTTTTCATCTTTAAACTTAGTAACCGAAACTACCGGTCCAAAGATTTCTTCTTGGAATACTCGCATATTGTTTTTACCTTCAAAGATTGTTGGTTGAATATAATTTCCTTTTTCCAAACCACTATTCAATTTAGCCTCTGATCCACCACATAGAACTTTGGCACCTTCTTTCTTACCTAGGTCTAGATAAGATTTTATTTTTTCCATTTGTTCTAAAGATGCTTGAGCACCAATCATAGTTTCCATTTTTAAAGGATTGTCTTGTGTAACAGCTTTTGTTCTCTTTATAGCTCTTTCCATGAATCTATCATAGATAGACTCTTGTATCAAAGCTCTACTAGGACAAGTACAAACTTCTCCTTGGTTAAGAGCAAACATTGTAAACCCCTCTAAACATTTATCAAAGAAGTCATCGTCTTTAGACAAACAATCTTCAAAGAAAATATTTGGAGACTTTCCACCTAATTCTAATGTGATTGGAATTAAGTTTTGAGATGCATATTGCATGATCAGTCGTCCAGTAGTAGTTTCACCTGTAAAAGCTATCTTTCTAATTCTTTTAGAAGAAGCTAAAGGTTTACCTGCTTCAAGACCATAACCACTAACAATGTTAAGTACACCCGCTGGTAACAAGTCACCAATTAATTCCATTAAAAGTAAAATAGAAGCTGGAGTTTGTTCAGCTGGTTTTAACACTACACAGTTACCTGCTGCTAGGGCTGGCGCTAACTTCCAAGTAGCCATTAAAAGTGGAAAATTCCAAGGTATAATTTGAGCAACTACACCAAGAGGTTCAGGAACGTGATAAGAATACTCATCATTACTTATCTCACCGATAGAACCCTCCTCGGCTCTAATTACTCCCGCAAAATACCTCCAGTGATCAACAACTAGTGGTAAATCTGCAGCCATACATTCTCTAATCGGTTTACCGTTATCTAAACATTCTGCAGTAGCTAATAAACTCAAATTTTTTTCTATAACATCTGCAATTTTTAAAAGAATGTTTGATCTCTCACTTATTGAAGTTTTTCCCCACGTGGGAAAAGCTTTGTGAGCCGCATCTAAAGCAAAATCCACATCTTTTTCGTTAGATCTTGGCACCTGACATATAACTTCATTTGTAATTGGAGTAGTATTATCAAAATATTTTCCCGATTTTGGTTCAACAAATTTACCCCCTATAAAGTTCCCGTATTTAGATTTAAATGGAAATTTAACTTTTAGGTGTGAAGTGTCTATTGATGATGACATTTTCGAGCTCTTTGCTTGTTGTGTACTCATTGTCCCTCCTTGTTATTTTTGAATATCTAACTACAGAGAGTACAATTCTTATACAGAAAAAATTTCAGTAAAAGTTATTCAACTCATAATTGTTAACAATCTTAAGTTGATTTAATTTGTTTTTTTGAATTTAGGAGAAATACGAGGAGCTAAAGCTCCTCGTATTTTAATTAGATGACTATTTTTCTTCTTCGTTCTTTTCGCTAATTTTTTCTTCTGGTTTTGGATTTCCTTCTAGCTCTTTAGTAATAGCAGCAGCTTGGTCACGAATTACTTTTTCTACTTCGACTGCAACTTTAGGATTTTTTTCCAAATAAATTTTTGCGTTTTCTCTTCCTTGGCCTATTTTTTCTCCTTTATAAGCATACCAAGCACCTGATTTTTCAATGACTCCTGCTTTGGCTCCAAGGTCTACTAATTCTCCAACCTTGCTAATTCCTTTTCCATACATTAAATCAAATTCAACTACTTTGAATGGAGGTGCAACTTTGTTTTTAATAACTTTAACTCTTGTAGAGTTTCCAATTATTTCGTCTTTATCTTTTATTGCTCCAATTCTTCTTATATCCATTCTTACCGATGAATAAAATTTTAGTGCATTTCCGCCTGAAGTGGTTTCTGGACTTCCAAACATTACACCAATTTTCATTCTAATTTGATTTATAAATATGACCATTGTGTTTGATTTAGAAACAGAGCCTGTTAATTTTCTTAAAGCCTGACTCATAAGTCGTGATTGAAGACCCACGTGGTGGTCTCCCATTTCTCCTTCTAATTCAGCTTTTGGAGTTAGAGCAGCCACAGAATCTACGACCAGTACAGAAATTGAGCCTGACTTAATTAAAGTATCAGTAATTTCTAATGCTTGTTCACCTGTGTCTGGTTGTGAAATTAAAAGTTCTGCAGTTTTAACTCCAAGTTTTTTTGCATAAATAGGATCCATAGCATGTTCGGCGTCTACAAAAGCGCATATTCCACCTTTTTTTTGTGCTTCAGCTATAACTTGTAATGCTAGCGTTGTTTTACCTGATGACTCTGGTCCGTATACTTCAATAATTCTTCCTTTTGGAAGCCCACCTATCCCTAGAGCTAAATCTAAGCTTAATGAGCCTGTTGATATAGACTCTATATCTAAAGCTTGCTGCTGCCCCAGTCTCATTACTGAACCTTTACCAAAATTTTGATCTATTTGGCTTATTGCAGCCTCTAAAGACTTATTTTTCTCTTTGATTTCTTGTTCTTTCTTGTTGTCAGACTTGACTACTTTTAAACCGCTTTTAATCATATTTTTATCCTTTTTTTTTTGTTTCGAATCGTTGGATTAACTGTACACCTTTTGTTCTTTTTTTCAAGAAATTAAAAAATTATTAAAATAACAATAATTTACGAATTTTTTAATTTTTCCAGTGTCAAAATTCCAAGAACAGAAATAAGCTTAAATTTGGATAAAATAAAGTCTTTCTCTGCTCTAGAATTAGCAACACTAGCATTTAATAACAAACTTCTGGACTGGATAACGTCAAGAGTTGTTCTGGTATTACCAGAATCATATTCTAAAGTTATTCCCTCATTTGCTATTTCAGCAGCCTCTACTTGAGCCTGTGTTGAAGTTAAAACACTTTTAGCCGACTGATAAAGAGACCAGGCATTAGCAGTATCTGTTTTTACTTCATTAATTATATTGTCTAAAATTAACTTGCTTTGTTGCTCTTTAAACTTTGATTTTTTTATAGATGAATAATTTTTTCCCCCCTTAACAAGTGGCCAGGTAATTGTTGCTTTTACCGACTCTTTGTCAGTTTTGTCGACCGTAGAACTAAGATCGCTATTTTCTGATTTTGAATAATTTATAGATGCCGACGGAGAAAATTTTGCTTTTGATATATTTACATCTTTTTTTGATATTTCATGTTCAATTTTTGCAACTAGAAGTCTTGGATTGTATTTGTCCGAAATTTTTAAAGCTTCATTTAAACTTTGGGGTAAATTTAACTTAATATCTAAATTATCATTTGGATTCTCTGGAACTTGAGTTCCTACAATTCTTTCAAAATTTGTTTTTGTAGTTAAAAGTTCATTTTCTGCTGAAATATAATTAGCTCTTGCTCCTGCAAGAGAAGATTCTGACTGAGCAAGATCTGTTAATGTGATTTCTCCTTTTTGAACTCTAGCACCGTCTGATTCTACCTGCCTTTCAAAAAGATATACATTCGCTAAATTAATAGTTTTATTTTTTATTCTGTAAATGTAGTCAAAATATGCATCAACTGTTTCATATATTGTAGTTTGTTCAGCATCTCTTAATTGATGTGAGGCTCTTTCAACTTCAAGCTGAGATTTTTTTAAAGAATTATACCCTTCAAACCCTTGAAATATTTTTTGATCAATAGAAATTGATTTCGACTCTGTATCCGATCCTTGATCTGGAAGAATTTGTCCTGATGAACTTGTTCTATTAGTTGATTGACTACCATCAACACTTCCAGAAAGAGAAATACTCGGTAAAAATTCACTTCTTGAAATATTTATATTTTCTTTAGTAGCTTGAAAATTTTTTCTCTCTGCATTTAGTTTGGGATTTTTTTTATATGCCGTCTCTAAATAAAAAATCAAACTATTTTCTGAATAAGCAAACTTAAAATTTAAAAAAAAAATTAAAATAATAAAAAAAATTTTCATTTAATTGAACTTAATTGAATTTAGTCTGTGTTTTTTATCAAGATTTATTATCACACTAGATTTTAAACTTAAATTTTTTAACATTTGTTTTGTAATTCTTTCGTAATACATAATAAATCTATTAACTTCATTTTTTGTCATAGTTTCTTTTCCCTTCGATGACAATCTTAATTTTTTTTCCTGTAGTTGCCTCCATTTAATAACATACTTAAAACTGGGGACTTTTAAAAATATAAGTTTATCTATCAAATTAAATATTTTTTTATAATTATTTTTCAGTTCAGTATTAACTTTTTTTCTCCAAGTCACTTTTTCATCATATTTTTTTTCAAGATAATTTATAGGTACATTTAAATTTTTTAACGTTTGATGTTCAGCTCCAATGCACCATCCTTCAAATATAATAATATTAGGCTTTTTTTCTACTTTTTTCCACTTTTTTTTAACTTTTCTATTATCTGTAGATTTGTCAAATTTTGGAATTAACACTCTTTTAAATTTTTTTGCTTTTAGTCTTTTAATTGAGTTGAGTAAAAAACTTGTGTCATGTGTTCCTGGAACTCCTCTTGTAAGAAATAATTTATGAACATTTTTTGCCATTTTTTTTCTTTCACTTAAAGTTTTGTAAAAATCATCAATAGAAAAGCTAGCTACCTTTAAGTTATATTTTAGTTTGAGGATTAATTTTAAAATCTGTGCTATTGTTGATTTTCCAGATCCTTGTCCTCCTGACAGTCCTACTATTAAAGTTTTATTTTTTTTTTTATAATCTTTATAAATAGAGTTACATATTGGAATATAAAAATGTTTAAGTTGTCCTAATTTATCAAAAAAAGGCTCTCCTAAAATTTCTTGTTTTTTTATAAAATTTAAATAATAATCTTTAATCTTGAAAAAATTATCATCTTTAAATTCATTTTTTTTGATCAAGGGGGTGGTTTTTTCCATCATTCACACTTACATTTTCTAATGCAAAAGGATTGATGCCTTCCAAACACGCTACATTAATACCAAACATTTTAGGGTTTGATCTTGGAATGTGATGAGTGTAAATTCCACAGATAGAACAAAAATAATGTTTAGCTACTTTTGTGTGATATTGATAAAGTTTTAAAAGATTTTGTCCTTTAATAACTTTTAAATCATTTTCACCAACCATACTCATAATCGTTCCTTTTCTTTTGCACAAAGTGCAGTTGCATCTAATTAATTTTGAAAAAGGTTGGTCAATATTTACTTCTATTTCTACACTTTTGCAGTGACAGGTTAATTTTTTCATAATCAATGTATAAACTATTTTTAAACTATAGTGATCTAGTATTAGTTGTCCACATTATAACCACAACATAAAATTGATGTTCACCTTTTGATTCTCTTTTGATTCCCATGTGGACTCTTAATACAACCTATTAGTGTTTAATAATAGTGGAACTCTCTTCATTTAGATGAGAACTCAGAAGATCTTTTTGATTTTCTCTTAATGAGATAAAAAAAATAAATAAATTAAAAACTACAAGAAAAATTTGAAAAATTAGAATAGCTGGCAAGTCTATATAATTTCTTATAATTGACATTAAAACTATCATTATTGAGGATCTAATAAAAACAGTATTTTTAAATACAGCTATTATTGCAAAAGAATGAATGATTAACTTAAATATAGACATCTTCGAAGGCCCAAAATATCTGGACCCCCTAATAGAGTTTATTTCATTTAAAGGATTTATGTATTTTTTTAGTGTGCCGGAAAAACTACTCCAAAGGCTTGCTTTGTTTGATAAAGTCTCAACATCTTCTTTAGTTAAACAGCTAAAATTCCCAAAGTTAATTTTTTTTCCAGTAAGTATATATGTAATAATTTTATGAACCTCGTAAGCAAATTTAAAGAAAAAACCTTCAGATCTTTTAATTCTTTTTGCCACCACTGAATTTTTTTTATGTTCTAATACTTTAGAGATTAATAAATTGATTTCTTCAGGTCTGTCTTCTCCATCTCCGTCCATTAAAATTAAATAATCAAAATTTTCTCTTTTTGTTAAGTATCTTATTCCAAAGGCATTACATCTTGCGTGCCCCTTGTTCGTTTTCATGTTTATTATTTTGATCGACTTAATATTGACAGGAATTTTAATTTTCGGCACTAAAGAAGTGGAGCCGTCATTAATTATAACGACATCAAATTGAATATTCTTTTTTTCCATTATTGATTGATTGATTTTTTCAACTAGCTTTAAAAGTGAATCCCAATCGTTATAGATCGGTATTAAAATTACAAATTTTTTCATTTGCTTCCTATCATACAGACCCCGATGGGCCTTAAAGTTCCATATACACCTGGGCATATTTTTTTAAGCACATTAGGATTACCCAAATAAACAACTCCATCTTTTTTTTTTATATCGTTCATTTGATTTTCTATTGAATTATACCATTTAGGCCTAGATGGTAAATGATACGACAAATTTCCTGCAAACCACTCGTCTCCAACTACAACTTTTATCTCATTATTAAAATTTTTTTCCCATCTTTTTTGAACTAAATAAGAAATTTCTTTACCTGGATAATCTGTTCTTTTTGATTTTTCAGAAACAGAAATATAAAAATACAAAGCTGGAGAAAAAATGAATAGCAACAAAGTAGCTAAATAAAAAAATTTAATTCTCTTTAAATTTATTTTTAATTTGAATAAATAAATAAACATAATTCCAAAAAAAAGATAGAAAGGCGTCATCCACATAGTCCTAATTTTAGTTCCTAAGATTAAAGATGTTAGAAAAACCAATGCTAAAGGGAGTAAATTTATAAAAATCAGGAATAATAATTTTTTATCTTTAAAATTTATTTTTATTTTAATATTTTTTATTATCAACAAAAAAATAAGCATGAAAGGTGTGATTATAATAAGTTGCTTAAATAAAAAAATAAAAGGATTTATTATATGATAATAAATATTTAGTTCTTCTATTCCTGTTCTTTGAATTGCATAAAATATTGATACAAAATTATTTTGTGTAAGCCAGAATAGATGCGGTGCAATCAATATTGTAAAAACTATAAGGCTAACAACTGGTTTGTAATTAGTTTTTTTATTCACAAAATTTTGATAAATAAAAAATATAGCTACAGCAGCTATTAAATATAAAAAAAGATATTTAGATAATACGCCCAATGCAGCAAACAAACCTAACAAAACCCAGTCTTTAATTTTATTTTCTTTAAAGCATCTCCATGAATAATAAACTGTTAATGACCAAAAAGGTAATTGACAAATATTTACATTAAACTCCGGTGTAGTAAAATTATAAAAATAGATCCCTGTTAATATTAAAACAGATAAAAGAGACAATATTTTTTCTTTGAAAAACTCATGAGACAACTTCCACACAATAAAAAAAGAAAATGTAACAAATAATTGACTCAATAAATAATATGCCCAGTCTTGAGTGCCAAAAATTTGAAAAAAAATCTCTACTACAAATGCACTTAATGGTGGATGTTTATCAAAACCCCAGTCTAAATTACTACCCCACGCTAGTGCCTCAATAGTGTCCAGAGGTAAATTTAGATTAGAAATGGCAGGTATTAAAGTCCATAAAACTACATGTAAAATTAAAAAGCTTAAAAAAAGGTTTGTAATATTTTTTTTTGCAATCATTTCTTCATAAATATACAATTTAAAGACTATTGACACCTATAAAATCAGACATATACTCGCCGACTTTAAACTATGCTTAAAAAGTCTACAAAAAAACCCTACACACCTAACGGTAAAGAGAAGTACATGTGCAGCAAACACAAAAAGTACTTTACAGAAGAATTGGTTAAATGGAAAAAAGATATTGTAAAATCTAATAACCTAAGTAATATTTTAAATTCAAATGATGATAATATTTCTTCATCAGACGTTGTAGACCAAGCTTCCTCTTATACCGACAAATCGGTTGAAATGAAAGCGCTTGCCAGAAGTAGAAAACTTATTGAAAAAATTGATTCAGCACTTAGAAGGTTAAAAGATGGCACCTATGGATACTGTGAAGAAACGTCTGAACCTATTGGTTTAAAAAGATTGATCGCTAGACCAGTGGCCACTTTATCAATTGAAGCCCAAGAAAAGCACGAAAGAAAAGAAAAAATATTCATAGATGGTTAAATTTTAGGTACTTTCTCGCCTTTTTTAAGTAAGTCATAACCTCTTTGAACAGCTTCTCTCTCTGAAATATCTTTGTACCATCTACTTAAATTTTTATAATTCTTTAAACCAATGTCATGCCACTCGTGCCTTGCTATCCATGGAAATGTAGCAATGTCTGCAATGGTGTACTGGTCATGCGCTAAATATTTTGATTTCTCAAGTCTATTATCTAATTCTTTATAAATTCTTTCTGCTATTTTAAAATACCTTGCTTCACCAAATTCACTTTTTCCAGGATTGTAATGGTGAAATTGATGGTGTTGACCTAATAAAGGACCAACGTAACCCACTTGACCCATAAGCCATTGGTTAATTAAAACTCTATATTTCTTATCGTAAAGTTTTCCGCTTTTTTCTCCTAAATACATAAGAATTGCTCCTGACTCAAATATACTTAAATTAGAATCATGGTCAGTAATGACTGGAATTTTACTGAATGGACTTATTTTTTTAAACTCTGGTTTAAATTGTTCATCTTTAAAAATATTTATTTTTGTTAATTTGTACTTTAATCCAATTTCTTCTAACATTATTGATATCTTCTTTCCGTTAGGGGTGTCAGCTGTTAGAAGTTCAATCATTTTTTTTACCAAGTCTTTCCTGAATTTCTTTAGATGACGTAGTAAATTGAAATTTGAATTTTTCATTAGGTCTTGCTCTTTTAAAGCATTCAACAGAAGCTAAGGCTACTTCATGAAAACCTGATAAAATTAGTTTTAATTTTCCTGGATAAGTACAGATATCACCAACCGCAAATATTCCCACTTTGTTAGTTTGAAAATTATTTGAATTAACTGTAATTACTTTTTTATCTATATTAAGCCCCCATTCTGCTATTGGTCCGAGCTTCATCATAAGGCCAAAAAAACTCAATATTGTATCCGTCTTAATTTTTTCAATTTTATCATTTTCATACTTAATTGTTATTGATTTAACAGACTCATCTCCTTCAATTTCAATTAATTGACATGGTGTTTTTATAAATATCTTTCCCTCTTTTTCTAATTTTTTTATTTGCATTAAAGTATGTGGCGCTCCTCTAAATTCATTTCTTCTATGCACTAATGTCACTTTAGAAGTTTTTGATAATTCTAAAGCCCAATCTAAAGCGGAATCACCTCCACCAAAGATTGATATATCTTTATTTTTAAGTAGCTCTTTGTTTGTGACTGAATAAAAAATCGAATTTCCTTCAAATTTTACTGCTTCTTTTAAAGAGATTTTTCTTGGCTCAAAAGAACCTACTCCACCAGCTATAATAATATTTGGTGCGGTAAAACTTTTGTCTTTATTGGTTTTTACGATCCAGTTTTCCTTGTCCTGAACAACCTCGTCTACTCTTTCATTAAAATGAAAATTAGTTTTAAAAGGACTTATTTGTTTAATTAAATTTTCTGTCAATTCTTTTCCAGTACACTCAGGAATAGCTGGAATATCGTAAATTGGTTTTTCAGGATAAAGCTCTATACACTGTCCACCTGGTCTATCTAAATTATCTATAACTTCGGCTTTAATTCCTTTTATTCCAAGTTGATGAACAGCAAACAACCCTACTGGTCCAGCACCTATTATAATTACATCAGTTTTTATCATTAAGCCTGTTTCTCAGGAACTGTTACAGTCAGTCCATCTAAATCGTCTGTAACTATTATTTGACAACTGAGTCTACTATTTTTTTTGGGCTCGTAAGCCATATCTATCATATCTATTTCTGCATCTTCAGCTTTTATAAGTCTATCTAACCATTTGTTTTCGACATAAACATGGCAAGTAGCACATGCCATACCTCCTCCACAATCGGCATCAATTCCATTAATATTATTTTGAACTGCCCCTTCCATTACTGAAAGGCCTTTTTCGACTTCAATTGTTTTAGAATTTCCTGAATTTTCTATAAAAGTTATTTTAGGCATAAATTATATATAAGTACAAAAAAAAATAGGGCAAGTGGTTAAACTCGCCCTATTTTATAATTATTTAAATACTATCTTCTTGAAACAGTAGTATTTTGCATTGCAGCAGCCCAAATAATAAGACCAAAAGCGATCTTGTTTAAAAAGTCTGCAGCATTGTATATAATGTTCAGTGAACTAGCATCAACACCACCAGTTAAATATCCGAAGACATAACCTAATGGGTAAACTGCCCAACCTACTGTAACGATTATTCTCATAGCACTGAAAGCTGTAGATAAAGACTTGTTACCGCCCTTAGCTGCTAACTGACCTGCTTCTCCAGAGAATATTTCAAATAGGATGTATATCCAACCAGCCATTCCGATTATGAAACCTACGAATGGTTGTATGTAGCCAGCTTCTCCCATGTATCCACCGATTAACATTACTAATGACCCTATTAAAAGTTTCCAAAATACAGATGATGGTACTTTTTTTACAGCCGCTAATACAAAGTAAAACTCTAGCATTAGTAATGGAACTGTAATTAACCAGTCAATGTATCTGTAAACAGTTGGAGACTCTCCAGTTCCGATCCATACTTCTCTCATATACATGTAGTGTATGAATGCGATACCAGTTACAAGTCCTGCAACAGTTATTGAAACTCTCCAAGCAGGTGCAACAGATCCTCTTTCTAAAAAGAAGAACGCTGTAGCTGCTAAACAACCCATTGATACTAACCAAAATGATATTCCTACGAAATCATTTGATTGTAACAGAGCTGCGTCCGCGGCATTAGCTGAACTTGTGATACCGATAAAGGTAACAGCAGCTAGTGCTATTGTTATTAATTTTCTCATGAAAACCTCCTAGTTATTAGTTTTCTACTTAGTTTAATATATATATTAAACTGCTTAATTATTGATTAACACTTCAACATCAAGCAATTGTGGGGACCTTAATAAAAAACATAGTTACAGTGAAGTCTTTTCTTTGAAAAAAAGTGTTATTTTAAGCCGTTTTTTGTTTTTTTTTTGGAGATAATTATGAAATACTACTTTTAAATTAACTTTTCAAGGAGAGTGATTTGACTCAAAAATATAAAAAAATTTATGATTTATCTATAAATGATAAAGAAAATTTTTGGAAAAAAGTATCTGAAGATATTTTTTGGTACAAAAAACCGAAAAAAATTTTAAATTCTGACAACCCTCCATTTTATAAATGGTTTGAAGATGGAATAACAAACACTTGTTACAATGCTTTAGACTTTCATATTGATAATGGTCGTGGTGAGAAACTTGCAATTATCTATGATAGTCCAATAACAAATTCTCAAAAAAAATTTACCTATAATGAATTACGAAACAAAGTTGCTTTATTCGCCGGCGCATTAAAAAATCAAGGTGTAGGAAAAGGAGATAGAGTTATTATCTATATGCCTATGATACCAGAAGCAGTGATAGCTATGCTAGCATGCGGAAGAATTGGCGCAGTACACTCTGTTGTATTTGGTGGCTTTGCAGCAAATGAACTTGCAAGTAGGATAGATGACTCAAAAGCAAAATTAATAGTTTCAGCTTCTTGTGGTTATGAACCAGGTAGAACTGTTCATTACAAACCTTTAGTCAGTAAAGCTCTAGAGTTGTCAAACCATAAGCCAAAAAAATGTATTATATTTCAAAGAGAAAAAGACAAAGCAGAACTTAATCCTGAAATAGATATAACTTGGGAAGACTCTCTAAAGAATGTTGAGCCTGCTGAATGCGAACCAATGAATGCTAATGACTACGCCTACATACTTTACACATCTGGAACGACAGGTCTGCCTAAAGGCATTGTGAGAGATATTGGCGGACACATCGTTGCACTTAAATGGACAATGAAAAATATTTATAATATTAATCAAGATGATGTTTGGTGGTCTGCTAGTGATATTGGATGGATTGTTGGCCACTCTTACATTGTTTACGCTCCATTATTTTATGGATGTACAACAGTTTTATTTGAAGGAAAACCTGTGGGAACTCCTGATGCCGGAGTTTTCTGGAGAGTTATAGCAGAACATAAAGTCAAATCTCTTTTTACTGCTCCCACTGCGATCAGAGCTATTAAAAAAGAAGATCCTAATGGGGAATTTTTTAAAAAATATGACTTAAGTAAGTTCGAAAAATTATTTCTTGCAGGTGAACGTGCAGATCCAGATACTATAAAATGGTTTGAAAAATTATCTAACTCCCCTGTTATTGATCATTGGTGGCAAACAGAAACAAGTTGGGCAATCACATCGAATTGCACTGGCATAGAATCCTTTCCAGTTAAATATGGTTCAGCATTTAAACCTGTTCCGGGTTATGACTTAAAAGTTTTAAATTCGGACGGTAAAGAGGTTGCTCCAGGTAAAATGGGAGACATCGTAGTTAAGCTTCCATTGCCTCCAGGAACGTTCCCTACTCTTTGGGGTGCAGATAAAAGATACAAAGAAAATTATATGTCAACTTATCCTGGGTATTATTTAACTTACGATGCAGGGCATATTGATGAAGATGGCTATGTTTGGATAATGTCTCGTACTGATGACATTATAAATGTTGCTGGACATAGATTATCAACAGGTGCCCTTGAAGAGGTTCTAGCAGAACATAATGATGTAGCTGAGTGTGCCGTGCTTGGAATTGCCGATAAATTAAAAGGTCAAATTCCAATTGGTTTACTTGCGCTGAAAGCTGGGGTTACTAAAGCTAAAAAAGAAATTATAAATGAATGCGTGAAGATGGTTAGAGATAAAGTGGGACCTGTAGCTGCTTTCAAAATAGCTGTAGTTGTTAAAAGATTACCTAAAACTAGATCTGGAAAAATTTTAAGAGGAACTGTTAGAAAAATTGCAGATAATGAGCCTTACAAGATGCCTGCAACAATAGATGATCCTGCTATTTTAGATGAAATAAAATCTGACTTGATTGAAAATAAAATACTAAAACTTTAGAGGCTGTCCTTTAGCCTTTGATACAATTTTACCATCAGACATAACTAAGTGACCATTTATAATTGTGCCAATGGGAAAACCTTTAACTTTATAGTTGTTAAAAGGTGTCCAGCCGCATTTGCTAGCAATTATTTCGTCTTTAATGATTACTTCTTTATTCATATCAACAATTGTTAAATCGGCATCGTAACCTTCTTTTATAAAACCTTTATTTTTAATTCCAAAAATTTTACAAGGATTTTCACACATAAGTTTTATTAATTGTTCTAAAGAAAGTTTTCCATTATTAACATGGTCAATCATCACTGGAAAAATAGTTTGCACACCTGGCATGCCCGAAGGTGAATCCGGATACTCTTTGTTTTTTTTTTCTTTTGTATGAGGCGCGTGATCAGACCCTAAAACATCGACTATATTGTTTTTGATTGCTGTCCAGAGCCTATCATAATGTTCTTTTGATCTTAAAGGAGGATTCATCTGAGCATAAGTTCCTAATTTGTCGTAACAGTCAGGAGCATATAAAGTTAAATGTTGAGGTGTAGTTTCAAAAGTTATATTTTTTTTATGCATTGCAAGAAAATCTACTTCTTCTTTTGTTGTAACATGTAAAATGTGAATTTGTTTATTATATCTCTCAGCTATCTTTACTACCCTTCTAGTTGAAGAAATTGCACATTCTGTATTACGCCACTCTGGATGAGAGTGAACATCATTTTTTCTAATAAATTTTTTTCTTAAATTTAATATTTCTTCGTCTTCAGAATGAATAGAGATTATTCTGTCACTATTAGATATCACTTTTTCAATATCCTCTTCTTTGTCTACTAATAATTTTCCAGTTGATGAACCAGCAAATAGTTTAACCCCACAACACCCTTCTAGGCCTTTAAGTTTGGATAACTGATCTGCGTTATCTGGTGTTGCCCCAAAGTAAAAAGCATAATTACTATGCATTCTATCTTTTGCGAGTTTTAACTTTTTATCAAATTCAATAAGATTGGAGGTAGGTGGATTTGTATTAGGCATTTCAAATAAAGAAGTTACTCCGCCCAAAACAGCAGCTCTACTTCCACTTTCTAAATCTTCTGCATCTGTGGAGCCCGGTTCTCTAAAATGAACTTGGGTATCTATAATTCCTGGGAGAATTACTTTGTTTGTAGCATCAATTACTTTTGAGTTGTTTAAGGTTATTTTTCCAATTTTTTTAATTTTACTTCCAGATATAGCAATATTAGTTTTAATTAGCTTGCTGCCAATATAACATGAGCCATTAACTATAATGAGACTAAATTTATCAGACATATTTAATTGAATATATTATACAATGTAAATTTGCAAATATGGAAAAAGATAAAATAATTATAACAGAGGACAGAGGGTTAATCTCTATTTCAGGCCTGGACTCAAAGGATTTTCTTCAAAACATAATAAGTAATAACATAGAAAAAGTTAGTAAATTTAACACAATTTTTTCAGCAATATTTACTCCTCAAGGGAAATATCTTTATGAATTTTTTATTATAAAGTCCAACGATGGATACTATTTGGAGTGTGAAAATAAACTTTCAGAGGAAATTATTAGTCATTTAACTAAATATAAACTTAGATCTAATATTGTAATAAAGAATTTATCTTCTTCTTATGTTGTGGGAGTAATTGAACTAAAAAAATTTAAAGAGATACAAAAGAATGGAAATATAAATAAAAATACCATCTTATATAGAGATAGTCCTGTTTTTATTGATCCACGAAACGAAGAGCTGGGCGCTAGAATCGTCTCAACTTTAGAAAAACTACATTTAACTATAAAAAAACTAAATTTAGAAATAGTAAACAATAAAAAATATTTATTAAAAGCTCATTCAAAAGGTATTCCAATAAAGGGAGTTGAAAATTTAAAAAACCAGTTATTTGGACTTGAGGCGAACTTTGAAGAATTTAAAGCAATTGATTTTAAAAAAGGTTGTTATGTAGGACAAGAAAATACTGCGAGAATGAAATTAAAAAATAAGTTAAGGAGAAGATTAATGCCGATAAAATCTGATGAAACAATAAAAATTGACACCGATCTTATGTATGAAGGTGTTAAAATTGGAAAAATTCTTATTGGTGGATTTTATCCTTTTGCACTAATTAAACTTTTTGATCCAGACTTTATTAATTTTAAAGATAAGGATTTATTGGTAGAAAATAAAAAAGTAAAAATTATTAATAGCTATTAATGTAGTCTTTGAGGTTTTTGTTTTCTTCTTTAATTTTATCTATTAGATGGTTTACAACATCACCAATTGAAACAATGCCTAATAGCTTTTTATCCTCCATGATAATAATGTGTCTTATTTTTTTTTCAGTCATTTCATTCATTAACTCAGTTACAGAAGTGTTAAGGTCACAAGTTACTAATTTTTTAGTCATTATTTTAGCAACAGGAAGATTTACATTAAATCTTTCAGAGTAAATAAATTGAGATAAATCTCTTTCAGAAATTATTCCAATAACATTATTGTTTTTGTCTAAAACTGGCATAGAACCAATTTTTTTTTCATGAAGGTTTTGGCTGGCTACTTTAACCGTATCTGATTCAGTTAAAGTATAACATTTTCTTTTCGACATCCTGCTTACAAGTTTTCCAGGCATAAAGTTATTTAATTAGATTTATTTACAATAGTCAATGCAGGTAAAACTACCGTAAAGTAAGCTATTTAAAGTATAAAATATCGCATCGATTAAATAATAATAACAATTAAGATTAAAATATGTTTGTTGCAATGAATAGATTTAAAATTGTTAAGAGTAAAGAAATAGAGTTTGAAAATGTTTGGAAAAATAGAGACACTCATTTAACTAATGTTCCAGGCTTCAAAACTTTTAATTTAGTTAAAGGTGAAGAAAAAAATGATCATACTTTATACGCATCTCACAGCATTTGGAATTCAAAGGATGATTTCTGGAACTGGACAAAATCAAAGGCTTTCAAACTTGCTCATAAAAATGTTGGACAACATAAAGGCTTATATATTGGTGCGCCTGATTTTGAAGGATTTGAAAAAGTTTTGTAAAAGCCTAGTCTAAATTTGACTCAACAAACTCCCAGTTAATTAATTTTTCAAAAAAATTTTCTAGATATTCCGGTCTTTTATTTTTGTAATCAACATAATAAGAGTGCTCCCACAAATCACATCCCAAGATTGGTTTCATATTATGAATTAAAGTATTTTCAGCATTTGGTGTTTTGTTAATAACTAATTTTCCATTATAAATTGATAGCCAGCTCCAACCAGATCCAAATTGAGTTACACCAGCGTGAATAAATTGTTTTTTAAATTCTTCTACGTTTCCAAAGTCATTTATAACCCTTTCTTTTAATTTGGAAGGCATTGCGCCGCCGCCATTAGGCTTCATACATTTCCAAAATAGTAAATGATTCCAGTGTTGGCTAGCATTGTTAAAAATTCCTGTTTTAGATTTGTCTTTTGAAGAATTTATAATTATTTCTTCTAAAGTCATTTTTAACATATCGGTGTCTTTGATTAAATTAGTAAGATTTGTTATATATGCTTGATGATGTTTTCCGTGGTGCAAATCCAGTGTTTCTTCTGACATTATTGGTGCAAGGGAATTTTTTGCATAATCTAATTTTGGTAGTTCAAAAATCATTATAGATCATACAAAAAAAATATGCAGTAAAACATGATAATACTGACGCAACCATTCAATATAATGAATTCATTGTACTTTTGGTGCGGTCGGAGAGACTCGAACTCTCACGAGAAAACCCACACGCCCCTCAAGCGTGCCTGTCTACCAATTTCAGCACGACCGCATATTTATGCGACAATATGTGAATGACAATTTAAGTTCAAGTTGATAGATTGTAACAAGTATGTCTACACAAGAACAGTTTAATACGAGCACTTCAGAGATTTATAAAAAAATCTCAAAATACGTTCCTGAAATTGAATGGAAGGTGCATGCTCCATTAATTGAAAAAATTAATAAATTAAAAAAAGAAAAGAATGCAGTAATTCTAGCTCATAACTATCAAACGCCAGAAATTTATCATGGCGTTGCTGATATAGCTGCAGACTCATTAGCGCTTGCAGTTGAAGCTTCTAAAACTTCAGCAGACATCATTGTTCTTTGTGGAGTTCACTTTATGGCTGAAACAGCAAAATTAATGAGTCCAGAAAAGAAAGTTTTAATTCCTGATATGGACGCAGGCTGTTCTCTTGCAGCTTCTTTAACAGGAGAAGATGTAAGATTATTAAAAAAAAAATATCCAGGTGTTCCTGTGGTCTCATATGTAAATACTTCAGCCGATGTTAAAGCTGAGACAGATGTTTGTTGTACTTCTGCTAACGCTGTTAAAGTAGTAGAATCTTTAAAAACTGACAGAGTAATATTTTTACCCGATCAACATCTTGCAAATTATGTGGCCAAACAAACAAAAGTTAAAATTATTTCATGGAAAGGTTCTTGTATTGTACACGAACAATTTTCACCAAAAGAAATTCAAGATATTAGAGAAGCAAATCCTGGTATTAAAGTTATAGGCCATCCTGAGTGCCCTTCTGATGTTTTAGATGCTTGTGATTTCGCAGGCTCAACTGGTGGCATGATAGACTATGTTAAAAAAAATCAACCAAAAAAAGTTATGTTAGTTACTGAGTGTTCAATGAGTGATAATGTGCAAGCGGACAATCCTAATGTTGAATTTATTAAACCCTGTAACCTTTGTCCTTACATGAAAAAAATTACCTTACAAAAAATTCTTAATTGTTTGGAAAATGAAACTAATGAGATTTTTATTGAAGAGAAAATGGCAAAAGCTGCAAGAAAATCCGTGCAAAGAATGACTGAAATTGGTCGTTAGATCAATGGAGAGATTTGATCAAAAATATATCAATACAATTGTAAAAAAAGCTTTAAATGAAGACCTAAATCCTAGTGGTGATGTCACTACAAATTTAATTAGTTTTAAAAATAAAAAAATTAAAGCAAAAATAATTGCAAAACAAAATGGTGTGATATCTGGTTTGGCCGTATGTAAAGCGGCTTTTAAAATAATAGGAAAAGAAACTATATTTACAAACAAAGTTAAGGACGGCTCTAAAGTTAAAAAGAATAAAGTTATTGCTGAAATTAAGGCAAAAGTAAAAACAATCTTAATTGCAGAGAGAACTGCTTTAAATTTTTTAAACCACGCCTCAGGAATTTCTACGTTAACTCAACAGTTTGTTCAAAAAGTTAATAAAAAAACTAAAATTTGTTGTACAAGAAAAACTACCCCAAATTTAAGACCACTGGAAAAATATGCTGTTAGAAAAGGTGGTGGGTATAATCATAGATACAATTTAAGTGATGAAATTTTAATTAAAGATAATCATATAAGTGCGGAAAAAAATTTAAGAAAACTATTAAAAAAAGCTATAAAAACTAAAAAAGCTATAACTGTAGAAATAGAAAATCTAAAGCAATTAAATCAAATTTTAGGCCTTAAATTCAAACGAGTACTTTTTGACAATATGAGCTCTAAACAATTAAAAAAATGTTTAAAACTCTGTAAAAATAAGTATGAAACTGAATACTCTGGAAATGCTAATCTTAAAAATATCAAAAAAATATCCAATACTGGAGTAAATAGAATCTCAGTGGGCAGTATTACCCATAGTGCTAATTCTTTTGATATAAGTTTAAAAATTTACAGTTAAATTTACTGTATTGACAGACAGAGCAAATCTATAATAGAGTTAAAGAACCATCCACATGGTTAAAAAGCGGCTCATCTACATGAGTTAAAAGTAGGTTGAATAAAAAAAAAGGAGATGTGTATGATTAAAAGACACGCGCATTTGCTAAACCAGTTCAGCCGAAAACAATCTGAGGCTAAACTAGTTCAGCAATTACAGAAATCCAGAAAAACAGTAGCAATTAATGCTAATGGAACAGCTGGATATACTATTAAAGAAGGTAAAAATGCTGGAAAAGTTTTAAAGCATTTAAAAACCGAATCTAAAAAAATATAATAATTTTAGAGGTAATGCTTTTTAGTGTTGCCTCTATAATATTTTAAAATTACTTTCTAAGCTCAGCTTGAGCAGCAGCTAATCTGGCAACAGGAACTCTAAATGGTGAGCATGAAACATAATTTAAACCTGTTCTTGAGCAAAACTCAATACTTTTTGGGTCGCCTCCATGCTCACCACAAATACCTAGTTTAAGTTTTTTATTTTCTTTTCGTCCTCTTTCAGATGCTATTTCAACTAGCTCACCCACTCCATCTTGATCAATGCTTACAAATGGATCTACTTCAAAAACTTTATTGTTAATGTAGTCATTTAAAAACTTACCGGAGTCATCTCTGCTAATACCCAATGTAGTTTGTGTTAAATCATTTGTTCCAAAACTAAAAAAATCAGCATATTTTGAAATAGATTTTGCTTGTAAAGCTGCTCGTGGAAGTTCTATCATAGTTCCAACTATATAAATGAGTTTAGTTTTATATTTATTTTCTATTTTTTTAGCTATTCTGTCTACAAGAGATCTTAAAATTTTTAATTCCGTATCAGTAGAGACTAGAGGTATCATGATCTCAACAAATGCTGTTTTTAATTTTTTGTTTTTTAGCTCCACTAAAGCTTCAAAGATTGCCTCACATTGCATTTCATAGATTTCTGGAAAAGATATTCCCAATCTACATCCTCTGTGACCTAGCATTGGATTTTCTTCATGCAACTCGTCAATTCTGTCCTTAATGTCTTTAACACCTAAGTTTAACGATCTAGCTACTTCTTCAATGTCTTTTTCAGTTTTAGGCAAAAATTCATGTAAAGGAGGGTCTAGCAACCTAACTGTAACTGGTAGTCCTGACATTACCTTAAAAATTTGTTTAAAGTCATTTTTTTGATGTGGCAACAATTTAGCTAGTGCATTATCTCTGTCTGCCCTAGATTTGGATAAAATCATTTGTCTAACTGATAATATTCTTTCTTCGTCAAAAAACATGTGCTCTGTTCTACATAACCCTATGCCTTCAGCACCAAAATCTCTAGCTGTCTTGCTGTCGTTTTCTGTTTCTGCGTTAGTTCTAACTTTTAACTTTCTAAATTTATCAGCCCAATTCATTATAGTGGAAAAATAACCAGAAATTTCTGGCTGAACGGTTGGCACTAAACCTTTCATAACTTTTCCAGTTCCTCCATCAATCGTGATTATTTCACCCTCTTTGATTATTTCAGTTCCTGCTTTAAAAAGTTTATTCTCATAGTCAATTGTAATTTCACTAGAGCCAGAAACACATGGTCTACCCATTCCTCTTGCAACTACCGCGGCATGGCTGGTCATTCCTCCTCTAGCAGTTAAAATTCCTTTTGCCGCATGCATTCCGTGAATATCTTCAGGCGATGTCTCTAATCTAACTAAAATTGTATCTTGCATAACTCCATTTAATCTTTCTGCTTCATCTGCTGAAAAAACTACCTTTCCACTGGCAGCGCCTGGTGAAGCAGGTAAACCAGAAGCAATAATTATTTTTTCAACTTTTTCGTCTAATGTAGGGTGCAACAAAGTATCTAAAGTATTAGGATCAATTCTTAATATTGCTTCTTTTTTGGTAATTAATTTTTCTTTAACCATGTCTACTGCGATCTTAATAGCAGCTTTTGCAGTTCTTTTTCCCGATCTTGTTTGAAGCATCCAAAGCTTGTTGTTTTCAACAGTAAATTCAATATCTTGCATATCACGATAATGTTTTTCTAATTTTATAAAAACTTTTGATAATTCCTTAAAAACTTTAGGCATAACTTCTTCCATTGAAAGTGCTGAAGAGCCAGATTCTTTTTTTGCTTTTTTTGTAATATATTGGGGTGTTCTAGTTCCTGCTACCACATCTTCTCCTTGCGCATTAATTAAAAATTCTCCAAAAAAAGTATTTTCTCCCGTTGATGGGTTTCTAGTAAAAGCAACTCCTGTTGAGCAGTCATCACCCATGTTTCCAAAAACCATTGCTTGAACATTAACAGCTGTACCCCAATGATCAGGTATTTGATTTAATTTTCTATATGTTTTAGCTCTTTGACTCTCCCAGGACAAAAAAACTGCAGTGATCGCACCGTATAATTGTTTTTGTACGTCTTGGGGAAAATTAATTTTTTTAATTTTTTTTACCAAATCTTTAAAGTTACGAATTAATCCATCCCAGTCATTTTCATCTAATTCTGTATCGAGTAAAACACCTTTAGTTAATTTATAATTATCAATCATTTCTTCAAACAAATGTCCCTCAATGCCTAAAACAACATTACTATACATTTGAATAAATCTTCTATAACTATCTTTTGCGAACCTGCCGTTGGAAGTTTTTTTAGCTAAAGCTGCAACAGTTTTATCATTTAAACCTAAATTTAAAATAGTATCCATCATACCCGGCATTGATATTCTCGCACCAGATCTAACTGAAATTAATAATGGATTATTTAAATCTCCAAATTTTTTATTAGTTTTTTTTTCAATATTTTTTAATTCTTTTTGAATGCTTGTGACAATTTTTTTAGGAAGCTTTTTTTTATTTCTATAAAATATATCACATACCTCTGTTGAGATAGTAAAACCAGGAGGAACTGGCAAACCCAAGTTTCCCATTTCTCCTAAGTTTGTGCCTTTTCCTCCTAAAATATTTTTTTTATTTTTTAGTTTATTTACAGCTTTATCTCTAAAATTAAATATTACTTGCTTCATTTTAAACCTTCTAATTTAGAAAAATTAATAAAATTATTAAAAGTGTTACAAAACATTTTTAACAATTCTAACCTATTATTCTTAATATCATTATTTTCATCATTTACTTTAACTTTGTCAAAAAAATTATCTGTTAATATTTTTGTTTCAGACATTTGAATTAACAGATTTTCATAGTTTTTCTTGTCTTCTTTTACTGCAAAAGCTTTGCGAATGTCATTTAATTTATCAAATAATGCTTTTTCCTCATCTTGTCTAAAAAGTACGGCATCTGGTTTTCCAGCGATTCCTTTGTCAGTATTATCAATAATATTTGATGCTCTTTTATAAGAATTTATTGCATTTTTACCAATATCTTTAGTTATGTATTTGTTCATTAATATATTTTTTTTAAAAAGGTCCAAATAACCATCTCCAACATGAGAGCTAATTGAAGCTTCTATAATATCGTGCTTAATTTTTTTTTCTTTCAAAATATTTCTCATCCTTTCTTTTAAAAAATCTAATATTTCTTTTTCTACATTATTATTTTCTATTTTGACCCCTTGTTCTTCGTACAATTTAATTGAATAACTAATTAAGTCTATTAATTTAATTTTTAAATTATTTTCTATTATAATTCTAAGTAAACCGATTGCTGAACGTCTTAGTGCAAAAGGATCTTTCGAGCTCGTCGGTTTTTGATTTATTAAAAAAAAACCACATAAGCTGTCTAGTCTGTCTACTATAGAAATTGAATAACTAAATGGTTTCTTTGGAACTTGTGAAGAAACTCCTATTGGAAGATAATGGTCACTGACTGCGTTAGCAACATCTTCATCAAAACCTTGCGCTAATGCAAAATATTTTCCCATGACACCTTGTAGCTCAGGGTACTCACTTACTAAATCAGAACATAAATCAGATTTAGAAATTGAGGCAGCAATTTGTATCTTTTCTTTATTTATATTTAAATCATCAGATAGCATAGAGGCTAATTTTCTTAGCCTTTGAGTTTTGTCATAAATTGAACCAATTTTTTCATAAAAAATTATATTTTTTAATTTTCCTATCTGCTTAATTAAATTTTTTGATTTATCTTTGTCCCAGAAAAATTTAGCGTCGGCAAGTCTTGCTTCTACAACTCTTTTATTTCCTTCTCTAATTATATTTCCATTATCAGCTTTGTTTGCAACAACATAAAAATAATTAGTTAATCTGTCTTTTGAGTCAAAGAGTGGAAAATATCTTTGGTGAACTTGAAGTGTTGATATAATGATCTCGCTTGGTATTTCTAGGTAGTTTTTATCAAAATCAACAAGAAGAACATTTGGATCTTCAACAATATTAACTACCTCTTCAAGAAGTTGGGTGTTAAAATCTTTTTTATAATTCTTATTTTCACATATTGAATTAAATCTATTTAATATTTTTTTCTTTCTTTCTTCTTGGTCTAAAATTATTTTGTTTGCTCTTAAAAATTTTTGGTACTCAGCAAAAGTCTTAATTTTTTTTGTTTTTATTATTAAATCTTTTTCTATAATTATTGTATCTGTAGATTTTATATGTCCATATCTAAAAGGTAGAAGTTTTTTGTTAAATATTGCAACGATTGACCTTAAAGGTCTTCCCCACAACAAAGTATTGTTTGACCATTTCATAGACTTTTTCCAATTTATTGATGCAATAGAATTAAGAATAATTTTAGTAAGAAGTTCTTTTGTTAGTATGTCTTTTGCTTTTGTTTTAACAAAATAAAACTTTCCTTTTTCATTTTCTTTTTCAAAAACTTCTTTTTTAGACACGTTGTGGGCTTTAATAAATCTACTTAACACATCATCAAGTACTCCTACTTTTGGGCCTTTTATTTCTTTTGAAAAAATTTTCATTTTTTCTGGAATATCCTTAATTAAAATTGATAACCTCGTAGGCGAAGATAATGATTCAATTGAATTGTATTTTAAGTCCTCTTCTTTTAATAATTGTTCAATTATTTCTTTAAGCTGCTGTCTTGCACTAATTTGTAGTTTAGGTGGAATTTCTTCGCTATAAAGTTCTAAAAAAAATTCAGCCATAAATTAAATTTGGGTATTTAACCAAGCAGATCCTGAGCCTTTTGCAAGCTCTCTGATTCTATTAATATATCCTGTTCTTTCAGCTACTCCGATAATGCCCCTTGAATCGAGTAAGTTAAATAAATGACTAGCTTTTAAACACTGGTCATATGCTGGTAAGGGAAGTTTTTTTTCTAATAAAGCTTTGCATTCATTTTCTGCAATCTCAAACTTCTTTAATAAAGTTTCTGTATTTGCAAACTCAAAATTATAAGCTGAGAATTCTTTTTCAGCTTGATAAAATATATCTTTATATTTTACTCCTTCATTATTCCATTCTAATTCAAAAATACTGTCCTTTTCTTGAACAAACATGCATAGTCTTTCTAATCCATACGTCAATTCAACTGGAACAGGACTGCACTCAATTCCTGTCATTTGTTGGAAGTATGTAAATTGAGTTATTTCCATTCCATCACACCAAACTTCCCAACCCAGACCTGCCGCACCTAAAGTTGGACTTTCCCAATCATCCTCTACAAATCTAATGTCATGATTTTCAACTTTAATGCCTATTGCAGCTAGGCTTTTTAAATAGGTTTGTTTTATGTTTTCTGGAGAAGGTTTAATGATTACTTGAAACTGATAGTAGTGCTGAAGTCTATTGGGGTTTTCTCCGTACCTACCATCGGTTGGTCTTCTTGATGGCTGAACGTATGCTGCTTTCCAAGGTTTCGGTCCTAATGACCTCAAGGTTGTTGCGGGGTGAAAAGTTCCAGCTCCAACTTCTAAATCATAAGGCTGAAGAATAATACATCCGTATTTTCCCCAAAACTTTTGTAAATTCATAATAATTTCTTGAAAAGAAATAATTTTTTTATTTTTTTGTTTTGCTGGCATTTACAAACCAAATCTTTGCCACACTGATTTTTCTTCAAAATTATTTATTAAATTATCAATAGGATCTTTAATTGAAGATGATAATTTTTTTGCAATAAATCCTTTTTGTTTTTCGAATTTTTTTATAACTACTTTTTCTCCAAATTTTTCTCTTAGAATTTGATCTGCATTACCTATTCCATCTATTAGTCCTAATTTCAAAGCAGTTGCACCGGTCCAAAATTCACCAGTAAAAATATTATTCTTATCTGGATCTTTTAATTTTGATCCTCTGCTTGTTTCAACAACTTTTATGAAGTCTGCATGTAATTCAAGTTGTATGCTTTTTAGTTTTTTAATATCTTCCTCTTTTTCTTCTGTAAAAGGATCTAAAGTGCTTTTATTTTTACCGGCAGTGTATACTCGTCTGTCAATACCAATTTTTTTAATTAAATCTTTAAAACCAAAAGATGCAGAAATTACTCCTATCGATCCTATTATTGAGCTAGAATTTGCATAAATCTCGTCTCCAGCACACGCGATAAGATACCCTCCAGACGCAGCAACATCTTCAGCAAAAATTATAACTTTGACCTTATTTTTTTTTGCTAGTTGTCTTATATAACTAAAAATTAAATGCGATTGCACAGGTGAGCCACCTGGTGAATTAATCGTAATTGCAACATAATTAATTTTCTTTAATGAAAAAGCTTTTTTTAATATATCTTGCTGACTCGAAAGATCCATTCCTTGTTTGAATCTACCCGCAGAGCCAATAATCCCAGTTAATCTAACGTGAGGAATTACTATTTTTTTTTTGAAAAATGAAAACATATTTATTGATTATTATTATTATTCTTATATCAGTACTAGTTTTAAATTTTAATTATTTTATTACGCTACCTCTAGTTGAATTAAAGGTGCGTCACCAGGGTTTCATTTAAAAATTTATTAATATTAAAATCAATTATAATTAAGTTATGGGATCTGTAATACCGTTAAAAAAATCTGCTAATTCGGCTTATTTAGACTTAAAAAATATTCTAGGGAAAAAACTTGTAAAAGTAGAGTCTTTAATAGAAACAAAACTTGAAAGTGAAGTAAGTTTAATTAAAGAAATGAGCAGTCATCACTTAAGTTCTGGAGGAAAAAGACTTAGAGCATTACTCACCTTGGGATCAGCAAAACTATCAGGCTACAATCTAGGTGAGAGAGATATTAATTTAGCGGCTTGTGTAGAGTTGATTCACTCTGCAACTTTATTACATGATGATGTAATAGATGAAAGTTCTATAAGAAGAGGTCTTAAAACTACAAATTCTATTTGGGGCAACCAATCGTCTATATTAGTTGGCGACTATCTTTTAAGCAGATGCTTTGAGATCATGGTTGAAGATGGGGATTTAGAAATTTTAAAACTTCTATCGTCTACCTCAGCTAAAATTGCGCAGGGCGAAGTTTTACAACTTCAGCATAAAGGAGAAGCAGACCTTTTAGAGGATACGTATATAAATATTATAAATTTAAAAACAGCTACACTTTTTTCCGCAGCAACTAAAACAGGAGCTTGCATTGCTGAAAGTAATGAAAAAGAAAAAAAAGCTTTAGAGTCATACGGGAAAAATCTTGGTTTAGCTTTTCAAATTGCAGACGATGCTCTGGACTATTATGCTAAAGAGAAGTTATTTGGAAAAGAAATTGGTAAAGATTTCTTTGAAGGTAAAGCAACTCTTCCATTAATTATAATATTTCAAAAAGGTAATGATGAGGAAAGAAGTTTTCTTTTGGAAATTTTAAAAAAAGAAAAAAGAAATGAAGATGATTTCAGTGAAACTTTAGCGCTTATAAATAAATATAAAGCTGTTGAAGCTAGTTTAAAAAGAGCTGAATATTTTGTTAATGTTTCTTACGATGCTCTTGGAATATTTCCAGATAGTGCGGATAAAAAAATTTTACAAAATTTAACTGGGTTTAGTTTAAATAGATCTTTTTAAGGATAAAGAATTTCCTTACTCCACTTATCTTTATTTTTTTTATAATTTAATCTCTCGTGAATTCTTCCTTCTCCATCTAACCAAAATTCAATTTCGTCAGGTAGTAATCTCCACCCAGACCAGTATGGAGGACGTGGTACATTTTTTTGATCAGAATATTTATTTTCAAATTTTTTAATTTTTTCTAAAAAGGTTTCTCTTTTGTCTAGAACCTGGGATTGTGATGAAGCCCAAGCACTAATTCTATTTTTATATGGTCTTGAGTTATAATATTCGTCAGCCTCCTTAGAAGTTACTTCTTCGACTTTCCCTAAAATCCTCACTTGCTTCCTCAAACTTTTCCAATGAAAACACATTGAGGCTTTTTGATTGCCTTTTAGCTCGCTACCTTTTTTACTATTAAAATTAGTGTAAAAAACAAAACCTCTATCACTTAAACCTTTAAGCAATACCATTCTAACATTGGGCTGGTTATTTTGGTCTGCTGTAGCTACGGCAACTGCATTTGGATCGTTTATTTCTGCTTCTTTAGCTTTATCAAACCATTTTTTGAATAAATCTGTTGGATTTTCTAAATCTTCAAAACTATTGTCTAATCCTAGTGAATTTTTGCCATTTTTTTGATTCATATTTTTTATAAAATAACTTATACATTAATTAACTATGTCTTTTAATACTTTCGGAAAAATATTTAGATTTACTACTTGGGGAGAATCTCACGGGCCTGCAATTGGCTGTGTAATTGATGGGTGTCCTCCAAATATACATATATCAGAAAAAGAGATCCAAAAAGACATGGACCGAAGGCGTCCAGGACAATCTAAGTTTACTACTCAAAGAAATGAGTCTGATAGAATAGTTATATTATCTGGAGTATTTGACGGAAAAACAACTGGAACTCCTATATCAATAATTATTTACAACGAAGATAAAAAATCTAGAGATTATGAGACTATTAAAAATAAATTTAGACCTGGTCATGCTGACTTCACTTATTTTAAGAAATATGGAATTAGAGATTTTAGAGGTGGTGGAAGACAGTCAGCTAGAGAAACTGCTTGTAGAGTGGCAGCAGGTGCTGTTGCTAGAATTGTTCTTCAAAAATTAATTGGGAAAAAATTTAAAACTATTGGCGCAGTTACACAACTTGGACTTATGTCTTGTAACAGGTCAAACTGGAAAGACTCAGAAATTAGAAAGAATCCGTTTTTTTGTCCAGACAAAAAATCTGTTAAATTATGGGAAAAATATTTATTAGCAGTTAGAAAATCTGGATCTTCTTGCGGAGCAATAATTGAACTAAGATCCTCAGGAATACCTGTCGGCTTAGGAGCACCTATTTATTCAAAACTAGATACGGATATAGCTGCGGCCTTAATGAGTATAAATGCAGTTAAAGGAGTTAATATAGGATCAGGTATGAACTCTGCTTTTTTAAGTGGAGAGGAAAATTCTGACGAAATGAAAATCATGTCTGGTAAATTGAAATTTACTAGTAATAATGCTGGTGGAATTCTTGGTGGAATTTCATCAGGTCAAGATATAATTACATCATTTGCTGTAAAACCAACTTCCTCTATCTTAACTTCTAGAAATACTATTGATAAAAAAAATAAAAATACAAAAATATCTGTAAAAGGTCGTCATGATCCTTGTGTGGGTATTAGAGCAGTTCCTATAGGTGAGGCAATGATTAATTGTGTTTTATTAGATCATTTATTAATGCATAGAGCACAATGTGGCTAATATAATTTTTTATTTTTGCTTTTAGCTAAAATTATTTTTGATTCTAGAGTTTCTACAATTTTATCAGCAATGGACAAACTGTCTAGTCCAGCTTTCTCATACATTTTTTCTGGAGTATCTTGATCAATAAATACATCTGGTAAAATCATAGATCTAATTTTCAATCCCTTATCGAAAATGCCCCTGTCTGATAGTAATTGCATTACATGCGATCCAAAACCTCCTATTGATCCCTCTTCTATTGTAATTAATACCTCATGATTGGCTGCAGTTTCTATAATTAATTTTTCATCTAATGGTTTTGCAAATCTTGCGTCTATTATTGAAATATCTATACCTTTTTTTAATAACATTTCAGAAGCTTTTTTGCATTCTTCTAATCTTGCTCCAAAATTTAAAATAGCTACTTTGTTTCCTTCTTTAATCACTCTGCCTTTTCCTATTTCTAATATTTCATTTATATTTGGTATCTCTACACCAACTCCATTTCCGCGTGGATACCTAAAGGCAGAAGGACGATCATTAATATTAACTGAAGTATTGATCATTTTTACCAGCTCTGATTCATCGCTTGCAGCCATAACTACAAAATTTGGTAATGTTGAGAGGTAAGTTATATCAAATGAGCCAGCATGAGTTGGACCATCTGCGCCAACTAACCCTGCTCGATCTATTGCAAATCTTACAGGGAGAGACTGGATCGCAACATCGTGAACTACTTGATCGTATGCTCTTTGAAGAAAAGTCGAATAAATAGCAGCAAAAGGCTTAAATCCCTCCGTTGCTAATCCTGCTGCAAAAGTTACAGCATGTTGTTCAGCTATTCCAACATCGAAAGTTCTATCTGGGAATTTTTTTTCAAAAAGATTTAATCCCGTTCCTGCTGGCATGGCTCCAGTAATACCGATAATCTTAGTGTCTTTTTCCGCATGTTTAATTAAAGTTTCAGCAAATATCTTTGTGTATGATGGGCCACTAGATTTTGATTTAGCTTGCTCCCCAGTTGAAACGTTAAACTTAGATACTCCATGATATTTGTCACCTGACTCTTCTGCGGGTTTATAACCTTTTCCTTTTTGTGTTCTTGTATGTATTAAAATAGGCCCTTGATAATTAGCATTTTTTACGTTTTCAAAAATTTGAACTAAATTATTAACATCGTGACCGTCTACAGGTCCTATATAGTAAAAGCCTAGTTCACTAAACAAAGTGCCTCCTGATACAATTCCTCTCAAAATTTCTTCTGCTTTTCCAGCTTTCTGACGAAATCTTTTTGAAAAAGAAGAAATTATCATTTTAAGAGTTTCTCTAAAGCTGAAATATAATTTGCCAGAAAGAAGTTTTGTTAAATACTTACTCATGGCTCCTACTGGTTTTGCAATAGACATATCATTATCATTTAAAACTACTATAAGCTTAGATTTTAAAGCACCAGCATTGTTCATTGCCTCGTAAGCCATACCCGCACTCATAGCTCCATCGCCAATAACAGCTACTATGTTATTATTATTATTGGATAGTTTTTTTGCCACGGACATTCCAAGCGTTGATGAAATAGATGTCGAGCTATGTGCTGCTCCAAATGGATCATATTCGCTTTCAGTTCTTTTAGTAAAACCTGAAAGCCCCCCACCTTTTCTAAGAGTTTTAATTTGCTCTCTTCTTCCGGTAATAATTTTATGAGGATAGCATTGATGGCTTACGTCCCATACTAATTTATCCTTAGGTGTGTCAAAAACATAGTGTAGCGCTACAGTTAATTCAATTACTCCTAAACCAGCTCCTAAATGGCCACCAGTTTCTGAAACTACATCGATTAATTCTTCTCTTAGTTCTTCAGAAACTTGTTTTAATTGATTCTTTTTTAATTTTCTTAAATCTGATGGATAGTTTATTTCTTTAATTAATCTGCTCATTAAAAATTTCTTCCTAAAATAAATTCTATAGTTTCCTTTAAATCTTTTCCTTTTTTTCCATGTTTTGTTAGTTTTCTCAATATTTTTATTTTTAAATTATAAGCAAATTTATATGCTTTTTTATAGCCAATTAAACTAACTAAAGTGGATTTTCCTTTTTTTTTATCTTTTTTGATCGGTTTTCCAGCTAATCTTTCTGAACTATTTATATCAATAAAATCATCTGCTAACTGAAAAAGTATCCCAATTTCTTCTCCTAATATGCCAAGATCTTTTTTTTCTTTAAATTTTTTTTTTGCAACTATGCCAACTGATGAACAACAAAAATTAAATAATTTTCCAGTTTTTTTTCTTTGCATGGTAATTATTTGATTTAAATTTGTTTTTCTTTTTTCATAGCTCAAATCAAGTTCTTGGCCTCCTGCAATTCCAGAGTGACCAGAGCAAAAAGCTAACTCTTTTATAAGCTCAACTTTAATTTGACTATTTAATTTAAATTTTTTACTTGCTATCATTTCGAAGGCTAAAGTGAGCAAAGAGTTACCTGCTAAAACTGCAGTAGACTCACCAAACTTTATATGAGTAGCTGGCTTACCTCTTCTTATTTTGTCGTTGTCCATACAGGGCAAGTCGTCATGTATCAATGAGTAAGAATGAATAGATTCTACTGCGCAACATATATTAAGTAGTAGTTTTTCATTTATGTTAAATAATTTACCTGTAAATAATATTATTGAAGATCTTATTTTTTTCCCCCCAGATAAAGTTCCATACTTCATTGGTTTTATTAATTTAGAGTCTTTTTCATTAATAAAATATTTTTTTAAAAAATAATCAACTTTTTTTGCATTAGATATAATTTTTTTTTGTATCATTAAAATAATATTTATGCTTTTTTTTGTTTTTTATTTAATGAGGATATAGTTTTAACTCTCTCTTTAAACAAACCATCAATATGATTATTTAGATAGATCAATCTTTGGTATTCGCCCATAGACGCTTGTAAATCTGCGTCATTTTTTTCTAATTTGCTTAAAATATCATTTATTTCATCCTTAGCTTCTTTTATTGATTTACTTTTAATATCAGCTGGAATATTTTTGCTTTTCATTAAAACTATAATAATAACATTATGAAAAAAATCTATCCAAATATAGCCAAAGTTAATAACAAAAATTTAGCTGTGGCTATAAAATATCTTAAAAAAAATCAAGCAATAGGTGTGCCAACTGAAACTGTGTACGGACTTGCTGGTAATGCTTACTCAAATTCTGCTGTTAAAAAAATTTATTTATTAAAAAAAAGACCTAAAATTAATCCTCTAATAGTACATTATCATAATCTTAATCAAATAAAAAATGACGTTCTGATTAACCAAAAGTTTTTAAAACTATATAAAAAGTTATGTCCCGGTCCAATTACATTTGTTTTAAAAAAAAAAAAAAATTCAAAAATTTCAAAGCTTGTAACGGCTAATTTGAACACTGTTGCTATTAGGTTTCCAAAACATAGAATAATACGTAGAATTTTAAAAAAAATTAGCTTTCCTCTTGCTATTCCTAGCGCAAATAAATCTGGTGGTATAAGCCCCGTTCAAGCTATTGATGTCGCTGAAGAATTTAATCAAAAATTAAAATTTATTTTTGATGGTGGAAAAAGTAATATAGGTATTGAGTCTACTGTTGTAGACTTAACCAGTGTGCCAAAAATATTAAGACCTGGAATAATTAGTGGTAAAGAAATAAATACAGTCATTAAATCAAAGGTGACAAATTTTGATAATTTAAAAACAATTAGATCTCCGGGTTTAATGAAAAAACATTACTCACCTGGCATACCTATGAAATTAAATCAAAAAAAAATTATTAAAAATCATGCATTTATTACCTTTGGTAAAAAATATCCACAATCAAAAAATGTTTTTAATTTAAGTAAAAAATCAAATTTGAAAGATGCAGCAAGAAACCTATATAGTATTTTAAGAAAAATAAAAAAAATGAATTTTAGAAGAATATATGTAATTAAAATTCCAAATAAAGGTATAGGTGTTGCTATTAATGATAGATTGAAACGCGCAGCCAATTAAAATGAAATTAGAAGTAAAAAATTTATCAAAAAAATTTAATAATATTTTAGCTGTAAATAATATTAATTTTGTAATAGAGAAAAATAAAACATTAGGTCTTTTGGGTCCGAACGGTTGCGGAAAAACTACTTCAATAGGTATGATGCTAGGATTAATTAAGCCGACAAGTGGAAAAGTTTTAATTGATGATAAAGATATTAACTCTTCGGAAAAAATATCGCTTTTAAGTCAGATAAATTTTGCCTCTCCTTATATAGAGCTTCCAAAAAAACTAACCGTCAAGCAGAACCTTGAAATATACGCTAGATTGTATGGGGTAAAAAATTTTCATAAAAGAATTGAAAATATAGCTAATGATTTAGAGTTAAATAAAATTTTAAACAAAAAAAATGGTGAACTATCGTCTGGACAAAAAAATAGAGTCTCACTTGCTAAATCATTAATAAATAAACCTAAGTTTTTGTTTTTAGACGAACCTACAGCCAGCTTAGATCCTGACATTGGAGATTTTGTTAGAAATTATATTGAAGAGTATAAAAAAGATAATGAGTTAACTATACTTTTAGCTTCTCACAATATGTCGGAAGTTGAAAGACTATGTGATGGAGTAATTATGATGAAAGAAGGCAAGGTAGTCGATCGTGGAACTTGTGGTGAATTAATAAATAAACATGGAAGAGCAAATTTAGAGGATACATTTTTAAAAATAGCTAGAGGAAAAAAATGAATTGGCATAAAGTCTACGGACTTAGTTTGAGACATATTTATCTGATAAAAAGTTCCTTTCCAAGGATACTTGATTTGATTTATTGGCCTACTATTCAAATATTTTTATGGGGCTTTATATCTAAATTTTTTACAATGGATTCTGCTTATTATAATAATACTGTTGGTATTATTTTGACCGCAGCAATTCTTTATGACTTTTTATTTAGAACTAGCATAAGTTACAATATGATGTTTTTAGAAGAAATTTGGAGCAGAAACTTTACAAATCTTTTTATCGCACCTATTAAAATCAAAGAAATTATTACTGCTTTAACTTTAACCGCTATAATTAGGACGGCAATAGGGCTTGTGCCAGCAGCTTTACTCGCAATACCTTTGTTTGGGGTTTCTATATTCATTATTGGCCCCCCTCTTCTTCTTTTGCTTTTAAGTCTTTATATATTTGGCATCACTTTGGGGTTGTTAGTAACTTCAGGTTTAATAAGATTCGGTCCTTCTTTTGAAAACATCGCCTGGGCAAGTTTATTTTTTTTAGCTCCATTAGGCTGCATTTACTATCCTATTGAAATATTACCAGAATGGCTTCAAATTATATCAAAATTACTTCCATTGGTGCATATTTTTGAAGAAATGAGAAATATTTTAATAAATAATACAGTGAGTTATTTTGTAATATTTAAATCAATATTCATATCTTCACTTTATTTCGCCCTTGGTGTAATAGTATTTTATCTGTCATATAGTGGAGCAAGAGTAAGAGGAACTTTAATTAACATTGGAGAATAGATGCACAAAAAAATTGAAGAAATTAAAAAATTTGAAAGTTCACCTAAAGTCTTTAAAAATCTTTTTAATGAAGATGAAATAAATAAATTTTTAGAATTATATAAAAAATTACCAATTACAGTTCATAATAAAAAACAAAATGTAATTAAAAAAAGATGGATTAAAGAACATGGTGTAGACCTAGAAAAATTATTTTACCAAAAACTCAGCAAAGAAATTGGAGATTTTAGTTATGATAATCTTAAAACAGAAAATGGAAATAATATCTATGGTTTGTTTCAAGAAAGCTATAATCCAATAGGCTTGCACATTGACGGTGGTTTTAATTATGAGGATTTAATATACAAACAAAGCTTAATTCCTTTAACACCAGTGGGAAGTACTGTTATTTTTAAAAACAGATATTATGGTAATTCTACAAATTTTACGATTGACAAAAAAGAATTGGAAATCAAAAATTTAAATTATGGACAAAATATTAGATCTTCAGAGCATATAGGAATGTATGGAGACAAACCATTTGATAAAGAAATTCATAAAAAATATCTTAATCATGAAAAAATTGAAAATCTTGTAGGTTTAGAAGTAGAGTTAATTTATGAGTGGGAAGTAGGTTCAATGTTGATATTTGATAGAACAAATTTACACTGTTCATCATCTGTAATAGATGGGAAAAAGATAGGATTAACTACTTTTACTAAAAGATAAAATAAATTGATGATAAAAAAAAAATTTTTGAAAGCATCAAGGAGCTTAATTAAGTTTATATTGCCTTTTTTTTCTAAATTGTTATTAGCAATGAGGGTAAACAAAAGAGTAGCTAATTTCTTAAATGAAAAAAGTTTTTTAGCAAACAGTTATTATAATTTTTCAAAAATTATTGAAAATCTAAATAAAAATGAAAAAATTATTGCTTTAGATATTGGTGCCCAAGGGGGGTTTAATTCTGACTTGTTTTTTCCGGAAAAATATAATGAGTTCTTTCAACCTATCTTGGTGGAGCCTATTAAAAAAGAAGCTGACAAGCTAAAAGAAAAATTTAAATTTGTTATTGATAAAGGATTATGGAGTTCAGAAACCAAAAAAAAAATATTTATTTTGGGAAATAGACTTGGTAGCTCTTCAATGTATGAGCCTGATATATCAGTATTTCAAATACACAATATTAAAAAAGACGATTACAAAAATTTTGATGTCACTAAAACAAGTGAGGTCGAATGTACAACTTTAGATAACGCTTTAAGTAAAATTGATATTAAAAAACTTGATTATCTTAAAATTGATACACAAGGATCTGAATATGAAATTTTAAAAGGCATGAAAAATTATTTTCCTCTTTTAATTAGAGTTGAGGTACATCTGTTTTCTATGTACAAGAATGTTCCCAGCTGGACAAATTTGTTAGAACTATTAAATCAAAAAAACTATTTGGCTTGCGATTGGAAAGCAATTGGTTCACATAAAACAAGGATTCCAGCTGAAATGGACGTAATATTAATACCAAATTACAAAAAAGAAGATGGCATAAAGTTAATTGAAGAAAATAAAGAAAAATTTGTTAGTTTAATGCTAATATTTGGTCAGATAAATCTTCTGAAAATAATTGTAAAAGAGCTTAACTTAAATGTTAGTTTCCCAATAAATAATTTTGAAGATCGAACTTTTTTTTAAATGGCAATTTTTGATTGTTTTCAGTATTTTAATGAGGATCATATAGTTGATCTTCGTCTAAACATTTTGCATAAAAATGTCGACTATTTTGTAATTTCTGAGTCTACAAGAACTCATCAGGGTAAACAAAAGAAACTAAATTTTAATATAAATAATTTTTCAAAATTTAAACATAAGATTATTTATTTAGTTGCAGATTTAAAAAGCGATATAAATGTTGAAAATCATGAAGGCGGCGAATCTTTAGTTGAACAAAATCAAAGAAATACTTTAGTTGAAGGATTAAAAAAAGCTGAAGATAATGATTTAATATTACTTTCTGACTCCGATGAAATTCCAGATATGAAAAAATTGGACCTAATTAAACCTTCAACAAAATTTACTGCATTTTCACAAAAAATGTTTATGTACAAACTAAATTTACAAAATTTAAATGAAAGTAATTGGATAGGGTCTAGATGTTGCAAAAAAAAAAATTTGCCACAACCACAAAAATTTCGAGATATGAAATTTAAAAATTATCCATTCTGGAGAATAGATAAAATGGGATATCAAATTATTAAAGGTGGATGGCATTTTTCTTTTTTACAAACTCCTCATGACATCGCCAACAAAATTCGATCCTATTCACATGGTGAATTTAATAAGGATAAATTCATAGATAAAAATAAAATAGCTGAAAGAATTGCAAATAACAAAGATGTTTTTGAAAGAGGTTTTGAGCTGAAAAAAATAGAAATTAATGACGAATATCCTGATTATATAATTAAAAATATCTCAAATTTAAGTAATTGGATAGTTTAAATTCTTTTAATGATTTTCAATCTAAATATTTCTAGAAGTAAGTGAGGCTTTAAAAAAATATTTAAAAATATTTTAAATAAATTTTTCTTAGGCTCTAGCAATGATAACTTTAAAATATTTACATCACATTTTATTTTAATGTATAATTTTTGAAAAATACTTAAGTTTTTTCTTTTTATATTTTTTTTTAATATTATGTTTCTCTCTTTAAGCGCTACGCTTTTCATTTTAAAAGACATGCTTGAGCCATCGTGTCGAGCAAAAGTTAAATATTTTCTTATAATATACAAATCAGACCTTTCCAGTATTTTTAAAGTTAAATCGTGATCTTGACTATATTTTAAGTTTTTAGAGTACCATCCTGTTTTTTGTGCAAGTTTTTTTCTATACATAATAGAGGGATGGGTTAAAAAATTATAGAAAATTAGTCTTTTTTTCGCTTCTTTGTTTGATAGCTTGATTGAGTGATCTTTTCTTATATTTTTTTTTTTACTTATTAATTTTGCCCACGTAGTGACTAAACCAACATTAGGCATTGAATCTAATATTCTAACTTGTTCTTTAATTTTATTTTTGTGAAAAAAATCATCTGCATCTATAATTGCAACATACTCTCCTTTAATTTTTTTTTGAGCTTCAACCCTACTTTTTCCAAGTCCTAAGTTTATTTTATTTTTATAAACTTTAATCCTTTTGTCCTTAAATGTTCTAATAATTTTTAAAGTTTTGTCAGTGGAGCCATCATCCCAAATTACAAACTCATAATTTTTAAATGTTTGCGATAAGACGCTTCTTATTGCTTTTGATATTTTTTTTTCTTCGTTATAGCAGTTAAGCAACACTGAAACTTTTGATTTAGATGTTAGCGTCATTTATTTTAATTTTAACTCCCAACTTAAAGCGCTGCTTGCAATTTTATCAAGATTTTTGTATTTAGGTTTCCAATTAATAAATTTTTTTAATTTTGAATTAATTGAAATTATTTTTTCCATATCACCACTTCTTCTTTTTTTTATTTTTATTTTAATATTTTTTTTTGTTATTTTTTGAAATGTTTTTATTACTTGTAATACTGAAACTCCAAATCCATATCCACAATTTAATATGACTGATTTTTTAATTTTACTAATTTTAATAAGAACCTTTAAATGAATATCAGCTATATCCGAAACATGAATATAATCTCTTACGCAGGTGCCGTCTGGAGTATTATAATTGTTACCATAAATATTTATTTCAGGATTTTTTTTTGTCATTGCTGTAGTAAGATTTTTAAAAAGTTGATCACCACTTTTGATCTGTCCTATTTTTTCACTCGCGCTTGCCCCAGCAACGTTAAAAAATCTAAATATGCCATAATTGATTTTTTTTTTCTTGCAATAAGATTTTATTATTTTTTCACCTTCTAGTTTTGTTTTTCCGTATATACTTTTAGGAAGTAGTTTGGTTTTTTCACTTACTTTCATAATTTTATCTTTGTATACTGCGCAAGTAGAGGAAAATAAGAAATTTTTTACATTTGTGCCATCACATGCGTTTAGTAAATTTTTTGTACCTACAACATTGTTTAAATAATACTTCTTTGGTTTTTTTTCCCCTTCTCCAATACTTAAGCTTGCTGCAAGATGAATGATTGAACTTATGTTGTTTTTAATAATTAATTTTTTAACTTTATGGGTTTTTTTAATATCAAGTTTATAAAATTTAACTTTCTTGTTTATTAATTTTTTATAACCAGTTGAAAGGTTGTCTATTACGGTAACTTTATATTTTTTATTCAACAGAAACTCAGCAATATGAGACCCAATATAGCCGGCGCCACCAGTTATGAGAATATTTTTTTTCATTATCGACATATTATATATTTTTGAATAAAAGACTAACCTTTTGGTGCGCCGAGTAGGATTTGAACCTACAACCTTCGGATTCGAAATCCGACATTCTATCCAGTTGAACTATCGGCGCAAATAGGTTTAATTTAAATTTAAATGAATAATAATACAATAAAATTCTTAATAGATGAAAATGATGTTGGAAAAAGACTAGATATAATTTTATCTGAAAAAGTAGCAAATTTTACTAGGTCTAATTTAAAGAAAATGATTGAAACAAATAATGTAACAGTTAACAACACAATTATTACATCTCCTTCCAAAAAAATTAAACTCTTAGATAAAGTAATTGTTACTTTAGCTGGAATTAAACAAGAGAACATAAAACCTAATAAAATTAAACTTGATATAATTTATGAAGATAAAGATATTTTGGTTGTCAACAAACCTGCGGGTATGGTGGTGCATCCTGGAGCTGGGAATTATGATGCAACATTAGTAAATGCTTTAGTTTATAAGTATAAAAATAAACTATCTAATGTTAATGGTTATACGCGCCCAGGTATAGTTCATAGAATTGATAAAGCGACAAGTGGACTATTAGTAGTTGCAAAAAATAATAAATCTCACGCTGAACTTGGCCGTCAATTTAGCGAACACTCTATTGAAAGAACTTATCAAGCATTAGTCTGGGGGGTTATAAGACCTTTGGGTGGAAGAATAGAAACATTAATTGGCAGAAGTAAAAAAAATAGACAGCTTATGACAGCAAATACTCTTACAGGTAAAAAAGCAATTACTAACTATGTAACAAAAAAAGTGTATAGTATAAAAGATATTCCAAAAATTAGCTTGATTGAATGTAAATTAGAAACTGGAAGAACTCATCAAATACGAGTACATATGTCTTATAAGGGAAATCCACTTCTTGGTGACAAACAATATGGTAAAAAAAATTTAAAATTTAAAAAAACAAATAAAGAGTTTAATGAAAAATTACTACACCTTAATAGACAGGCTTTACATGCAAAAAGCTTGGGTTTTATACATCCTGCTACAACAAAAAAAATTCTATTTTCATCTAATTTGCCAAAAGATTTTGATAAATTATTAAGTTTATTAAATAAATTAGCCGATTGAAAAACAACAGATTTAAATATAATAATTTTTTATGAGAGAAAAAAATAATATATCAAATTTACCTTCTCCTTCAGTGGGGGGCCTTTCTTTATATCTATCTCAAATAAAAAAATTTCCAATGCTGGATGCGGAGGAGGAGTATATGCTTGCTAAAAATTGGAAAGAAAGAGGTAATTTAAAGGCTGCTCACAAGCTTGTAACAAGCCATCTAAGATTGGTAGCCAAAATTGCAATGGGATATAGAGGTTACGGCCTTCCTGTAAATGAATTAATTTCAGAAGGAAATATAGGATTAATGCAAGCTGTAAAAAAATTTGATCCTGAAAAAGGATTTAGGTTAGCCACATATGCTATGTGGTGGATAAGAGCTGCTATTCAAGAATATGTTTTAAGATCTTGGAGTATGGTCAAAATGGGGACAACAACTGCTCAAAAAAAACTTTTTTTTAATTTAAAAAAAATTAAAAATCAAATAGCTCCAAATCAAGAAGGAGATCTTAGAGACGAACATGTTAAAGAAATATCTAAAAGATTAGATGTTGAAACATACGAGGTTGTTAATATGAATAGAAGGTTGATGGGCCAAGAAAAATCTCTTAACGACCCAATAAAAGCTGGTGAAAATGATGAATGGCAAGATTGGTTAATTGACGAAAGTTTAGATCAAGAATTAATAATATCTCAAAAGCAAGAACTTGAAGATAAAAGAGGTTTGCTCTACAAATCAATAGGAATTTTGAATGATAGAGAAAAAGAAATTTTGGAAGCTAGAAGGTTGGCTGAAAATCCAAAAACGTTAGAAGAATTAAGTAAAAAATACAAAATTAGCCGAGAAAGAATAAGGCAGATAGAAACTAAAGCTTTTGAAAAACTTCAAAAAACAATGATTAATTCTAACAAATCTAAAAATTTACTCTCAAAAAATTAATTAAATTTTAAAAGGATCTACTAAAAGTATTGTGTCTTCTCTCTCAGGACTAGTTGAAATACTTGAAATTTTAGCTCCTATAAATTCTTCAATAGCATCGATATATTTTTTCGCATTTTCTGGCAGTTTTTTAATATCTCTAGTTCCTTTTGTTGACGTTTTCCACCCTGGAAAAGTTTTATATATCGGCTTCACTTCTAATTGTTCTTCTACTGCAGCTGGCAAGTAATCTATCTCTTTTCCATTAACTTCATATTTGATACATATCTTAATTTCATCCAACTCATCCAGTACATCTAGTTTTGTTAACGCAATACCATCTATCCCTGAAATTTTTATAGTTTGTCTTACTAAAACTCCATCAAACCAGCCACATCTTCTTTTTCTACTAGTAACAGTTCCAAATTCTTTACCTCTGTTTCCTAAAAGCTCTCCTACCTTATCTTTTAATTCTGTTGGAAAAGGACCTTCTCCTACCCTTGTAGTATAAGCTTTAGTAATTCCTAAAACGTAATTTATAGTATTTGGACCACAACCAGTACCGGTAGCAGCTGCAGAAGCAACTGTGTTTGAAGATGTAACGTATGGGTATGTACCGTGGTCAACATCTAGTAAGATTCCTTGAGCCCCTTCAAATAATATTTTTTTTCCTCTCAATTTAAATTCATCAATTTTTTTCCATACTGGTTTTGAATACTTGAGTATTTCTGGAGCTATTTTGAGTAAATCTTTTTTTAACTTATCTTTTTGAAATATTTTTTTACCTAATCCTTTTCTTATAGCATTGTGGTGCTCAAGAACTGTCTCTAGCCTACGATCAAGATTGCTTTCAGAAACAAGGTCCATAACTCTAATTGATCTTCTACCTACTTTATCTTCATAGGCCGGTCCTATCCCCCTTCTTGTAGTTCCAATTTTAGACTTGCCGGCCGCATCTTCTCTAATAGCGTCCATTTCTTGATGAAAAGGCAATATTAAACTTGCCGTTTCAGCTAAAATTAAATTTTGTTCGTTAACTGAAACTCCTTTGGATTTAATCTCTTCTATTTCCTCTAATAAAGCCCAAGGATCTACCACAACACCATTTCCTATAATAGAAATCTTATTTTTTCTTACAATTCCTGAGGGTAAAAGTCTAAGCTTATAAGTAATGCCATCTATTACCAAGGTGTGACCTGCGTTATGGCCGCCTTGAAACCTAACAACAACATCTGCTTCGCTTGATAGCCAATCTACTATCTTACCTTTCCCTTCATCTCCCCACTGCGAACCTACTACGACTACGTTTTTCATTATCTAAATTTTTTATTTATTATTATTGAATTTAAGTGATTTACAGGACCATTACCTTTTCCATACTTAGGGCTTGATCCTATTGCTTGATTAACATATTTAATCCCTAGCTCACAGGCTTTCTTTAATACTTTTCCACACGAAAGATAAGTTGCAATAGCTGTGGATAATGTACATCCAGTTCCGTGAGTATTTCTAGTTATGTGTCTTTTATTAGAAAAAATATTTATATCCGTTTTACTAATCAAAATATCTTTCATATGCTTGTTTTTTTTCAAATGCCCACCTTTAATTAAAACATTCTTTGCACCAAATTTAAGTAATATTTTGCCGGCATGAATCATGTCTTCTACTGATCTTATTTTATAGTTAGTTAATATTTCTGCTTCTGGAATATTAGGTGTTATTAAAAATATTTTTTTGATTAATTTCTTTCGAATTTCATTTATTGCACTTTGATCAATTAACTTAGCTCCACCTTTAGCAACCATCACTGGATCTAAAATAATTTTTCTAACTCTAACTTTACTTAGTGATTTCATCACAGCTTTAATTACAGCACTTGAATGAAGCATTCCAATTTTGATAGCATCAGGTTTTATGTCTTTTGATGTAAATTCAATTTGATTAGAAATTTCTTTTGGATTGATAGGAACTATTGATTTAACCCCAGTAGTATTTTGTGAAGTAATTGCAGTGATAGCAGTCATTGCATAAGAACCTAAAGAAGTAACAGTTTTAATATCAGCTTGTATTCCTGCTCCTCCAGAAGAATCAGAACCAGCAATAATTAATACCTTAGATTTGGGATTCATTATTTAATTGATTTTTTAATTATATTTATACAATCTTTTAATAATTTTTTATTATTTGACTCTCCCATGATTCTAATTTTTGGCTCAGTTCCTGATTTTCTAACTAAAATACGACCTTTGTTTTTAATTTTAATTTTTGCATTTTTAATAGCTTTTATACATTTTTGATGGCTTATTATATTCTTGTCTTTTACTAACACATTTTCTAAAATTTGCGGAACTGGTTTGTATACATTAAATAAATTACTAGCTTTTTTTCCCTTTCTTAATGAAAATAATACCTCTAATGCAACTAGAAGCCCGTCACCCGTGGTTGCAAATTTTCCCATTATAATATGCCCAGACTGTTCTCCTCCTAAATTAAAATTATTTTTCTTCATTAAGTCCTTTACATATCGATCTCCGACATCCGATCTTATAAATTTAATTTTTTCTTTTTTAAGATATTTTTCTAATCCATAATTAGACATTAATGTGCCTACAACTCCGCCTTTAAGAATTTTCTTCTTTTTCCAACGATTTGCTAACATTGCAATAATTTGATCGCCATCAATAATTTTACCTTTTTCATCGCACATAATAATTCGATCTGCATCTCCATCTAATGAGATCCCTAGATTGGCTTTGTATTTTTTAACATACGATGAAATTTTAAATGGATAAGTTGATCCACATTTTCTATTAATATTTAAACCGTTGGGGTCAACACCAATAGAAATTACTTTTGCTCCTAAGTTTGAGAGCATTTTTGGGGCAGATTTATAGCCTGCTCCATTAGCGCAATCTATTACTATCTTCATACGTTTTAAATTAAAATTTGTAGGAAAGTTTTTTCTTAAAATCATTAAATATTTATCGTTCGCGTTTTCTATTCTTTTTACTCTCCCAAGGTTTTTTGGATCAGATAAATGCTTTGTAGTTTTAGAGTCTATCAATCTTTCAATCTTTTTTTCAATCTTATCAGATAGTTTTAATCCATTTGGACCAAACAACTTTAATCCATTGTCATAATAGGGGTTGTGTGATGCTGTTATCATTATTCCCATATTTGCTTTCATTGATTTAGTTAACATTGCTAAACCGTTAGTTGGTAACGGACCTAAAGTTGTGACATGCATTCCTGCAGAAGTTAATCCAGAAACTAACGCTGGCTCTAGAGTGTATCCCGATAGCCTCGTGTCTTTTGCAATTATTGCTGTTTGTTTAGATTTTTTCAGGTTTTTAAAATACGTGCCTGCAGCGAGGCCAAATTTAAAAAATTTTTCTCCAATAATTATTCCTTGATTTACTTTTCCTCTTATGCCGTCAGTGCCAAAATATTTTTTTTTCATTGATCTAGTAACTTTCTATAAACTATAATACTTTGTTTTACCTCATCCACTTTATGCACTCTAAATATTTGAACGCCTTGTAAAAGAGTGAACAGTACAGAAGATATTGTGCCACCTACTCTTTCTTTAGTATCAAATTTTTCTGAAATTTGACCTATAAATCTTTTTCTTGAAGTTCCTATTAATATAGGAAAGCCCAAAGAATGAAATATAGAAATTTTACTTAACAGCATCAAATTATGTTTCAAATTTTTTCCAAAACCAATTCCTGGGTCCAATATAACTTTTTTTTTGTATTTGTTTGATTTAAGTTGATTTTTTAACTTGTTTTCAAAAAAATCATAAATATCTAATAAAACATTTTTATACTTAGGGTTATACTGCATGTTTTCAGGACTTCCCAACATGTGATGAACAACTTTCCAGTTATTAGTGTATTTAACTGCCTGGAAAGAAGAGGTGTCGTAATCAAATGAAGAAACATCGTTGATTATATCTGTTTTATATTTTATAGCTTGTTTCATTATCTCTGATTTTCTTGTATCGACTGAAAGCATTGTGCCTGGAAATTTTTTTTTAAAAATTCTTATAATATTTTTTATTCTTTTCCATTCTTTTTTTGGGTGAACAGTTTTGGAGCCAGGTCTTGTGGACTCTCCTCCTACGTCAATTATTTGGGCTCCTGATTTAATCATCAAGTCAATTTGCTTCATTCCTTTTATTTTGCTGTTAAACATGCCTCCATCAGAAAAGCTGTCAGGGGTCATGTTTAATATGCCCATAACAAAAGGGTTGTTAAAATTTTTTCTCTTTGAGGTAATAAGCTTGATATCTTTCCTTATTTTTTTTTTTAAATCTAAAACTTGATCTTTAATTGATTTCAAACTTATAATCTTAGATGAGATTTTATTTTTATTTCTAATAAAAATTTCAACTTTACTAAATGCAATTTTTTTATTACCACATAAAGGGAGTGCCTCATTGTTATTGATTAAGTTTATAGCGTCTTTGCCATAACAAAAATTACACGCTCTAGTGTAATATTTTTTCATGAGTTTTACTCTTAAACTGCGGGTTTGGGTTTAAGGCCAAGGTCTGCTAAAACAGAAGTTTCATCTTTATTTTCTTCATTGTCTGAATTAGTACTTCTGGTAGGTTTTATATCTCTTAAAATTAAATCTCTTATTTCGTCACCTGTTAAAGTTTCGTACATTAAGAGAGCTTTAGCTAATTTATGTAGATCATCAATTTTATCATTTAAAACTGATTGAGCTCTTTTGTATCCTTGATCTACTATTTTTTTAATTTCTGAATCAACTTTTTTTGCTGTTTCTTCTGAAATGTTTTGTGTTTGTGTAACTGATCTACCCAGAAAAATCTCTTCTTCATTTTCTCCAAATGCTATTGGGCCAAGCTCTTTGCTCATACCCCATTTGGTCACCATATTTTTAGCCATTTTAGTTACCATGTCTATATCTGATGAGGCTCCTGATGTAACTTTATCATGACCGAAAATTATTTCTTCAGCTATTCTTCCTCCCATGGCTACAGCTATATCTGAATACATTTTTTCTCTAGTTATAGATAGTTGATCTCTTTCAGGCAATCTCATAACCATCCCTAGAGCTCTTCCTCTGGGAATAATTGTAGCTTTATGAATAGGGTCTGAGGCTTTCTCGTTTAAAGCAACAATAGCATGCCCACCTTCGTGATAAGCTGTTAATTTTTTTTCATCTTCTGTCATTACCATTGATCTTCTTTCAGCACCCATCATCACTTTATCTTTGGCCTCTTCAATGTCAGACATTGTTACAACTCTTTTGTTTTTTCTTGCTGCTAATAGCGCTGACTCGTTTACTAAATTTGCCAAATCTGCACCTGAGAAACCAGGCGTTCCTCTTGCTATTGTTCTTAACTTGACATCCGGTCCAGTAGTAATTTTTCTAATATGAACTTTAAGAATGGCCTCTCTTCCAATTATATCTGGATTTCCAACCACTACCTGTCTGTCAAATCTTCCTGGTCTTAATAAAGCGGGGTCTAATACATCTGGCCTGTTAGTTGCAGCAATTAAAATTATTCCTTCGTTGGTATCAAAGCCGTCCATTTCTACCAAGAGCTGATTTAAAGTTTGTTCTCTTTCGTCGTTTCCACCGCCTAATCCAGCTCCTCTGCTTCTACCAACCGCATCTATTTCATCTATAAAAATTATACAAGGAGAATTTTTTTTACCTTGTTCAAACATGTCTCTTACTCTTGAGGCGCCCACTCCAACGAACATTTCTACAAAGTCAGATCCAGAGATTGAAAAAAAAGGGACACTAGCTTCTCCCGCAATTGCTTTTGCTAATAAAGTTTTACCTGTGCCTGGAGGGCCTATTAATAAAGCCCCTTTTGGTATTTTACCACCAAGTCTACTAAATTTTTTAGGATCCTTTAAAAATTCTACAATTTCCTCAACTTCCTCCTTCGCTTCTTCAACGCCGGCCACATCATTAAAAGTAACTTTGCCTTGAGCTTCAGTTAGAAGTTTAGCTTTAGATTTTCCAAAACCCATAGCCCCACCTTTTCCCCCTTGCATTTGACGCATGAAAAAAATCCAAACTCCAATTAATAACAGCATCGGAAACCAGGAAAGTAATATACCTAAAAGTGATGGCATTTTAGCTTCTAGAGGTCTAGCTACAATGCTAACACCATTGCTTGAAAGTTTTTCAACTAAATTAGGGTAATTGGGTGAAAAAGTACTAAACATTTTTCCATTAGCTAGTACGCCACTAATATTGTTACCTTGAATTTCAACTTCAACTACTCTACCCGCGTCCACTTCAGATAAAAATTCTGAAAAAGCAACTTTGTTATTTGATGGGTTAGCTTTTTGCGGATTTTGAAATAAGTTAAAAAGCCCTACAGAGAGTAAGACGATAATTCCCCACATTATTAGATTTTTAAAATTCATTATTATATAAATAAGTATTTTTTATTAATAAACAAGTAGTACTAAACTAAAAATATAATGTAAATGAGGCAAATTTGGCTGTTAATATTTAACCCTTTTTACTTTTTCTTTGTAAATACACAAAATACCTCCTGATTTTTCAATTATGCACCCCCCTAGGGTAGATCTAAATTTATCATGTTTTTTAATTCTCTCCAATAAATTGAAAACTTTTATCGATCTAGGCTGATAGTAGGTATTGGACATTTTTTTTAAAATATTGCTTAGTATTTTTAATCTTAATTCTTCAGCCTCTAATAAAAAAAATTTAACTTTTATCATTGCCATGCTATTTTTAATCTCAATATGTTCTTTGAAAAATTTGGTTATTATTAAATTTATAGTTTTTTTAGTGCTGGCTAAATTATTAATAGATCTAATAATTTGGTTATGTGAAATACCGTTTTTTTCAAATAATTTTTTTAATTTTCTTATTTTTGTTCTAAGGTATCTTTCATTTGTATTACTTGGGTCTTTTAAAAAAGTTTCAAAACTATTTTTTGCTATATTAATTAATTTAGTTTTTTTAATATCTAATAAAGGTCTAATCAATAACTGTCTATTTTTTAGTTTAGTTTCTTTGCTCATTGAGGACAGGCCTTGAACACCACTGCCTCTTGATAAACGAATAAGAAATGTTTCTATTTGATCGTCGCTGTGATGACCTGTCAGTATATAGTTTATCTTATATTTTTGGCAAAATTTATTTAATAAATTATATCTAATGTCCCGAGCATTTTTTTGAATATTTTTATCAATTATTTTTTTATTAATTAATATTCTTAAATTTATTTTTTTTTTTTTAAGAATGTTTTTAACTAAAATACTTTCTTTATAAGAATTTTTTCTAATACCATGATCAACATGAACAAATTTAACTTTTGATCGTTTTTCTTTGCTATATAAATAAGATAAAATAGTTAAAGCCATGCTGTCTGGGCCACCAGAAACAGCAACTACAAATGGTTTGTTTTTGATCTTAGTTTCTAGATATTTTTTAAACGTATTGTAGATTTCTAAATTTTGAGTAGTAAAATTTAAAAAATTCTTTTTTTTAAGAACACTTAAATCTTTTTTGTTCATATTGTGCTTTTTGTAGCACAGACTGGCTGGCTTTTGGATATTGTTTTTTTAATCCTGTTATCATTGTGCAGCCTTGATCTTTTTCACCAAGTTGGACCATAGTTATTCCTAGTTTTAAAAGGTTGTCTGGAGCTCTGGGGCTTTTAGGATAATTTTGATAGCCGTCTAAATAAGCAGTGGCTGCATCAGAATATAATTGTCTTATTCGAAATGTTTCACCGTACCAATATTGTGCGCTACCAGCTAATTCGTGTGCTTTATTTTTTTCTATAAATTCTTTTAACGCAAACTCAGCAGTTTCATAATCGCCTATTTTCATAAAACTAACTGCAAACTCATATTGTTCTTTAGGTGGTTTGTTGGGTAATAGCGATTGTTTATTTTCTGGCACTTCTGTAACAACGGCTCCGGCACTTTCAATTGATTGAGTTGCTTGAACTTTTTCTTTTTGGTTGGACTCATAGCCTGGCGCGCTGCCAAAATCTTGCGCTTGATCTGTTCCAGGTAAATTCACTTTTTTCTTTTTTATAGTTTTATTATTATTGTTAGTTACCCCTGTTTCTAAATCTGAAAATCTCAATTGTGAGTCACTTTGAATTTTTGTTACACGATTTGATAATTTGTCTAGTTTAAAGTTTACCTCTTCGAATCTATTTGTTAAATTTCTAAATTGTTCTTCTATTTCATTAAGTTTTAACAAATGTCTTGTAAGAACATCTTCGTTAAAACCATCTAAAGATTTTGTACTTGTTATGTCTGAGCTCTTGTAGACGGCTTTTTCTAAGGTTTTGATATCTTTATTTATAATTTCTAATTGACTAACTATAGCATCTATTTTTTCATCAGACGCATTCACCGAGGAAAATGAAACGCATGCAATAAAAAAAATGATTAATAACTTATATATATTTAATCTAAATTTTCTCATCTATTATTCATAGTAATATAAGATGGCAAAAAAAAGACCTCTTGATTTTAATCAAGAGGTCTAGATTTTGTTATAATTCTTAGTTATTAATTTACTTTAACTGTTACAGATCTTCTGTTTTGGGACCAGGCTAAAGCTGATGATGCTGGATTTACAGGTCTTTCTTTTCCATAACTTATTACAGAAATTCTTTTACCTGAAATACCATACGTCATTAAATAATCTTTAGCTGCATTAGCTCTTTTTTCTCCAAGTGCTAAGTTGAACTCTCTAGTTCCTCTTTCGTCAGCATGACCTTCTATAGTTATATTAAGATCTTTATTTTTTCTTAAATATGTAGCTTGTTTTCTTAAAGTTTCTCTTGATGCAGTTGTTAAGCTAGATTTGTTGGTAGCAAAAAAAACTCTATCAGGAACTCCACTTGCTAAGTATTCTACTGTATCTTTTCCTGTGTAGACGTCTCCGTCTATTGAGCCGGTTTTTTTACCAGTCGAACAGGCGCTAACTAATAAAGATACTAAAAGTACTAGAACTATGTTCTTAAGATTTTTATTAAAATTCATTATATTTTCTCCTAGGGTTAATGGGAATATTGCAAATGTCGTAACATGTTTCAAGCTTAAATTACATATTATTTACCTCACTTTGATAGTAAAGAGGACCAAGATGGGTCTGACGCATCAGTTTCTGTGTTTATCTGCCTCTCATTATAACCTGTTATGTCTATTGACCACAATTTTGCGGAAAACCCTTCACCACTAGCCCCCGACTTTGTTTCTCTATAAAATATTAAAACTCTACCGTTTGGGGACCAGGATGGCGCCTCTTGGTAAAAATTTTCAGTCAGTAATCTTTCTCCTGAGCCATCGGATCGCATTACGCCAATATAAAACCTACCTTTGCTTACTTTGGTAAAAGCTATTAAATCGCCTCTTGGAGACCAAACGGGTGTTCCGTATAAACCTTTTCCAAAACTAATTCTTTTTACATCGCTACCATCACTTTTCATAACATATATTTGTTGCAGCCCGCTTCTGTCAGAATTGAAGCAAATATATTTACCGTCTGGAGAATATGAAGGTGAGGTGTCTATTGAGGAGTCTTCAGTAATTTTTTCTACTACTCTTGTTTCTATGTTCATAGTATAAATATCGGAATTACCATTTTTAGCAAAGCTCATTATTATTTTTTTTCCGTCAGGAGAAAATCTTGGTGCAAAAGTCATTCCAGGAAAGTTTCCAACAACTTCTTGTTCACCAGTCTCGATATCTAGCAGATAAACTCTTGGTGAATTTCTAAAATAAGATAAATATGTTACCAATTGATTAGTAGGATTAAATCTTGGCGTCAAAACTAATTCGTTACCTAAAGTCAAATATTTTGTTTTAGCACCATCTTGATCCATTATAGCAAGTTTTTTTATTCTCCGATTTTTTGGACCAGACTCTGCTACATATATAATTCTTGTATCAAAATAACCATCTTCACCAGTTAATCTTTCATAAATTTTATCTGATATAATATGTGCAACTCTTCTCCAATTTGATGGTGTTGTTGTGAAAGCTAGGGCCAATATTTCTTTAGAAGCGGTAAGGTCCCACAATCTAAATTCCACTTTGAGTTTTCCATCTTTAACTAAAAGTTTTCCTGTAACAAGAGCTTGAGCAGTAATTAATCTCCAATCTTCAAATCGAGGTTTCAAATGAGCAATATCTGGTTTTTGAACAAAAGCATCTTTATTTAAAGGATTGAACAATCCTGTGGCCTTAAAATTTTTTTCTATTATTTTTGAAACATTCTCACCCAATTCTTTAATTTTAATCTCTTCTATATTTTCTGAGTTTGGGTCAACATGTAACGGTGAAACAGCTATTGGAAGTGGGTCTAGATTTCCTCTAGTTATATCTACTTCGATTAAAGAATATGCATGATTAGATATAAAAAAATTTATAAATATAATAAAAAAATATTTTTTCATATTTTAACCTTTAAGCATTTCTGTTGGATTAAAATTTAATTGAATATCTTTCCATTTATCATATCCTGTAGGTGGAACTTTAAGTGGTTGACAAATTCTCACTGCTCTTAAAGCGCTCTCAGCTAATATCTTATAAAATTTTTGCCCAGGCTTATTCATTCTTTCATGATCTAAAATTTCTGATCTTAAAACTGTACCATCTTTTTTAAGTTTTAATTTAATTCTCACAAGTAAATTATCATCGTAAGGCAGTCCTAAAGGTACACTCCAGCAGCCAAAAATTTGTGCTCTTAACGCGTCTTCTTCAGATAAAGTTAGTCCTGAGGCGAAAGAGTTTTTTACACTGCTTTGAGTAAGTTGTTTTTGTTCTTCTTCTTTTTTTGCTGTTACTTCCTTGGCTTTATCAATTAAAGCAGCTATCTGATTAGTATCAATTATCTCTTTTTTTTCAAATTCAGACGCTTGTCTAATTTCCGGCTTGATTTCTTCAGGATTTTGTTTTTTTTCAATCAATTTTTTTTTATCTTTCTTGTCTTCTGGCATAGGAATTCTATCAGGTTTTTCTTTAGCTTTTGCAGAAGGTGGCGCCTGTTCTGATACAACTCTTTGTTCTTCGTCTTTAACTTTTTCAATTACTTTTCTTGCTTTTGGAGCATAAGGAATATTCGTCTTGTCTGAAATTTGTATTAATTCAACTGAAACTATTGGAGGTAAATCTATGGGTTGTCTAATCATAAATGGCAAAGTTAAAACTGTTAACAGAATTATTACTGCGTGAAACGTTATTGAATATATTAAGCTTCTGTTCATTTTTCATTTAGTTCTTGTAGGGCTCTGATATTAGAGCTACTTTTGAAAATCCTGCCCCCGATAAAGTTCCCATGACTTCTAGCACTCTGCCATAATTAATAGTTTTGTCTCCCCTAACATATATTCTTGTGTCTGTTCTATTTTTTGCTATAGCCAGCAGTTTTGGAATAATTTTTTTATAGGTCACCTGGTGCTCTTGTATAAAAATCTCTCCTTTAGAATTGATACTAATTGTTAAAGGCTCTTGATCGTCAGGCAAAGAATCAGCTGCTGACTCTGGTAGATCAACTTGAACACCTACTGTCAGAAGAGGAGCAGTTACCATGAAGATTATTAGCAATACTAACATGACGTCAACAAACGGAGTGACATTTATCTCGCTCATTGGTTCGTTTCTAGAGCGATTTATTTTAAAAGCCATATTCTATATTATTGATAAAAATCTTTTGCAAAAATTTTCAATTTTTGCAGTATATTTTTTTAGATCACTATTAAATTTATTGTAAGCCACAACTGCTGGGATAGCTGCCAACAAACCAAGTGCGGTTGCAAACAAGGCCTCTGCTATTCCGGGTGCTACAATTGCTAAACTAGTATTTCTAGATATTGCTATAGACTGAAATGAGTTCATGATGCCCCAAACTGTTCCAAACAAACCTATAAATGGCGCAGTAGCTCCAACTGTTGCTAAAAAAGTAAAGTTTTTTTCTAAATTTTTAATTTGATTGTCGGTGGCTATTTCTAGTACTCTTTCTACTCTTGCACTTTGAATTGAAGAAGATTTTGATTTAGTTTTTAATAACTCAGTCATAGCTAGTTGGAAAATATTAGTAAGCGGATCTTTGGATTTTGAAGGTAAACTATTATTTAAACTTTCTGCTGATTTAGCTTTCCAAAACTTGTCTTCAAATACTTTGGATGTAATGTTGATTGCTTTAAATGTTCTATATTTCTCAAAAATTAAAGCCCAAGAGTAAACTGAGCAAGCTAAAAGAATAATAATGACTGATTTTACAACAAAGTCAGCACGCAAAAATAATTGCAAAAGACTAAAATCGTTTGCTCCTCCTAATCCAACAACTTGTGCTGCAATTTCTTGTTCCATTATGACTGAATACTTTTAGAATGTGTCATGAATTTGGCGGTTTTTTTAATAAAAAAAATTTTCTTTGCTTATTTTAGGTCTTTATCAGACCTAGTTTCACTATAAAATCTCGCAATTAGTATGGCATCTGACTTATTTACATCTTTTTTTTTTGATAACTCATCTGAAAGAGCTGGGTACATTTCAATTGCTTTTGTCCTACTAGCGTCTTTTGTAGAATTAATTAACTCAAAATGTTTTTTCCATTTTGCGGGTCTAACAAAAAAAATCGGTAATTCTAATGCTGCAGCTATTCCTTTTATGGCACCAAAAGTTTGGCCAAAATTAAACATGCTCGTCACGCCCTGACCTGGCATTGCATTTACCTGCTCAACCACTATTGTTACCTCTTCTTCTAAGGCAATATTGTCTTTTAATAGCTTAGCTAATTGAGCGCTGTTTAGCTGCCTTTTATTTTTTTTTCCTTCTGGCATTACTGGCATATCAAAAATATCTATAACTTTATTTTTTTTTAGAATCGCAATGGCTCCACTCAAACCAGGGTCTATTCCAATTATTTTCATATTTAGCTCATTTCTATATTGCAGTTAATAAAAGTATTTTGAACATCGTCATCCTCATCAAGGGCTTCTAGAAGTTGAATAACTTTTTCATTTTGTTCTTTCGTTAAATTTATTAAACTATGTGGTCGCCATTCTACTCCTGAAAATTCAAAATTATCTACTTTTTTTTCAATTTCACTCTTCACTTTATAAAAATCTTCTTTTTCAGAAATAATTTCATGAAATTTATTTGTACTTATACAGTCTTTAGCTCCAGCATTTATAGCTAATTCTAAGATGTCTTCATCAGAAAACTTTTCTTTTGCTACTTGAATTACGCCACAATTAAAAAATAAATGCGTTGTCGAGCCATTTTCTCCAAGTCTTCCTCCTTTTTTTTGCAATATTGTTCTGATGTTTGAGGCAGATCTATTTTTATTGTCAGTTAAAGTTTCAATTATCATTGCTACATTGAAAGGCCCAAAACCCTCATACCTCAAACTTTGATAATTTAACTCAGCATTCATCTCAGACTTACTAATTGCTCTAGCAATGTTGTCTTTAGGCATATTTGATTGTTTTGCTGCCTGAATAGCCGATCTTAATCTTGGATTCATGTCTGGGTCCTTGTCGCCAAGTTTTGCTGCTACAGTTATTTCTCTAGACAGTTTTGAAAAAATTTTAGATCTTTCTTTGTCTGCCCTTCCTTTTTTATGTTTAATGCCTGCCCAATGAGAATGTCCTGCCATAACTATTTGCTTAATACCCCGCCCGAAATAAATCTTTCAATATTTCTTGCCAATCCAGTATTTTCATCGGCTTCTACTATTATTCCTGAGATAGTTGCTTGGCCAGTAGCAGGAAAATGTTGTTTTGCATCCTTATCTTTTAAAAATTTTTTAAGAGAGTTTTCTTTATTCATTCCTATTACTGAATTGTAATCACCACACATGCCTATATCTGTTTGGTAGGCAGTTCCTTTGTCTAAAAGTCTGCTGTCTGCAGTAGGTACATGCGTATGTGTTCCTACAACCGCTGTTGCTTTACCATCATAAAAATGACCCATAGCCATTTTTTCACTTGTAATCTCACCATGAAAATCAACTACTAAAAAATCAATACCATCTTTTAATTTAATTTTTTTTTGTAATGTTAGAGCTGCTAAAAAAACATCTTCTGTTTTTCTCATAAATACGTTTCCCATTAAATTTACCACTGCTACTTTTAAGTTTTTTTTTTTTATTGGGTACACTCCATGCCCGTTACCAGGAGATCCATCGGCTAAATTAGCTGGTCTAAGTAATCTTTTTTCATTCTCAATAAAATTTGTAGTCTCACTTTTATCCCAAATATGATTTCCAGAAGTAATTACGTCTACTCCGTTAGAAAAAAAATCTTCTGCTATGTCTTTAGTGATACCTCTTCCGTCATCTGCGGAGTTCTCACCGTTTACAATAGTAAAATCTATATTTTTTTCTTTTATTATTTTTTTTAAATTTAATTTAATGGCTTCCCTTCCGGATACGCCCATTATGTCTCCTAAAATCAATATATTTATCATTTTTGCAAACCTTTTTCTGTTAAAATATAATCTAATCTTACATCGCGATCAGATACTGGAAGTTTATTATATTTTTGGAATGAAAAAGCAACACCAACAGTAATAATTTTTTTATTAAGACTAAGATATTTGTTAAGAAAAGTATCATAAAACCCTTTTCCATACCCTAAGCGATTATTTTGATTATCAAAAGCTAATAATGGCACCAACATAATATCTGGAATATGTGATTTTTGTTTTTCTGTTATCGGCTCTAACATCCCGTAATGATTAACTTTTAAAACATCTAGATTTTTCCATTTATAAAAATTTATATATTTTTTTTTTAAAATCGCAGGAAGTAAAGTAATATATTTTTTTTTCTTCTCAATAGTTGTTAAAAAATTGAGTGTATCGACTTCATAATTTGAAGGGAAATAAAAAGATATATAAATTGATTTTTTTTTGGATAATTTATTAATAATTTTTTTAATAGGATAAAAATAATTACTTTTTACCTCAAAATATTTTTTTTTTCTAATATTTAAATATTTTTTTCTGAGATGTTTTTTATCTAGGATCAATTAATTTTTAGAAATATTTTCTGTACTGTTAATCATTTCTTCTAAAGATTTAGTCGTTCTATCTAACATAGACTCATATAAATTACTGCTTTCATCTATTGTTTTTTTAAATTTGTTAATTTCTATATTTAGATTTTCAATTTCTTTATCCTTATTTTCTTTGTAGGTTATAGCCAAAGATTTAAGTTCTAAAAATTTTTTTGAAAGATTATCTAATTTAGTCTTTTGTAGAATTACTCTTTCCTTTAAATCAAAATATTCATCAATCAACTGAATT
>Ga0307986_10000018_pt1 | contig 104740 bp, 95 predicted proteins | sample EllFjometageno82_FD_203170 | JGI IMG/M metagenome (GOLD analysis project Ga0307986, IMG submission 203170) | Marine microbial communities from Ellis Fjord, Antarctic Ocean - #82 | ecosystem: Environmental > Aquatic > Marine > Unclassified | place: Southern Ocean | collected 2014-10-09 | reverse complement strand
CGATCAACTACTTGCTTGACCGCTTCTATTCTAAATTCTTCTGTGTATCGATTGTTGCTCATATTCACCTCTCTTATAGCCATTTTGTATGACTGAAAGGTGTCTAGTAAAGTGATAGCGATTCAAGCTAAGAAGAAGGCGGTTGAGGAAAATATCACCAATGTAGAATTTCAATGTTCTACATTAGAAGCCTTTGAGGCGGCAAATGCCTCTTTCGATGTTGTTATGGCTCATAACATTCTGCACTTATTGGAGGATCCTGAGCAAGCCATCAAACACTCTTATCGACTACTCAAACCCGGCGGCGTATTTGTAACTTCCACTGTTTGCCTAGGCGACTCATTTTCACCCTGGAGAGTCTTGCTGATGGTTGGAAAAATCTTACGCAAAGTTCCCTATGTGAATGTACTGAAACGCGAGACCTTGGGCAGCTATTTGAGTGACGCCGGCTTTGAAGTTGACCTTGAGTGGAATCGAGAGAAGCAGGCTGCGTTTATTATTCTTAAGAAACCGACGGATTCGTAGCGTTCAACGCTGTTCAATTGTCCCTCTGGCTGAGAATCAACCATAGCCGGTGCGGCGCTAATCCTTGCTTCTCTGATACCAAAGACCTAGAACCTAGCCTATGACTCACCGTAAAAGCACAACAGTACTCGCAACCCTCCTGAATAATGAGATAGAATACCCTAGCAATTCGGTCAAGTATTAAATAGCCGAGCTAGTACAATTTTCTAACTCCTTTCAGGAAACATTATGAACATGATCAAGCCTAGTCTAGTTGTAGCAGCACTTGCGCTACTTTCACCGGTGCTAGTTAGCGCACAGAACCTAACCCCCCTGCAACAGAGCGTGCAGAATGTAATGGGAATGGATCATCGGACAGACGCAGAGCTCGAAAGAGACGCTGACCGTAGCCCAATCGCTGCACTAGACTTCATCGGCCTCGAAGACGATATGACAGTCATCGAGTTCTTGCCCGCTGGCCAAGCCTACTACACTAAAATATTAGGCCCAGTGCTGCGAGACAACGGACATCTCTATACTGTCGACAACGAAGGCTCCTTTAGCAGTTGGGGCGACTGGACTGAGATGGACATGTTTGCCATGACTCACCAGGTGGCAATCGAGAATAATTACAACGGCGTGGAAGGCATCTACGAGCCTGGCGAACTCAACTTCGGCACAAGTGCTGCGGACTTATTCCTTCACCTCCGCGAATATCATAACTTTACCGAAGAAGATAATGGCCGCATCAATGCCAAAGTTTTCGATACGCTAAAGTCTGGGGGCACCTACGTTGTTGTAGACCATACTCGACGTCATATGCAGGAAGAGACGGGCGCAACCTATCGCCGTGAAGATCCAGTAAACGTTATTCTGCAAGTTCAGGCAGCTGGCTTCGTTCTAGACAGAACATCAGATATGTTCTTCGAAGACAGCGACGATCTAACTCAGGAAGTTGGACAGATTCCAAACATGACAGACCGCTTTTTCCTAGTGTTTAAGAAGCCTTAAACGCTGCGCGATACACAGTGAAAAAACCTTCGATAGCAGGGTCCTCAGTGATCCAGCTTCGAAGGTCTTTTTTCGCCCCTAGAATTTGGCTTTCACTCAACGAGACACATTCCGTGTTGGCACAAGGCTGTGTTATAAAGGTTGGGTAGTGACTTCACCTAAAAACATAACAATGGAGCTAACCATGAAACGCCTATTACTTATTGCATGTATTTTTTCCGGACTCGGCTTCACAGCCCTAGCTCAGGATTCCGGTGCTCCGCCCGCGATATTCAAGCCCGGCGCAGAAATTAAGGCCGAATTGGATAGGGCTGCCGCATCATCCGCATCAGCTGGCGGTTGGTCAGTAACAATCTCACCTGGCGTGTCGGTTCGTCGCCGCAGTAGCGCGGTGGAGCAGTATGCGATCATCCATCCATGGAGCATGGAGATCTATCGCGTATTGGAAGGAAGCGGAACGTTCGTGACAGGCGGCAAACTTGTACTGCCTCTAGCAGAATCGAGCGACCCGAACATCGTGCGCACGCAACACGGCATAGTCGGCGGACTCGCTAGGCAGGTTACGGCGGGAGATGTGCTGGTACTGCAGCCCGGCACGCCTCATTGGTTTCGCAGCATAGACGGCGAGACCATTACCTACATGGAAAGCCGAATCATGATTACTACCCACCCCGTTCAGTATCAGTAGCCTAAATCGAAATGGATACTGCGCATCGGCGCAGCGTCCAGCTTACTTGGCCATTCACTAGACTTCGACTACACGAGTGTCCCTTCACTATAATCGCGTATCGCCTGATGAATCTCATCCATGGTGTTCATTACAAAAGGTCCACGATGCACTATTGGTTCACCGATTGGCTTACCCGTAATCAATAACAGCCTAGTATCACTACGCCCAGTGAGAAGTAGTTGGCCATCTCGCGATAGTCTCGCTATCTTCCCCTCTGATAGTTGGTAGTCACTATCCTTGATAACCGCAGAACCCTTGTACACATAGACTAGGGCCGTATAGCCATCAGGCACTTCGATTGTAATCTGTTGATCGCTACTAAAGCTCATATCTAAGTAGGCTGGGTCGGTACTTAGTCCAGTCACCGCTCCCGACACCTTTGTTCCGTTAACCTCCAGCTCACCCGCTATTGATTTAACGGCGACACCCCCCAGCTGATAGCTAGGAATCGAATTCGCATCGATGTCATTGTAGGTGGCAGGTGTCATCTTTTCGGCGGCAGGCAAATTTACCCACAGCTGAAAGCCATGCATCTTCCCCTCTTCCTGCTTCGGCATTTCTGAATGAATTACGCCAGAGCCAGCTTTCATCCATTGCACGTCACCGGGGCCAAGCCTGCCTATATTCCCCATATGGTCGCGATGCTCCATCTGGCCTGCCAACATATAGGTGACCGTTTCAAAGCCTCGATGTGGATGCGGCGGGAAACCTCCAATGTAATCTGCAGCCTTATCTGAGCCAAATTCATCTAGCATAAGGAAGGGGTCGAAGCGTGCGAGATCTGTACCGCCGAAGACTCGCTTCAACTGCACACCGTCGCCGTCGCTGGTAGCTTGTGCGACCAACACCTCTTCTAATTCGCGTAATTTGTGTTGCTTGTTCATGCTGCCACCTCCTCTACCTCGTTGCTTACAGCGTTTTCTATCTGACTTCTCGCGCTAGCTAATCCCTTCTCTCTGCTTTGTGGTCCCATGTTGAGACCGTTCGCCGTGATGAACTCAACATCAGTTAGTCCGACGAAGGCCAAGATGTGTTTCATGTAGGGGCGAAGGAAATCCGTTGCAGCCGTTTCATGTATTCCCCCCATCGCCGTAACTAGATACACCTTCTTATCTTCCAACAGTCCCTCAGGGCCATTTTCGGTATACGTAAATGTAAGACCTGCCCTGGCTATATGATCTATCCATGCCTTAAGCATGGAAGGCAGAGAAAAGTTATACATCGGCAAGCCAATCAGCAAAGTATCAGCGGCTTGCAGTTCAGCGATTAGCTGATCAGAGAAGGCGACCTTCGCCTGCTGCTCCGAATTGCGATCGGCCTCAGCCGTGGATAATGCGGCCAACCAGGGACCATCTAGATGTGGAATCGATTCATTCGCAAAATTCCGCTGGGTCACCTCTAGCGAATCTTGCGTAGCGAACTTCGCTAGCAATTCGTCCATCAACGTAGAACTCACGCTGTCTTCACCCATAATGCTCGTTGTAATGTGTAGTACGTTTTTCATGCTAGATCTCCAGATTTGAATGCATATTTCTTGATTGCGAGCATGATAGAGCATATTATCCGATGAATTGTCGCAATTTGTAGCCGTAATACATCTAATTAGTTGATATATGAGAAACCCCCGCGTCTCGCTCGAACAATGGCTAACATTCAAAACCGTAGTTGATAGCGGCTCTTATGCTATGGCGGCAGAAGCGCTAAATAAGAGCCAGTCCTCTATCAGCTACGCGATTGGCCGTCTTAATGAGCAACTACCGCAGCCAGTGCTCATCTTGGAAGGACGCAAGGCAGTAATGACTGATGCAGGCCAGGTGCTGTATCGCCATGCAGAGCATCTATTGAATCAGGCCAGCCAGGCGGAAGAAGTTGCAAGCTCGGTCGCTCTCGGCTTCGAGTCTGAAGTCGCCATTGCCGTAGATGTATTAGTGGAAGTCGGGGCACTAGTCTGTGCGTTCGAGGAGTTCTCCCGAGATTTCCCGCACACACGTATTCGCGTTCTAGAGACAAGCCTCTCTGGAACCACCCAGGCGCTCATCGAGAAGACCGCCGACCTAGTAGTTGGCCCTACGATGCCGCCAGGTTATCGAGGCGCGCCACTGCTACAGGTAAAAATGATCCCGGTCGCCGCCCCAGACCACCCTCTTGTTAGAAACAGAGGAAGTGTTTCCGAGGTAGAGCTGCGCAATATGCGGCAGGTTGTCCTAAGAGATACAGGCACACATCGAGAGCAAGATGCAGGCTGGTTGCAGGCAGAGCAGCGCTGGACCGTCAGTCATTTTTCCACCAGCATCAAACTGCTTCTGTCCGGCCTTGTCTTTGCGTTTATTCCACAGAATTGGATCGAAGGCGAACTCGCACAAGGAAGCCTACTAAGAATCCCCGTAGAACCGAACATGGACCGCCTAATCCAGATGCAATTGGTGATGTCCAATCAGCAGGCTTCTGGACCCGCGACCAAGGCCCTGTATGCGATCATTCTCGAGAAACTCTCTCAGCCTTCGGTATGTGTTTCCTGACCTTTCTCGTTCAGCTTGGATTCATTCTCCAAGTGTATGCTCAACACTGTTACTGTTACTGTTACTGTTATTCTGCTCGTTAGTTGTTCATTTTGGGAAGTAGGTGAATATTATGGTTTTGAAAAAAGTCTTGTTGAGCCTTTCGATTATTGCCGCCCTAATAGTGAGTCAAGCTGCATCGGCAGATGACCGCAGTAACCGTCGTGGTTACGGCGCGTATGGCTCTGGTCAGCACAGTTATGGCAACAGCTACCGAAATAATTACCGCGGAAACCGTCGCGCAAATTCCTATCACTATGGCTCTAGTCGTAGAGGCTATAGTAGGAACCATAATAGGAACTACAATAGACGCTATGACAACGGCTTTAACTTCTCCTACGGGAATTACTATTCACGTCATCGGGGCTATGATTCCGGTAGCTTCGTTGGCGGGCTAGTCCTGGGCTCCTTGTTTAATTATCCCAGATACCCTTCTCGAAACGTAGAGACGGTTGTGTACAGAGACACGCCAGCAACACGTACCCGCGAGATTGTCTACGTGGACCAAACGCAGACTCGAAGCACCCCCACAGCTGTTGCTAGTGGTCGTCGCCTCTTGCGTGACCTTGAAGGCAATTGCTTCGAGCGAATCGTGGATGAACAGGGCGATGAGATTCGTATTCAACTCGAAGCGCAGGAGTGCAGTTTTTAGTTAGGCCGATCCATGTCTGCGCTATACTTCTCATACAAACTATTAGCCATGCACCCCTTTTGGCCCCGCTGTCCATTTGTAGTCTGATGAGAGTTGTTTACTAGTCATGAGAAAGCTTAGCGCAGTCGTTGCACTTTTTTTATCACTCGCCGCTTGTACTAGCTCCCCTTTAGACAGACGTCAGGTCGTACTCTACTCTGACGCCGACATGGCGGAGCAAGGCATTCGCAGCTACCGCGAGATGCAAGCAGAGATACCCGCAACTACAAACCCTAGAGAGCTTCAATATGTGCAATGCGTCGCCAACTACGTTGTAGCCGCACTCGATAGCGAGGACCAGTCGCGCTTCGACTGGGAAGTCACAGTATTCGACAACGAGCAGGCAAACGCCTTCGCCCTGCCGGGCGGCAAGATTGGTGTTTACAACGGCCTTTTCTCAGTGGCGGTCAATCAACATCAATTGGCGGCTGTGATGGCGCATGAAGTCGGACACGTATTGGCCAATCACAGCAATGAGCGCGCCAGCCAATCAACTTTGCGAAATGTGGGCGTAGCAGCAGCACAGATCCTCGGCGCATCGGATACGGCACTGCAGATCTTCGACGTGGGCTCGCGCTATGGGATCTTCCTCCCGTTTAACAGAACCCAAGAAAGCGAAGCCGACGCCATCGGCGTAATCCTCATGGCTGAAGCAGGGTTTAATCCTGAAGAGAGCATCAACCTCTGGGTAAATATGAGCGCGGACGGCGGCCCTAGACCACCCGAGTTGTTATCCACTCACCCTTCTCCTTCGTCGCGAATGGCTGAACTTCAGCGCCTCATGCCCCCTGCAAATGCCTTACGAGACTCTGCAAACAGTCGGGGCCTGAATCCAGATTGCTTCTTAGACTAAGGTCTTTCGCCTTTCCTGCACCAGTTAGCCCCCTTATATAGTAAAGTATATCGTTTACTATATAAGGGGGCTCCTCAAAAGAATAGATGCGCCGAGAAAACCGAGAAAGAATTTGGGCGCTGCGGCTTAGCAAATTCATTGAAATAGACTACATATAGTGGTATTGTCTGTCTCGCAACACAAGATAATGCTGCTTCTTGTTTTGTAATCACTCCGGCACAGTCGCCACACCTTACTCTGTGCCTAGGTGCTCCTTGAGAATTCCTGCTCCTAGTCCTTCGGATTTGTGGGCAGGAATGCTTTTGCAGCCTCCTTTCGCAGCAGAGCCCTCTGTGCAAACAAGCCGCGCATTGACCTAACTTATCCTAGGCACTTCCCCTGTCATTTAGCTCCTTAATCCCCCCAACCGATAGAAAGAGAAGATCTACCTTCCTCAACAATCAGGCATAATGTCTAGCTATGGACAATTCACCAGTACTTAGCGAAATCTCAGAGCCCTGTCTTAACTGCGGCAAGCCTCTAGCCGGCAACTACTGCGGGAATTGCGGCCAGGAAGCGAAGAATTTCCGCAGGCCATTCTTCAAGCTCAGCAGCGAGGCAATTCATTCATTGTTTGAATTGGATGGTCGCGCCTTCAGAACCCTGTTTTTCCTGCTGACCAAACCTGCGCATCTGAGTAAAGAATATTTCAGCGGGCGACGCATTCAATATACGCCTCCGCTGCGCCTGTTCTTGGTGATCAGCGTTTCTTTCTTTCTGCTAGTCAGCTTCTACACTTCGATCAGGTCGATTGAGGAGGCACTTAACCCAACTGTAAGCGGATCCGAAGAAGAGGTAGCGCCTCCGGTAGGCGACGAAGTGAGCCTCAGCATTGGGAGTGAGACGGATGAAGGCGGGGATGATGACAATGGTCTGGCGCAAATACTGACTTTTGTAGACAACATCAACCTGCCGTTTCTAGATGATCAGACAAACACTAATCTACGCAAAGTGATGAGCGCTCAGGCCGAAGCCAACCTGAATACCCTAGCCGAAAACCCCGCTGATTTTGCACGGGGCTATTTGGAATACATCACTGTCTTTATATTGTTGATGATTCCACTGCTGGCTTTAATACAGAAGATTGTCTATATACGCACCGGGCATTTCTACGTAGAGCACCTAGTGCTGACATTGCACAATCACGCATTCATCATATTCGTAGTATTTGTTGCCAGTCTCACTAACATGGTGGAAGAAAGGCAAATGCCGATCATTAGCTCTCTGTTCGGCTATTTGGGAGCGGCCATATACATTTGGATGTGGGTCTATCTTTTCCTAAGCTTGAAAAATTATTTCCAGAAGGGCTATGGCATAACCCTGCTGAAATACATAACGACTACCATTCTTTACGGCATTACCCTGATCCTCGGCATGCTTCTATTCTCAGGAATTCTTTTCTTCCTGTTCTAAAACCTGCCGCGCCAGCTAAGACTCTTTGCTAAGATGCACATCCACTTGAGGGAATGGGAAGGACAAACCTGCATCGCCAAATGTCTTGTAGACGTCTTCGTTCATCTTGAAGAATACGCCCCAGTAATCAGGAGCCTTAACCCAGGCCCTTACCACGATAACGACTGCGCTATCACCGAGGGTCTTTAATGCCATGAAATGCCCTGGATCTTTCAGGATGCGCTCGTCGGCAGCGATCAACTTATTCAAGGCTTCATAGGCCTTATCAACATCGTCACCGTATGCGATTCCGAATTCCCAATCTACGCGACGTGTCGACTGTGTGGAAAAGTTGATTATAGAGCTCGTAGCGAGCGGTCCATTTGGGATCAGTATCGTCTTGTTATCTGGCGTCGTTAGGATCGTAACGAAAATCTGAATCTCTTTTACAGCACCCGTATAACCCTGAGCTTCGATCACATCGCCTATTTTGTAAGGCTTGAAGAGCAGGATCATCACGCCACCCGCAAAATTCTGCAGAGTGCCGGATAGAGCAAGACCAACTGCCAAACCTGCGGCACCGAGAATCGCGACAAAAGAGGTCATCTCTACGCCGAGCACACTAAGGGCGGTAATATAGACCAGCACCTTTGATATCATGCCGACCATGCTTCCCAGAAAGCTAGTAAGCGATGGATCGACCTCACTCTTGGTCATTATCTTCTTCGTGATCGAGACGAGCGTGTTGGCGATCATCAGTCCAACAACAAGTGTGACGATGGCAGAAACCAGTTTTATGCCGTAGGGGATAGCCATCGCGGTCAGTTCGGCGGCATCAAATTCCATAATATTACCTTTACGTTTTCTACAAAAAATAAACGGGGAAGATCAATTGATCATCCCCGATAGTTAAATAAATACTAGTCCGCACTTCATAGACTACTACGATTTATTCTTCAAACTTACAACTTACCTAATTCCAATTTCAAAGCAGGTGATTCACCCTACATTTTGCAGCCTTATAACGACCTCAAAAAGGCAAGTAGTTGCTGTTGTTCGTTCGCACCAAGGTTGGCGAAAGTATCGGGCATGAGAGACTCATCTGAATCCCTAACCGCTGCTACTCGCTCCTTAAAATAAGTTACCCAACGCCGTCCATCTTCGCTCTGTATTTGTACGGCTAGCTCTGAATCATTTCGATAGCGCCCACGAACTACGGTGCCGTCTTCTTGCTCGACTTCTTTCGCGCCATAACCACTAACGATAGAGGCCGATGGATTCATCAAAGCCTGCAGAAGCGCATCATCATCTAGCCGACTACCAAGACCGTCTAGAGATGGCCCGACACTGCCACCTTTCTCATCATAAGAGTGACAAGTGGCACAGTCAGCCGCACCGTTGAATAACATCTCGCCGGCAATAACATTCGGATCATCACTTGGGCCCGAGTCGTCGCCACCTAGAACCAGAGCAGGCTTGCCCTGCAGGTTGCGAATGTAACTAGCGACATCGAAGATCTCGACTTCACTTAACGAACCTTCCCAAGCGACCATCCCAGTACCCGCACGGCCGTCAGTGATGACGTCGATAAGCTCCTGATCCATCAGTCGATTAGCCGGAGCATCGGTCAGAGGTTTGCCCATTGTTTGGCCTTCGCCAAGAACACCATGGCAGATCTGACAATATGCATTGTAGAGTTCCTGTCCCTCACCAACGCCAGCCAGCGACGTAGCTGATAGGCCGCTGAGAACTAAGACAGTCAGTCCGCTCTTGAGACAACGCGTAAGGTGCAATGTAAAAGATGATTTCAAGTTTTCGCCTATCGATTTAGTCATAGCACTCATTAGTCAGGATGACTCATTTTTACCGTTGGTCTCATCTACAGGCTAAACAAAATGTAGTTGCCAGTTGAGATACCAGTAGCAACACCCGCACGCGTTACAGGATTTCGTGTGCCCGAGGCTACGCCGATGTATTGCTTGCCGTCGATAGTGAAGCTCGTGGGCGGTGCATATATGCCACTACCTGTTTGGAATTTCCACAGCACTTCGCCTGTTTCATCGTTCATGGCGTAGATGTGCCCGTCTGGCGCGCCAGAGAAAACCAATCCCCCGCCTGTTGATAACGTTCCAGCCCAGTTGAAGTTACCCGGCATCTCTTTCTGCCAGGCGATTTCACCGCTGAGCATATCAAAGGCTACGACCCAGCCTGTGCCCGAGGTGTCGAATTGCGGCATGCCGCCTAGGTCCATAGTGCCCGCACGAGCATCTCCCTCGCGACGTATGTAACGAGTACCCCATTCAGTAGTTGGGATATAGAGCATATGCGTATCAGGGCTGTAAGAGGCAGGAGGCCAGTTCTTGCCGCCATAGAGACCTGGGAAGACCATGGTGTCTTTAGGCTCATACAACGATTCCTTCAGCACGGGCTTGCCGCGCTCGTCTCTTTCCGCCCAATTCACTCTCGTATATTCGCCAGCGTAGAGGAAGTCGCCGTTCATGCGATCGAGGGCATAGACGTGTCCATTGCGAGATACCTGCACAATCATCTTGCGCATTTCGCCTTCGAACATCTCGTCGATGATCATTGGCTCCGAGGTGGAGTCGTGATCGAATTCATCTCTGGGTGAGGTCTGAAAAAACCAGCGCAGATCGCCGCTATCGGCATCTAGCGCAATGACAGAATTGGAATACAGATTGTCACCAGCACGCACCGCATTGTTGATGTCTGGCCAAGGATTACCCGTGCCCCAGAACACCATGTCGGTCTCAGGGTCGTAGGTGCCTGTCACCCAAGTAGGGGCGCCACCCGTCTTCCAAGAGTCGCCCAGCCAAGTTTCATTACCAGGCTCGCCTTCGGCGGGCGTGGTGTAGAAGCGCCAGCGACGCTCGCCTGTGTTTACGTCATAGGCATCGATGTAGCCGCGAATGCCGTATTCGCCACCGCCTACGCCTATCAAGACCATGTCTTTAACGACTAGTGGCGCGCCGGTGACTGAGAATGACTCTCGATGATCGCCTACTTCGGCATCCCACAGTTGAATCCCTGTGGCGGCATCGAAGGCCAATAGATGGGCATCCAGAGTTCCGTAGAACACCTTGTCTTCGTGAAGGCCTACACCCCGATTATGAGGTCCACAGCAGAGATCTACGTTTTCGAAGTCATGGTCGTAGCGCCACAGCTCATCGCCCGTTAAGGGGTCGACTACGATCAGGTGACTATTTGCCGTAGTTAGGTACATGCGGCCATCATTGACTAGGGCCGTAACCTCATAGGCACCCCCTGTCACGCCATTCTGTTTGATCCAAACAGGGCGAAGATTCTCGATTGTATCGCGGTTAATCTGTGCATCCGGCATATAGCGCCATGCGCCATAGTTCTTGCCATAGGTAACCCAGCGGTCGGAATAATCCTGGGCATTCTCCAAAATGTCAGAGGTCACGTTCTGCGCGGTCGTTGCCGATGCGAACAGACCCAGACTAAGTAATAGAAATAATGACTTTGAAAATTTACTCATTTGAATAACCTTTTTTAAGCGATAAATAGCTGAAATCTTTAATATTACAACGATCGAGCCGCGTCTGATTGCCGCCCACAAACCGGATGACAATTAGGCTATAAACCCCCTGCTTCTGTCAATTAAGATGCTCTCAAATGGGCCCTATTTCGGGTTAATTCGAGTTAATTCGGCCTTAATTACAGACAAGTCAGGCAAATTGCACAAAATGCAGCTGCGTCATATCATCAAGCCCTTGTGACGCACTTTCGCGACATGGCCAATAAGAATAAGGATAAGGATAAAAAATGATTGTCTACGGTGTAGCTCTGCTTTCTGCCTGTTTAATACTAGGAATGCTCATTGGAGAGGTGCTGGGAGTGGCGCTTGGTGTTCAAGCCAACGTGGGTGGCGTAGGCATAGCCATGCTGTTTCTCGTGCTCGCCAGCAATTCTGACAAGTTTAAGGCATTGGTTGATGGGGCATCAGGAACTGGTATCCAGTTCTGGTCTGCCATGTATATCCCGATAGTCGTCGCCATGGCGGCTAGGCAGAATGTCGTAGCGGCGTTCGAGGGCGGCATGCTGGCCGTTGTAGCGGGGGTCGCTGCGGTAATTGTCAGCTTTGCGCTAGTTCCCGTCATCAGCAAGATTGGCAACTCCGAACCATCTAGCGAGGAGAGCCAATAATGGAAATCCTCGAAACTGTCTTTGTACGTAACTCACTCGTAGTCGCCTTCGCTGTTGTGGGCTTAACTATCTGGGTTTCCTATTTCCTCGCGGATAAATTGACCAACGGTCGAATCCACGGCTCGGCCATCGCTATTGCGCTGGGTTTGTTGGCTGCCTATTTTGGTGGCAAGGCAACGGGTGGCAGCACCGGCGTCGCCGATATCACCCTGCTTGGCGGCATCGGCTTAATGGGTGGCGGCATGATGCGCGACTTCGCGATCGTCGCTACGGCCTTCGGCGTCAAACTCAGTGAATTAAAGAAGGCCGGATTGGCCGGGGTTATTTCGATCTTCGCTGGCGTCATCGTTTCCTTCATTGTCGGTGCCGTCGTTGCGGTTCTATATGGTTACACCGACCCTGTTGCGGTCACCACTATCGGAGCGGGCGCGGTAACGTATATCGTTGGCCCGGTCACTGGCTCAGCCTTGGGCGCCGACTCAGATATTATCGCACTGAGCGTTGCGGCAGGACTCATAAAATCCATTCTAGTAATGATCGGCACGCCGCTTGTTGCCAAGACAATTGGCTTGAATAATCCGCAATCTGCTATGGTATTCGGCGGACTCATGGGTACTACTTCAGGTGTGGCCGCAGGACTTGCCGCGACAGACCCCAAGCTTGTACCGTACGGCGCGATGACGGCTACGTTCTACACAGGCGTAGGATGTCTGTTAGGGCCTTCTATACTGTTTTTCATTGTCAATGCAATCTTGTAGTTTTAGCTAAAAATAAAGTAATCTTTGCACCGCTTACGGTTGCCAAGACTCAAAGGAAAGGGAACGAATGTCAGAACAAATTTTTCCACACTTAAATAATTCTAATATAAAGATAGCCCTGACCGAGGGGGATAACTCCTATAGCTACGCGGATGTAAATCAGCGTATCGACAAGTTCGCAACGGGACTCCTAAATGGTAGCGACGATCTAAACGAGGAACGTATCGCTTTCTTTATCCCTGCCAGCGTCGACTACGTAGCAACCATGCACGGAATTTGGCGAGCTGGCGGAATAGCCATTCCACTAAATGTCGCATCTGCCGTTGCCGAATTAGAGCACTACTTGAGCTGCGCAAGCGTTACACGCATGGTTGCAAACGGGAAATACCAAGAGTCTCTGCGCGACCTCTGCGCGCAGATGAATATCGAACTACTCTCCGTTGCCGATGTTATGGCGGAAGAGGTAGCCCATTTACCAGTGATTCTTCCCGAACGTCGAGCGATGATGTTGTTCACGAGTGGCACTACCAATAAGCCCAAGGGTGTAGTCAGCACGCACAAGACAATTTGTGCACAAATAACCACGCTCATCGAAGCATGGAGCTGGACTGATCAGGATTCCATCCCCCTATTTCTACCTGTGCATCATATCCACGGCATCATCAATATTCTCAGCTGCGGCCTATGGGCTGGCGCGACGGTGCATCTTTTTGCCAAGTTCGATATACCGAAGATTACAGCAGAGATCGTTGCGGGCACTTACAACGTCTTCATGGCAGTGCCTACCATCTATGTAAAACTCATGCAGTATTTCGACACAATCGATGAGAGCGAGGTAAAGAAGATCTGTGATGGCTTCAGGCCAATGCGCCTGAATATATCTGGCTCAGCCGCGTGTCCGGTTAAGCTATTCAATCAATGGAAAGAACTCACCGGCCAGGTCTTGTTAGAACGCTACGGCATGACAGAGATCGGCATGGGCATGTCTAACCCCTACGACGGCGAGCGCCGGGCTGGACATGTTGGCCAGCCTCTTCCCGGCGTCCAGGCGCAGCTCTTCGATGAAGACAATAATCCTGTCACTGAGGAAAACACACCAGGCGAAATTCGCGTCAAGGGCGATAACGTTTTCCTCGAGTATTGGGCGAATGAAAAAGCCACCAAAGAAAGTTTTCACGACGGCTGGTTCTGTACCGGCGACGTGGCTGTACTCGACAATGGCTACTATCGCATCATGGGTCGCTCTTCGATCGACATCATAAAATCCGGCGGCTACAAATTATCGGCTCTGGAGATTGAGGGCACACTGCTCACGCATGACGACATAGCTGAATGCGCCGTTATCGGTGTCGAAGATGAAACCTGGGGCGAGTCAGTTATGGCCTTCATAGGCCTTAAGCCCGGCGCGTCATTGGAATACGGTGACCTAAAAGCTTGGTGTGATGGCAAGATGTCTTCCTACAAAATCCCAAAGGCTATACAGATAATCGATGCACTGCCTCGAAACGCGATGGGAAAAGTAACCAAACCCGACTTAAAGAAACTGCTGTAGCCAAGTCAAATCAACAAGGAGTTGTAGCAATGTTTAAATTTTTAACTTCGATGGTCTTGCTTATAATGCTACCAACACAATCTCAGGCGGCCGATACGTTGCAAGAAACCGAACAGAAATTTCAAGGGGATTTCGAATTAGTTAGCTATTACCAATTCCCAGAACAAGGCGATCCGATAGACATGAACTATGTGGGCCGCTTGAGCTACGATGCGCTCGGCAATATGGCAGGCCTCGGCATGCCCCGCGACCTTCCCGAGAGAAATAGAGCCTCTGAAGAACGGGCAACTGGCGGATTCGCCTATTGGGGCAAGGTGTCATTCGATCTAGAGAATAGCCTCGTGATTCACCATGTCGAAGGTGCTCCTATGGTGCCGGAATGGGTTGGCGGCGACAATGTAAGGAATTTTGAATTCAGCGATGGCGTGCTTAAGCTTTCGCTGAAGAACAGCTCAGGCAGAACGACCGCTACGCTGAGCTGGAAAAAGCTGAACTAGGCATAGACATTTTGAATATCGACCTTTAGATTCATGCCCTAGAGTTCTTGCAATAGGGGCGCGGCTTTTACAAATTCAACTGAAAGTATTACGCCGCATACGGGTCTTATTTGAGCAATTAACCACATAGTCATAGTGTAGTCAGAAACAACCGCGGGAAGGGAAATAGATGGAATCCATTTACTACGTGCTTTGCTGGCATTGCCATCGCCGCTGCAAGCATTGCTATGAATCTCGTTTTCGGCCGTACATCAGGGACGAACTCGAAGCAGTCGTCGCTGAGGCAGAGACGAATTTCCCGAGCATTATCGCCAACCTCCCAGAACGCATGACCTTTCTTGAGGCCAACACCGATTCTTCAAATCCTGGCGCCTATGTCGAGAAGACGGGGAAAATCATTCTATCCGGTGGTGACGTACTAACCGATCCCGTTCGCGAACGAATCCTCTATCCAGTGTTAGAAGCGCTGCAAGAAAAATACCGAGACAATGGTGGAATAAAAGTAGTGGTACAGACCACAGGTGACTTGCTGACGCCGAAGATTATCGATGAGTTATTGAGTCGCAACGTCTGGTCCATATCTGTTTCCGGCATGGATGATTTTCATGTGGGAATGGAAGGTGACAAGAAGGATGCCCTCGCGGAAAAAGTTAAGACGATGCTAGAAAGTGCAGGCATCAAACACGCCGATGGGGAAAGAGACGAGCGCGCATTAGAGAAGGGCCCAATCTTCAGCATGTTTGGTGCGAGCGAAGATTCCTGGATCGGCAAGCTTTGGCCTCGCGGCCGAGCCTGGGAGAATAGTCTTTCTAAGGCCGCGATCGAAGACAATTTCTGCGATGCTTGGTCCGGTGGGCTTAACTTCTTGCAGCATGGTTACGCAGGTTCGGAAGTTTCGATCGACCCTACCGGCGACGTTTACCCGTGCTGCATAAAGACCGCTCATCCACTAGGTAACTTAGTCGAAGAGCCTCTTGTAGAAATTCTCGACGACTTAGCCGGCATACCGGCTATTGAAGCTATCAATGCCGGGAGACCCGAACGCATGGGGTTAACTCATGGATGGGATGAGGAAAAATTCATAGCCGAATCGTCAACCAAGACCCCTAAGGGAGATGACTATAGTAACCTCTGTATTGGTTGCGACAAATTTCATGTGGAAGTATTGGGCTCAGTGCTCGATGAAAAGCGACGTGATCGTCGAGCTCAACGCATGGGTGTTTTGGCGAGTAATGGATAGGTTCATTTCGCCATTAGCTTTTTCGAGAATTTAATGGCACAGCTAAGAGCACCATTCCCGATCATTCGAATGTTTCTTCTATTCGTTCTAATGTCGCTATCTTCGCAAACAGCAGCGCAAGCGATTGAAGTTAGCGATTGGCCCGCATTAGAGCAACAGGCTCGCGGCAAAACTGTCTACTTCAATGCTTGGGGCGGCGAGCCGAGAATTAACAGTTATCTGAACTGGGCTGCCGAACTTCTAGAGCAACGTTTTGACATCAATCTTCAACACGTCAAAGTCGCTGACACAGCCGAGGCCGTCTCGAAGATAATTGCAGAGCGACAGGCCGGCAATGATTCCAATGGCAGCATCGACCTGCTATGGATCAACGGAGAAAATTTCGCCGCGCTTAAGGAAAATAAATTACTGTTCGGTCCCTGGGTGGAAGAGCAGCCCAACTTCGGTTTGGTCAATGCTGATCGATTTCCGGAGATGCGCGAAGACTTTACTGTCCCTACCGACGGATTAGAGTCACCGTGGACCCGATCACAACTTGTTTTCTATCATGACAGCCAATGGCTGGAAGAGCCGCCCAAGACTATCGAAGAAATTTTAGCTTGGTCTACTGCTAATCCCGGAGAATTCACCTACCCTCGGCCACCGGCTTTCTTAGGAAGCACATTTCTGAAGCAGGCAATTCTCGAACTATCCGATCAAGACCCGGCTTTGTATGCTCCAGTAACGGACGCCGAGTTCGAGCGAATCACGACTGCATTGTGGAACTACCTTGATGCTCTTCACCCGACTTTATTGCGTGGAGGCAGATACTTTCCAAACTCTGCAGCTGAGCTCAGACGGCTCATGGGCGATGGAGAAACCTCTCTCGCGATGGCATTCAATCCAAACGAGGCCCTGCTTTCGGTTCGCACTGGAGAGTTGCCAGCGAGCGTACGCACTTATGTTTTACAAGGCGGCACGATCGGCAATGTCAGTTTTCTTGCGATTCCCTACAACGCACAGCACAAAGCCGCAGCGATGATTGCGGCTAACTTCCTTCTCTCCACCGAGGCGCAGGCGAGAGCCAGCGATCCGAATCACATGGGAAGTACAACTGTTATTTCAGTCGAAGACTTAGATGCGGACGCTCGACTTGAATTCGATAATGTTACTGCCGACTTGGCAGCCGCTAGTCAAGAAGCACTGAGCCACAAGCTTCAGGAACCTCATCCCTCTTGGACACCTGCGCTCGAACGCGCATGGATTCAGCGCTATAGCGCAAGATAGTCGATGCTACGCTGGGCAAGCCATAGTCTCATCCTCCTGCTAGCCGCACCAATCCTGCTAGGCACTCTCATTGCCAGTCTTCCAGCGTTTGGCTATTTCCCACCGCTGGGAAGTACGGAATTTTCCCTAGCAGCATGGCGAGACTTATTCGAGGTGCCGGGACTGACGCGGAGCGTGTTGATTAGCCTAATCTCGGGAGTCTTAACTCCGCTGATTGCCCTAATACTAGTATTCCTATACCTCGCTAGCGCAACAGGGAGCAAATTGGATCTCTGGATTCGACGTCTCGTTTCTCCGCTGCTCTCTTTCCCGCATGCTGCTGCCGCATTTGGACTCGCATTCTTAATAGCTCCCTCGGGGCTATTAAGCCGAATTCTATCTCCAGGACTTACCGGCTGGGAACGGCCTCCGGACCTGCTTATCGTAAATGACACCTGGGGGCTCTCTTTATTGTTCGGGCTTATCATCAAAGAAGTACCATTCCTTCTACTAATGTCTCTGGCTGCGTTACCACAACTTCAGACTAAGCAGCGTGTTGAGGTAGCCCGAACTCTTGGCTATCGACCCACAGTAGCCTGGCTTAAAGTAATTGCGCCTAGCCTATATCCCTTGATTCGCCTACCCGTGATAGCAGTCATCGTATTTGCTTCTGCCACTGTCGATGTGGCGCTTATTCTTGGACCTACGCTACCTCCTACATTAAGTGTTAGGGTTCTAGCCTGGTTCAACGATGCAGATCTTAACCTTCGATTCCTAGCTGCAGCTGGAGCGCTATTGCAACTAGGAACAAGCATGCTCGCGATAGCTATCTGGCTAGTGTTAGAAAAACTGGCCGCGATATTGTGGAAATTTTGGTTAGGAACGGGAAATCGCGATAGGGGAGAGAACTTAGCGTCCGCGATCGGTCGAAGCGCGATGCCAGCCGTGTTGATAGTGGTCGCTGGTAGTCTGCTCGCCCTACTGATAAATGCGTTCGCCGGAGTCTGGCGGTTTCCATCCGCTGTGCCTACTGACTGGACTATTCAGCACTGGTTAAACAGCCTTGCGAATCTAGCGACACCTCTGTTCAACACGATAGTGATTAGTGTTTCCTCTACGTTACTTGCTTTGCTATTAGTGATTGCAACACTGGAATCCGAGCGTCTCTCTGGAAACAAAAAATCTACCGCTATTTGGCTCCTGTATCTTCCGCTACTTGTACCGCAACTTGTCTTCTTATTTGGCTTCATCGTGATGACCGAGTTTGCGGGGTGGCAGCCGAACATGAGCCTAGTGATTTTCGGCCACCTCTTGTTTGTACTTCCCTACGTCTTCTTGTCATTCTCTGAAGCGTATCGTCAATTGGACCCACGCTGGTCACAGGTGGCGTCCACACTAGGCGCTAGTCAGTTTAAGTCATTCTGGCGAATCCGCATTCCATTATTGCTCGCACCTTGCTTAACGGCGGTCGCTATCGGTATGGCGATCAGCATAAGTCTGTTCTTGCCTACTCAACTGTTAGGGGCTGGGCGAATTACTACGATAACTTCGGAAGCGGTTTCATTGACGTCGGGCGCAAGTAGGAATCTAATTTCAGTTTGGGCGATAGTGCAACTTTCACTGCCAATGCTAGGCTTCATGGCAGCCCTATTTATTCCGAAACTTGTTTGGCGCAATCGCAGAGGGATGCAAGAGACACGATGAGTGATTCTGTTCTTAAACTAAATAATGTGTGTATTTCATTGGACGATAAGCGATTGCTAGAGATTGATTGCAGCGTGGGTCCGGGAGAGATTCTCACCGTCATGGGACCATCCGGCTCGGGCAAGTCGTCGTTACTTGCCTACATCGCAGGATTTCTAGCGCCAGCGTTTACGCCCAGCGGTTCGGTTCTAATCAATGGTAACGATATCTGCGCACTACCTGCAGAGCGTCGCCGAATAGGACTCTTGTTTCAAGATCCGCTATTATTTCCTCACCTTTCAGTCGGAGGTAATTTGCGCTTCGCGATAGCAGAGAATACAAAGGACAAAAAACGTCTGATCCAGCAAGGGCTGGTTGAAATTGGCCTTGCGGGTTTTGATAATAGAGACTCTGGAACTCTCTCCGGGGGGCAGGCTTCTCGTGTCGCGCTGCTGCGACTATTACTCTCTTCTCCTAGCGCTGTTCTTCTGGATGAACCCTTCTCTAAGTTAGACACTCAACTGCGACAGGAAATCCGGACACTGGTTTTCGACAAGCTTCGTGCCTCCGGCTTGCCAACCATACTTGTAACCCACGACGAAGCGGATGCTACTGCGGCTGGCGGCGAGATTCACACGCTCAGCTAGATTCTTGCCGCACTTGCGTGATTTTTCCTACGCAAACTCCACTAACTAATTGTCTATTACACAATTATTGTTTTTCAGGCTTTTTGAAGTGTGACGCAGTTCGCGGTTTACAGACCCGCTTTCCCAGAGTATCGGAGGGTTCTACACGAAACTAGTGATAGCCTTGTCGCGTGCGTGAATCTAAACTTATCAGTAAAAAGTAACGTTAAGCTGATCAGCCCTATCTCAGATCACGCAAAGAAATTTGGGCATATGCTAGATGAAGCTTAGTAAGTAGCACTATGACGATAAAACCCTCTCTGTTGGTTGCAGATGATGAAGTTGAAATTGGTAAGATCATTAAAGCCGTCGCAGAAAACAGTGTAAATCAGGCATCTTGCTGATGAGTGGGATGGACCAGCGAACACTTAGCTCCGTGCAGTCTCTTGGTAAGGAAAATAACCTAGATATCGACCAAGCCGATGTCTCTAGAAGACATCGAAAGTGCCCTCAGCCCGTACCTCGGCAAGGCCGGTGAATCGAAGCCACAAGTCAGCCCAAAAACTGAACCAATCCCCTTCGACTTAGCCCTATTATACCGGCCCGAATGCCAGATCAAAGCGCTGCCGGAAGTGAGCGCCTTACGCCTGCGAGTTCGTGCGCAGTGGCATATGGACGACAATCGCGTGATCGACACCGATACACTAACCGCACTCTCCAAAGACTGTGCCATCGGCAAGGGCTTAAGCAAGATGATTCTTACACAAGCGTTGGAGAATGTCCGAGCATGATCCAGTCAGAAGTTCACACCGGAGATTACCATTCAGCCAGACAGTGCATTTTTAGACGATCTATCGACCCCCGACATCCTAGCTAAGATTGTAGATGAGTATTATGTCCCGCGAGAATGTGTAGCCATAGAAATCGATGAAGAATCTATTACTAGCAGACAAGACTCGTTGTCGACGTTCTTTCTCGCTTGCGAATCAAAGGTCGTCACAGCAGAGGCTGTAGGAGAAAATATCCTACCTCTGATGGACCATCTACCCATAAGCCAAATTGTCATCGATCTTTCGCACCTGAATGCGAGAGCGAATTTACTTAGTGGTATGGAGATTGAGCTTCTCTACAGCTCGTTTACTTCGATAACAAACAAAAAAGGTATAGCCGTCTGTGCGCCGAAAGTAAATTCCGTCGAAATGCTCGAGTTCGCTAAGAAATGTAATTTCAATAGCGCGAGAGGAACAATTATTCTACCGCTCACAAAGGCGCATGAAATCCCCCCTCTTTATCGAGGTGGAAAGCTTTCGAGTTCGGTTTCATATGATTAAAGCCTGTAAAAACGAATCTACTTACTCCTATGCCATGGAGAATCCAAAATTTTGGCTTTCCCTGCATATTATTTAAGGATACTATTCCCGTCAATATAGGGGTTCCTACAATACAGCAAGAGATCAAAAGTCCAAGATGCAGAAATCTAGCAGTCTCCGAATATTCATTCAATTCTTTGCGCCTGCACTACTAGTCTCAGCCATCTCTTTTGGCGGCTTCTTCTTTTTCGAATACGAAGAGCGACTCACAGAAATTGAGTCAGAAGAAAGCAGTTTGGTGAATTCACTAGGACAGTCACTTCTGAATGAGATCGCTATTGTTGAGGCGGATGTCTCCACGTTTACTCAGGCGCACCTACTGTATGACTATATGGGAGGGCAGGAAAATTTCCTCGGCCCAATAAATAATCGCTTTGCTGATCTCGTTACGATTCGAACTATCTTTGATGATATTAGGCTAGTCAGGTCGGATGGCGCTGAGGTCGCTCATATCCACTACAACCAAGAGGATGGTAGTGCCACGAATTTTCCGCTCGAGCAACTCCAAAATGTGAGCGGCCAGACCTATTTCCAACGCGGCATGCAATTATCGCCTGGAGAGCTTTTCTTGTCAGACCTCTCACTTAACAACGTGGGGGGAAACCTTACGAAGCCTGTTATGCATTTCGCCGCTCCCTTATTCGACTCGTTGGGGAATCGTTATGGCGTGCTCTCCTTCACCTATCAGGCAACTGATTTTCTCGCGCGATCCAAATCTACTGGAGAGAGACCGAACCGAGATACCTGGCTACTCAATAAAGCAGGTTACGGGTTATCTTCTGACAATTCCCAAGACGAGTGCGCCTTCGCGCATCCGAACCGCTTCGATAAAAATTTAGCCGATCTCCATCCAGAAGTCTGGCTAAACCTGCGTGTACCATCGCAGAGCAGCTTCACGATAGATGGTGATTTATATTCCTATGTCCGGGTTTGCGGCGAAGAGAATTGTGAATTTGAACCTCAATTAGATAATTCCCGGAGCATTCAACTCCCAACATTGCTGGCCGAGTCAGAGTGGATAGTCGTATCACGGATTCCTCAGAATGAACTAGGCATAGTCAATCTACTCAGGCCTTATCCTGAGCGCTGGGCGCTTACCAGCCTGATGATACTTATTATCATGATTCTCACCGCATTCGCCGCACGCAGATTTACCGGTATCGTTATCGCGCTTCAAAACAAAGAATTAGAACTGAGGAAAAGCAATTCTCGCCATGAAGGGTTTTTCGAGAAGAACCCTAGCATCATGTTCGTTAAAGATTTACAGGGCAACTACAGCTTAGTGAATGAAAGCTTTCAATGATTTACTGAAACCAGTGGAACAGGTTTCGAAGATATTACACTCGCGAAATTTTTCCCCGATCAAACCGACAGAATTACTCAAGATCAAGATCGCCAGATCGCCAGATCGCCAGATCGTGGAATACAAGCAGGCCATGGAGTTTGAGGCAAAGTGGAATGGGTCCGCAGGAGATCAATATTTTTCGGTACTCCGATTCCCACTTCTGAATGATCGCGGAGAAGTGTACGCAGTAGGTGGAATCGCAACAGATAGAACGGACCAGATCAAGGCAAGGAAGGCGATGCGAGAAAGCGAAGAGCAATTTCGCTCACTTGTTGAGTCCGCGCCCGACGCAGTAGTTATTGCCAATACCGTAGGTAAAATTTTACTGGTGAATCTGCAGGCGGTGAGGCTTTTCAAAGTGAGTCGGGGCAGATTGCTGCGGAATAAGTTGTCCGATCTACTACCGGACATTGAACTCGAGAGATTTATTAAATTAAGATCGATGAGTGCAGATAATTCCCAAGTACATCAACTCGCCTCTATGAGTGCAACCGATGGTGAAGGAGCCCCCGTGCCAGTGGACGTAGCGATCTCCACAACAGAGACCGAGTCTGGACTCACCATTACCTGCCTTATACGTGATGTCAGTGACCGTTCCAAACTAGAAGAAAAATTAAGGCAAAGCCAGAAGATGGATGCGATCGGCAAGCTTACCGGCGGCATGGCTCATGATTTCAATAACCTGCTCGGAGTAATAATAGGCAATATCGATTTGGCACAGCGAAGAATCGATAAGAATTCTCCCGAATATCAGCGCATGAATACGGCGAAGAGGGCGGCGGGTCGTGGGGCCGAATTGACCAGCCGCATGCTAGCCGTAGCTCGACGCCAACCGCTGCAACCCAAACCTACTTGTATTAACGACATCATTAAGGAGATGGCTGACATTCTGCCGCGAACGTTAGGACCAGATATCGAGATGAAGTACAACACCAACGATAAGGTGCCCGACGTGCTGGTTGATCGATCTGGACTTGAGAATGTATTCCTAAATCTGGCCATCAATTCGAGAGACGCCATGCCCAACGGTGGTAAGTTCTATGTCACTACTGATGTCCTACACCTTACTAAAGAGAACGAGTTGGCTTTACAGAACGACATGCGTCCCGGCGCTTATGTGCAGATCTCTGTGACCGATACTGGCGAGGGCATGACCAAGGAAACAATGGATCGAGTATTCGAACCGTTCTTTACCACCAAGGACAGGAATAAGGGTACCGGTCTTGGTCTGTCCATGATTTATGGTTTCGTGAAGCAGTCGGAAGGTAATATTCGAATATTTAGCGAACCCGGACTAGGCACTACACTAGACTTGTTTCTGCCCGCTTCCAAGGAGAAAGCAGATAAGCGAATCACTGAAGCGGTGGAGACTAAAAAATCACTAAATCGCTTTGATTCAATCAAAGTTCTAGCAGTTGATGACGAATATGACCTGTTAGAGGTTGCCTCTACATATTTAGAAGACATGGGCTTCGAAGTTATCGCCGCAACCAATGGCGAGCAAGCCATTGGTTGTATCAAAGGTAACCCAGATATTCGCTTACTCATTACTGACATCGTCATGCCTGGCGGCATGAGCGGTACTGAACTTTCTAAAAGAGTAAAAGAGAAATTACCTGACATAAAGGTTTTATATATGTCTGGCTTTCCATCAGGAGTCATAGCGGATAAGTCAGGAACTGATCTGGATGCACCTCTTCTTACTAAGCCATACGCGCTAGATGAGCTAGCCTCAGCTCTAGAAGACCTATTGCCAGAACCAGCGTGAAGCTAACGACAGATAATTTGCGGCTGGAGCAATACCTCTAAGCCTAAATAGCGATCTTGGCGTAACGCTCTGCCCACTCTGTCTTCCACTCTCTCAGCTCTACTACGCGCATAGGCCTGCCAATGAAGAAGCCCTGTGCGAGATCACAACCTGAGCCACCGAGGAAACTCCAATCTGCCTCGTTCTCAACACCCTCAGCCACTGTCTTGATGCCCAAATCTTTCGCGAACCGGATACAGCCATCGACGATTCCATGCAGCGACGCATCGTCGCAAGCGGAATGGGCAACGCCTCGGTCTATCTTCAGTTCGTTGAAGGGTATATCGCGTAACTGTGTCATGGACCAATCGTGAGTGCCAAAACCATCAATCGACAGATTGACTCGACGCAACCGGAGGCGAGTCAACGTATCCAATACCAATGAATAGCCCTTCATTAGTTCTGATTCCGTGACCTCAAGAATCAAGTCTTGCGGACTAACACCCGAAGCCAGCAACTCATTTTCCAAATAACTTATAAAGTCTCTGGTGCTAAAGTTGTGCATTGAGATATTCACGGCAACCGTAATATTAATCCCAGCATCCTTCCATACTTTATGGTCTGCCAGCGCGTTGCGAAGGACCTGCTGCGCGATGCTGCCTATCAATTCGTTCTCTTCGGCGAGGTCGATAAAACAACCTGGTAAGATAAGCCCATCGTCAGGATGCTCCCATCGCACCAAGGCTTCCACTCCTACCAATTCACCCGTAGCTAGAAGTACTTTTGGCTGATAGAAATTTAAAAGCTCACCAAATTCAATAGCTTGCTTTAATCTGCCCGCTTCATAGATGTGCTGTTTCTCACCTACTAAATACTTTCCTTTCTGTGCATCGAGTTGCTTAAGATATTTTTGTATTTGCTCCAGTTGCACCGGCTTACTGAGGTGCCCTTGAACCCATAGACCGTAAGAAGAGGCTAGGGTTTCAGCAGACTGCAACACACGTTCGTCTTCTCCGCTTACTAGCAATAGCGCACCAGTGAATCTGGCCTTTTGAAGCTTCTGCAGAAACTCGAGCCCATCCATATTCGGCATGCTCAAATCGAGAATAACTAATGTGGAATTTAGGACCTGGCCCGCCATATAATTGAGCGCAGCCTGGCCATCATTGAATGCAGTTACTTTCTTATAACCCACCATGGATAATTGGTGAGACAATAACTTAAGCTGAAACTGATCTTCATCAACAATTACTATTTGCGTAGTAAATTGTGAATCTTCAGATTGATGTCCCATATTAACTGTACCGTTGCCCTATTGATTCCTTGACCGTATGCAATGACTACGAACAGCCCGTCATTCTTCTCTGCTGGCTCTAGCTCAGAGAAAATTTCACTTAATGCTAGAACCCCCTCTGAGCGCGGTGAATATTCTACATATAATGATCTTCCAAGCTCTAAACCGATAGCGCGCTACGGGTCTTGCCCGCTAAGGCCTCACGCAAAATAGTCGCTGAGGGCGGATAAGTCTATGGCAATTCTCCTACACCGACCCCCCCAACTTTTAATGCTTTTATCCTTAGGCGTGACTGCTAGATTGGGCAACATCACTCTAGCGTCTAATTGCGCTGCGGCCTCGATCAAGCGCTTCTTGTGTTCTCGCTGACAACCCTCCATCTAAACCTATCGTTACAAAACGAAATCCCTGCTCGATACGCTGCTCTACAGTTTGAGAATTGGTTGTGATAGCGCAGGGCACATCGTGAGCTAGACAGGCAGAAAGTACGGCTTGAATAGCCGTCTCAACTTCTGGTGCTACCGAGCTGGCATAGCCCATCGCCGCGGTCAAATCGGAGGGTCCAATGAAGATGACTCCAATGCCAGGAACAGAAATAATTTCCTCGATATTTTCTACACCCTCCGGGGTTTCAATTTGTATAATGGCTAGCAATTCCCCATCCGGGTCCAGCGGCCAAAGGTCTGCCTTGGCGTGATAGTCACGCACCCCCCAATACCAGACTGCATTCGAGGGGTTTCTACCGCGTAGGCCCGCTGGTTCGTAATCATCTGCGCCATTTAGTTGTGGATACCGGCTTGCGCGAATGGCCATCTCCGCTTCCGCCGCGTTGTTTACGCTAGGGAACATCACACCGAACGCACCTACATCCAGTGCCTGTTTAACCTGGGACAGAACATCTTCACTACCGATCGCGGGAATACGCACGAAAGGCACGACGCTCGGCTGCAGGCTCCCCGTCTCCAATATCGCGCGCTTATCAGTCATTCCAAGCAAGAATTCACGGATTCGCTCCACATCGAAGGGGGCATGCTCCATGTCGATGATGATGAAGTCCAAGCCTGACCTAGCCAGAGAGCGGGCGTTATTAAGTGAATAGTCGAAGGACAATAGACCAAGCGCTGGCTCACCGCGCTCCAATAGTTCGATAGCTTTATTCAAGCGAGGGGCAACGTCCTGCGCCAAGCCTAGAAGTGAGTAAAATAGCAACGACAGAGTGATGCCTGTTGTAGCGATATGCCTCATTGTACTTTTCATCTCATTTCCTTCTTAGTAATGCGTCATTAGGACGCTTCGATTAGCTCCCATGACAAATTTATTGGCTGCCACACAATAGAACAGGCCGGCAAATAGTGCCCAGAATCCTCTCTATTATCAATCGCTTAATCTGGGGTCAAGCTTAGAATGCGATACCCTCAACTGCGCCCAGCTGTTATATTGCGTTAGCTACCCTTACCGGTAGGCAACTCAGTAGTCCCGGGGCGATTTCCGCCCCAGCTTAAGGAGACCTCCATGAAGAATATAAGAAGCTTGGCCGGGTTAACAGCCGCCTTGCTTATAAGTGGCGCGCTCAACGCCCAGAGCACGACTGTGCTCTACAATGAGCGGGTCGTAGAGCTGGAGCAAACGCTGCCAGACGCTACCGATCTTTGGGTTAAGCCCGAAGATCTTACCCGAGTAAACGATTTCGTTCTTAAGCCTGAAGGGGCTTGCCTGGACGAATTGTGCGTCCCGGTTCTGCAAGATCGAGACAGTGCCATGTACATTACCCGACAGGGACAAGCATGGTTCAACGTCACCGAGCTGGCGGACAAACTACAGCAAGCCTATGTCACGGATTACAATGACGGCATCTGGAGTTTTGGCACCATGCCTGTAACGCGTCAGTCTTTTCTGCGCGGTGGCGAAGCACCCGATTTCGAATTGATGGGTCGCGACGGCGAACTAGTTCGTCTTTCAGATTTTCGAGGCAAAAAGGTATTACTCCTTACCTGGGCCTCGTGGTGAGGATGTCGTTTAGACGTGCCCGTGTGGCAGTCCATTTACGAAGAACTCAAGTCTGAAAATTTTGAAATCATCTCCGCCGCGCAAGATACTGGCGGTGAAGCAGCTGCGGGGGCAATCTTTGATGATGCCAATGTCAGCTACACAGCGATCATCGATGTAAATCATCAGATCAGCTCTCTCTACAATCTGGTCAATGTCCCCTCCGGTGTTTGGATCGATGAGGAAGGCAAGATCATGCGCATCAATGAAGGCACCTATGCGAAGGAGCATATGAATGGCGCATGGGGCACCAATGACTACGTGCCTATCGTGCGTGACTGGGTAGCTAAGGGAGCCGATAGCGAATACGTTTGGGATAGAAGTAAGGTGCGTAAGAATATCATCCAGCGCACTCCTGAAGCCGAACGAGCGCAACCTGCCTTTCGCCTAGGTGGTTATTACTTCACCAATGGCAATGATGAGAAGGCCGAGCAGTACTGGACTATGGCACAGGAGCTTGATCCAACTAGCTGGAACTATCTGCGGCAGGATCTTCAGTATGAAGATGGCGGTTCAGCGGGCCCTGAGTGGAGTGCCAGACGGGAACAGATAGAAAGTGCAGGTGGCAATTACTATGCCCCGCTAGATATCGAAGATAACTAGCGGGCATTAGTGTTATCAGTCGGTAGAAGCTAATCGAACTCTGATAAAAGCCCAACAAAAAAGCCGACCAAGAAACCTTGGTCGGCTTTTTTTTCGTTCCAATTTTAAACAACTATCTAGCACTCCAAGCAGGACTAATTAGCAATTCTGGATCAGCGCCAGGCTTAGGTACAAACTTTTGCGTGCGACCATATTGATTGTCGCCACCATACAAATTACCAGCAGGATCTACGCTGAAAGAATGCACTTCGATATAACCATCCGGCAATGCAAGCGGCACTAGCCAGGTGTATTTTAAATTGCCGTCGAAATCAAAATTCACAAAGCGCAGTGGACCTAAATCTGTAATCCAGAAGTCATCTTCATTCACGATGATATCTAGGGGCAAGGTAAGCTGGCCAATCGATCTTATGAATTCAAATTCTACCGGGTCGTCCGTAGCTTGCCAAAGATTGACTCGGTTTCCAGTACGGTCGAGAACAAATACACGCCCATCAGGTCCAACTGCCACCGAGTGGATCGTCTTGGTTTGACCCGGACCTTCTCCTTCGCTGCCGAACTCGCCAAGATAGTTCATATCACTATCCATGATCATGATGCGATTATTATCTAGTCCGTCTGCGATGAGGATACGACCATCTTCCATAAACGCGACATCCTGAGGTCGACCAAAATGAGTACCGTCGGATCCAGACACGTTCTTCTCGCCGTAGGTCGCAAGTACTTCGCTGCCATCGTTCGCAATCACGTAAATTTGGTGAAATGTCTCATTCACCAGCCAAATGCGTTTCTCAGGGTCGTATGGATTTATTCGAATCCTGTGAGGGCCGGGGCCTGCTGAACCTTCACACAAATAGTCTAGATGATCCCAAACTTCGACAGGTTCGCCGTCCGCATTAACTATGAATAGGCAGTTATTCCAGGTGCGGCGGTCCGTGTCTCTTAATACGTTAAGGCCTACATGGCCTGCAAACCCTAGAAAATCATCGGGTAGTGGGTAAGGAAGAACAGTTTCACCACGTTGGGCAATGATGATGCGGTCAGCCGATTCGGCCAAGACACCCGAATTGCCGCCGAAGGCATAACCTGCTTCAGCAAAGGGGTCGGCCCATAAGGAGACGACGTTGTAGGGACTCTCCCCAATAGGCCCACGGGCGTTGCCCTGCTGGGAAAATGCGGAACTAGATACGAAGAATGCTAGCGCCAATACGGCTAGCCGGTTCAGTTTAAACATGATGGTAGAGCCTCTCTTATATAAGCTTTGTGGTCACTTGTTGTCATTTTGATTATGGTTCTGGTGCCTATCATGACAAATAACGCGGCAGGAATTCAATAAACTTCGGAAAAAGCACAAAATGTTGCAAATTTCTCCGATATTTAGACCCCCGTGATTACCCGCCATGCCCCCTAAGACTCGCTTTGGATTGACTTAAACCCTTAAAATGATAGTGTAAATGCCAAATAAAAATCGATTTCCACCAAAATTGTCACTATTCGAAAGGCAGCTATTCAACTGGCCTGTCCTGCACGGAGGAACTGCTAATGAACACTTCCCCACTTCATCGAATTCTCTTAGTTTGCCTTCTCTTAGGAGCGACCACCAGCCAAGCAGCTGAGCGCGTAGGCGATTTCTCTCTGCTGGATCAGATCGGGAATTCTCACCAGGTAAGCTGGTATGACGACCATGCCACCATAGCCCTGCTCGTTCAGGCGAATGGCAGCGAGGCGACCTTGCAGGCGCTTCCGGGATTTATGGAGCTACAGCAACAATTTCAGGAGAGCGTTCAGTTCTTCATGATAAACCCCATGGGTCTATTGAATCGCGACGCAGTAAACGCCCAAATATCTGCCATTACTTCAGACATACCGGTATTGATGGATGACACTCAAGTGATCTCCGAAGCCCTAGGCGTTGAGAGAAGTGGCGAAGTTTTCCTCTTTGATCCGAAATCATTTCGCGTTGTATTTAGAGGGCCCATCGGCAATGGGTTAGATCAGGCAATTGCTGCAGTGCTGAATGATGAAGAGATTGCGACTCCCCAGATTACAATTGAAAATCAAGCTGCCGATGTCCGCTATCCTATTCGATCAGCCTCCATCTCCTATGAAGAAGAAATCGCACCGATTCTCGCTGAAAACTGCGCGACTTGTCATCGAGATGGCGGCATCGCTCCCTTCGCCCTAGATGGTTCGGCAATGGCACAGGGCTGGTCGCCTATGATTCGTGAGGTGTTGATGACCAAGCGTATGCCCCCCGGTCAGGTCGATCCCCACGTACACAGTTTTAAAAACGGCAGAACACTTGCCATCGATGAGACCCGCAAACTCATTCAATGGATCGAGAGCGGCTCGCCTATTGATGGAGCTAGCGATGGAAGTACCGACCCTCTAGCGCAACTGAATTGGCCCGAAACGAAGTGGGTTATCGGCAGCGAACCCGATCTGATCGTAAAAATCCCAGCGCAAGAAGTACCTGCAACAGGCGTTGTTGATTATGTACGCATTAAAGTCCCGGTCGTTGGCTTGGCAAAAGATAGGTGGTTACGCGCAAGCGAATTCATCCCAGGTGATCGAACCGTAATGCATCATGCTACCGGCACATTCCAAGGTGGTGGATTACGAGGAGGCAACAATGTCGCCGTACTCAATCGCTACGTGCCAGGTTCAGAACCTAGATTAGAGCCACCAAATACCGGCGGCCTCGTTACGAAAGATGCAGTAATCGATATGACGCTGCACTACACGACCAGTGGCCGGGAAGCGGTCGATGAAAGCGAGTTCGGCCTATGGTTCTATCCTGAAGATGTAGTGCCCGAAGAAAGACTGTCCGCTCAAATGGTCGGTGTATTCCCAGGGGGCTGGGAAGACATTCCACCTCACGCCAAGAACTTCGAGATGAGCAATTCCTTTATCTTGCCGGAGAACGCAAATATTTACTCTTATCATCCGCACATGCACTTCCGCGGCAAAGACTTGCGTATGTTCGCTGACTACCCCGATGGTACCCGCGAAGAACTTATTAATATCGCAAAATACTCTTACGCATGGCAGCTGACATATGAATTAGAAGAACCGATCTTCATGCCGAAGGGCACGAAGATAACTTCTATCGGGCACTTCGACAATTCAACACAAAACCTCGCCAATCCAGACCCGACTAGGGCGATTCCCTGGGGAGAACAAAGCTGGGACGAGATGTTCTTTGGCGAGGTCATCTGGAAACGAGCCGGAGAGTAAACAAAAAATATTTATCTAAAAAGCAGATCGAGAATCTGCCTTTTTGCTTCAACGCACTAGATAATCTAAGGAACAAAGCATGATTAGGAATACCTCTCTCATAGCCCTAACATTTACTCTTGGAAGTACTGTGCTCGCTCAAGAGTATCAGGTGCCGAAAACGGAATGGGGAGTCCCCGATTTCCAAGAAGTATGGAAGCACGCTACGGTCATGCCATTCGAGCGACCAGTCGAATTGGGCGAGAAGCGCGCCTACACTGAGGCAGAGGCAATTGCACTAGAGTCTGTAGTGCAGCAGAAATTCGAGGAGAACAATGAACCACTCGATCCGAACAGACCGCCACCCATCGTAGCTGATTCACTACCGCCGATAGGCAACTATGATCTGTTCTGGCGCGACGATGCGAAATTTATTCCTACAATAGATGGCGAGTTCAGAACATCCGCGATCATCGATCCGGCGAACGGGCGCATGCCCGAGCGCACTGCAGATTTCGACGCGCGCATAGCACAGTTTCGTGGCGGCAGACCCGGGCGAACTAGCGACGGCCCTGAGGGTCGCGGGCTTGGAGAACGCTGCCTCATCGGTTTCGGAAATTTGGCTGGCCCGGTAATGAGCCCTGTGATCTACAACAGCCACCTACAGTTCACGCAATCACCTGGCTATGTAACGATTACGGCCGAGATGGTTCACGACACACGCATTATTAAGATTACCGATGAGCGATCCGCCGCTGCCGAGACACACCGCAAATGGATGGGAGACTCTATCGGTCACTGGGAGGGTGATGCGCTCGTTGTCGAGACCAAGTATTTCAACAATTGGCACACACTACGAGGCATGCCGGTCAATAACATGACCATTACTGAAACCTTTCGTCGTGAGTCCGGCAATAAATTAATCTACGGATTTACCGTAGACGACCCGACACTTTTTACGTCGGAGTTCAGCGGCGAGTACCCGTTGTCGAGAATCAACGAACCGATCTACGAATACGCCTGCCACGAAGGTAACTACGGCATGATAGGCATTTTGGCCGGCGCCAGAAAACTAGAAGAACTGGAAGGCGAAGATTAGATTATTGCTAGGGATTTAAAAAGGGTCGGCGCTTAGCCGACCCTTTTGTTTGATGCCTATTCAGGGCGAGCCAGGCTCTCTTGGCGTTCCATCACCATTCATACCCTCCGCTTCATAGCGGCGCCAACCTGCAAGTATTCCCGCGAGCCCGTGATTTCCCTCATGGCAAGCATACTCATAAATCGGCATATCGGTCCTGCGCATTGGCACCTTAGCTGACCAGGATACATCCCATGTCTCAGAGTCTTCGACGGTAAAATCATAGTCGAGTGTATTCTCATCGACACGCTGAAACCGCTCCGTTACGCGCATGTTTGAAGATGCACCTCGGGCAGTCTGGTTGTAATAGAAATCTTGCGTGTGGACAACGAGCGTTTCGCCTTCCCAATGGGCAACCGAATCTCCATCCCATTTAATCTGCCGCGTATGATGCTCACTGTCTAGACGAATAATCCGTGCCCGGTGAATCATCTCGTTTAAAATCATGATGTGATCTTCGGTCTGCACCAGCTGCATATTATTGTTGTAGGCGCCCGGCACCATCGGTGGTCCTGCACCATTACTCATCAGGCAGCGGTCGGCTAACGTGCGCGCCTCCGGCCCAAGGCTCAATCTTCTATTCTCTGCGACTATCCTACGTCTGGCCTGGCCTGCCACATTCACCTGAGGAAGGCGACCATTGGGTGGATCGTAGATAAGCGACGTACGGCGATCGGCAATCGTCTCGACGCCGCGCTCATACCAGAATTCGTTATAGGAGATGACGCCCGGTGGATAGCCGGCCCCACCTACTGAATCGATGATGAGGTCGCGATTCTGACGCCGGTTCTCGAACGCTGCCCACTCCTCAGCCTCCTCCGCTGTGAGCGTTGCCTTGTCGGCAAGCTCGGTCGGGCGATTAAGAGGAGTCAGCGTGCGAAAGGTATAGGTACCCTGTAAATCAGGATGGCCATATTCCGTGCGTGGAAATTCGGACTCCTGCGCTTGCAGTGCTGGGACCAACAACAAGTTGGCAACTGCTAAAGTTAGGATAGATGTAATCTTGTACTTCATTGTGTCTCCTCAATCTTATTCGTTGTATTAAGAGGTAGCCGCTAAAAGCTACTCTTGTTCACGAGAATTTCCAAGTGATATTTGCCCTCTTGGATTAGACGCTACTTGGCAGTAGCAGTGATTTAGAATAGATGCTTAACGAATTGAATAGTCGCCGCTGCTCTCATAGAATCGCTCGATGCTATTGTTTCTCAAACAAAATAAAACACTCTGGGCCCTGTTCCTAGCCACTATTGCACTGGCCATAGGGTTTCAGCTCACCATTCGATTGGCTGGCGGGGCCTTACTCGATGGCAGCTCCACCCTAGCCGCGTCCGAAGAACTGCTGCAGGCTATGTCTGCTGCGCAGAAACGCGCACATCTGTGGATTACGGTATTGCTAGATGTCCCTTTCCCATTCGCTTATGGTGGATTGTTCCTAGGGTTGTGCCTGCGGCACGGAGGGAAGTTTGCCCTTTACTTAGCAGTTCCAGCCTTCCTCGTTATTCCAGTTGATCTACTGGAGAATGCCGTGCAGGTCATTGCACTAATGGGCAATGAAGCCCCATTACCTGTAAAGGTCTATCTGACGCCAGCTAAATTCCTGTTATTTTATAGTGCCGCTATAGCGGCACTCGGAAGTCTAAGTCTCAGCCTGGTTTTATTTTTTCTAAAAAAGATCAAAAAATAACTGCCCTAGACAAGTTCAGTCAAAAAACCTGTTTTCGATAGTGATACGAACACTGTCTTGACCGACCACATCCCAACCGAGATATTGATAGAGCGAAACATTTTGCGTAAGCAATATATGCGTCGCCAATCGCATCCGAGTGAATTCTTTTTACTCGCTTGTTGCTCGGTGAAATCGAGAAGCGCACGGCCTACGCCGATTCCTTGAGCCGCAAGATGCATTGCAATATTCGAGATCACTGCACAGCTTTTTTCAAAGGCCATAATTAGACCCCCAGGATTTTTCCTTCACGCTGCGCAGCCCGCGTTGGGTAATTCAAAAATTCTGAGGCGTAGTCTATTGCTAGCGGTGGAAGCGAGATGTCTTTCAACTTTCCAATTAGACCGAATAGGCGACAATCATGCATTCTTGCAATGCATCCGCGTCCTCGATTACTACCTGCCGTAGAATAAAGTCTTTTACGTAATCAATTTTCTTTCTTTAAGTTTTCTCGAGTCATCCCTAATTTTCCTTTGGCGAAAATGCAAGCAGCACATTTCCTGGGGTTCCTCCTACGCGCCCATAACCTGACCCGATGAAGAGCATCCCCCCGCCAGCGGCGATTGAATGGCTGTCAATCGCGCCACCAAACCCTGGCACACCATTCACCGTCTCGTATTCCTTCACCGTGTCGTACTGAAAAAGCATATCACCGTTTTCCTTATCGAAAATATAGAGCCGGCCATCGACTCCCGCGCTGACTAGCGCGCCATCAATAAGCAGCGGAGTTGCAGAGAGACCATTTCGAGTTTCACAACCGCGAAGACGTTCGGAACGATTCTCGCAATCCGCCTCCACTTTGAAATTCCAGCTAGGCTCTCCGCTGCCCACGAAGAAACTGTACATACCCGGCTGCGGCACATAAGTGCCTCTCTCTGTGCCAGGGTCGTTGATAGGATGGTAGACGCGCTCGCCATCGGTCGTGATACCCCAGTGATTGCCTCCCAGTGCTGTACCCGTTCCTATACGCTGATTCCAGATCAACGCACCGGTGTCTGGGCTCAGTGCCCATAGATCGCCAGATTTTTGCCCTGCTAATAGAATGTCACCTTCCTCTCTTTCCACCAACACCGCAGAGCCGCCGAAGTCTTTATCTGCCAATGTGCTAGGTGCCTGATTCGGGCAATTCGGACCCTGGACTCGGCCGCAGCCTGTATTCCATACATCGTGTACCATGCCCTGAAACGCCCACTTTTCGACTCCCGAGTCTATGTCCAGAGCGATGATTGCATCGCTAGTGTTTGTGGCAGGGTGCGAGGTATTTTCACCGGTCGTGACATAGACCGTGTTACGTTTTGCATCTACCGTTGGCGTAGTCCAGATCGGTGCACCCGATGGGCCCCGCAAGCGCACACCAATAGAATTCGTTTCGCCCGTATATTCTGCCTCCTGCATGGTGTGATATACCCATTTGATCTCGCCGGTTGCTGCATCTAGAGCCACAACCTCACCATGGCCTATGCAGCACTCAAACGTAGCTGTGCCGCCCTGCGAAACACCAGACGCGGAGACCGGCACAAAAATCTTGTCATCATGCAATGTCATGGCCCCAGTAAGTCGCACGCCACGTCCGTGGCTTCGCACATCACTAGCCCAGATCTGCGCGCCACTTTCTGCATCGAGTGCGTAGACAAAACCTTCACCATCGCCGAAGACGATGGCATTTGGCCCGCCCTCACCCAATGCGCCGTAGGTAAGTGATGAGCGTAGTCGTGTGGGCGAATCGAATGCCCACTTGGCGCAGCCAGTCGCCGCGTCCAGAGCTAAGACTTTTCTCGAACCAGTCGCAGAGAAGAAGAGTGTCGAACCTACCATCACAGGCGAGGCGCGTAGCGCACCTATATCAGGAAAGGCGAGCGCCCAGCGCAGCTCTAGATTTGCCATGTCCTCGGTCTGCAACCCAGCCTGTTCGGGGCTCATGTTGCGGCTGCTGCCTGAATCGACACCGAATCTTGCAAGATGAACGGCCTGATTCAAGTCGACAGATCTGTTGCCCGGCGCGCACATCGTGTCCGCTAGCCAGGATTCGTCTTCTTCAGCTGCCAAGTAGTCAACGATGGAGGCCTTCTCCTCGTTCGATAGGACAGAGGCTTGCCCGTACATCACGCCTTCATTGATTGCGAATTCGAGAGAGGCTGCAGTCAGCATCTGAAGGCTTTCGAGTGTTGGAGCTATTTGGCCTGCACCAACTGCATCTGCAGCAAGGTGACATGAACTACAATTTTCTTGAAAGGTGATAGAGCCGGGGTGTACTAAACCTTCTTCAGCACCATTTTCAGGTCTAGGCTGTGCCTGAGCGAAATTTATGAAAAGCAGTAGGAATAATAGAGGAGATACGTGGCGCAGTTGCATAAGTCCTTCCTTTTTTTTCTTCTATACCATGTCATTTGAAAATGTTATCTAGGCGAATACTTCTCAATCATTGCGCTAATCAGATCAAGCGATAGCTGCCAACCATGATCCGTTCCATTTCCACCTGCCGTAGGCCAACTGGAAAATAATACGATAACCATATTGCTATCAGGTGATATATATACGCGCTGACCATGAATGCCAGCTGCCATAAAATCATTATTATCACCACCGCTGCCCCAAAAAAATGAACGGTAGAAAAAACCATCGGCCCTGTCGCCTTTCATCCAATCCGGTTCTTCTAAATGCTCCCTGATATCAGAAATATGTTCTTTCGGGATTATTTGCTCATCACGTAATGCACCATTCTCAAGTAGCAACTGTCCAAATCGGCCCATATCTCGCAATGTAGCGCTCATTCCACCATTAGCATATTCAAACCCGCCCATATCAACCGTTATAGAGGCGTTGTGTTCAGCTCCCATGGTTTCCCACAAATTCTCTTCTACTAATGTAGACAGTTTTTCCCCGCTCGCCACTTCAAGCGCCCATGCAACTGCATCAGTGTTTCCTGATTTATAGTTAAACAGGTTTGCGGCGCCTTCGTCACGACCGACGGATTCTAAAACCTCATAGACCGTTTCAGGGTAAGTCTCAGGGCACGCCTTTCCTCCATAAAAACCGGCCGAGCAATCAGATACCTGTACTGTAGAATTAATATCCGCATAGGTTTCCGTATAGTTAGTCCCGTCTCGCATATCCATAAGTCGGCGAAGAGTTTCTTCGCCATAGCCACTGCCTATCAGCTCCGGTACATAAAAAGAGACTGGCTTTGAAAGGTCAACCATGCCTTTGTTTTCCAATATCGCGGCGATAATTCCGACTACCGACTTGGACATTGAAAACATCGCATGAGGGCGCTGCTCTGTTAACGCGCCGAAATATCCTTCAACAAGTATTTCACCATCCTTCAACACCAAAATACCGTCGTTGTATTGGCTTGCCAGAACATCAGTTAGATTAGTCTGCGAGCCTTTCCAATTAATTATCACGTCTTGCGGCTCTACTGCTGAGCTGGGAAGAGACCGAGTAAAATCCTTATCCTTCGAAATATTGACCGTTGTAATCATCTCCCGCAGATGACTGAACGCCCAGCGATTATGAGGACCAAACTGAAGTGTCTCAAGGGATATGTCTGCCGGACGTTCGAGGTCTTGCGCTTGCGTGCTGAATATTGGAAGCCCCAATAACGCCATATAGAAAAAAGTTCTTAAACCATTCATATTAGGTTTCCTTTCATCGCATCAGCCTCTTCTGCTGGGATTTTCCTTGCCTTGAACTCGCGGCGCCTTGCATGCAGTCTAGGTTCTGTATAACCATTGGGCTGATTCACCCCATCGAAAATTAGGTCACATGCTGCCTGAAAGGCAATTGAATTTTCAAACTCAGGGGCCATTGCACGATAGAGTGGATCATTCGCGTTCTGCTGATCAACGATCTGCGCCATGCGCTCTAGCGTTTCCCGAACCTGGCCCGATGTACAGATACTGTGGAGCAACCAGTTTGCAATATGCTGACTCGATATACGCAGCGTAGCTCTATCTTCCATCAACTCTATGTTATGAATGTCAGGCACCTTGGAACAGCCTATGCCTTGATCAACCCAACGCACGACATAGCCGAGAATACCCTGACAATTGTTGTCCAATTCTAATTGCACAAAATCAGCGTTCAATGCGTTAGGATCTTTGATAACAGCGAGCGTGAGAATGTCATTGAGTTTCGCGGCAGAACGCTGTGCAAGTTCCAGCTGGCGATCGAAAACATTTACGTAGTGATAATGCATCGCATGCAGCACTGCGGCGGTAGGAGATGGCACCCATGCGGTGTTTGCGCCCGACATCGGGTGAGCGATTTTCTCATCCAACATCCTCGCCATAAGCTCAGGCATCGCCCACATGCCCTTGCCGATTTGGGCCCTTCCCTGCAACCCACAAGCGAGGCCTATATCTACATTGCGATCCTCGTAGGCGGAAATCCAGGGCGTAGATTTCATCTCAGCCTTTGGAACCATCGCGCCAGCCTGCATGCTAGTGTGTATCTCATCGCCGGTACGGTCTAGGAATCCAGTATTAATAAATGCAACGCGGCTCTTAGCAGCACGTATACATTCCTTGAGATTTACACTAGTGCGCCGCTCCTCATCCATGATCCCAATCTTAATAGTATCTTCATCCAGACCTAGAAATTGCTCTACGGCTGTGAACATGTCGCAAGTGAATTGAACCTCCGCCGGGCCGTGCATTTTTGGTTTGACGATGTAGATGCTGCCCGTTCGCGAATTTCTCAATTCATTGCTCTGTCTTACATCTATTGATCCAATTGCGCTAGTGATAATTGTGTCCAAGATGCCTTCATAGATTTCTTCGCCGTTCTTATCGAGAATGGCGCTATTGCGCATCAGGTGGCCGACATTTCTTATTAGCAGCAGACTCCTGCCAGGCAGAGTAATCGTTCCCTCTGACACGCCCTGAAACTCTCGATCGGGGTTGAGGACCCGGGTCAATTGCGAGCCTTGCTTTGCGAATGATTCCGCTAGGTCTCCACGCATTAGTCCCAGCCAATTCCGGTAGACCTCGACCTTGTCTCTAGCGTCTACTGCGGCAACGGAATCTTCACAATCCTGGATCGTTGTGAGTGCCGCCTCTAGATTAATGTCTTTGACGCCAGCGGGATCGGTGCTGCCGATTTCAGAGTCACGATCTATGAGAATCTCAATGTGCAGGCCGTTATTCACAAACAATAACGATGCTGGTGCGCCAGCTTCACCTCGATAGCCGCGTAGTTGATCTGAATCTGCCAGAGTCGTTACACCCTGATCCATTTCCACTAAGAGCTGTCCGCTGGTAACTCGATAAGCTCGCGCTGCATCATGGCTAGCATTTATGAGTGGGCAGGCCTGATCGAGAAAGCCCTTCGCGAAGGCGATGACCTTCTGTCCGCGTATTGGGTTATAGCCTTGGGTGCGCTCACAGCCATCAACTTCTTGGATTACATCCGAGCCATAGATGGCGTCGAACAGACTACCCCAACGGGCGTTCGCCGCGTTCAAGGCGAAGCGTGCGTTCTTGACGGGCACCACCAACTGCGGGCCCGCGATGGTCGCGATTTCAGGATCGACATTCTCCGTCCAGATAGTGAAATCATCACCCTCCTCTACCAAGTAGCCTATTTCGCGCAGAAATTGCACATAGGCGGTAACGTCGAAGGGTGTATCACGATGGCTTTTATGCCACTCGTCAATTTGCGCCTGCAGCTTATCTCGCACTGCCAACAGGGCCGTATTGCGCGGGGTAAACTGATCGATTATCGACTCAAAGCCTGCCCAGAAATCTATCTCAGCTAGCGAAAGCTGTGGAAGTAACTGCGTATTAACGAACTCCGCCAAAAGCGGGTCAACCTTGAGCATGCCTAGTTGGATTCTCTGATTCATGGGGGATGAGTGTACTAACTACGGACACAATGGTCACCCTGAGCGAGCGCGAAAGCGGGGCAATAGAATTAGAGAAGAGAAGCTAAAGAGCCACGTAGTCGTAGCTCTAAGGGAGTATAGCTCTTTGCTAGCCAGATGGGGCATGCGGGCCGCTTGCACGAGATGCCAGTTTAGCCATACGCGTTACTGAGTCATGCATTTCATCAAGTGTAGCCTGAAAGTTATCTTCCGCACCGACCCCTTGGTCACGCGCCACTGCGGCAGCATTGAGTTGACGAATAAGCTGAATGATAGAGTCTCCCTCTACTCTGAGTTCGATATAGCGTCTCTCGTTGGGAAATACTTTACTAGACAGACCCCAGACGCCTGCCTCCATTAACAAAACACCAATGAGCGCCAAGGGGAGTTGCATCTGAATTGTTAGCGACGAGCTAAGCAGCACTGCTGTGAATATGATTCCAATGCCAAGCCCGGTGAGACCCACATCTACACTGCGTCGAATATTCCGTCTCAAAGTAATCTCCTATTTGTCCTGTCGTCGATTTTTGCTCCAATCGCCACGAACTTAACTAATAAAACGATGCGCAACTCCAATCTCCTACGAGTAGATTGGAATCTAAATCTCTAGGCACCCTAGTCCTAAAAATCATGGATTGATGCGCAAGCTGAGAGCGGCAGTATATAGCAATGACTTATCACGATCTCTAACCACCCAATCTAACAGCGTATTCATATCTTGTTCTACTTTGCCTATAAACAATGTGCGCCCGTTAACAACCACATTTACCTCTTCCGAAAAATCCACCTGCTCGGGGCTTAACAAGAGCGTGAAGGCATCGACCGACTCTGCAGTGACGGTAAAGCTGTTACCCTCTCTGCTAACAGTCATGATCCCCGCCCGCCTTTCCTCAGTCAGCTCTTCGATCCGCAACCATAGATTACGGTTATAGCGATCGCTACGGTCAGTAACCCAACGCAGCTCTGACGGAAATGGGACACGAGGATTATCGAGTTTGAATTGCTCGATCATGGGCTGTTCGTCGGGAAGCCAGTTCGTATTGTGCCCCCCGTCTTCTATCGCTGTGAAGACATGATCTATGTTTTCTTCTTGCAGAATTTTGATGAATGGCTCAACAGACGATACCGGATAGAGAGGGTCATTCTCACCATTGACGATATACAGAGGCCTACTCATTAGATTCTCAAAGTAGAGCTTATAGCCAGGTCCGCTCTGAGTATTTCTGAGCACACCGGGATGTCCGATATAGGGTAAGAATGCGGCCCATTCCGTCGATTGTTTGAAGGCAAAAAAATAGGCGCCGGTGCCACCATCGGATACGCCACTCAACGTTACGCGGTTGTCGTCTATGTTATAGGTCTGCTTTAACTCTCTTAATATAGAAGGGAGATTGTCCGCCTGATTATCGAACCACCAGAACGCAGCGTTCCATGCCGCTGGCACGACTACGATTCGATCTTCCTTCTTTAGTGAGTCGTAGCCACGCCGCCACCATTCGCCACCCGGCTCCCATTCCGGCCGACTAACTCCTCCGTGCAACATGAATTCGACGGGGTAGCTTTGTGTCGCATCATAAGTCTGGGGTATCAAATAGACGAAGGGATAACGTGTTCCATCGCGATCTATCCTAGCGCTTTCCTGCTGCCCAAGGGGTACGTCTTGCGCAAAAGCAGGACCAGCATCTACCCACTGGTAGAGCGTTTCGATGTTCGATGCTTGCGCGATAAGTCGACGCTTGCTGCTTTCTATCTCCGCCTGGGTGCTTGCAGACCAGAAGGCAGTTACTAGTTGCGATCCATCTAATTCTTCAACATCGGACAGTTGTCCGAATGCAAACATCGGCACGACCACAAACGCGCCTAGAATCAGCTTCCAATAAATTTTCAATTTAGAGTTCTCCACCTAGTTCAGTATACAGCGCACGCAGGAATCGATCTGGATCGCCGTATTGTGCATTATAGGCTGCAGTAGGATCGGCGGCGCCGACTTGCTCATAAGACATGTTCATATCCAACAAGTCTTCAACCTGTCCCGACACATCTAACACCATATCGCGAAACCCCATGACATCCTCGCGGCTGGAAACCACGCCGTGTCCGGGAAGGATCTTAGTGTTTGAGCCGGCTACTCCGATTAGTCTACCCAACGCCTCGAGTGTGCCTTTCAAGGTGCCTCCATTGTTAGTGTCTATTACCGGGAATGCCGTAGTTCGAAATACATCACCGGCATGTACCACGTCAGAATCTTTAAAATGGATGAAGGTATCGCCATCTGTGTGCGCTGGCGGCACTGGAAAGGCGTGGACCTCCTCTCCATTGAGGTGAATCGTGATCGAATCGCTGTAGGTGAGTACTGGAAGTGCCGCAGTCGGTGCTTGCTGCGCTAGTCTAACTCGTATCTCGTCGCGCGCGAGAATTAGCACACCCATGTTACCGAGGTTTTCATTGCCACCGGTGTGATCACCGTGAACATGTGTATTGATTAGGAAACGAATCTCACCGCCGGATAGGCTGCGAATGGCGGCGACGATCTTGTCGGTAAGCGGTGCGTACTGATCATCGATCATCGATGATGCCATCATCGCCGATGGATAGGCCGATATTGCCTCCACGGCCCTCTAAGTAGTAGACACTACCTGCAACATGGTGGGGGATAATTTCCACATTACTGAAGTCCTGCTGAGCAAAGGCAGAACCGGCCAATGTTAGGCTGGTGAGAAAAAGCATTAGTGATTGCAGGCAGTGATGGCGGCGCATAAGGAAGCTCCTAGCCGGAGAGGCATTAATTGACTGGGTTGATTTAATCAACTCATCTTATTAGAGATAGGAGGATAAGAGCCTGAAGACAGAATGTCCAATAGCTCTCTCTGGGCTCGCTGTATTTCGATTCGAGCCCAACTAGTTTAAAGTAAACACCTCTGCGGCTGTCTAGGCCTGCAGACAGGCTGCCTGTCGAGTGATTTTGCTCGCTGCAGCGTATAAGACGTAGCCTAAAAATAGAAAGCTTAGAGACGAAAAGTCTACAGACACACTAAATCAGCGGACGAATCGAAGCGTATGTTAATCAAAGTTGAGAATGTAGTGCACGAGCGAGGACTAGGGCTCAGCCTCCTTGCTAGCATTATCGCTACGCTCTGCCTGACTTTAAGCATCTCGGCATTCAGCCAAGATAGCCTGCCACAACTCGACCTAGACCTACCTCTACGCCTCGATTTCTCCGGCTCCTGGGAGAAGGACTTCAGGCGCAGCGACAACTGGGAAGATGAGCTATCCCGGACTCTGCGTATTCGCCAAGAATCTACCGCGCGACAACAGTCCTCACCCGGCTCTACGCGCAGGAGGTCTACTCCGCCGATTTCCATAGGCAATGTGAACCTGCCACGCAGTCGTGGCCGCGGGGCGAACATCGTCGATTTAGCCCGGCTAGCGGAATACATTAGCCGACATAGCATCATAGATATAGTTCAGACTCGAGACGAAATAAGCATCGAGCGTAGCGGTGAAGCGGCGTTAATCTGTGGCGTTGAATATAAGCTGCAGCAGACATTCGCCAACGAACACGGGGTTGAGGTATGTGGCTGGGAGGGGCAACAGTTAGTCTTCCAGATCATGCTACCTGATGACCTTATCATCATGCATCGTTTCACAGTGTCTTCGAACCAGCTAGTACTCAACTTACTTACCAGCATCTACAGCAAGGGCGGCGAGCCATTCAATCTTATTCAGGCATTCAATAAGTATGAGGCGCCGCGTGATGAATTTAACTGCATTCAAACCTTAAGTCGCGGCCAGGTTTGCAGTCAGGCCGGCACCGATCTATCTACCGTGTTGGATGACTTTTGAACTATTTAGGGAACACATCAAGTATTCGAGTTCTGACAGCATTGGTAGTATTACTGCTGACTGCTTGCTCGCTGCCGCTCCCGGAACCGGTGCTCGTGCCGGTGGAGCGCCCGTTAGATCTTGTTGGTGATGTAAATCTCATTCAGGCAATACAAGTACCATCCGAGAACTCATTGCTAGAGATAGGTGTGCAAGTCTTCGGTACTGCGCAGAAAGAAGCTGGAGAGTACGAGTTAGGCGATTGGGTATTCGACGAGATCATCCAAAAGGAGACACAGTTCCTTCCTCATCTTCTGAAGAATACTCTGGTTGATTCCGGACAATGGGGAGCCATAAGAGTAGTTCCAGAGAGTGATCCCTCACTCGACCTCATCATTGAAGGACAAATTATTCAATCAGATGGCGAGACGCTTGAACTGCAGATTCGCGCAATCGACAGCAGCGGTCGAGAATGGTTGAACCAAATCTATGCAGATCAAAGTATTCCCGAAGAGTATCCCGAGTCTACAAGATTTACTCTGGACAATACTTTCGATGCCATAAATTTCGTCGACCCTTTTCAGGATATTTATAACCGCATTGCCAACGACCTTGTTGCTGTAAGAGCGAGTCTAGGCGAACAGATACTTGCCGACCTCAATCTCGTTACCGACATGCTCTACGCTAGCGATCTATCGCCCGATACTTTTTCAGGTTCAATAATAGAGAATGATGATGGCCTGTTGATAGTCGACACGCTGCCGTCACTCGACGACCCTATGATGGCTAGAGTTGCTGACATGAAATACCGTCATCATCTTTTTATAGATACTGTAGATGAGTACTATCAAACACTCTACGAAGACATTCAGCCCGCTTACGTATTATGGCGTCGTTATTCGATTGATCAGATCACCGAGATCGAAATGTCGCAACAGGAAGCAAGCCGGAGCGACTATGGCGGCTCGAGTGGTTTCTTATCGCTTAGCCAGCGCTATGACCGTTTTAAATGGAGTAAAATATTTGAGCGAGAATTTAACGACTTGGCTGCTGGCTTCAATAATGAACTTGCACCCGCCTTTCTAGAGCTTAACTCTCAAGTTCACGGACTAACAGGGACAATGGAGCAACAGTACCGAGAATGGCGCGGCATATTACGAAGGTTATTTGAGCTGGAGAATGGCGAGATAACTACAGACTCGACTGAGTAGGAATTCGCATCCAGTAAGCGATCGTTTTAAATGTAGCCGCTTAGACAGAGACTATAATCGCCCAGCAGACTAGAGCTACTACAACGGGTGCGATCATCAGGAATACTAGGTGTCTTACGTGAATCATTGTCTCGTCCTCTTCTATTCTCTCTTTATCAGGGATCTAATATATCAATAAAAGCATTCGACTCTGTGTCGCTGCGACGCTATGACGCGGGGGTAACTTTCGTCTATTTTTCGCACTTAGCTCTATTTAACTGAACGTTCTCTAGGCGTATACTCGATTGAAAATAGAAAAGGTGTTGACCATGACTGATGCAGAGACCCTTCCTGAAACGGGCAAAAAATCACGTAATATCCTCATCGCCGCTGGTGGCACTTTGTTAGTTGCCCTCGTTGCCGGCTTTCTAATCTACTCTTCGATTTGTCCTTGCGAGCGCACCCCCGGCGGCTTTCTATTTGGAGAACGGGCGAGCGAACCTGTGAATGATTGGTCGTTTGCAAACGACGTACCACTTTGTCAGCTGCAAATTTGGGCGGGAGTAAGGCCCCATGCGATAAACCTCAACTGCATGTCGACTCCCCAGGGTGAACTCTATCTCAGCTGTTCTGTATGCACGTCGAAATACTGGGCAGGCAAAGTAGGAGAAGACGAATCAGGTGTTATGCGATTGAACGGCGTCGTCTATCCCGTCGTGGTAAATCGCGAGACAGACTCCGCTGCTATGGACCGCGCTTGGGCTGCTCGAATCGCGAAACTACAAACCCATGGCGGCGGGCAATTCAATCCGACCCCGTCACCAGATGCGCAGCGGCCGGATCACTGGTGGACCTTCAGAATTGTCTCCTCCAGTTAAATTTGGATTCAGTTAAATAAAAAAGGCAATGCTTCTCGGCACCGCCTTTTTTATTGCAAGCTTCTTTCTCTAAGCCAAATTATTTTCAAACAAATTCAACAATCGACTCCAGGCGCGTTCGGCCTGAGTTTCGTTATAGACCTGCGAGTCAGGTGGGCACCAACCATGCAGTGTCCCCCCATAGACTTCGATCTCAGCCGATAGGTTTGCCGCAGCGTAAGCGGCAGCTAAGGTGACTTTTGCCTCGGGAGTGCTTTCGTCATCATTCCCCGCAACACAGTGCAGCATCGCCGATTGCGTTTGAGGAATTAATAGATGCGGGCTGTTGTCAGCATCCGTAGCTAGGCCACCGCCATGAAACGTGCCCCCTGCTCCAAGACGATCCGGTACTGCGGCGACAGTGCGCATTACCATCGGCCCGCCCATGCAATAACCGGTTGTGCCAATTCGGCGGCTCGTATCCGTAGCCGACTGTTGGTCCAACCAGCTCACCATGGTCCGTGCGTCGGTGAAATGAGTTTCCGCATTTAGATTACGCGCCATCGGTAATACGATCTCTCGAATTTCAGGTTGTCCAAAGCTTGCGCCTTCGCCAACTACAGGCGAGACCGCATCACGGTAGAAAGGATTCACAACTAAGACTGTATAGCCGGATTGTGCGAGGCGCTTACCCATCATCCGAAAGGCAGGTCTTAGCCCAAGAATATCGGGCCATATGATGACAGCTGCGTGACTGCCGCTTGACGGGTGAACGAAGTAACAATCGGCTACGCCGTCAGGTGTCGTGATGTTTACGTCTGACTCTGTCACATCTTGTGCATTCGCAACTGCGGGCAGCAGCATTGCTACGCTCGCTGTAGCCGTAAGCTGATTAAACTTTCGGCGGCTGAGTTTTCCCTTACTATCGAGAAATTCCTCTGCATCTTTCTGGGTATCTAGATCACACATGTTGTTCTCCTGGAGTGCTCAGAAATTGAGCCAATATTGTTTTATTCTATTATCAGTGATATGAGAGTATTTGGGACGGGAGAAAAACTCAATAGAATTCTCTACAATCCCTCGTGAGACCTCTATGAAAAGCAGCCTCAGCAGACGACAACTACTCCAATTGAGCCTCGCGAGCCTAGGCTCGCTTGGCGCGCATAAGTTCAGCTACGCCCAACAGAACAGTGTTCGGTCCATTGCTGGTACCGGAGCCCCAGGGTTCGAGTCGGAGGGAACCATTGGCAAACCTGCGCAGTCGACGCCAGTTAACAACCCCTATGGCATTGTAGTAGGGCCCGATTCCGCACTGTATTTCTGCGAAGTAGACAGTGGGCGAACCCGCCGCCTAGATTTAGATACAAGGCTCTTAAGCACCATCGCCGGTAACGGCGAGAAGGCCTACAGCGGAGATGGAGGTCTTGCCTCAGACGCCTCATTCTCGGCCCCTCATGAGATTCGTTTCGATACTCAGGGTAACCTCTACATCGTCAGCAGGGACTCCCATACTGTCCGACGCATAGATAGAGACAGCGGCAGGGTTAGTACGGTAGCAGGAACTGGCGAGGCTGGATTCTCTGGCGATGGCGGGCCGGCAGATGCAGCGCAATTGCGCCAACCTCACAGCATTGCATTCGATGCACGCGGAGACCTACTCATCTGCGATATTGGCAATAGCCGGCTACGTCGAATCGATATGAGCAACGGCATCATTAGCACTCTATCCGGCACTGGCGAAAGAATTGCCACACCCGATTCCGGGCCGATTACTGGAACACCACTACTCGGGCCGCGTTCGATCGATACTGACGCAGCCGGCAATGCGTATTTAGTTCTGCGAGAAGGGAATGCTGTATTTCGGCTAGAGTTGGCGAGCAATCGCCTCCAGCGAATCGCAGGTACGGGGGATCGTGGCTATGCGGGTGATGGAGGTGCCGCTATCAATGCAACATTTAACGGCCCTAAAGGAATAGCTTATTCAGAGCAGGATCATAGTCTCTATATAGTGGATACCGAAAACCATGTGATTCGACGCATGTCTCTGAACACAGGAATTGTAAATACAGTGTTAGGCAGCTCAGTCAGAGGGGATGGCCCCAATGGCGATCCTCTGCGCTGTAAGTTGAATCGACCCCACGGCGTTTGCGTTCACGCAGGCTTGTTGTATGTAACTGATAGCGAGAGTCATCGAGTGCGGGAAGTATCGGGCTTACTCAACTAGGATAGTCTAAGAAGTTTGTACAAAGTAATTACAGAACCACGTTGAATTGCAGCAGATCAAAGAACTGACCGCCCTACATAGGCTAGAATAGGTTAGATAATTGGAAAACGGATACTCATATGAACGAAGAAAAAGTAAAACAGCTTCTTAAGGAACTCTTGGAAGAAATTGGTCAGGGCGAGAACCCAGACGAAGAACTACTAGGGTCTGCACAGCGGCTGCAATCAGACATCGATTCTCTTCTGAACCCTGATGTCGATAGTTCAGACAATACTGTCATGGATGACATGATCGCCTTGGAAGCGCTGTTTGCTACCCGCCACCCAGTGGCCGAGAAGATTGTGCGCGAACTTGTGAATAGCCTAAGCCGCATTGGTATTTAGTTCTGCGGCTATGGATACTCCCTGTCTCGTTACTAGATTACGGGATGCAATTCGAGCGGAATAGGACCGTCGCGACTGCCCAGCACAGTTGCGAAGAAGGTATCTCCCCAGGTGTACTTTTCCTGCATCATGTCGTTAATTCTTACTGACTTATCGGGCCTTTGAACCACGGTATAGCTTGCAGTGGTCCCATTGCGCCCAACTTCGACCTCTACATTGGCTTGAATCCTGTCGAACCACCCCGACCCCTCAGCACCTACCCGCAGATACTGATAGCCCTCGTCATCCATAACCCATAACCGGGTTGCCTGCATCTCACCCATTTCGTCTGTGGTATACAAGTCAATCACCTCAACTCGCTCGGAGGCTAGTGTCTGCACCACCAAAAATACGAGCGCTAAGCCGATGGGAACACCGATGACCCAAAGTAAGTATTTCATTAATCTCTCCCTCTTTCGATTTGTTGTCATTACTACATCAATGTCTTGTGACATTGGTGATTTCCAAACACTTTAACACTAAACTATTTAGCATTAAACAGTTTAGTGTTAAAAGAATTTGAATTATAATTGCGGTACCGAATCAAGGAAATTAATGTGACTAAGAAAACATCTAGCGAACCAAGCGAATCACTGCATTTCGCCTACTTCAATGAGATAGGCATCATTGCACAGCTCAGCAATGCGCTTTTCGAACGGTATCTGCCCGACGGGCTGAATAGTTCGCAGTTTAGCGTGCTGAATTGGTTCAGCCGAGTCGACTCTCAGGCGACCCCCGGCCGCCTGGCAACCGCTTTTCAAGTTACCGCCGGCGCCATGACAAACACCCTAAAGAAGCTCGAGTCCAAGGAGCTAGTTAAGATTGAGCCCGATGAGTTCAGCGGCCGCAAGAAAAAGGTAACGATCACAGCGAAAGGTGAAAAGGTTCGAAAACAAGCGATTACTGCGGCAGCCCCACTATTTCAGGAGTTTGCCGAGAATTTCCCACAAGTAAATATCGAGTTACAAGTCAAACAGCTGCAAAAAGTGCGAGAATACTTGGATCAGCGCCGCTACCTGTAGTGCTGACCCCCGAGTACTTTAGTGGGCAAAAAAAGGCCACCAGGACCCGTTTAAAATCGCTGGCAGCCTACAATGCGTCGACTTTTGGGGAGATCGACGTGGAATAGCATGGAGATTGCGCCATAAGAGCCTTTAAGCTGTATAAAGCACCGGTGCTGATTGCTATTACGGCAACTAATCACATTTGGTTTAGTCGTTTACAGCCTTTTATTACGAAGCCCTCCCCACCTACAACATTAAGACTATTTCGAGGAGTAGCATGAAGAAAACATTGAAATGGATTGGGCTCAGCATCGCCTTGCTGGTGATCGGTATCGCTGTGCTCTTAGGGAGCATGCGCTTTCACGATGGGCCACTCGAAATTATCAGCGGCGGCCCCTTCAAGACGGGCACACCCAGCGCCGCCCCCGACGATTGGGGCTTTCTCAAAGATCGCTCCACGATTGAATTCCAGACCATGGACCCGGCACAATCGCGCACCGTGTGGCTCGCTGCCCACGATCAGCGTTTATTCGTAGTGAGTGGGTATATGACAACGAACTACGGGGCTATCTGGAAACAATGGCCCTACTACCTCGAGACAGACGATAGGGTAGTTCTACGCATTGACGGCAAGCTCTATGAACAAAGGCTGCAGCGCATTATGAGCGGGCCTGCGGTCATACCGGTGCTAAACGAATTCAGTCGCAAGTATGGCGATGGACAGGCGGCGACTGCCGATTCAGTCACTAGCGGATATAACTGGATGTTTGAGGTCGTAGACCGCTAAGACTGGCTGTTTAGGCATTTAAGTACAGAGTACAGAGAGTTGAATAGACAGATGAGCTTGATAAGAATTTTTACCGTAGGGGGCACCATAGATAAGATCTACTTCGACGCGAAGAGCCGCTACGAGGTAGGCCCTCCGAATATCATCGAAGTGCTTTCTGACCTTAGCTTGAATCTGGATTACGAGGTTATCTCATTGATGCAGAAAGACAGCCTCGAGATGACTGACGCAGACAGAGAGGCCGTCCGCCGAGCTGTGAGCGAGACAATCGAGGGCATGATCATAATTACCCACGGCACGGATACCATGACCAATACAGCTAATCTCTTAAGCGATATTCCAGACAAGACGATCGTTCTCACCGGCGCCCTCAGCCCTGCTCTTTTTAAAAACTCCGACGCGATGTTCAATATCGGGGCAGCGTTGACAGCCGTTCAGACTAAGCCTGCGGGTATTTACATCGCTATGAACGGCGTAGTTTTCGACCACGACAAGGTCAGAAAAGATGTTGAGAACAACCGATTCGTGGCATTATAAAAATCAGACAGGTCCACGTTACAGGAGCTACAGATGAGCGCAATAAAACCAATAAGAAAACTACTCACCTTCTGCACACTTTCGATAGCACTGGCTGCCTGTGGCGACGCCAACGACCCTGAACCCATGCCAAGCCTAAGCTTCGCAGAGTCCTTTCAGGCTCAACTGATTCAGGCACAGCCTGGCGATGTTATCGAGGTCCCTGCTGGCATTCACGAATTCACCCGCAGCCTTTCCCTGACTGTTCCTGGTGTAACCATCAGAGGTGCCGGCATGGACTCTTCGATTCTTTCTTTCAAGAATCAGGCCCAGGGCGCCGAGGGTTTGCTAGTAAGCGCCGACGACTTCATCATTCAGGATCTGGCAATCGAAGACACAGTGGGTGATGCACTCAAGATCAATGAGAGCACGAATATCACCATACGCCGCGTTCGCACAGAATGGACGCGAGGCGCCAATACCGAGAATGGTGCCTACGGTATCTATCCAGTCCAGACAACGAATGTGCTCATTGAAGGCTCAGTCGCTATAGGCGCATCCGATGCCGGCATTTATGTTGGCCAATCTAGTCAGATCATCGTGAGAAATTCCCGCGCCGAATTTAATGTCGCTGGTATCGAGATCGAGAACTCCACTTATGCCGACGTGTATGACAACGTGGCAACTAACAATACCGGCGGCATTCTGGTCTTCGACCTACCAAACCTTCCAGTACAGGGTGGGCAGGCAACTCGAGTGTTCAACAATGAGATCCATGGGAACAATACTGAGAATTTTGCACCGGAAGGAAATATCGTAGGCAATGTACCTCCGGGGACTGGCTTGTTAGTTTTGGCAAACGACAACATCGAAGTTTTCGAAAATAATTTCCGCGACAACAAAAGCGTAAACATCATGGTCTACAGCTTCGCCCTCGGCGGACGCACGATTGAAGATCCAGAATACGACCCCTACCCCGAACAAATTTACATTCACGACAACAATTACGATGGTGGTGGAACGGTGCCCGGGCATGCTGCGCTAAAAGCGTGGCATGCTGTCAGCGGACTGAACTCACCAAATATTGTATGGGGTGGTCTAGTTAAGCCTAGTAGCGATGGCGAGAATATTATTTGTTTAGGTGAGACGAGCAATGAAAGTTTCATGGATCTTAAGGGCGGATTAGATCCAAGCGATATCTCTTACGATATCACGCCGCACAGATGCAACTTGCCGCGCCTACCAAGTATTTCCTTCGATTTTCCGGAAGACGATTAAGCCAGATGAGAACTGAAACACGAATAACTAGACAAACGTTCTTTAACTTAGTACGATGCGCGCAATGAATTTTCAAATTAACAGCCTCAATATCATGGACTCACTGGAACAAGTGGACATGTTGTTGTGTGGGATTTCATGACAATCTAGACTAAATCATTATTTAAAAGCCCCGGCGACTACTCAGTTACCGGGGCTTTTTCGTTTCTGAAGAATGAAAAGAAAAGACAGCAGGAGAAAGAAAAAATGAATATCAAAGAGATAGTTAAAAATCAGAACGCGCACTTCGTATTCTATCGCGATCAGTCACTCTTCTATGAAACTGATAATGGCTTCCTGTTCTCTGTGCCAATTTCCGACGCAGGCTCCGCAACAATAAACTCAGAGGAGAAGGCGATATTTCTGATGCGCTACATCCGCAAGCATATCGCGCATATAGAATCCGCAAAGACGGCGCAGGACGAAAAGAACGGTGCTAACAATGAAGCAAACAAATAAGGCATAGCGACAAATGTGACATCATGAATTTGGAGACAGAATCGCATTCAGATTCTGCCTCTAGATGGATCGCCTTAGTCGAATACAACATCATTGCTGCGAGCAATGTCCATATACGTTTGCTTGAAGCCTGATAGCAAGTAGCCCTCACTGATAAGCGAGTCGGTTGCCGCTTCGTACAATCTCAGATAGTCACTGAATGACGAGTACATGGCTGCAATAGGAGTACGCGGATCACTAGTCTGCTCTGCCGCTGCCATGCTTGCTGGCAAAGGTATGTAGCCGCCGGATAATCGCGCCAGTGATTTCTCCGCACCCGTACTAACTGCGCGAAGATTCCAAGGCACGAAGGTTGCCAGAGGCACCTGTGTGAGTGGCGGCAGTACGGTCGTTCTCGCCGAGTCATTGTTGTTGCTATTTACTGCGGGCACCAGGGCGTTGTAGTACATATCAGTTGTCAGCGGATGAACATCTACGATTCGGCCTTCCATCCAACGATCTCCGTAGTTAGCAAAGCCAGGCGTATAAGGTGCATCGGGGTGAGTTATCCCACTAAGCTGATTCCATGCGCGGCTATTGATACGGCCGTCAATGTGGGCAGGCACTAGACTGCCATCCGCGATCTGTGGATAGCGAGACGCAGGCGGGGCCTCGTCGTTTGCTACCCAGTCATACATGGCAACGAGTAGCGAGTCGGCGATGGGCGCCCATATATTTGGATTAGGCGGCAGCTGCCCCGAAGACGCTGCACGCGGCAGTCCACTACCTGAGCCATGTTGCGATCCACCTATAGAATAGAAGCGCACCTCGTCTGGCAGTACTGCATCTTCAGTACCTTGCGGGTTTGTATGCGGCAAGGAACCACCTCTCACCCAGTACTCATTCGATGTCTGAATGTGCATTACCATCGGGACAGTATTGCTCTCTCTAGCCTTACCAAGAATGCTATCGGTGCGCCCCGTAAACGGGTCTGTGCTTGCGCCGTAAGTAAAAGGAAACAAATCGTTTGGATAAAGATGATTCGAATGTTGCCCGTTGGTTCGTGTGGGCATCGCGAAGCGATTGTTGAACATACCGTAGCCACTACCGGCGATAACAGGAATCACACCGTCGAATACCTTGCGGCCGTTTAAGTCTTCGTTGAAACCGTCGTATATAAATTGACGCAGCAGTCGTCCACTCTGCGAATTGCCCCACGCGACAGTGTTGTCGATCTCCGGCAAGCCTAGTTGTCCGAGCTGATCTGCCGCGTCGCCAAAACGAATTGCCGAGACCATGTCACGGATAGCGGCCATGCCTGCTCCAGCCAGAACCGGGTTGTGTGCCTCATAGACAAGTTCATACAGCATTCCCGGCTGAAATCCGCCAGTAACACTCAAGTTAACTATTGGCTGATTGCTATCACTTTCCGCCATGACGTTAAGCTGAAACTGAGAACTCTCAACAGGTACGCGCGGGTCATCTTGATAGAGACGTCGGGTTAGGCTTGCTCCTGCTAAGCCCGCAGCAGTTGGCTCATAAGCCAGATGTCCACTACCCGCTATGTTAACTGTCTGCTCTGCCGCGCCTACACTAACCTCGTATCTAACTTGGCCGGTTATGCGTTGCTGTTCGGAACCCACGATCGGCGCATGAAGACGTAGTCGCCCCGCTCGGGGTGACAGCTCGTTGATCCATCCAGTAGCCAGATAGGTAAACCCCATTCCACTCAATGGGTGTAATAACGATCGCTCCGGCGGAAACACGCTGCCTCCACGGTTGTTAACGTTATACAGCAAGCCGCCATTGGCGACTGAGACCGAGGGAACCAACAACCTGAAATCTGCGGCATACTCGACCAAGCCATCGCCGTTCACAGGCGCATATTCTATGTCGGTGACCGCCCCGTTTAGATCTCTGCTTGGATCCAGCGTGAAGTAGACAACTCCGGTAATCGACTGATAGCTGAAGTCGACATTCGAATCAGAGAGGGTATCTTGGTTGGTGATCTCGATGCGCTCGATTTCCGCAAGCGCAGTAACACAGATTAGCAACGAGAGCGTTGCGATGAAAAAGTTTTTGAATAGTTTCATGATGTTATCCGTTTGCTCTTCTTATTAACTTACTTTGGCGTGGAAACACTGGAATAGTGAGTTTTTAACATTTATCAAGCAGAGTCAACGACTTCACGACCTACCTAGACCGACCCTGCCAATGCAGCCTTTTTATTGGCTCGATACTGTTGAAATACCGGCATTAGAGCCGTCAGTACGGACCCGACGACTAGCAGGGCAGCTCCGAACAAGGAAAGCATGCTTAAGCGATCTGAGAAGGCATAGTCTGGCTGAAAGAACACGACAAGCTTCAGTGAGCCGATAGTGAACAGCGGAGCTAGCGCCAGGACCGCGCTCACTTTGGAGGCATCCCAACAATTCAACGCCTCGGCAAAACAGCCATAGGCGACAATAGTGTTCAAACAACAGAACAGCAGCAGAAAGACCTGCATCTGGGTAAGTTCAAAAAGACTTAGCGGAGAAATGAAGGGGAGCAGCACCACGATAGAAAAGACGTAGATTAGAAAGAGGATCTGCACCGAAGAAAAGCTATTCAGCAGTTGTTTCTGCAGTAGTGCATACACAGTCCAAGTTATCGCGGCGAAGAGCACGATGATTACTCCGATCGTTTCTCTATTTTCAAGACTGACCAACTCACTCAAGCGATCGTTAAAAAACAGTAGAAGACCGCATATGATTAACGCAGTGCCAACCTTCTGAACCGCAAAAAACGGCTCCTTGTACACGAACACCCCGCCCAAGATCAAAAACAGAGTAGTAAGTTGAATTACTGCTTCACTTGTTTCGCCGTTAACAAAATTTAGACTATAGGAGAACAGGAAATAGTTAATACAGAGCCCAATGGCTGCAAACAGCAGAAACCATTTTATCTGTGCGGCCTGTCGTAACACCTGTGGCAATTTTCTTTGGACAACTAGCCATGCGAAAAGCACGAGGCCGGCTGCAAAGAATCTGTACCAGACGATAGTAATAGCATCCATCCCTGCGAGCAGCTCCTTCAAGGCAACCGGCAACATGCCCCATAGCATGGCTGCAATGAGAGAGAGAAAGAATCCGGTTGTATGCTTTATTGTTGGATTGTGCATGAACGAGCTCACGGCGGTGGCGTCAATCGCGGAAACGCTTCGAGGCCAAAGGAAATTCTACTTTAGGAAAGTTACTACGGCAAAGCTATCTATCTAGATCAAGCAGTCTACTCACTAACTCTCACACAAACCAGTGTCCTCGGTTTTCGAAGTAAAGCCTATTTCGCCTACTCCCGATGCGTCTAAACCGAGGCAATCGGGCTGAAAATCTGGCTTAAAGAGAAATCAGGACAGTTGTAGTTGACGAGAGAAGCGCGCACTCAGAAATTCCATCTGATCGGCTAGTACATTGTGATTTGAAAGATAGAGAAACTCGTATTGATTCGGTACGAAGGGTATCGCCAAGAGTTCCATATTCGCCTGTTCGGGAGTACGGTCGGCTTTTCGGTTGTTACAGCGCCTGCAGGACGTTACGACATTGGTCCAAACATCTATGCCGCCTCGTGAGAGAGGATGTACATGATCTCGGGACAGGTCGTTCAGGGCAAACTGCCCACCACAGTAGAGGCAGATGTTCTTGTCGCGTCTGAATAGAAATCTATTTTCGAGCGGTGGATTGAAGCGATTTTCATGGACCTTGCCGTCGCAAGCAACGATGCTGGGCAGTCGCAGAACGGATTGCTCGCCGCTGCGATTAATACCTCCACGCATCTCGAAGACAATACTGCCGAGAGACCAGACGACGAGGTCTTTAACCACCAGTGTTGCTGTCTCTTCTCGGGTAAGCCAACTTACCGGAATACCCGCTTTGTTTAACCTTAGAATCTTAGCATTCACGTAGAATCACCCTACGACGATCGCCCAAAATCAGGAAACACAAACTTGAGTTTACTCTTTCTTATTATCGACGCAATCTCGGCCCACTGAAACGTTAAGGCAGTTACGGATAATAGGGGTATTTCGAGGAAGAGGAGATACGGGAACAGAGCGCCTAGGCTACTAGCTATTCTGATTTTTTACGGCAAGGCGCGCTTTGTATTTAGCCCATCCGCCACTGCTCAACCAGTAGCCGGTTTGCAGTACCAGGAAAAGAGCGAGGAATAGTGGTAAGGAGCCATAATCGGGGCCACCGACCTGAAAATAGAACACGGCTGTATAGTATCTGTCTTCTGTTGGGTGATCCGCCGTGACGACACCTATATAAGTGCCTTTGGTGTCGAACTCATAGCTTGCCGTATAGAATCCGCCCGGCTCGATACGCGGCGGCTCGTAATAAACCGTCGCCGCCTCGAGGTCTTCGATAGCGAGGACATCTTCCAGAGTCGCATATTGGCCCACTTCATTTATGTCGCGGATGATACGAAAGTCGACGAGCATTTCCGGCAGCAAGCTATGCAAATATTCCATGACGAAAACCGAACGCGAGACGTCAGGAATATCTTCACAAAATTCATCTGAGTCCCTAGTCTCCGGCTGAAAAACCGTGAAGTGCGCCTGCAGAAAATCGATGTTGATCACACAGAGGTCTTCTTGAAACGCAACACCACCATGCGCGGCCGCATACTGACTCGACAGTGTCGAGGCAAGCAAAAGTAGAGCAAAAAGAATTCGGCGCGGTAGGTGAAGGTTCATGTCAAACAGGTTCGTGACTACTATGTGTGGCTACTAAAAGAGGAGGCTACCTTAGCATATTTGCAAGATCGGCGCTAAGCGCAATGCACGAGATGATCATTACGCTTAGCTAGGCTTATCTACCAGGCAATGATGCTGCCGTCATAGCTAAAAAAGCTGCCAGAGGTTTGTGGACCTAGACCATCGACAACCTTCAGCATCCCAGTCACGCTGGTTTTTGTATCTATCAAGGCATTGGGTCCGCCCATGTCGGTCAACACCCAGCCGGGATGTAGGAGAGCGGCACTGAAGCCTTCTGCCCCAAGGTCTATAGCCAGGCTCTTAACCGCGCTATTCAATGCCGTCTTTGAGCTGCGATATATATAGGACCCTCCCCCACTGTTATCGCCTATCGAGCCCATCTTAGATGTCAGATACACCATCTTCTTGTCTTTGCCCTTTCGAAGATTCGGCATAAGTAACTGACTTAGTATCAGAGGCGCAATCGAATTAACCTGAACTACCGAGGCCCAGGCCTGCCCATCTAAGTCACCAAACTTGACGTTAGTCGGACCATAAGCACCAGCATTGTTGATGAAAACATCGATAGCCGTACCATCCAATTGCTGAACAAACCCCTGCATCGAATCAGGGGAGGCAACATCAAGCAGCCGAACGTCCAGTTCATCATGACTACTTTGTAGCTGCTTCAGGGCGTCTGCCGCCTCAATATCTCTGCACGTGGCGATAACGCGATCACCGCGATCGAGACACTGACGCGTGAATTCCAGTCCAATGCCGCGATTCGTTCCGGTAATTAAAATAGTGGCCATCTGCTCTGCTCCTAGCTGTTTTCGGTCAGCTTGGAGTCTATCAAATCTAGTGTCGGCAGTAAGCAGGCAACTCACCAACTGAACCTCCATTAAGGCCGCGGGCGAGCGCGTCTTTCGTTAGACTGAAGTGTGCAGTAACCTTCTGCTATAATTCTGCGTCTGATTCACCATGCGAGTTAAATCGTTCCTAGTTAAGCCCTCTAGAGAGATACCTATGCCACGCAAATTGCTGGCCTCAATCCTACTATTCACCGTTCTACAGACTGCAAGCTCACTGACTCTCGCACAGGATAGAGAGGAAGTTCTCGTCATCGGTGTAATCCCTACCGGCGCTGGCATAGATAAGGACAAGATTCCCTTTCCGGTGCAGAACCGCAACGCATCCGATATAGAGAACGCCAACCCTCTGAATATCTCAGACTTTCTGAGGCAGAGTTTCAGCAGCGTGTCGCTCAACGATGCGCAGAACAACCCCATGCAGCCGGATCTACAATATCGTGGCTTCACTGCCTCTCCCCTACTCGGCTTAGCGCAGGGCTTAGCCGTCTATCAGAATGGGGCGCGTATCAATGAGCCTTTGGGCGATGCGGTGAATTGGGATCTTTTACCGCAATCAGCAGTACAGGCAATAACTCTAGCCGGTGGTGCCAACCCACTATTCGGGCTAAACAGCTTGGGCGGCTCGCTGATCATAGATATGAAGGATGGTTTTAGCTCACCAGGCAACAGTGTCGAGGTTAGCTCAGGTTCATTCGGTCGTACGACAGCAAACATCGAGGTTGGCGGAAACAACGGTTCAATCGGCTACTATGCAAACTTAGAAAGTTTCCAAGAAGACGGCTGGCGTGATCAATCAAAATCAGATGCATTGAATTTCTATGGCAGTGTAGGCTGGAGATCGGAATCGACACGATTCAACTTCAACTATCAAAACGGTGTCTCAGAACTGATTGGCAACGGTGCAGCACCGACAGGATTGCTAGCACTGGATAGAGAAGCAATCTTTACAGGCCCAGATATCACCGAGAACGATATGCAGATGGCTAGCTTCGACTATGAGATTGACGTTAGTGCAAACATCAGCTTCGGCGGCAATGTGTTCTACAGAAAAAATAAGACCGATTCTTTCAACGGTGATGGTTCTGAATTTGCGGTCTGCAGCCTCGGCGGCACTCCACAACTTCTCGAAGAAATTGAGGGAGATGATCTCGAAGAGCTAGGCCTAATTGATGACGACATCTGTAACAATCAGTTTGCCAACAGTGATGCTCTTGAAGCTTTCCTGAATCAGACTGCTTCCATGTTGGACCTTGATCCCGAATTTAATTTGGAAAATTTCACAGATGACATATCTGGCTCTGGGGTTCTTTCCGACGAGGGTATCAATAATCTTAGCGATCGGGCCCAGGAAAGCAGGGGCGCCGATTTCCAATGGACGATTCGCGGAAATTTCCTTGGCTACAGTTCACAGGTCATCGCTGGCGGCGCGTATTATAGAGGCGAGTCAAACTTCAACTCGATCCTGGAGCTGGCAGAGCTCGATCCAATTACCAGACTAACGCTAGGCCTAGGAACTGGAACGTTCGTTGACAGTGAATCGACTTCGATAAATACCGAGACAGAATCCAGCAGTTTATATATCACCAATACTATGGATCTGAGTTCCACCGTGGCACTAACACTATCTGCACGCGGGAATTACACCGACGTTGTGCTACGCGACAGGTCGGGCGCACGACGAGAACTCAATGGCGACCATAATTTTTCTAGAGTTAATCCTTCGCTAGGACTTACTTGGCAGGCAAGCGATAGCCATAATTTATATACATCGTATAGTGAATCTTCTCGGGCCCCTACACCAATCGAGCTTGCCTGTAATGAGGGCGTCTTCGATCTAGCCGTAGCTTTTGCAATAGAGGCCGGCGAAGACCCAGGTGATGTAGACCTAGAATGTCGTCTGCCCAATGCCTTTTTGGCCGACCCACCGTTGGATGATGTGATAGCGAAGAGTTTCGAGTTGGGGTCACGCGGCTTTATCAAAAATATCGCGTACTCACTAGGGCTGTTTCATACAGTGAACAAAGACGACATCTTGTTCCAAACCACCGGCCGTTCCACTGGCCTATTCGCGAACGTCGATGAGACGAGGCGAGCGGGCTTAGAGTCTAGTTTTCAGGGGAAATGGCGTGAGTTCAGCTGGCTAGCAGCTTACAGCTACATCGATGCGACCTTTGAAGATAACTTCCAAGCATTGAGCCCAAACCACGAATTTGCAGACGATGAAGATGAAATAACAGTGCGTGCGGGTGATCGCATTCCAGGCATACCGCAACACCAATTCAAGATTTCCAGCGACTACCGTTTCACTAATGGCCTTAACATCGGCCTGGATGTGCTCAGTAATGGCGGCCAAGTTTTGCGTGGCGATGAATCCAATCAACTAGATGAGATCCCTGGCTATACTACTGTCAGTGTGCGCGCACGCTACAGCATTAGTGAAAAACTGGAAGTGTTCGCGAAGCTAGATAACCTTCTCGATAGAGAATACGAGAGTTTTGGATTGCTGGGAGAAGAGCCAAGCGAGCTGGAAGTACCTATTATCGAAGACTTAACTAACCCTGTGTTCTTGGGTGCCGGAGCTCCTAGAGCTGCGTTTCTCGGAATTCGCTACAACTTCTAACCGCAAACCTAGATAACACTGCCTTACCTGTTACGCAAAAAGTCCACAGCACGATCTGGAAAGTCGGTAAACACGCCATCAACACCTGCGCGGTAGTAATGTATCTCTAATAGTTCATCGAAACTATCAGCATAGGCCGGCACCTGCCCTGGGTCTACGCGATAGGTATAGGGGTGAACTTGCATTCCCGCCGCGTGAGCTCTCGCAACGAAATCGCTCACTTGAATATCCATCTTCTGTGAGTCTCTCGAAACCACAAGCCCTTTATCTGGACCAACACCATCGGCGAACGCCGACAATCTATCCATTCCATCTTCTTCGAACATCCACGGATTAGACGAGACGCCGTCGATCAACTGCACCAGATTTAGGTCAACACCCTCTGCTGGCAGGATTTCATCATGAATGATCTTTAATTCTTCGAAACTAAATGTCTGCAGGAACACCTTGTCTTGCTTGCTGGTGTAGCCATAGGATTTGAGCATTCTAACGACTGCTGTGCTGATGTCTTTTCCTGCCTCGCGATGAAACTCTGGGCCCTTGATCTCGGGGTAGATACCTACATTCTTATCCATTGATCTGTTCATGCCTTGGATTAGCTCAATTTCTTCGGCCAATGTGGGTACGCTAAAGGTGGATTCTCCCATTGGGAACCGATTGCCATAGCTCTGCACCTTCTCACCGTTCTCGATCCCGAATCCCTCGCTTGCCTGTAGCTGCCGAACCTCTGCTAGCGTGAAATCGATCGCATAGTACCGGCCGTCATCTCTTATTCGATCTGGAAAGCGTTCTGCGACATCGGTCGTTCTATCTAGGGTGATGTCGTGCAACACGATGAGCTGGTCATCGCTGGTCATCACTACGTCTTGCTCTATATAGTCTGCACCCATGGCGAAAGCCATCGCCTTCGCTTGCAGTGTGTGCTCGGGCAAGTAGCCACTGGCACCGCGGTGGGCGATAACGATTTTCTGTGACTGCGCCTGAGTAGATAGTGTTGCTGTCATGAGTAATACACCGATTGCCTTAGCGACGATAGAACTGAAACGAGAAGAATGCATTAGAGTTACCTGAGTGTCTGCCTGAGAATATCGGATGCTCTCTCGGCGATGAATGATTGAACGTAAGTCTAAGCGACGGACTCTGTCGTTTATATTACAAAGTGCACCGAAAATACAGTGTACTCTGATTTATGAACCCAGTCGGTAGCGCAATTTAATCGCTATGGTATCGACGATTCTGTCATTCCACGACTGTTCGAGGAGATCTTGAAATGACTGAAAGTTGTCTCGCGGCAAGTTACTTCCTCGCGTGTAGACGACGAACAAATCCGAAAGTGGAGCAATTTCCCAGCGATATCTAGCCTGAAATGTGAGCCTACTGATGACGAAATCATCCGGCGTTGAATCCGGGTTGGCAACCGACTGAAGGAAATCTCGCGAGCTAGGGTCGACCTGCCAGAAACGGTCTTCAAAGGCCTTCAAGGCGGTCCACTGCATGGTGAAACGTAGCTGCTGCTTGGCTGAGATGAAATAGTTTGTCTCCAGGCGCGGAGACCATTGATGCGATTCGAAGCTCGTGTAGTTGCCATCGCCCTTGTGCACGAGCAGCGCTTCTCTATCGGTATAGTCGAGCCTTAAATCTGTGGAAAATCTATCATTGGGCCGCCACACAATACCTGCCGTGCCGCGGGTTCGAGCCGGTCCTAATTCATCCTGATCCAGATTCAAATTTACGTTATAAGAAATCGATTCTGCGCGGTTCGTGCTGTAACCCAGATTTGCGCCCCACCTACCTTGAACGCGAAAATCGCCAGTACCTCTGCCTAAGCGATCATCGATGCGTTCTGGGAAATAGCGAAAGCTGTAATCGAACCTGTTGTTATCGAGAGACGTATAGTTGCGATTAAAGAACAGCCCCATTCTTACTGGCTGGCCCTGTGTGTTCCACTGATTCGTGAAGAACATACTTGTTGAACGCTCACGTAGTCCAGGCACATCTGACTCGGTTCTGGAATAGCTGTAATCCATGTTCATCTGATCGTTGCGCGTCAGAAATCCTAGGTCGTTGATATCTAGCGTGTCGTCTATGTAAGTCGAGCGCAAGGTATGCTGCACACCTCGTTTCGGACGAAAGCTTACGTCGGCGAAGCCACCGGTTCCAGTAACGCCTTGCACGTCGCTGTGCATAACTTGGCCATCGACTACCCAGCGGTTATCTGCGGAAAAATAATGTGCATCTATCGAGTTTACCGTCGCCTCAATGTCAGGGTGAGAAATATCTGTGCCCATCCAACCGATGGAACGCCGACCACCAGCACCGGTATCTTCATATAACACTCTAGCTATGGTGAAGTCTCGCCCTACGGCCTGCAGATCGATTCTAGTACCGTCATCGAGCGTGCCGCGAATCTGAGTGTCATCCTCGGAAGCAACTAGTGCGCCGTAGCGCCAGTTGCCGTTCTGTCCCGCGAGTTTTACAGCGCCCAATAATTCTGTGGGACGACTCAAGTCGGTGGCCACCACATTCACATCATCAGGCACATCATATATTGCTGAGCCGCCTATGCGACGCGTGTTTAGTAACGATACCGGTCCGCCGGGGCCACCACGCGAAGAGGTGCGCGGTGATGTGTTAAAAATATCTTGCCCCTCCAAAAAAAAGGAGCGCTTCTCTGGGAAAAACACTTCGAACGCGGTTAAATTAACGATCACATCATCTGATTCCACGTTTCCAAAATCAGGATTCAATGTAGCTGATAGAAGTGTGTTCGTTGTGGGTCGCCAGAAAATTTCTGACCCAACTTTGAATTCGGTTTCATTCGAAATATTATCGACAACTGTCGACGCAAAGGGGTAGTACGTCAGTTGTCTGCGGGGCTCGATATCTCTCAACTCATATTTTTCGAATGCGGAGAGGTATTGATTCACAGTGCGCGGCAATGCGGGGTTGGACCAAGCTTCGCCACCGAGGTGCCCTACCTGCCGCTCAAAATAGAGACCAATCTGTCTCACGTCATCGACTTGCGGCAGAGGCATCATGGACCAGGGCACGAAATATTCAACACTCCAACCATCAGCCAATGCTTGAGTGCGACCATTCCAAGAGCCATCCCACTGCAGATTCATCTGACGCTCGGGTAGCAAAGAAGCGTCAGTCATCGAATCGCCAAGATTGATGCGCAGAAAATAACCATACAGGCCATCACCAGACGCATCAATTCCGACCACGAAACCATCACGCTCTAAGCGCACGTCTCTTGAGGTCATGCGCGCCACCAAGGTCTCCTCTGGCTGATAATTTACTGAGGATATGTAGATTCCACGCTCGGTGTAGAACATTCGAACATGAGTCTCGTACGGTGTTTCAGCTAGCGTATCGGGGTTAATGACTCTCATGTTATCGACGACTGGAATATTCTCCCAAACTGCCTCGTCGACAAAACCATCCAGATTGATATTTGCATCACTCTCGTCAACCCGAGTGAGCTGAGGGAGCGACTGCTGTGCCATAAGTGGAAGGGAAAATAGAGTAAATAATAGGCAAAGACAGACGCGGGGATGGAATTTGGTCATATTTGTACCTTGAGGTTGGCTCTTAATCATTGAGGCCAGTAATACCTCGTGTAATACCTCGTGTAAGAACTCGTTCTTAGTTTTGCATTATATCGCACTAATTTTTCTAGATTACTAAATAGAAACAAATAGTTACAAATTTCTTTCAGCAACTACCAGACTAATTTCGAGATATCGGCCATCAAAGGCTGCATCTGCCATGTTTCGTCATTATTGCCCCGTAATTTGCCTTTATTCAGCCCCTCGCTTGTCAGATTACTGCGTTGTAATACACGCTAATCCACTAGCAATTACAAAGGAGTATCCGGTGAAACTGTTCAAGAAAACTCAGAATTGTCTATTCATAGAGGAGGAGAGATATAAATGGGCCCCGAAGAAATCTGGCATGAGTCGTCACCTGATTAAGGTTTCTGTACTCTGCCTGTTTGCAGCATTTCTCTTTAGTGCGCTGCGCTAGCGGACACGAAGGCAAGCCTAACGCGCCTGCAGAACGGCCTCTACTGTCAGCAGCTGAGCATCCCGCTGAATAGCCAAGCGCACGGTATCGCCGGGGGCCGATTCTCTTAATAGATTGGAATAGACTTGCAGATCGGTCATGGCTTGCCCATTGTAGCCGAGCAGAATATCTCCAGAGCGCAGTCCGGCCTGCTGCGCAGCACCACCCGGAGTAACATCACTTATGCGCACGCCGACACCGGCAAAAGCGAAATCTGGCACAGTGCCAAAGCTCGCAGATCTCTCCCCACTCGCACCAGCGACTCTCGAGCGCACTCTCACAGGAGCACCCGCAAGTGTTACTCGCAGTGGTTCGGTATTGCCGGCGAGATAAATTGCTGCCTTTTCTAGCCAGAGCGCCACATCAGCCATACCGGCTAGATCGAGCTTGTCTGCGCTATCACTGAGTTGATGATAATCCTCATGCACACCACTAAATAGATGGATGGCAGGTATACCTGCATTCAGGAAGCTTACATGATCGCTGCTAGCAATCGTGCTGGCGGGAAAGGTGGAATTTACACCGATAGTGAAGCCAATACCTTGTGCCATGAAGGGCCATTCATAGGCGCTATCAGACGCGAATACCTGTAAGTCTCGCCCGTCAAGGCGCCCTACAGCATCGAGATTAATCATGGCGTAGAAGTCACTAGACTCAAATCCAGCAGGCGGATTGCCGACAAAATACTTCGAGCCGAGTAAGCCAGACTCTTCTCCGCTGAAAGCAACGAAAATAATCGGTCTCTGCGGAGTAAAAGCACGCGCGAGCTGACTCGCTACTTCTATCAACGCGGCGATACCAGCTGCGTTATCATCTGCGCCAGGAAAATGACGGCCAGACTGCGCATCGATTCCTAGATGATCGTAGTGAGCACCGATGATCACAGGCTCACCACTAAGCGAACGATTCACACCCGGAATCATGCCTACGATATTCACCATCTTTACGCTGCCTTTCCCAGCAATGCTTTGGCTCCACTCTTGACTGTAGGTTCCATTAAGCGTCTGTAGTCCGGCCGCTCGAAATTGCCCAGCAATGTATTGCGCAGCGAGACCGATACCGTCCGTCCCTAGCCCTCTACCCTGAAATTCCTCGGAGCTTAATTGTCTCGCATGCTCTCTTAGCTGATCAGTCATGTACTTTGAAGGAAGCACCGTAAGCGGCTCCACCAAAGGTAGATTCTCGAAATTCACCGCAGTTTGTAGGCCTGGCTTAATCCATTGCATTGGTGAATCCGGGCTCGACCAGACTCCCTTAACATCGTTCGTCGGTTCATCTCCCAAGAAACTCAGGTAGGAATATTTTCCGTAGTGCGGCAGCTTCTCAATCATTCCTGACATCGCTATCATCTGATCAACATCGATGAAGCCTAGTGCGAGCTCCGAATTGGTTGGATGGCGCGCAACTAGCACGTTACTTCTGCCTGAAAATTCTACATCTCCTCCGCCCATGAGAATTCCAGCTGGACTTGCCTCTACCCCATACAATTCACTGGCAGCGAAAGCGGATTGTGCGAATGGATTATCGCGCCCGAGTATCCACACCGATCGGTCTTGCGATAGTTCTGCGATGTCTTCTGCATTGACTATTTGCGCATCTACACCCGCAGCGAAGGACTCAACCATCTGCGCCCAATGCTGGCGGTTCGCTTGTGGCAAAATAAAGCTAATAGTCTCGGCACCGAATAATTCACCAATAGTGGGAGGCGTCTCCTCCCTATCCAAAGTCCGGAACACATCGAAATAAGGGTCGACCAGCACAGCCTGCAGTTGATCGTAGTCATCAGCCAAGACGCCTTCGAGTCGCTGCGTAATATCGATATCAAAGATTTTCGGAATATCGCTTCCTTCATAATAAAGTGCTACTGGCACTCTGAGCGCATAGGGATCTTCTGACTGAATCTGCGCAAACATTATCCGAGCACGGTCACCGATAACCTCTTCCACTGAAATAGATAGTTCTGGCGCGCCAGTTCGATCAACCCACTGACTAAAGAAGCCGCTAAGGTCCAGACCACTCAGCTCGGAAAAATGTAGTGAGATATCTTCGAATGTTGCTCTCTTGAATTTGAAGTCCTCGTAGAACTGTCGAAGCCCTGCAAGAAACAACTCATCACCGAGTTGAATTCGGAGCATATGCCAGAGCATAAGTGTCTTTCCATAGCCGACGGCTTGCGAAGCTGCAGAGTTACGCGAGGTAAATTGCGAGAGAGGAAAGTCTGCCCCATCTGCGACATAGTTTTTGTATCTCGCCAGCATTTCTTTCCGGTACTCATGCCCTAATCCATCCATTTCTCGAAACAGATGGTCGGCAAGATAAGCCGTTAAGCCCTCACTCCAGTTTCCTGTCTCATAGTCAGGATAGACTCCGTTGCCCCACCAATTGTGAAGAATTTCATGCGGGTAGGAAGACTCGAGTATGAAGGGAAAGCGAATCACCTGTTCGCCGAGGAGCGTAAACGACGGCATTCCATATCCGGTTTCCCAAAAATTTTCGATGAGTGCGAATTTGCTATAGGGATATTCACCTAGCAGTGGTTCGTATAAGGCTAGGTAGCGCCCCGTCGCATCCATGTATTTCTTTGCTAGATTAGAATCGGGAGTTCGCAGGTAAGCAAGAACCTCAACATCATCTGAGCGCTGTGAATATTCGGTAAAATTGGCCGCGATCAGATAGACCTCTTCCATAGCCTGATCGCTTTGCCAGCCGTTGCCACCGAGACGATCGCCTTGGCTAACAGCTGTCCAGCTGCTCGCTGAATCGACGAACTCTACCTGCACGTCGAAACTGATCAGGTCGCTTCCGAAGTCTGCGATCCAGGCGCTGCCCTTGTTGAGATAGACACCCTGCTCACTGATGATGCCTGAGCTCTCCGCAAAGCTCTGCGCATACTCAACGCTGGTTTGCTCGGCGGTATCGAAGATCGTCCCGCTATAGATAAGAACTAGCTGATTTGAATTTCTACGGCCAAGACTAATGCTGTACGCGGTCGTTGCTGCTGCCAGACCACCGGTATTGTTGATCCCCGGTTCATCTGCTGCTGGGTCGGTTGCAAGTGCTTGTAGGCGTCTGGAATTATTGCTGATACGAAGATTGCTGTTCAGCGAGAAGCTTATTGGCGAGGCTAGCATCAAGTCCGGCAAGGTAACGGTGTCTTCTACGGATAGCGATTGGTTCTGTGGGTCGAGGACCACCTTAAGACTGTGGTGGACAAGCGCGGGCTCACTTTCCACAACATCGGCAATCTGTGCGGACGCGGCACTCCCTAAAAATGAGAGCACGCAGCACAGGCTTAAACCAACAATGACCGTTCGATGCAACACGCTTTGTGGAATCCTGATTGTCATTACATCCTTAGAGACTAAGTAGAGCGACTAGGATTACAGCCCCAACAATTCCAGTGCTTGTTGGTGATTCCAATTTCCCATGTGAATCTGCGAGGTTCCATCAGCAGTTCGTGTTGTACTCCAGGCCAGCTGGCTTCCATCGGGTGAGAACACCGGAAGGATATCTGTGCCTTCAGTATTGGTTACACGTACCGGAGGATTCGTACCGTTCGGATCTATCATGAACAATTCGAAATTCGTATTCCCAAGGATATTGCTGGAATAGATAATGTAGTCGCCACTTGGATGATAGTAGGGCCCCCAGGAGACCATCGCGTCTGCGGTCAATTGGCGCTGGCCACTGCCGTCGATATTCATAGTCCAGATCTCAGCACTGTTACCGTCTGGATTAAAACGGCGCCACACTACCTTGTTATTATCTGGGCTAAAGAAAGGACCGCCATCGTAGCCGGGCGAATGAGTTATCTGTCTAACGTTCGAACCATCGGCGTCCATTAGATAGAGGTCCATGAAATACGAAGCATCGTCGTCAAATAATTTCTGCTCGGCCTGACTCAGGGTGCGCTGATAGGCTTCACGGTTTGATGCGAATAGAATCTGGCTGCCATCTTCTGAATAGGAACCCTCCGCGTCATAGCCATCCATGCTGGTAAGATTGACCAGGTTGTTACCATTGCTGTCTGCCTCATAGATATCGTAGTGGCGATCGTAATCCCAGCCATAGGGTCGGCTGATTCCACTCTCGCGTATAGATATCTCCTCGGCTTGCTTGGCGCGAGCATCTGGATCCTCATGTGTAGAGGAAAACATCACCATATCTAGAGTCGGATGAATCCATGAACAGGTAGTGAGCCCAATTCCAGGAGACACTTTGCGTGAGCTTCCATCTGCTAGATTCAAGACATAGATCTGGTAGAAGGGATTGTCGCCAACCGTCTCGCTCTGGTAGATGAAACGATCACCGTCTGCACTGAAATAGCCTTCTCCAGAACGCAGACTACCTTCTATCAACTGACGGGTATTTGAGAGCAACTGATCTTCATTGTTACCCTCCATCAATGCGTTTGCAGGCTCCGGCGCAGAGTAGCTTGCAGCAGCCACTCCATCGGGTTGACTGGGTGCACTCGCGCCAGCGTTCCCGTCCTGGGCTGCAGCCAAAACGGAAAACCCGAGATAGCCGGGTAAGATAAAACTAGTCGCGATCAGAGTCTTAATGAGCTGTGGCCGAGAGATCTTATTCATAACTATGTCCAGTCTGTAATTTGCATCGTAGCTTTAGTTGTTGAGCCGGTTCTGATTTGGTTGGTTGTGCGCTAATCGAAACGAAAATTTTGCTGTTGGGGAAATACACCAAACAGGCCGCCGGTGTGGATGAAAACCACATTTTTTGCTCCGGGCAGCTGCCCCTCGTCGCCCTTTTGCAGCTCGGCTACCATGCCATGAAAGGCTTTTCCTGTATAGACTGGGTCTAGAAAAATGCCCTCACTGCGGGCTAACTCAGCAATGCTGTCAAAAATCTCAGGGCTTGCAACACCATAGCCTGGACCTAGATAGCCCTCTACTGTTTTTATCTTCATCTTACTTTCATCGAATTCTTGATTGTATCGTTGCTTCCAGAGTGCCACATCTTCGTGGATCTTCTTCTCGAAGTAGGCGGCGTTATCGCTGACATTAAAAGCGACTACCTGACTCCCCATACCCAGTAGTTCTGTGCCGACTATGAGCCCTCCCTGCGTTCCGCCGGAGCCGGTGGCGGTAACTATATATTCGGGCTCCATCTTCAGGTCTAGGAAATCCTGATTTAACTCTTCGCTGGCCTTTATATAGCCCCATAGCCCAACTTCGTCGCTTGCTCCAACTGGAATGAAGAAAGCCTTATGGCCTTCAGAAGCATAAGAGGCCTGTAATTCTCCCGCCAAGTCCTCATGACCGTTCCATTGTCCCTGACTCAGGTAGCTTATCTGCGCGCCGCACAGATAGTCCATTAACAAGTTACCTTCCGGGACGTCGGGCTTCTCACCGCGAAGGATGAGATGTACTTTCATGCCCAATCGCGCACCCAGCACGGCGGTTGCTCGACAATGATTCGATTGGATCCCACCGCAAGTGATCAATGTGTCGCATGATTGATTTTGGGCCTCAGCAATACAGAACTCTAGTTTCCGTATCTTGTTCCCGGAAACTTCCGTGCCTGTGAGTTCGTCATGTTTGACCCAGATAGTCGTATCTTTGAAGCGCTGGGAAAACCTTTCCAACTTTATAATAGGTGTAGGCAATTGCGCGAGTTCTATTCTTGCCGGCCATTTGATCATTTGCAGCGTCTCTGATTAATCTGAGCTAGAAAACAAAAAACGGAACAAGAGCTAGTCCGATTCCGTTTCTGCGTTGTTACATTCTGATAGCCCATTAAGCAGCTTCAAAACATACTTCTGTTACTTTTCTTCGAGTTACTTCTTAGTTGCGTCGTAAGTCTCAACACCGCCCGCTGCACTTGGGGCCGAAGCCTCAGCAGTATCGAGTGGCTTTAAGGCTTCGCTGTACAGAAATAAATCTGTCAGCACGGCGCGAAGATGAATGGACGCATTTAGATTGTCCACGATCTCCGATCCAATTTTTTCTTGATTCAAAATGAAACGGATAGCAGCTCCAGCATTTCGGCAATCGCTTGCGATTACTTGCTCGAAATCATCCTTACTCTCAGAAAAGGCAGTCGCGATATTCTTCATCCCGTCTGAAATCCCTTCGATAATGGGCCTTGCATGTGGACCAGGCCCCGTTTCATTTTGTGCAGGTCGTCCCTGAGCGGCAAAAGCCAACAGGAATTCGTAGCCAGATTCTATGGCTTCTATATCATCTTCTATCACAGCGTTTTACTCGTTAGTCGTTTTCAGTTCCGTATCAAAAAGCGATACGGTGGAATTTAGTCGGCTTCTTTTGGAGACCATAGACTCGTGTCATGGTTTGCCGTCATTTCATCTTCCGAAATCCAACCAGATACCATAGAACGTGTATAGAATAATTTTTCCGGTCTCAAGGCGAAGTAAATGTGCGTTGCCGCAAGAGCTACTAGCGCAAGAGTAGAAAGACCGTGCAACAAGAACATTAGACCAAGCGTGTCTTCTGCCATGCTATTAGTGCGATCCCAAAATGGGGTGTCGATCTGCAAGAATAATAGAATACCAGTGGCAATAACCGCCAGCACTACTACCGTTACTGCCCAGTGCATACCCTTCTGCTCGAAAGTATATTTACCCGGCTTCTGTGCTGAATCGAATGGCTCGCCGAAATCCTTCGGGCCGAGAATCATAGACTTGAAATCTTGCCAGAAAAGCGAACGGATAATGTGAAACACCACCACGAAAGTAAGCAAGAGTCCCGCGATCCAATGGATATTTAACCAGGCAATACGCAGCCCTAAAATAGGAGCCACACCAGTCGCGATCAAAGTCAGAATACTCGCTGCCATTACCCAATGAAACAATCTATCGATAGTCTCATGACGAAGAACTCTTCGTCCTTCCGACGAAGGCTTGTCCATCTTCTTATTGGCTAAAGCGGCCATGATAATTGCATGGGCTGCTAGGAGGACCAATACAGCAACTGCAACAACCCAAAGTAGATCCCATGAAACACCGAGAATTACTTCCTCGCCCCAAACATCGCGTTTATAGCGGACAATTTCTCCCACAGTACAATCCTCTCAATTTCTTATGTTTATTATTTAGTTTCTATTCAGTCAGTTCGAAAAGACCCGAGGTTTAACCTCGGATCGCCCGCTTAACTAGATTTTCCATTAATGGCACTTTGAAATGATTGTAGTTCAACGGTCTAGCACCCTCAGTAGACATGGCCGCTACTTGATTGGCCAATTCTTCTGAACGTTGCTGCCCGCGAATAGCATTCTCTACAGCTTCTAGACGCCTAGGTGTACATTCAACTGCACCGCAAACTATGCGAGCATCTGTAATTTCTCCACCTGAAACTTTAATCGCCGCAGCAACATTCACTAGGGCAAAGTCCCATACGTTTCTATCCGCGACTTTCTCGAAATAGAACTCCGCGTTCGCCCATTCATTGGGCAAGCGAACAGCTGTCAGAATTTCACCTTCATTCAGCACTGTCATATTGACGATGTCGCGATCAGGACCTACAAAGAAATCCTGCGCAGGAATCAACCTCTCTCCACTAACACTTGCTACGACCATAGTTGCATCAAGCGCTACTAGAGCCGGTGCAGTATCTGAAGGGCTCACCGCAACACAGCGACTTGCTCCGAAGATAGCGTGTTCACGATTCAAGCCTTCTGGAGAATCTGCATAACAAATATTTCCACCGGCACGATAGCAATCGAGTCCGCGGCGGTAATACCAGCAACGCGCATCCTGGTTCAGATTGCCACCCAAGGTCCCAACATTGCGAATCTGTGGACTCGCGACCTTGCTAGCTGCTGTTGCCAGAAGAGCAAACTTGGCTTGTACCAGCGGATGATTAGCGATGTCTGTAAGTGTTGTCACTGCGCCGATTTCAATACCGTCTGCAGTTTCCTTCACTCCTTTCCAGGCATCGATCTGGGCTATCTCGATCATGGCTGCAGGCGACTTATTGCGGTCTTTCAACCAGCCGTAAGTGTCCTGGCCGCCACCAACTATCCAACCGTCGCTGCCTAGAGAGCTTGCTAGCTCCAGAGCATTTTCTTCATCAGTAGGCTGATAAAGTTCGATATCGGGCATTACGTCATGTGATGTAGCTGGCATATCAACCTCTGAAATTATTTTGAGCTAGTGGAGTCGCGTCTTCCGAAATCCCTGCTATATGGTTAACGATCATGTCTGTAGTCACAGGCGCGGCATCGAACATATGTCCGCCTAATGCGTCTGAGATTGCAGCGTTCAATGCGGCAGATACCGCACCCATTGACGGCTCACCAATACCTCTGGCACCTACAGGGTTTTCGGGATCAGGTAGATCTACCCAACCCGTTCCAATTTCTGCCGGCGTATCGAGATACGTAGGTATCTTGCTCTGCCAAAAGCCTGAACTGGCTGGAAGACCATTCTGAGGATCATAGAGGTGTCGTTCAAGAGCTGACAAACCAATACCCCAAACCGCTCCGCCTCTCAACTGATTCGCTAAGCCTTGCGGGTGAACGACTGTTCCACACTCGGCAATAGTTACCATGTCGAGAATTTCAAACTTACCAGTTTCCTTGTCCAGTTCGATTTCAGTAAATGTAACTGTGAAACCTGGAGGATTATTGCTGTGGCGAGGATCGTGATAGATGCCCATCAGAGCTGAACCGGCGAGTCGAGAAACCGACAACGTAGTGAGTGTATTCAATTCTTCTGGCAAATCAGATTCGCCAGAGAACTTACCACCAAGTTCTACTCCACGTTGAGCAACTTCTGCGTAGGTCATACCCACAGTGCTGTCTGCGATCTGATAGATTCTAGAACCATCGATCTCGTAATCAGTAGTTTCGCCACCAAGATCCATCGCAGCAATTTCCTTCATCTTCGCTAACAAGTCTTGCGCTGCACCGAAGCAGGTTCGAGTGTTAGTAAAGATAGAGTTACTGCCATCTTGTGGTGACGTGATCGGTAGATGTCTGTCGGTACGTCCGGTGACAACATCGCAATTTTCCCAATCCATCTTCAACACTTCCGCTGCTGCGCGAGAAGTCGATGCATAAGAATAAGTACCGAGATTGCCTATACCATTGTGTACCTGCAGCCGTCCGTTTGCCATTAGACGAACTATTCCGTCCATGCCGCTACGACCCGCATTGTGATAGCCCTGACCGATACCAAAGCCTGTCACCTTGCTGCCATTTGTTTGTCTGGCGCGTCCTTTCTTGCCTTCCCAATCGAACTGCGTCGCACCTTGCGCGAGAGCTTCGGGCATATAGGCACTAGTAAAAGGCTGACTTCTTGGTCCGCTAACATCGCCGTTTTGTGCGGCGTTGAGTTTGCGAATTTCCAAACGATCCAGTCCAAGTTCTTCGGCTGCCTTGTCCATGATAGGCGCCATTACCGCCATAATTTGATTCTCACCTGGGCCACGCTGTGCGCCACGGTGACCGGTATTGGTACCGATAGAAGTATTGCGAAAGCGCATTGCTTCTGTTTGATAAAGTGCACTCACACCCGCTGCTGCAGAATTAGCATCGCCACCGCCGCCTTTGCCGCCGTTGTCAGATATGCAGTACATATCCATGGCAGACATAGAGCCGTCTGACTTAAAGCCAACTTTGATCCAACCTTGTAGACCTTGCCTGGCTCCGCCGATGGTGAATTCTTCTTCACGTGTTACACGCATCATCACCGGGCGATTGATTTTCTGTGAGAGTTTGGCTGGAATCGCCATGCTAGGGATACTTCCTGCACGAGCTCGCTGACCAAAACCACCACCTGTTGCCTCATTGATGAAGACGAAATCTTCCAGAGGCACACCCACAATTGCTGCCATAGGCTCGGCGATTGCACTCAAACTTTGCGAAGTCCCGTGTAGATAGCATTTGCCATTTTCCCAGTAGGCCATGGCGCTTCTCGGCTCCATGGACATATGTGGATAACCGGCAGTTGAAAATGTAGTTTCATGCACGAACTCAGCAGCAGCAAATCCTGCTGTTAGATCGCCGTATTCCCAGCTCTGTAGTGCTTCAGCTGTTGGCTCGTTACCACTTCTAAAGCTAGCAACTTGATCTGCGGTCCATTTTTCTTCTGCGAAACCCTCTCTGAAGATGAAAGTGTTGCCGCCGTTGTAAGCGTTTTCACCACCTTCCTGAAGGCTGTCTAGTGGGTCTAGGACAAAAGGGAGCCTCTCAATTGTCAGCGAAATTGCTGCGATAGCATCTTCCGCCGTCTTCTCGTCTATAGCTGCTACTGCTAAAATGGGTTCTCCCATAAGAGTAGGCTCATTAGTTAACACTTTAAGACCCGGGCTCTGCGGCTCGCCATCTGGATAGACGTCGTCAGCAGTTAATATGCCGAACACACCTTCCATCGCAAGAGCTTCAGAGGCGTCAATATCGACAACTCGACCGTGAGGAACAGGGCTAGTCAGTAAACGGGCGTACACCATGCCATCTCGAGCATAGTCTTCAGCGTACTTAATGCGGCCTGTAACCTTGCCAGGCACATCTGGTGGAACAAAATCTTTACCAATATGCATATATGCCATGTTGATTATCCTATTTGTGCTGCGCGCATGACGCCGTTAAGGTAAGAATCATAAGAACCACAGCGGCAGATGTTGCCTGCCATTGCTTGCCGTGCTTCTTCTCTTGTTGGGTTGGGGTTCGAACGCAGCAAACCTACAGCGGACATGACCTGACCTGGCGTGCAGTAACCGCACTGTGGAGAAAGCTCATCCACAAAGGCTTGTTGCACGGGATGAAGATCGCCGTTGGCCGCTTCTAGACCCTCTACTGATTCGATTCGCATATTCTTTACTGAGTGCGTCAGTACTGAACAGGCATAGCTTGGGACGTCGTCAACAAGAACGGTACACGCGCCACATTCGCCGCGATTACATCCTAGCTTCGTGCCCGTAAGGCCTAGCTTGTAGCGCAGGGTAGATGCCAGTGTCTCCTGTGGAGCCACGTCTACATTACGCATCTGGCCGTTTATGTTTATTCTGATCATACGTTCCACTGCACCAGCAGGTCTTGACTGGCCATTGGCCGAGTACCAGATTGTGGTTGAAGTGGCAGCTGCACCAGAGGCTATTACCCCTTTGATAAAGCGTCTACGGGTTAGTTTTGGATTCACGATTTATACTCGCCTCCGTATTGTGGACAGGAATTCTGATTTTTAACTGTTAAATCTAAATGAGAACTATTCGCAATAATTGTTATTCTTATTAAGTAGTTAGCGTCGGCTAGAATAAATCACCTTTTGCTTTTTATCAAGCAACCGAAAACCGTGAACGGCATGTATTTTGGTCGTTTCAGCGGATTTGTCGGATGCCCTGCATGGATTTCCCGCGCATTAGCGAACAGATCCTTCGAGCTCTCCAAAATGAGCGAGAGCTGCCAAGTTTTAGCCGTGTTCCCGCGCTTGGTATTCACTCAACGTCGGTGCGAAATTATTGGCACGGCATTATGACAATATATTGCCGTAATCGATGCGGGCAAGCCCGCGTCGATCTTGACATATTCTGATGCGATGGTATTGTGTTCGGCCCTTTCTGTAGCGCTCAAGCATCGCGCAGCTACTGACAAGAGGGGGAACTGATTGAATCGTCAGGCCTAATCTAGACAAATTCAGCAGCGTAGTACCGCCTTGTAGCCCGAGAGACCCTGTCTCCATGGGGGAGGAAGTTGCGGAATAAGAAAAGAACTGAGTAGCGACTACTGCACGAGAAACTAGTGACTATGAGCAACGAAAATCGAACCCCCTTGAAGTTTGGGTATCCTGAAAAAACAGGACTCTATGACCCATCCCAGGAAAAAGATTCCTGTGGCGTTGGATTCGTTGCGAACATAAAGGGACAACCTAGCCACCAGATAATGTTGGATGCCTATCACCTGAATTCCCGCATGGATCACCGCGGGGGCTGTGGCTTCGAGGCAAATAGCGGCGATGGCGCGGGCATCTTGATGGCGCTACCGAGCAGCTTCTTTCATAAGGTAGCAAAAACCGAATTCGATGCCGACCTGCCCGATGCAGGTCAGTTCGCGGTAGGCAATATATTCCTACCGCAGATAGATGAAGAAAGAGCTATCTGCCGCGAAACAATAAATCAGATTATAGCCGAGGAAGGACAGAGTCTCATCGGCTGGAGAGAGGTACCCATCAACCCCAAGGGTGCCGATGTAGGACCTGCTGCGCTAATGGCGCAGCCAAGAATCGAACAACTCTTTATAGTTGCTGACGCAGGCTTGGATCAGGAACAGTTCGAAAGAAAGCTCTACGTTATTCGCAAGCGATTCACACACCGCCTGCGACTAGACACGTCCTTAACAGAGGCGAAGCAGGTTTACGCCTGCAGCCTGTCTACTAAAGTCATCGTCTATAAAGGCATGCTAACGCCTGGGCAGTTGTTTCCTTTCTATGGAGACCTTACCAATCCAGATTTCGAAACCCATATGGCAATGGTGCACTCACGCTTTAGTACCAATACCTTTCCCTCATGGGATAGAGCGCAGCCAAATCGTTTCATGAGCCACAACGGAGAGATCAACACCCTCCGTGGCAACGTGAATTCGATGGTGGCACGACAGGGTAAGGCCAAGACAGATGTCTTCGGCGACAAACTAGAAACTATTTTCCCAATCATCGATGACGATTGTTCGGACTCGGGCAGCTTCGATGCCGTGTTGGAATTCATGCTTATGTCGGGCCGATCACTACCCGCCTCCGTGATGATGATGATTCCGGAAGCCTGGCAATCCGACGCGAATATGGATCAGGTTAAGAAAGATTTCTACGAATATCATTCTGCCTTGATGGAGCCTTGGGACGGACCGGCTTCCATCGTGTTCTCAGATGGCCACTATATAGGTGCAGTACTTGACCGAAATGGACTACGCCCGAGCCGTTACTACGTTACCCATGACGACAAGGTCATCATGGCGTCGGAAGTGGGAGTGGTGCATGTCGATCCTGCAAATGTAAAATTAAAAGGCCGCCTACAACCTGGCAAGATGTTTTTGCTGGACTTCGAAGAAGGACGTTTAATTCCCGACGAAGAAGTAAAGAACACTATCGCTAGCAAGAGACCTTACGGCGAATGGCTTGCCGAACAAAAAGTTACACTTGATCATTTAGCAAGTGGCAGCGCCGCGCACTCTTTAGACGGCGAAAATATAATGCGGCGCATGCAGGCTTTCGGTTACACCACCGAGACGATGCAGTTCATGTTGATCCCTCTCTTAACCGAGTCGCGCGACCCATTAGGGTCCATGGGAAATGACTCTGCACTTGCTTGTCTATCCGATAAGCCGCGCATGATCTACGACTATTTCAAGCAGTTGTTTGCACAAGTTACAAACCCCCCTATCGACTCGATTCGTGAAGAGATTGTTATGTCACTTCGCTGCTTCATCGGGCCGGAAGGCAATCTATTGCAAACTACTCCCGAGCAGGCGCATCGTCTCAGTCTCGATCACCCAATACTCTCCAATCAACAGTTAACCGATATTCGCGATATGGACTATCGCGGCATGAAGACGAAGTTGATCGACAGTACTTTCGATGATGGTGAAGAGAATGGCTTCGAAAACGCTTTAGACCGAATCTGCACAGAAGCGGAAGCGGCTATCGATAATGGCTTTGCATTCGTCATACTTTCCGATCGACTTACTTCCGGCGTACGTGTTCCTCTCAGCGCGTTACTCGCCTGTGGTGCCGTGCACCAACACTTGATCAAGGCGCGCAAGCGAACGCAGATCGGTTTAATAATAGAAACTGGCGAAGCGCGAGAAGTACATCACCACTGCTTACTTACCGGCTATGGCGCAGATGCCATCAACCCTTACCTCGCCTTCGAAGCACTGTGGCAGGCTCAGCAGGAAGGCTTTCTTGGCGCATTGTTCGCGGACGAGGATGCACTCGTTGCTGGCTACAAGAAGGGTGTCGCCAAGGGCATGTTAAAAGTCATGGCAAAAATGGGCATCTCGACGCTACATTCTTATAAGGGTGCGCAGATCTTCGAAGCAGTCGGCTTGGCAGAAGATGTCGTGCTGCGCTGTTTTACTGGCACAGCTTCGCGGGTACAAGGCGTCAATCTCGACGTGCTTAAACAAGAATCACAGCGTCGTCATGCGTTGGGCTTTCCCAAGCGTGAGAGCGACCGCATCCCGGCACTTCCTAACCCAGGCGATATTCACTGGCGCTCCGGTGGTGAAGCACACATGTGGAACCCGGACACTATCGCGAACTTACAAATCGCGGCGCGCACCAATAGTTCAGAAGCCTATGCTGCCTTTGCGAAATTTTCAAACGAAGACGCGACGCGGCGTTGCACGTTCAGAGGCCTGCTGAAATTCAACAGCGACCCTAGCAATGCGATTCCGATTAGCGAAGTTGAGCCAACTAGTGAGATCGTAAAACGATTCGCAACAGGCGCGATGAGCTTCGGTTCAATCTCTAAAGAGAGCCATGAAACGCTGGCGATTGCGATGAACCGCATGGGCGGAAAATCAAATACAGGTGAAGGCGGTGAAGACCCAGAACGTTTTAATATGCTCGCCAATGGCGATTCGAAGCGCTCGGCTATCAAGCAGGTCGCCTCGGGCAGGTTCGGCGTTACCGCTTGGTATCTAACCAACGCCGATGAATTACAAATTAAGATCGCGCAGGGTGCTAAGCCCGGTGAAGGCGGAGAACTTCCTGGCGGAAAGGTCGATGAGAAGATCGCGCGTATTCGTCACTCCACTCCAGGCGTGGGACTCATCAGTCCACCGCCACACCACGACATTTATTCGATAGAAGACATCGCTCAACTGATCCACGATCTAAAGAATGCGAACCGCGAAGCGCGTATTAGCGTGAAGCTGGTTGCCGAAGTTGGTGTTGGCACGATCGCCGCTGGTGTAACCAAGGCGAAGACCGATCACCTCGTCATTGCCGGACACGATGGCGGCACCGGCGCATCTCCTATTACTTCTATTAAGCATGCAGGCCTGCCTTGGGAATTAGGCGTGGCAGAAACCCACCAGACGCTTGTTATGAATAACTTGCGCTCTCGCGTGACCCTGCAGACCGACGGCCAATTGAAGACTGGACGCGACATCGCCATAGCAGCATTACTCGGCGCAGAAGAATACGGATTCTCCACCGCGCCGCTGATCACTCTCGGCTGCATCATGATGCGCAAGTGTCACCTCAATACCTGCCCAGTCGGAATCGCTACTCAGGATCCCGAACTGCGCGCCAAATTTAAGGGAAAGCCAGAACATGTAGTGAACTACCTGTTCATGGTTGCTGAAGATATGCGCAGCATCATGGCCGAGCTCGGCATTCGCACCGTGAACGAAATGATCGGGCGCGTCGACTTACTGAAGACCGACGATGCTATCGACCACTGGAAGGCGGATGGCCTAGACCTCAGCAACATGCTGCAGCCAGCCAAGGTAATCTTCGAGGGCACTGAGTTTTATAAGACTATGGATCAGGACCACGGGCTCGACATGGCGCTGGATAACGAATTAATTCGTCTATCTAGGTTGGCGCTGGAGACCGGCGACAAGGTCGATATCGAGACTGAAATCATCAACACGAACCGCGTTGTTGGCACCATGTTGTCAAATGAGGTAGCAAAGCGTTGGAAAGAGACCATGCTGCCGGAAGATACTATCAACATTAAGCTGAATGGCTCCGCCGGACAGAGTTTAGGCGCTTGGCTAGCTAAGGGCATTACCCTAACCGTAGAAGGCGATGCCAACGATTACGTCGGCAAGGGCCTCTCCGGCGGTAAGATCATCGTTTATCCACCGAAGAACTCCAGCTTCAAAGCTGAAGAGAGTGTTATTGCGGGCAACGTGAACCTGTATGGCGCAACCGCAGGCGAGGCCTACTTCAGAGGTATCGTCGCTGAGCGATTCGCCGTAAGAAACAGCGGTGCCGTAGCAGTCGTCGAAGGCATCGGCGATCATGGCTGTGAATACATGACTGGCGGCCGTGTCGTTATCTTAGGTAAGACGGGTAGAAATTTTGGTGCTGGCATGAGCGGCGGTATCGCCTATGTCTGGGATCCAGAAAATGATTTTCCGAGGCAGTGTAATACCGGTACTTTCGAACTCGAGCCGCTCGCCTCCATCGACGATATTCTGGAATTGAAGGCGATGATCAAGAAGCATTTCTTGTATACCGATTCGCCAGTAGCAAAGAACATTCTCGACAATTGGGAACAGAACCTGCGCCATTTCGCCAAGGTCATGCCAACCGATTACAAGCGGGTTTTAGACAACGCAGTATAGTCACCAAATAATTGGAATAATTCTGTAGCAAGCAATTATCCGCCGCAGAAGTTTAGTAGAAAGGGTCAGAGCTAAATGGGAAAGCCAACAGGATTTAAGGAATTTACTCGCCAGACCGAGCCTTATCGCAATGCGATGGACCGGTTGCTGGACTATGAGGAAATTTACACAAGCCACAACGACGAACTCCTAAACAGTCAAGGTGCTCGCTGCATGGATTGTGGCGTGCCCTTTTGCCAATCTGAAGAAGGCTGCCCGGTCTACAATCTAATTCCTGAGTGGAACGATCTGATCTACAAGAATCGCTGGAAAGAAGCGCTAGATCGTTTACATAAAACCAATAACTTCCCAGAATTCACCGGGCGTGTTTGTCCTGCACCCTGTGAAGGGGCCTGCGTCCTCGGCGTCAACGAGCCGGCAGTAACAATCAAGAACATCGAGTGCGCAATAGCGGATAAGGGTTTCGAGAATGGCTGGGTAGTAGCGAATCCTCCTCAGCAGCGTAGCGATAAGAAGGTAGCAATCATTGGCTCAGGCCCTGCGGGGCTGGCGGCTGCGGCGCAATTGAACCTTGCGGGACATAACGTCACTGTTTATGAAAGAGACGACCGCATTGGCGGACTGCTGATGTATGGCATCCCCAACATGAAATTAGAGAAGGACGTCGTCGATAGACGCGTGAACCTGCTTAAAGAAGAAGGCATTAACTTCGTAGCTAATGCCGACGTCGGCGGCAGTGGCGAGAATGGCGTTGATGTTGAGCAGCTATTGAATGACAACGATGCTCTACTACTAGCGACCGGTGCTACGACCGCGCGTGACCTTAACATCCCAAACAGGGAAGGCGATGGCATTCATCTGGCGATGGAGTTCTTGCACAAGAACACCAAGAGCCTGCTTGATTCGAATCTAATCGATAACAACTATCTGAGCGCGAAGGGCAAGAAAGTCATCGTCATCGGTGGCGGCGATACCGGTACCGACTGTATCGGTACATCCCTGAGACACGGCTGCGAGTCGCTGGTGAATTTCGAGATCATGTCCATACCTCCTCTAGATCGGGCAGACGACAACCCCTGGCCTCTCTGGCCCAAAATCTACAGAGTAGATTATGGCCATCAGGAAGCCGCCGAGAAATTCGGCAATGATCCACGCGTGTATTCGGTCTCTGGCAAAGAGATCGTACGAGATGCCGAAGGACACCTGAAGGGCATCAATACGGTGAATGTCGATGGGAAATTCAACGAAATCCCTGGCAGTGAACAGTTCTGGGAAGCCGACCTGATCCTCCTATCCATGGGCTTCTTAGGGCCGGAGCACTATCTTAGTGAATCCTTAGACCTGGAACTCGATGGGCGCTCCAATTACAAGGCAGAATACCGCGATTTTCAAACTTCCAAGGCGAAGGTGTTTGCAGCAGGCGATTGCCGCCGCGGACAATCACTCGTCGTTCGTGCTATCGATGAAGGCCGACTAGTAGCCGAGCAGATCGATACCTTCCTAAGCGGGGAATAAAGGGCAGCGACCGCCTTTTCGGATGAAGGCGATCGCAGACCGACTATCTTGATCGATTCATAGCTTCCAATATCGCGGCAATTCACCGCCGATAACACCAGCATCCTTGCCAGCTACTGCGCAAACCTAGTTCTCAGGCCACGCCAGCCCCCACAAAACACTCAAGAACAGTAATGATCCTGTCGTATTAGCAACTGCCACAGGTCGAATCGAGCCCTACTGCGGAAAAATTCATAATCTTACGAAAAATTTCGCAAAGTGCCCCGAAGACCAGTATATTTGACGTCGGCGCATCACGGGCGCTCGAAAATCTATAAAAAAGGAAGCATTAGATGTCCTCATCAGCTACTCACCACTACCCCGATTCGCCACTCGCGATGTTCCTAGGGCACACGCCTGTCTGGTACAAGAAGGCCGTATTAGCGGCTCTTGTATTGAACGTTGTTTTGTACTTCACGGTTGGCTCGCTACTTACTTCTTGGATAATTCTTTTCGAGTTCATTTTCACACTCGCGATGGCTCTGAAATGCTTTCCCCTGCAACCGGGTGGCCTGCTTGCGATACAGGTGCTGGTGATGCAGCTCACCGACTCCCACCATGTCTACGAAGAGGTTGAGCATGGCCTGCCGGTAATCCTACTGGTTATCTTCATGGTGGCCGGTGTGCATTTCCTAAGAGAGATGCTCTTTAAGTTTATGAACAAGGTACTACTCGGCATCAAGTCCCGAGTGATAATGAATGTCACCACCATTATAGTCGTCGCAATACTGTCTGCCTTCTTAGATGCGCTAACGATTCTGGCAGTGCTCATAGCTCTCGCCACGGCCTTCTATGATGTCTATGACAAAGTGGTTTCGAAAATTGGTTATGCCGACGATCCGACAGATGATGAGGATAATCACATTGACGACTTGCACCGTGAAGACCTCGATGGTTTTCGTTCGTTCCTGCGCGGGCTTCTCATGCATGGCGCTATTGGCACAGCCATCGGCGGCGTATGTACGCTAGTGGGCGAGCCTGAGAATATCGTTATCGGCAGTGCGGCCGAGTGGGACTTCGTTACATTCGCCACAATGGTTGGGCCCGCTACGATCCCAACACTTATCGCCGGCGTATTTACCTGTTTCGTTTTAGAGAAGATGGGTTGGTTTGGCTATGGTGCTGAGCTACCAGCTGCCGTGAGGAAAATCCTGGCGGATGAAGATGCGAAGCTACAAGCGAAAGCCACCAAGGGAGACACCTTGGTAATCTACTTTCAGCTTGTAGTGGCGATCTTAATGATTATTGCCCTATCTCTTCATCTTGCCGAGATCGGCCTTATCGGACTAGCTGTAATCATCCTCGCGTCATCGATGATCGGCGTTACCGACGAGCATTCAATCGGACAGGCATTTACGGAAGGGCTTCCTTTCGCATCACTGCTAGTCGTGTTCTACGTCATCGTCGCTATGATCAATAGCCAAGCGATGTTCACTCCAGTCATGAACTGGGTATTGGAGATGGAAGGTAGCCAGCAGGTCTTCATGGTATTCCTTACCAACGGCTTCTTATCCGCCATCAGTGACAACGTGTTTGTAGCCACAATCTACATGAATCAGATCACGCCATTGGTGGAACAGGGTTTAATGACTCGAGAGATCTTCGAGGCTCAGTCAGTCGCCGTGGTGATGGGAACGGGTATCCCGAGCATGTCCACACCAAATGGTCAGGCTGCATTCCTGTTCTTACTAATGTCATCAATCGCACCACGCATTCGACTGGGTTACGGTCGCATGGTCTATATGGCGCTACCGTACTTCTTAGTCTGTACTACGATTGCCGGTATCATCATGTACAACTGGCTCGATTAGTATCTGGCAGGATTAAAAAAAGGGAAGAGCATTGCTCTTCCCTTTTTCCGTTCTGATTCTAGTCTTTCCCTAAACCTACTTTACGCATTCTCTTTAGAGAGACAATATTGTTTGCCACCCAGCTTAATCTTTAGCGTCTTTGACCCCTCGAAATACGGCTTCCATAGCCTAATTGAAATGGGCACTGCTACATTCAACATGAACGCCGTAACCATCAAGGTATAAAATGCATCCGTGGTGAGAATCGAGTTCTGCACATAGCCTATATCCATAACGACGAATGCCAGTTCGGCACGACCAAGCATACCCAGACCAATCAATATGCTTTCGTGCCAGGCATAACTCCCGGTAAATCGAGCCGCCATTGAGGCAGAAAATATTTGTACCAAGAAGATAGCAATCGTGAGCGTGATTACTTGAGGGATGACGTTAACAAGTATACTTGCGTCGAGAACTATCTTAGTACCTAGCTCAACAAAGAACACCGGACCTATCCACGAGAAGGCCACGCTGTCTACAACCTCTCGCGTTTGGTTGTAACGGTCGACTTTTGCATTTTCGACTTCGGAGGGGTCGCGAAATTGGAAATAGTCCTGCTTTACTATTAGGCCCGCCATGTACGCGCCCACGGCTGGATGGAATCCAAACTGGAACGCAATAATACTAATTACTAAAGCGATGAGTAATACCGCTAGTGCGGATTGGCTACCGTCGCCGAAGGAGATGAATTGCCTCACCCCATAATTACGCAGTATTGGAATTTTATGAAACAGGCTTAGCTTACTGTCGTGAGGGAATATCAATAATTCCAGCAGGACAATAAAGCAGAAGAAGGCAATTGCCTTTCCGATAACGGTTAGAACGCTGAGAGCCGAGATATCGGACTCACCCGTAGCCAGCGGTACAAGAATCGCTACCGCTACAAGCGAGGCGATGTCATCAAGTATTGCTGACGTCATTATTCCCGTGGCGGCGGCTGAACCCTGTAACTTCTCACTCTTTAGCGAGACCATCGTGAGCGATACGGCGGTAGCCGTCAGAGCGAGGCCACACATGAGCGCCAGCTTGGCGTCTTGCCAGAAGTAGAAGCTTATCGTGTAGGCGGCGACAAAGGGCGCTAAGGCGCCGAAGAGAGCAATGCCCCAGCTACGCTTGATACCCTTTATGAAGCGTTGGGTATCTTCTTCGAAGCCAAGCGCAAACATGATCAAGATGATGCCGATCTCGGAAAAGCCGCGAATAAATTCCGTGCTGTCCTCTGGCAGAATTCCCAGATTCACCATCGTGGAGCCAAACGCCAGGAAGTAGAGAACAGGAGTTAGCTTGGTTTTAGTCGCTAGGAAATGTGAAAGATAGACGCCAGACCAGATAATGGTCAGAAAGAACATATCGTGCATAGTATTTCCTAGAGTTTAGCCACACACGCTAGTCTGGCTTAATGATCAACACATCTGTCTCGATGAGGTCTAAGAGTCGCTCTGCAGTGCTTCCGATCAAGACACGATCGATTCCTGACCGTGAGATCGCACCCATCACCACGACGCTAGCATCCAACTTGTCGAGTAGTTTTGGGAGGGAATTCTCGATAGGCGAATCTGTCCAATGACAATGGCTGGTTTCAATGCCCGCTCGCCTTCCAAATTCAGCTAGCTGCGCGCTCTTGTCCTCTTCGCTCATGATCAGCGTGTAGATTCCCATGAAGGGGGGAACAGAGTCACTGTGAAACAAATGAACAATGCCTCCACAAGACCCAGCTAAGACCTGAGAGCAAGCGACCATCTTCACGTCTAGAGCAGCGGGCTTGTCGTTTGCATGATTGGGATCAATAGCAGTTACAATTATCGGTTCTTTCGACCAAGGCTGACCTTTAACTAGCAGGAGTGACGATGAGCAATTTCGAATCAAGTCCCAATCTTCATTCGACAAGAACAGGCGAGCAATTTTGTTGTGATGCTTAGTCGATTTAACGACCAACGTGGATTCTGCGTGCTTAATATGTTCGTTGAGTCGCTGGTAACTCGGGTGACCCCATGCCGCAAATGTATCTACTTGCAACCCATCGTCTTTCAGAGTTTTTGCAATTTCGTCGAGCCTTAATCGATGCTCTTCCAATGTCTGCAGGCGTAATTCAGCCGCTTGCAGCGGGTCGAAGTAATGACCATCCTCGAGATACGAAGAGTATTCAATAGACACTAGCTCCAAACTGGCGTTATTTGCCCCCGCAAGAAACGCAGCCTTCTCAATGACTCCTTCGTACTCATCATTTAGATCAACTAGCGCGACCACATTGGAAATTTTAATCATCATGAAACCCCCCGGATTTATTGTTGAATCCTAATCTATGTAGAGATTGGTTGCAGTGAAACGAGATGCTCCAGCTAGCTCTCCCCAACTACTCCTCCCTGCATTTATAATTCTTCCTAGAAGAATAGTATCTGTGAGCCCGACTAGGGTCTTGATTGAAATCAATTAACACGTCGCCTAGAATTCATTCCCCCTGCAGCGCAGGAGATTTTTTTGCCCTTACTGTTTACACCGTCATGGTTTAGACGCTTTAATAACTTGAATAGATACAAGTACACTGTTGAAAACTGTAGGGTAGATGTCGATGCGCGATTTCAGAGTTCTCACACTAAATATCCATAAAGGGTATTCAATGAGCAACAGGCATTTCACGCTCGAAAGAATCAAGCACTGTCTCAAGGAATCAAACAGCAATATCGTTTTCCTACAGGAAGTCATCGGAGACAATGAAAAGCGAAAAGACGCTATACCTAACTGGTCTGACAACAATCAGTTTGAATTTCTAGCAGACTCGATCTGGGATCACTTCGCTTATGGAAAGAACGCTATCTACCAGCATGGCCATCACGGTAACGCCATTCTCAGTGAGCTCCCCTTCAGTAAATTGCACAACATTGACGTATCCACCATGCGTGTCTCTCAACGAGGCATACTGCATGGGACTTTAGAGAATGGCGTACACCTACTGTGCGCCCATCTAGGGCTATTTGAGAGTGAGCGCCTGAGTCAGGTTAGGCAACTTATCAACTATGTGAATGAAAACATCCAGGCGTCGGAGCCACTAATTATTGCCGGCGATTTTAATGATTGGCGTCGGAAGGCTCACAAGCAACTTTGTAGAGAACTAGAAGTAACCGAGGTATATCAAGCGCAACACGGTAAGGTGGCAGCTACATTTCCTGCAATGTTTCCAATGCTCTCGATGGATAGGATCTATGTTCGCGGGTTCAAGATTTGTAGCACAGATGTGATGACTCACACCGATTGGCGATCGATCTCCGATCACTGCGCCTTGACTGCTGATTTGCAACTGAATCCAGACGTCACAGAAGCCTCAAATTTTCCATCTTCTGAACGTTTCTGACATACTAGTTCGATCCCTTTTTACGAGCCGATAGTGATGGTCGATTCTGCTGTGCAATCCCCCTCTGATTCTCCCTCTCATTCTCAGGAAGAGACCACATCGCATTCAGTCTTAAGTCTTAAGAATGTCTCCAAGACCTACGGCGAATTCACCGCGGTGAATGATATAAGCCTCTCTATTCCAAAGGGCTCTATCTATGGTTTTCTTGGCCCTAATGGCGCAGGCAAGACCACTACGATACGCATGATTCTGGACATCATAGAGCCCAGCAGTGGCAGCGTCAGTATTCTGGGCCACTCCTCCGCGCTGGATGTGCGCAATCAGATAGGTTATCTACCAGAGGAGAAGGGCCTCTATAAGAAGATGAAGGTGTGGGCACTGATTCAGTACTTCGCCATGTTGAAAGGCATGAAAAAACACGAGGCGAAGACCCAAGCTTGGCATCTGCTAGAGAAGTACGGTCTAAAAGATTTCGCCGAGGCGAAAGTCGAAACACTCTCCAAAGGCATGAGCCAGAAAGTGCAGGTGCTCTCGGCTGTGGCACACGAACCCGAGCTAGTGATTCTAGATGAGCCGTTCTCTGGATTAGACCCGGTCAATCAGACCGTGCTGGAAGATCTCATCACTGACATGGCGAGGAATGGTCAGACCGTGATTTTTTCAACTCATGTTATGCAACATGCGGAGCGGCTATGTGGTCACATCTTGCTAATCGCGAAGGGTAGAAAGATTTTCGATGGCACAGTAAATGAAGCCAAGGCCACGATCCCACGTCGTGTCATGCTCGAATCGGAGGACGATGTATCGTCATTGAACTCCATCGAAGGGGTCATCGAAATAGGTCGAGATGAAGAATTAGACGTCAGTGATTCAGCTAAGCAGCAATGGCAGTTGCAGATAAGCGAGCAACTAAATCCGCAGGACATTTTGCGTAGCTGTTTCGAAAAAAATATTTCACTAAGCCGATTCGAATTTACCGAGCCTAGCCTGCACGATGTCTTCGTTCACCTAGTTGGTGATGACGCGAAGGAGCATGCCTTCAGATGAACATGATTCGTTTAATCGCCTGGCGCGAATACATGGAGAACGTAAAGACCAAAGGTTTCTGGGCGGGCATCTTAATCTTCCCTATAATTTTTACAGTTATGTATTTCCTACAGACGATGCTGTCTAATTCGACGCCTACGCGCTACTACATCTTCATCGATCAATCCGGCGAGTATGGCGAAGCCGTCGAGACGGCAATCGAACGCGAACATCAGAGGCGAATACTGGGGGAGTTCGTGAGCTACCTGATGGACAATCGTAAGGAATCCAATCTGGAACTCTCCGCTGCCGCTGGAACGAATGCCGCAGATCAATTAATAGACAACGCCGACGCCGATCAAGTCGCTGCCCTAGACGAGTGGCTCGAGAGCGGCGGCCTAAACTTCGCGCTGACCATGGCGAGCCCGGCACTGAAGGAAGATAGAGCAGCCTTCGAACAGCCCTCTCGCCAATTCATCGCGGCGGACCTGCCGGAAGGCATCGATAGTTCGGCGTCACCTGAAGCAATTGCGCAGGCGCTGCGACCCTATCTCAGTGGCGAGAGGAAAATAGTAGTGGATTCGCGGCCAGGCGACTTATTCGCACTGATTCTAATTCCCGCCAACGTCGATGATGACATATCGCGCCCTGGCGCCATGCCGCAATCTCCCAGCGGGCCGACCGGCATTCAGTACTGGGCTAGAAACCTTACAGACTCCCGCCTACCTGATGCCATTATCAGCAGTATCAATGCAGAGATTCGCAATCGTGAATATATAGACCTGGGTGTAGACAATCAGATCGTGCGTAGCGTGCAACGCACGCGCATGCCCATTAGCCAACTCGACCCAACTGCGGCAATCGGCGAAGAGGCCGTCAGCGTAGCAGACACGTTCAGGCAACTCGCTCCGATCGGCTTCGTCTATCTAATGTTTATTTCCTTAATGCAAAGCGTTCAGTACCTGCTGAGCAACACTATAGAAGAGAAATCGAATCGCATCATCGAAGTGTTGCTCGCCTCGGTGACGGCCGGCGAACTCATGATGGGGAAACTACTAGGTATTGGCCTATCCGGATTAACGACCATAGCGGTGTGGCTGCTTTCGTTCTTTCTTTTTATTACACTCTATCAGAGCAGTCAGACTGAGCTTATTAGCCAGATACTGGATGTGATTCTCAGCTCTGAATTGATCCCCTGGTTTATATTTTATTACTTTGCCGGTTACGCGCTCTACTCTGGCATATTTCTCGCAATAGGCAGCCTGTGTAATACCCTGAAAGAAGCGCAGGCGATGATGATGCCGATGATCATGATTCAGGTGATCCCGCTAGCGATGATGGTCTTTGTGGTTCGAGACCCTCACAATACGATAGTTCGAGCCATGTCCTGGTTCCCTTTATTCACTCCCTATTTAATGATGAACCGCGCAGCTGCCGACCCGCCACTTGTCGATTTGGTCGGCACCACAATTGTGTTGCTGCTTAGCATCGTCTTCGTTCTCTGGCTTTCAGGAAAAGTCTTTCGCATGGGCGTGCTGCGCACCGGTCAGCCGCCTAGGCTGACTGAACTGCTGCGCATGTTGCGACACAGAAATTAGCATTCTGTAGGTAATGTTCTAGTCTTGCGGTGTAGGTTTACTACGAGATGAGGTCTGCCCGCAATGCACGCATTGCTTAGTCAGCAAATTCAGAAATATATTCTTCACGTAGAATTGCCCGTGACAAATGGGACATTTCCTCATCGACATGTCGATTGCAAATACAGCATAGACGGCTATGTAGATCCACATCATAGAATCGATGCTGCGCCCATTGTTAAGCAGCACCCAGATTGCCACGACATACACCGGTAGAGTCCAGAAGCAGACAGCGAGACGAGTTCGCGCCCTAGCAATAGCGAGCAGATCCTTTTCAAACTTCACTGGATCCGGGCTGCTTGGGATTTTCTCATTCTGCTGCTGAGATTTAGGCATTCGCTTGAAGACGCTCTTGTCAGACAAATAAGGAATTTACCGCGTTCCATCCCTGACTTAAACCAATAAATAGCAATATCGCTGCCAGCAGGCGATTAACCAGAGCGCTGCTTTCTTGTAAGTGGGCTTTCAAATAAGTGCTGGCTACAACAAAGCCGTACAGTGCAAGCAACTTGCCAATGAATACTCCAAGCAGAAATCCAATCAGGGTCAGCCCCATATATTGAAACTCGAAGTACTGACTTATTGTCGCCAGCGCGAAGATCCAAAATGGTACGGCCTGAGGATTCAGCGCCGAAATTATTAACCCGTTTCGAAAAAATGATACCGGCCTATTTATTCTTTTTCCCAAAGTAGGCTTTGGCTTTCGAGTAATTATGAAAATGGCCAGCACTATAAAAACAAACGCCAAGAAAAATTTAACGAGGACATTTGAGTCGAGAAAAGAGCTAATTAGCGCACCGAAGCATATGGCGATCAATGCCTGTAGCATCTCGACTATTGAGGCGGCGAATGCAATCTCTACTCCGCTGCGTCGGTCATAGTCGACCGTTGTCTTTACTACCGCCAGATTAATCGGTCCGAATGGAATGGTGCCTAGTAAGCAGGCGAGAAATCCAACGAATAGATAAAGCAATGGGTTTTCCACGCCTACTGATAACCTTTTGCTTGCAGGTTAAACAAGGTAGCGTACTGCCCGTCGAGATCAAGCAATTGTTGATGGCTACCCTGCTCCATGATCCCTGCCTTCCCTAGCACGATAATATGATCGGCCATGCGGACTGTCGAGAATCGATGAGAAATAATTATTGATATTCGATTGTCGGTTAGATCCCCAAAGTGCGCAAAAATTTCAGCCTCGGCTCGCGCGTCGATGGCCGCAGTGGGCTCATCCAGGATCAAGATGTCCGCTTTGCTGCGCATGAAGGCGCGAGACAACGCGATCTTCTGCCACTGACCACCGGACAATTCCTGACCGTCCTTGAACCAAGTGCCAAGTTGCGTCTGGTATTTCTGTGGCAGGTCTTTCACAAATTCATCGGCCATACCCTTACGTGCCGCCTCGGAAACTTGATCGTCTTCGCCGATGCTATCGACATCACCAATTCCGATATTCTCGCCAACGATCAACTGATAGCGAGCAAAGTCCTGAAATATCACGCCGATCTTTTCACGGATGGTGTCAGTGTCCCACTCTTGCAGGTCCAAACCATCCACGAGTATGCGTCCCTCGGTAGGGGCGTACAAACGTGTAAGCAGTTTAATCAGTGTGGTCTTACCACTACCATTCTCACCTACGATCGCCAGGCTCTCACCGGGGGTGATATTTAGGTTGATCTTGTCCAGCGCGGGCGTCTGCGCGCCGGGATAGGAGAAGCTAACATCCTCGAATCGAATTCCATCGGCAGGATCAGGGCCCAGTGTCTTCTTTCCTGTATGTTCCGGCACCTTGTGCTCTAGGTACTCGGTAAGATTCGAGAGATAGAGATTGTCTTCATACATACCATTTATCGAGGTCAGGCTGTTTGTAACGGCATTCTGGCCAAGGCGAAATTGAGCGATGTACATCGTCATCTGCCCGATAGTGATGGTGCCGGCGATAGCAGCAAAACCTACCCAGCCATAGGCGAAGTAGAATGCCGCGCTAGCAATCAAGCCTAGAATATATCCCCAGAAGCCTCTTCTTAGAACTAGGGACTTATCTTCTTTATATATGTTGAGAAAAATATCTACGTAGCGCTGCAGAAATAGCTTGCCCAGCTGCAAAAGCTTCACTTCCTTCACGCCATCTTCGCGCGTCAGCACCATCTCTAGATAGATCTGCATGCGCCGCTCGGCCGAACGCCTACGGTGTAGGCGAAATGCCTCACCCGAAAATTTCGCTTCAGCAATGAATGCCGGAACACCAGCGAGGCCAAGCAGTAAAACTGCATAGGGAGAGAATTGAAATAGCCATATACCAATTGTAATAAGTGCGATGACATCCCTGAATAGATCGAACGTCTTTATAACGAGGCTAAGTGGGCGACTGGATGCTTCACGACGCGCACGCACAAGCTTGTCGTAGTACTCAGCATCTTCGAAATGTGCGAGTTCAAGAGTAAGAGCCTTCTCAAGAATCATCACGTTGATCTTATTTCCCAACAACACACGTAATATGGATTGGCAGACCGTACTTATACGCTGGGCGCCGGTCATCAATACAACTAATCCGGCTTCCAGAAATACATAGTAGAGCGCATCGCTGCGCAATTGTTCTGCATTACTGCCGTCGTCTTGAAAGGCATTGGAAACTACGTCTACGAATAGGCCGCCCACAGAAGCAATCAGCGCCGGCAGCACGCCGGATGCTAGAGTCGTCAGGGCCATGACGATCGTGAGCTTCGCGCTGGTACTCCAGACGATCTCTAGAGCGACACCACTATATTGAAATACCGAGAGGAATTTCTTAATGGGATTTTTAGATTCTTGATTTTCCAAACTACACCCAGACTAGGATTTGAATTCGAAATAAAAAAAGGGTCTTAGTTTGCACCAAGACCCTTCGCTTTTCATCTTGCTGTAAATTAGTATTTCGGACTAATTAATTTACAAACTATAGCTGCTGAACTATAACTTATGAACTATAGCTTCATAAACTTAAGTACGAGCCTATCGGTATTGCGCTCCAACGATGGATCGAATGGACCAACCGAATGATCGTCTGCGTCATTGTCTAGCACGTCACTAGCTCCTGCCAGTACGAAACCAGATTCAAGCACTGCCTTAACAGCATCTTCGAATGCGATTCTGTGCAGAGTTGCATTGTCGGCACCGAACGTTCCCTCGTGATCGATCACAGCCAATACTCCACCGGATTTCAATGCACCCATAACCTGCCCCAGGATGCCCTGAGCGACGGTAGGATTGGAATTGTGAAAGTCATGGAAGTTCAATGCTGTGATTGCAAAGTCCACCGAGTTCGCTGGAATATCAGAAATCGGGGTCAGCCACTCTTCTACATTCGAAAGGCGGGCAGCTTTGGCTGTCGCTGCCTCAGCAGACCCGCCTCCTGGACGATTCTGCATTAGTACCTTGCCATTAGAGCCTACTGCATAGGAAAGGACTTCTGTGTACCAACCGCCGGATGCATTGATATCCAACACAGTCATCCCAGCTTCTAAACCAAGCGCGTCCAAGACCGCTGGAGCCTGACGGCTTGCGTCTCTTTCCTTATCAGCCGCTGGACGATCGGGGTTTGCCATCGCTCTTTCTAGAGCGGCCATATCGAGCGCCTGGGCACTGCTGCAGACCAAGCTGCAAACTGCGAGCAAAGATAATACGGATTTCATAATAATGACCCTTTTGTGTGAGTTCCTAGTGTTGATCCTGCCGAGTATCTTTAATGGTGACTTTCAGCTGGATAATCTCTCCGAAAGCACCTATTTTTAAAGATAGGTTTTAAATACAGGGCATAGGAGCATAAACCAAGCAGGGTGGGGAGTACACAGTTATTCAACAAGTCGAAAACCCACTCTAGAAGGCCATTTTACGGGTGTTCCAAGGGTCAGTGTAAGCGGCGTTCGATCTTAAGTTCGGACTCGAAAAAGTCCTTAACCTGCAGTAATTGCGTCACATCACCCTCACTTTCCATGAGAGGCATATGCATTTCAATATCACCCAGAATATTAGTAATACTGCTTGTATCTAATGTACTGAGGTCCAGATCGAAGGGAAAATTAGATTCCTTTGACATACTATGACTACTCCGTAAGGTGCTCAAGCTCCGATTTGGCCCGAAATTTCGCACAAAAGTAGTATCGACTGACTTTAAGAAATCTTCATAAGAAATTCTTAACTATAGAGTTTTTCAGAATCTCAATTTGAAAGAGAATATAAACAACGTTAACTTTACGCGGTTAACATCAGGCATTACACTATCCCCCGAAGTTGGTGAAGTGCCTTCTCCGCTAGTCTAAAAAAATAATAAACAGGACAGGTAAGTCCTATCAAGATTGAGGGGTTTCAGGATGACGGCTCTAATCAAGGCTTGGGCCAATTTCACGATTGCCTACCGCCTCCCTATCATTGCGGGGTCCATAGCGCTCCTGCTCGCTGCGCTACTCACGGGCAAAAACATACCCTTCGACAACAGCACCGAACGTTACTTCGTCGCCGGTGATCCAGCCCTACTCGAATACGACAATCTGATAGAACTCTTCGGAGACAATGAATACCTCATCGTTGGCTTTGAGGCTGCCCCTGGTGAATCCGATATTTTTAATGCGGACACGTTGCGCGACATCGCTAAAGTTTCTGACTTCCTCGAGTACCACGAGTACGTTACACAGTTACGCTCGCTTACAAACTTCCAATATATTCATGGCGACAATGACGACCTTCTCACTGATTATCTGATCGAAGATGTTGAAGAACTAATAGACGATGCGACTGCAATCGCCAACACAAAAAATATTCTCAACAACGAACCCTTGCTCTGGATATTTTGATTACCAGAGATTTTCGACATACAAGAGTTGCTGCCAGCAGTTGAATACAGTAACGAAACATCGGAAGCAAAGGTGCAATTAGTTCAGGATCTCTATCGCTTTGTTGAAGAAGGAAATTTGAGTTCTGACAGTTATATCCTCCACCTTTCCGGCTACCCGCTAGTACAAGAACGTTTTGAAACCGTCTCAGCGGAAGACGTAGCAGTATTGATACCCGTCATGGTTGTGCTGATGGTGTTGATACTATTTTTCAGCTTTCGATCCTTGTGGGCCACTATCGCACCATGGTTGGTGATTGCCTGCGGGATACTGTTGGTTCAAGAAATACAAAGCTATCTCGGAATCCCTCATTCAACTGTCGATTCTGGAGCCTTGGCACCGACACTAATAATTATCGGTATCGGAATAACTGTGCATATCTTGTTGGAATTTTTTAACTATATGCACGCAGGTTTCGACGGCAAAGAGGCTGCGCGCTCAACCATTATTAATATCTGGCGCCCAGCATTCTTCACGGCAATTACTACGGCGGCTGGCTTCTTTGCACTTGCCGTCACGAAAACCCTTCCTGTCAGGGAATAGAGCGCCCCGGCGTATTATTTAGCCGACAGGAGCGCGATCTAAATAAGATTGAAACCAGCCTCTTCGCACAGTTGGACAAAAAGCTTAGCCAGGGTTTCGATTTTCGCGTTAGCGGCAAGATTTATCATGATGAGGTCTACAGACTCGATGAGGGCATCGATTACAGCTCTGACGAGACGAATGAATTCCGCAACCGCTTCGAAGTCCGAGATTTCTATATTGAGAAGCAGTACGACAACGGCTTCTATTTCAAGCTAGGCAATCAGATACTTGCTTGGGGGTTGGCTGAATATTCCCGAGTTACCGACCTAATCAACACCGAAGACCAGTACACCTTCGCGCAACAAGACCTAGAAGACATTCGCCTGCAAGTTCCCGCGGCGCTGCTAAGTTACAGCACTGGCGAGTGGACCTTCGATGGCGTGGTCACGCACCGTGCCAACAAAAATTATACGGCGCCTATTGGTAATGAATTCGATCAATTTGTCGCCTTGCGTCAAGCGGGCATAACAATCGAGAGAGACTCTCCGGATACCGAGGAGGAGTATTTTTTCAGAGCCTCCACCCACCTCAGCCAGGGAGATCAACAGTTTGTCGCTGGCGAGTTCAATAACAATGCATTGAGCCTAGAAGAAATTACTGCCGCGCGTTCGCTAAATCCACGATTTCAATATGGCCAGAATCGCATGCGCGCATTCGGCGTGGCTGCAAATTGGGCCGACGGCTCCTGGCTCTACTTTGGTGAATTAGGCCTACACTTAGACAAGGCCGTGATTCCTAACCGAGACTCGATATTTCGACAGCTTGGTGGGTGGGATGAGAAGGATCAGGTCTTGTCCGTGTTCGGAGTTGAGTACAACGGTTTCAGAAACCTACTACTGACCTTCGAGTTAGATAGCATACGAACTACGAATCATGATGCATTTATGTATGCTGATCAGAACCAAACCAGTTTCGGCGCGCGGCTTTACTGGACTGCGCTGAATGAAAAGCTGACGGTAGTGGCTGTGCGCAACGAGCTGGCAAACGAAGCGGGCCAGGTCAGTAGAATCTCGGCAGACTATAACTGGTCCGACAGTGTGGAGGTGGGGCTGCTATGGGTAGACTATGGCAGCAATCGAGATTCCATCTTCTACAATTTTCGCAACAACGATATCTTGCAAGTTCATCTGCGTTACAACTTTCAAATGTAAATTTTGGAGGAAACGATGTTAATCGATACACAGAAGACAGGCTCTAACTATCATCATGGTAATGTCAAAGAAGCATTGCTAAACGCGGCTCAGAATCATATCGAGAATAGCCAAGGCGAGATGATTTCACTGCGCGCGCTTTCAAAAGAAGTTGGTGTAACTCCTTCGGCAGTCTACAACCATTTCTCCGACAAGAGTGCGCTTTTACTCGCCATAAAAATTCGCATTTATCAAAGCTTTAACAAATTCTTTGCTAAGAATTGCAAAGAAACCGAAAGCCCAGATAAAGCGCTTACAGAAATGTGTCTAGCTTATTTCCATTTTTCCAGAGAATTCCCGTCGTAATTTCGATTCATCTTTAGCTCCTCCATACCCGTTGAGTGGTCGGGTCATGAGGTCATAGACGTATCCTGCCGCTGCATAGTTAGGGCGCGGAGCCTAGTTTTCGCCATACATGAGAAGTATCAATCGCACTGCAGCGAGGAAGAGGTGGTGAACGCGACACTTTTAATATGGTCACAGTTACACGGGCTGGTAACTCTGAGAAATTCCGGTCTGATAGGCGCTGCTGTCAGTCATCAGAACTGGCCTGATAGATGCGGCTTAACTGATAATACGCAGGTGGAAAAACTAACCGAGGATCATGTGCAAATAATGATCAATGGCATGCTCAGTAGTTCGCGCGGGAAGAGCAGCCATTAGGCCTCGAAAAAATAAGAGGCCCCTAACTATCGAGCCCCATTGCCTTGCTAATCATTTGATTCTTGATCGGCGTCATCTTGTTAGCCGCGTTCATTCCGATATTACGTAGCCAGCGTATGCTGAGATCTTGTTGCGCAAAAAGCCGCTTGAATCCCTCCATCAACCACATCATCGAAAGATTGTTGCCTTTACGCCGACGCTGGTAGCGAAGTAACACAGTGGGGTCAGCGACAGATCTACCTGCCTCGATACCGCGATGCAGTTCCTCTGCCAGTGCCTTCGCATCTAACAAACCCAGATTCACACCCTGGCCCGCTAGAGGATGAATCGTATGGGCAGCATCACCTACAAGCACAATACTTTCCTTCACATAGTCGAGAGCATGTCGTTGCCGGAGAGGAAAGACGAAGCGTTTGTCGCTCCACTCAATAGCGCCGAGCTTAGATTCTAACGCCGCAGCAAGTTCGGAATTAAATTCATCCTCACTCAAAGACATCGCCCGCTCTGCCTGGTCCGGCAACATCGACCAGACGATGGAACAGAAATGCTGAGCGTCATCACCTGCCGCAGCACACAGGGGCAAGAAGGCGAGTGGTCCTGTTTCCATGAAACGCTGCAGTGCAGTGTTGTTATGTGGCAACTGTGTACGCACCGTAGTTACCAGCGCGTGCTGTTCATAGTCCCATTCGCGGCACTCGAAATTTGCCAGCTGTCTTAGTTTTGAGTTTGCACCGTCCGCTGCGATGACCACAGGTGCGCGAATTGCCTGCCCATCGTCTGCGTTTAGTTTTACGATTGAGCCATCTTCACGCTCGATGTACTCGAAGGACTCTATAGAGAATGGAGTTAGTGGAAATACATTTTCAAGCTGCGCTATTCGCTTATGCAGTGCTGCAATAATAATCGAATTCTCTACGATGCTACCTAGTTCCGGCTGATTGATCTCTGCTGCGGAAAAATCAATCGAACCTGTGCCCTCCGCGTCCCATACTTCCATCGCGCTATAACTGCAGACACGGGCAGCGTTCATGTCCTCCCAGACTCCAAGTTGTCGGAATAGTTGCTGCGATGCTGGGCTGATTGCACTGACGCGAGGGTCAAACTTGTCACTGCGAATCTCTGGGGTATCGTTATCCTTCCGTTGGACCAGAGGATTGCGATCTATCAATGCGATGCGCAGCGAAGACTCGGCAAGTAGGCAAGCAAGACTCGCCCCAACCATTCCTGCGCCGGCTATGACTATATCGAACTCATTAGTGTGTGCATCAGACATTGCCCGCTATTATAGGCTCTGTAAGCCCGATTCCCTAGGGGCCTCTGACCAAGTCACTAGCCGCTCCGGCGCAGAGTAGCCCTAGACGTGATCGGAGCCCCTATTTCGAGATTTCACATTTACTGCTAGACTGCTGCGCTTGTGGTGATTTACAGAACCCGTATCCAGAGTGGAGATTTAGGATGAGCAATATTGTCAGCGCCGATCAGATCAACAATTACCTAGGCCAAGAAGTTGGAGTCACCGATTGGATTGAAATAGATCAGGATAGAATTAACAAATTTGCCGATGCTACCGGCGACCATCAGTATATCCATATCGACCCGGAGCGAGCCGCACAGACTCCGTTCGGAACTACGATTGCCCATGGCTTTCTCACGCTTTCACTGATGAGTATGCTTAGCGCAGAAAATGGCGGAATCAAGCTCGAGAACGCAGTAATGGGAATCAACTACGGCTTGGACAAAGTACGCTTCATAAATCCGGTAAAAGTTGGCAGCAAGATTCGCGCTCGGTTCCAACTGGTCAGTGCCGAAGAGAAGAAGCCCAATCACTACTTAATAAAGCACAACGTGACCATTGATATAGATGGCGAAGACAAACCTGCCCTGATAGCCGAATGGCTAGGTATGACGGTCATAGGTTAACGACTTACTTATTAACATCGGTGGCCCAGCATGTTTCAACGGCCACCGAAAAATTGCAACTAGAGAGTTCGAATCATGAAAAAATCACTCCTCGCCCTGCTCCCCTTTCTCACCGCCTGCGCAGGAGAGCCGCCGCAAAATATTGGCGTTAGAGATGGCAGCTTAACGGCGTGCCCTGAATCACCCAACTGCGTATCAAGTTATGAGAGCAGCGAGGAACACTCAATCGCAGCCTTGGACGCGAACCTGAGCCAGATTCAACAAATACTCCTCGCAATGGACGAAGCCAATATCGTCGAGCAATCGAATAATTATCTCTACGCAGAGTTCACCAGCAGCCTAATGGGCTATGTTGACGATGTAGAGTTCTTGTACGATGCCGCGAGCAATACCACCCAAGTGAGGTCCGCCTCTCGCGTGGGCTATAGCGATATGGGTGCAAATCGCAGTCGCGTTGAGGCAATCCGCGCCCAGCTCTAACGACTGATTTAAAGGCTTTCTATCCCCTCCTCTTCGATTCAAGTCGATGACGATCCTGCTTGACTTTTTATCGGTAGATGCTAATTTTGTCGCATGGTGCTAGTTTTATAACACCAGCTGACATTTAATCACCCAAGGGAGAGCACAATGCCATTGTCTTCACAGCTCAGCCGCCGCGAACGCCAAATCATGGATATCGTCTATGAACTAGGTGAGGCCTCTGCCAAGGACATGGAGGCTCACCTGCCCAATCCTCCGGGCTATTCTGCAATCAGGGCTACGATGAATAAGCTCGAAACTAAGGGCTTCCTCGCGCACCGTGAGCGAGATTTGAAATATGTCTACTATCCTCTGGTCGATCATCAGGAAGCCAGGGAATCAGCTCTACAGCGACTTCTAAAGACATTCTTTGAAGGCTCCGCATCACAAGCTATGAGCACGCTGCTGGACCTGAACAAAGATAGCGTTACCGAAAAAGAGTTAGACGAACTAAATAGACTTCTAGAAAACACCAAGAAAGAAAAGCAAAAGAAGTGAGCAGGCCTAACTAGATAGAAAAACGAGAGGCCGCAATAAGCTGGGAAAGAAAAAGAGTCGCCGATAAAGGCAGGGCGCAGTCGACAGAAAGAATCTTCGAGCAGGAGAATAATAATGACAGCACTTTCAGTAATCGCTGCACTCAATATACTCGAACAACAACACGCACTGCTGTTCTTCATTATTGACCTTAGCCTTAAATCCTCGCTCGTTCTGCTAGTGGCATTCGCAATACAATTTCTTATTCGAGAAAGGAGTCTCACTCCCTCTACAAAGAGCATCATCTGGATGATGGTTTTCGCTGCCCTGATCCTGCTTCCCATTTTCCATGAGGTCATCCCGAAGATATCACTCTCACTAAGTTATGAAGCAGCCATTGCGAGCACTGCGGGAAGCATGCAATCCCCAACAAGCTTCTACACTCAGGTCGACTCTTAGGTTTGGGCATAGGCTATCTACTAATATGCGGGCTGTTTATTTGCTATCTCCTTTCAGGCATCTTGAAAGTCGTCCTCCTAACTCGATTTGCCAGACCGTTTAAACACGAGATAGCGCTCCAGGCGATCAGTCGCTGGAAATATTCTCCAGCGATGAATAATGGATAAGCTATTGAAACTTACGACGTACGCCATCGCATAGTTTTTCAGATGGACCCAAGTTCCCGGCAACTGACCTTGCCTTAGATGTCCATGGATGGACCATTTTTTGTCAGCTCTTACTCAGACCCATGGCACGTTCGGCTAGCCCCCGACGCAACGTCGGTAATAATTCGATGGCGACTAATCCAAATTTTCGCAGCCATACCTTCGCCTCGTTGTTACTGGAGAACAGCTTGGTAATGTTGTGAGTAAATTGAGTGGTTGTGGCTTGGTCTGCTTCCTGACGCGCAACGTATTCCAGCAGTACATTCATCTCGCCTAGGCCTAAGCCCCGCTGCTTCGCGCTGATAAGCACATCGACCAAGGCCTGCGCATCTCTCAGAGCTAGGTTCAGTCCCTGGCCAGCAACTGGATGGAGCGTATGGGCAACATTTCCCAATAGAGCCAAGCCTGGTCGCACCTGCTCCTTCGCAATACTGAGACTTAATGGATACACAAACGTCTCACCGATTTCAAGAATTTCTCCGAGCTTATAGCCGAACCGCTCTTGCAGAAGAGGAAGCAGTTCCTCTTCATTAAGCTCCCTATACTCAGCCGCTTGTTCAATAGACAATGTCCAGACAAGAGAACCTCTATTCTTGCCATCTATTGATTTAAGTGGCAAAACGGCGAGTGGACCGGTGTCGGTAAATCTTTCGAACGCGATGTGCTGGTGTGGCTTCTCAAGAACAATATTTGCTATGAGTGCATGCTGGTCATAACGCTCGATCGAACGGGCTATGCCTAGCTGTTCACATACAGGAGACTTGCCTCCGTCTGCCAACACAACCAGAGATGCATCTACGCTTGTTTCTGTATCGCCGTAAGTCAGACCAAGCTGCATACCTTTTTCAGTTGCCTTCACGGAAGACACTAGCGCAGGGCATAGCAGATTTATCTTTTTTGATTCGTTCAATCTTGCATTAAGAACCTGACCCAGCTGTTTATTCTCAACTACATAGCCAAGTGCTTCTACGTTCTGCTCATCTGCGTTTATTTCAACCGAGCCGAGGCGTCCACGATCGGAAACCTGAATCTCATTGATAGCAGAAACAGCATCGTCTAGCGCTTGCCATAAATCGATGTCTTCGAAAAATTTTCGCGTGCCGAACGAGAGAGCAGTAGATCTCGCATCGAAGCTGGACTGCTTCACCGAGTTAGTGCTTGGCGAGATTGCTTCTATAACCAGGATAGAGAGAGACGTCTTGCCAATTGCCTCTTCTAATGCGCAGCAAAAACTTGCGCCCACCATACCGCCGCCCACTACGACAAGATCATAATATTCTTCTGGTTTCGATATTTCCATTTACTAATGAACCGCACTCGACATAAATGATTCTATCTCTTCTACCGTCTTTGGAATTCCCTTGCTTAGGATCTTGTTCCCCTGCTTGGTAACTAACACGTCGTCTTCAATTCGAACGCCGATTCCACGCCAGCGTTTCTCAACTTTCTTATTCTCTGGCGAGATGTAGATGCCTGGCTCTATGGTCGTGACCATGCCTGGCTCAAGCAGTCGCCAGTGATTATCTATTTTATAGTCTCCAACGTCGTGTACGTCCATACCAATCCAATGGCCCACACGGTGCATGTAGAAGTCGCGATAGGCCTGGTCCTTGATGAGTTGGCTCACCTTTCCTTTCAACAGTCCTAGTTTTACTAGGCCCTGCGTTATAACTTTGACCGAAACATTGTGCGGCTCATCCCAAGAGACGCCAGGCGCAACCGCATCGATCGCGGCATCTTGCGCCGCCAACACAATCTCATAGATAGCTTTTTGCTCTGGAGAAAATTTTCCAGTGGCCGGAAATGTACGAGTGATATCAGAGGCGTAGTGTCCGTATTCACAACCTGCATCTATAAGTATCAGGTCGCCCTCTTTTACTTCGGCGTCGTTTGCGTTGTAGTGTAGGATGCAGGCATTCTCCCCGGCCGCAACTATCGAATTGTATGCAGGCGCCCGACTACCATTGCGGGTAAAGGCATAAAGCAGCTCCGCTTCCATCTCATACTCTTTAATCCCAGGCTTGCAACAAGCCATGGCACGCTTATGGCCCTCGGCCGAAATTTTTGCAGCTTTTTCCATTAACTTAATTTCGCCGGCGCTCTTGAATAGTCGTAGTTCATGCAGCAGATGGTCTAGTACGAGGAATTCCCCCGGCGGGTGCGCTCCCATCTTAGCCTTGTTTCGAATGACTTTGACCCAGTCCATTACCTGATTGTCGAATTGGTCATCTTTGCCCATCGAGTAGTACACCCGATCACGCCCTTCTATCAGCCCCGGCAGGATGTCATCGATATCACTAATAGGAAATGCATCATCGATTCCCAATTCCTTGCAGGCCGCATCGGGGCCCATGAGAATGCCAGTCCAGAGCTCTTTCTGCTTGTCCTTCTCCTGACAGAATAGTACGACTTCCCCTTGCTTGCGCCCCGGTATCAAAGCCAGGAATGCATGCTCCTCAGAGAAACCTGTCAGATAGTAGAAATCACTGTTTTGTCGATACAGGTATTCGGCATCGCCGTTGCGTATATGCGGTGGCGCTGACGCCAGTAGCGCTATGCTATTCGGTTCCATCTGTGCCATTAGCTCCTTGCGACGGAGCTTCATTTCACGGTATTTACTGCTCATTTCAACCTCAGATACCTGTATTTAATTTCAGCGCACAAGCATATAGCTGTCTTATAAGGGAGCCAAGTACCAATTTTTGCAATTCCATTATTGACCCCCTTCCAACTCGGCTCTATAGTTAGGGGATTGTTAATGTAAATCCTAAGCTAATGCCAATAGTGCATTGCGGGCATTGAGAATTAACACCCGTTAGGAATACCAGATAGTCATAAGAGAAACTGCAAGATGAGCGAAGACAGATTCCAAACATTGAGCGAAAAAGTCGATGACCTTATCGACCTCTGCGCGGACATGAAGCGCGAAAATCAAATATTGAAAGCTGGGGAGAATTCCTGGCACAGCGAACGCAAGCAATTGATCAGTAAGAATAAAGATGCCAAATCGAAACTGGAATCTATACTCATACGCCTCAAAGCCATGGACCAATCCTAGAGAGTTTTTCATCGATAGGCCCGTTAGCCCTAGCGCCGTTTTGAATTAAAGTGCAATTATTTAGGTAATGTGATGAGCGAACAAAGTACATCGGTACAAGTAAAAATCATGGACAAGGAGTATCAGGTAAATTGCCCTCCCTCCGACCAGGAAGCTCTGATTAAGTCCGCACGTTACCTAGACGAGAACATGCGCAAGATCAAAGGTCGTGGAAACATTCACGGCGTCGAGAAGATCGCCGTAATGGCGGCGCTGAACATTACCCACGATATGCTGCGCAAGAATCGACTCATCAATGAAACCCGCCATGCCACGGCACAGCAGGTGCAGGGCAT
>Ga0307986_10000016_pt1 | contig 109067 bp, 113 predicted proteins | sample EllFjometageno82_FD_203170 | JGI IMG/M metagenome (GOLD analysis project Ga0307986, IMG submission 203170) | Marine microbial communities from Ellis Fjord, Antarctic Ocean - #82 | ecosystem: Environmental > Aquatic > Marine > Unclassified | place: Southern Ocean | collected 2014-10-09 | reverse complement strand
TAATTGATAATTTTTAAAAATATACATAAGGATTTTTTTCTTCTCTTTGAAATTAAAAAAATTTTTTATTGTATTTTCTTTTTCATAAAATAAATTAATTTCTTTACATGCCCAAAAAATATTATTTTTTTTAATATCCAGTTTTTGTTTTATAAACTGAAAATTACTTTCAGATATTGCCGTTGTTCGATTGTCTCTTTTTAATTTATTTTTTCTTATATTCTCAGTATACAAATCAATTTTAATATTTTCTTGGCTTAGAATTGCAGCTGCTGAAAGACCAGCTAAACCATCGCCAATAATACAAATTTTCTGTGCGTTCATATTTTAAAAATTCTTTCAATATAATAAAAATGATACAAAGTAGACTAAATGATTCGTTAAATGAATAATGATTTATAAAAATATTACAGGCTTTTTAAAGAGACGAGCCGTTGAACTAGTAGGGTTACTCTTAATATTTACTGCCTTATTGTTATCAATTTCCTTTTTTTCGTATTCTCCGAGTGATCCAACCATTGTTTATGGTTCAAAAGATATAATTATTCAAAATTTGTTGGGTATTTATGGCGGATTAGTAGCTGACTTTTTGCTACAAAGTTTTGGTTTAGCAGCGTTTCTATTCTTAGTTACAATCACAATTTGGGGAATTAGCTTAATTATAAAAAAAGAAATCAAAAAATTTCAATTTAAAATTTTTTTTTTAATTTTATATCTTGTCTTCACTTGTATTATTATTCATATAATATTTAATAATTCTTTTTGGCTGATTGATAATGGTAACTCTGGTTTTGTGGGTCAAATTTTACATGATTATATCCTATACTTTATACCAAATATAAATAATGAATATGTTATTTTTGTTTTTATAGTCTTTAATATATTTTTTTTTATCTTCGCCTCAAATATAAATATAAAATATTTTTGGACAATGTTGAAAAGTATATTAAATCTATTTAAAATAAGTAGTAACTCATTAAATCAATCAGATATTATAGAAGAACAAATTGAAAATTTAACTTTAAAAAATCAACTACCTGATACACCTCAACAAACCTTTTCTTTTGAGAAGATTAAAGAGCCTAATATAGAAAATGTTGAAGCTTTAAACTATAAAAATTTTAAACTTCCTGCTGTAGACTTGCTGAAAAAAAATTATTCTAAGATTAATTTACTAGATCAAACTAAAAATCGACCTGACGGAAAATTTATTGAAAAAATATTATTGGATTTTGGTATTAATGGTAAAATTACTAAAATTAATAATGGTCCTGTGGTAAGTTTATACGAATTTGAGCCTGCCCCAGGTGTCAAGGTGTCAAAAATTATTAACTTATCTGATGATCTTGCTCGAAATACCAGTTCCACCTCTGCAAGAGTTTCTATTATACCTGGGAAAAATACGGTTGGTATCGAAATTCCAAATGAATCTAGAGAAAGCGTTTATTTAAGAGAAATTATTTCTAATGAAAAATTCTTCAAAAGAGAAATTAAACTTCCCATATCTCTAGGTAAGAGTATTTCAGGAATACCTATTGTAGGTGATCTTACAGCTATGCCACATTTGTTAATAGCAGGAACTACAGGCTCGGGTAAGTCAGTTTGTATTAATACAATTATAGTTTCCCTACTTTACAGGCTAACTCCTGATTTATGTAAATTTATATTAATCGATCCTAAAATGTTAGAACTTTCAGCCTATGAAGGGATTCCTCATTTATTGAGTCCTGTTATTACGGATTCAAAAAAAGCTGCTGCTGCCTTAGGTTGGACAGTAAAAGAAATGAATAATAGATATAAATTAATGAGTAAAGATGGAGTTAGAAATATAGACGGATACAATGCCAAACATAAGCTTAAAATGCCATATATTGTAGTTGTCGTTGATGAGATGTCTGATTTGATGCTTGTTGCTGGCAAGGAAATAGAAAATTATATTCAAAAACTTTCACAAATGGCTAGAGCTGCTGGTATTCATATTATAATGGCCACACAAAGACCGAGTGTTGATGTTATTACAGGTACTATTAAAGCAAATTTTCCTACACGTATATCATTTAGAGTAAGCTCAAAAATAGACAGCAGAACTATATTGGGAGAGCAAGGGTCAGAACAATTATTAGGTAATGGCGATATGCTTTTTATGTCATCTGCTAACAGAATAGTTCGTATACACGGTCCCTATGTATCTGAAGAAGAAATTGAGAAAATTACAAATGTTTTGAGAGCCCAAGGAAAACCTGATTATATCGACGAGATAACTATAAAAGGTGAAAGCGACAACAATGAATTGCTATCAGAGACTGATACAGATGAATTATATGGTCAAGCATTAGAGATTATAAAAACGGAAGGAAAAGCATCCACAAGCTTTCTACAAAGAAAACTACAAATTGGCTATAATCGAGCAGCCAGAATTATAGATATGATGGAAGAAAAAGGAGTTGTTAGTAAAGCAAATCACGTCGGCAAGAGAGAGGTTTTGTAAATATTGTTTAATAAATTTTTTATATTTCTTTTTTTTATAATTAATCTTCTTGTTAACCTTCATGCTGATGAAAAAAAATTAATTGTTGATCGACTAATTTATATTGACAATATTACTTTTAGTTTTGAACACTTAACAAATGATAAAAAAGAAGTAGGAACTTGTATTCTTGTTTTTGATAACAAACTTATTTGTGATTATGAAAATTCTATGAAAAAAAGGATTTTAATAAATAATAAGACACTAGTTGTTCAAAAAAAAAAGTATAATAAAAATTATTTTTACCCAATTTCAAATTCTCCATTTATTAAAATTTTTAACAAAGAAAAACTAATAAATTTAATTAAAATATCGGACTATAAATTAAAAAATAATATTGAATTAATCTTTATTGATAAAAATAAGGAGAAAATTATAATTTTTTTCGACAAAAATAGTCATGATCTTATCGGTTGGAGAATAGTAGATCAATTACAGAACGTAATTAACTTTTCTATAAAAATTAAATATATAAATAGTGAAATTAATTCTGAGATTTTCAAAGTTCCTACTATTAACTAAAAAATAAAGTCTATTTCTTCTTTCTTGAAAATGCATAGCCCCTTTGACAAATAGTTGTTTAGTGCATACCTGTGATCTAAACTACATGTGTGCACCCACAATCTTTCAATGTCCCTTTCGAATGTGTTCCTTATTATGTGTTTAAGTAAAAGTGATCCTAGTTTCCTACCTTGATATTCTTTTAGAATACCCATTTGTATTAACTCCATTTCATTTTTATCTTTATGAAATTCTTGTTCATAAAAACCTGCAAGATTATCATCTATTTTCATAATTCCTGTTTCCAAATTTTTATTATTTATATATTTTTTCCATTCGTTATCTGACCATAAGAGTCTATCTCTCCAAAAGTGATCTTTGCCTACTTGGCGATAGAAAAATTTGTTTATATTAATATCTTTTTTAGACTCTAAAGAAATTTTAACATTTTTTGGAAGATTAATTGTTTGGTTTATTTCCTTGTTTTTTTTTAATTCTAAAAAAAATCTTTGCACTTTAGGCATTTAGTTAAACTATCCGCCTAATGCATCAATTTTTTCACCACCAAAAATATGGTAGTGCAAATGAGGCACTTCTTGTGCTCCATCATGCCCAGTATTACTAAGCACGCGATATCCACTTTCGTTGCTAGAAATTTTTAACATCTTAACTATATGAGTAACAGATTTATTAAATTCAACTATTTCTATATCAGATGCTTCTGAATTAAAGTGATCTAGATCTGTATATTCTCCTTTTGGAATTACAAGTACGTGTATTTTTTTTTTTGGATTAATATCATAAAAAGATAAAACATATTTATTTTCAAAAACTTTGTTGCAGGGTATTTCACCTCTTAAGATTTTGGCAAAAATATTATTTTTATCGTACTTCATTTAATTCTATTTTTTTTTTCATTGATTCCGGATTGATTTTTTCTTTTTTCTAATTCCTTAATAACATCTGTGAGCTTAATTCCCCTTGACTCTAGTGTGACTAAAAAATGATAAATTACATCTGCAGACTCGTGAATAATATTACTATTATTTTTTATTGCCTCGGAAAACTCTTCGCTTTCCTCTTTGAATTTACCCAAACATTCATTAGGTCCTTTTGATAGCAAGAGAGCTGTGTAAGATTTTTCAGCATTTTCACTTTTTCTAGTTTCAATAATTTTTGCTAATTCTAATAAAAAATCACTCATTGCTTAATTCTAATCGGAATGTCTTTGGATGCCAAATATTCTTTTGCTTGCTGAATAGTAAACTCTCCATAATGGAATATAGATGCCGCTAAAACTGCACTTGCTCCACCTTTTTTTATTCCTTCATATAAGTGTTCTAGTTTACCTACACCTCCTGAAGCTATAACTGGGATGCTAATTTTACTTGTTATACTTCTTAATAAGTCAATATCGTAACCACTTTTAGTACCATCTTTGTCCATTGAAGTTAAAAGAATTTCTCCTGCTCCATTTTTTTCTGCTCTAGCTGCAAAATCAACTGCGTCTATCCCTGTTTTATTCCTTCCACCATGAGTAAATATTTCCCACTTATTGGGTGATATTTTTTTTGCGTCAACAGCAACAACCATGCACTGTGTTCCAAATTTTTTTGAAGCTTCTTTTACAAAACTAATATCATTAACAGCAGCAGAATTTATCGACACCTTGTCTGCACCCGCTAATAGTAAATCTCTTATATTTTGAATTGATTTAATACCTCCTCCAACTGTCAAAGGTACAAAACACTTTTCAGCAGTTCTACTTATTATATCAATAATTGTATTTCGATTCTCATGGGTTGCTGTAATGTCTAAAAAACAAATTTCATCTGCTCCACATTTGTCGTAATATTCTGCTTGCTCTACGGGATCACCCGCATCTTTTAAATCAAGAAAATTTATTCCCTTAACAACTCTTCCATTATTAACGTCTAGACAGGGAATAATTCTTTTTTTTAACATTAGTTAACTTTACTTAATTCTTCTAGCTTAATTCTGTTTTCGTATATTGCCTTGCCCACTATTATTCCTTCAATCTTTTTATTTTCACTAATAATCTTATTAATATCATTCATAGAACTTATTCCTCCCGATATTATTACTGGCATATTAAACTTATTAGCTATTTTGTAACTATTTTCAAAATTCGGCCCTGTATTGGTTCCGTCCTTGTCTATATCTGTATAAATTAATCTGGATATACCATAATCTTCAACTGTATTTAAAAAGTCAAAAATATTTATATTTGTTTGATTTTTCCATCCAGAAGTTGCTAGATTATTTTTTCTTGCATCTATTGATAAGGCAATGCTTCCAGGATGTTTCTTACAAGAAGTTTCTAAAAAAAATTTATCTTCTATTGCTGCTGTACCTAAAATAATTTTATCAGCTCCTATGTCTAATAATTTGGCAATATTATCTTCGGTTCGTATTCCGCCGCCAACTTGTATATTAAAATTAAATTTCTTTACAATTTTTTCTATAATTCTTAAATTAATCAAGCTTCCTTTTAATGCACCATCTAAATCAATAATATGTAAGTATTTGAATCCCATGTTACTAAATGTTTCTGCTTGATTAATAGGATCTATATTATAAATTTTTTCACTTTTAAAATCTCCTTTAGTAAGTCTTATGCATTTTCCATTTTTTAAATCGATTGCTGGTAAAATTTTCATATTTTTAAGAAATTCGTAAGTATTTTAATGCCCGTATTTTGACTCTTTTCTGGATGAAACTGTGAACCATAAATATTTTCATGACACACAGCAGCAACTATTTCTTTCCCATAGCTAGTGATTAAAGAAACTACTGATTTTTCTTTTGGTAAAAATTCATAACTGTGAATAAAGTAAGCGTGGTTACTATCCTCAACATCTTTAAATACTTTAGAAAAATTTTTTACTTTTAGTTCGTTCCAGCCCATGTGTGGTATTTTTAAATTAGTAGAACTAGGTTTTATCTTGACAACATTACCCTCGATCCAATTGAGTCCTGGTGTTTCCTCTTCTTCATAACCAGTGGTTCCGAATAGCTGCATCCCTGCACAAATTCCGTAGATTGGTTTTTTTTTATTTATTACACTCTCGTTTAATTCCTCACCTAAACCATTAATATTTTTAATTCCATCTGAACAAGCTTTAAAAGAACCCTGTCCAGGTAGAACTAATTTGTCTGCTTTTTTTATTTCGTTGATGTTTGAACTAATTTTGACGGTGTAATTAAAACTGTTTTCTGAATTAGCTCTTTCTATTGATTTAGCTATTGATCTTAAATTGCCAACCCCATAATCAACAACTACGAGCAGCATCTTTTTTAAAGCTTACCTTTTGTTGAGGGTATGGATGTTTTAATTCTTTTATCTATTTCAAAAGCGTCTTTTAATGATCTGGCTAAACCTTTAAAGCAGGATTCAATTTTGTGGTGACTGTTCTCTCCATATACATTCTCTATGTGCAAAGTAATTCCGGCTGATTGTGAAAATGCTTGAAACCATTCCTTAAATAACTCGGTATCCATTTCACCTAATTTTTCAACTTTTAAATCTACTTTCCATATTAGGTATGGTCTATTAGAAACGTCTATTGCAACACGTGTTAATGTTTCGTCCATTGGTATCAATGCGTGAGCGTATCTTTTTATACCCTTACGATTTCCAGCTGCTTTACTAATAGCCTCACCGATAGCTATGCCTGTATCTTCGGTTGTGTGGTGTAAGTCGATATGAGTATCGCCTTTAGCTTTGACAGAAATATCTATTAGGGAATGTTTGGAAAGTTGCTCTAACATATGGTCTAAAAAACCAATTCCAGTATCAATTTTATATTTACCTTTACCGTCAATATTTACCTCAACGGTAATACTTGTTTCTTTAGTTTTTCGGGAAATTTTTGCTTTTCTACTCATAAATAAATAGTGAATTTACTTATTGATATATAGAGAAATTTAGATTTTATCAATAAACAGAAGTTATCTATTGAAGATATAGAATTAATAGCCACATACACTCTATGCATACTAACGAAAAATGGCACGGTACTACAATTGTTCTTCTAAGAAAGAACAACGAAACTGTGGTTGCAGGCGACGGTCAAGTAAGTCTTGGCAATACAGTATTAAAAAGTAATGCTAAAAAAGTTAGAAAAATTGAGAAACGTGGTGTGATTGCTGGTTTTGCTGGATCAACTTCAGATGCATTGACTTTATTTGAAAGACTAGAAGCTAAACTAGAAAAACATGCCGGCAATCTTCCAAGAGCGGCTGTAGAACTCGCAAAAGACTGGAGAACAGATAAATACTTAAGAAGGCTAGAGGCTTTGATGGCTGTTGCTGACAAAGAAAATAGTTTTATTATTTCCGGAACAGGTGATGTTTTGGAGCCAGAAGATAATATTATTGCAATAGGTTCGGGTGGTAATTATGCTTTGGCTGCAGCAAAAGTTTTAATTAAGAATAATCTTTCGGCTGAAGAAGTTGCCCGGCAAGCTATAAAAATAGCATCAGAAATTTGTGTTTTTACAAACAACAATATTACAATCGAAAAAGTTTAAAGATGACAGAAAAAACCAAGGTAACAAATCTAAATTTAGTTAAAGAAAAAAAAAGAAAAGAAAGCTCCACTGTTAGCGCTTTATCACCGAGAGAAATTGTTTCTGAACTAGATCGATATGTTATTGGCCAGACAAATGCAAAAAAAGCAGTTGCCGTTGCATTGCGTAATAGATGGAGAAGACAAGCTCTTGATGATCAAATGCGTGAAGAAGTTTTACCAAAAAATATTTTAATGATTGGACCAACAGGAGTTGGAAAAACAGAAATCTCTAGAAGATTGTCAAAACTAGCAGAAGCTCCTTTTATTAAGGTAGAAGCAACTAGGTTCACAGAGGTTGGTTACGTTGGGAGAGATGTAGAACAAATTATAAGAGATCTTATTGAAATAGCGATAGCTTTAGAAAAAGAAAAGAAAAGAAAAGAAGTTCACACTAAAGCTCAACTATTAGCTGAAGAAAAAGTTTTAGATTCTTTGGTGGGTCAAAAGGCTAGTGTAGCTACTAAGGAGAGCTTTAGAAAAAGACTCAGAAATGGTGATTTAGATAATAACGAGATAGAAATAGAAATAAGTGAAAACCCATCCAACATGCAAGGTTTTGAGATTCCAGGTATGTCTGGTGCTAATATTGGAATGATTAATGTTTCTGAAATGCTTGGAAAATCAATGGGTCAAAAAACGAAGAAGAAGAAAATGACAGTAAAAGAATCTCACGATATTTTAATAGCGCAAGAATCGGATAAGCTAATTGAGCAAGATAAAATTATAAGTAAAGCTAAAAAAGCAACAGAAGACAATGGTATAGTTTTTTTAGATGAGATTGATAAAATCTCAGCTCGAGGAGACCGAACCGGTGGTGATGTTTCTCGAGAAGGTGTGCAAAGGGATCTATTGCCTTTAATTGAGGGCACGACAGTTAATACAAAACATGGTCCTATTAAAACAGACCATATTTTATTTATTGCGTCAGGGGCTTTTCAACTTGCTAAGCCATCGGACTTGTTGCCTGAACTTCAAGGACGTTTGCCGATAAGGGTAGAATTGAATGCTTTAACGGAATCTGATTTTAAAAGAATTTTAAAGGAACCAGATAATAGCTTAATCAAACAATATGTTGCTTTACTAGAAACAGAAAATGTTCATTTAGAATTTACCGATGATGGGATAGACGTTCTGGCAAAAGTGTCTGCGGAAGTAAACGCTTCTGTTGAAAACATAGGTGCAAGAAGATTACACACTTTACTAGAAAAAGTTTTAGATGATATCAGTTTTACCGCTTCAGATCGTTCGGGTGAAAAAATTGTGATAGATAAAAAATATATTGAAAAAAATCTTGGAGAGTTAACCAAAGACACTGATTTGAGTAAGTTTATATTATAGTTTTTTTAACTTTATAATAATGGCACCTTCTCCTCCGTCAACAGTTGGTGCTTGATTTATACTATAAATTTTATCCATTAAATCTTTATTTGAGTTTATATAATCTGGTACAGAAAATTTTAGTTTGCTTAGTTCTTTTGAAACATACGTGTTGTGATCAATGTTTGAATGTAAACCTTTTCCTGTAATTAATAAAATCTCCCTAAAGCCATTTTCTTGACAATTATTTATTAGTTCCCTTACTTTCTCATTAGCATCATGTAATGTTAAGCCGTGTAGATCAAACCGAATTCTATAATTTATTTTAAATGATTTTTTATTTATTTGTTCTTTATCAAAAATATCTTTGGGGTCTTTAAGATATTCTTCCCATTGAGCCTTATCTGTATTTGATAAGTCCTCTTTTTTTTTCACTTACTAATAATTTCGGCCAAGAACCAATTAGGATTTTTACTTGAGATATTTTTAGAAAATTTCCAATAATCTGTGACCGTTTTAATCTTATCAGGATCCCCTTCGATAATAATTTCATTTTTATCTTTTTTAACTGATATTATCTCACAAATAATTCTAACGGTTGCCACAAGTTCATTTTTTACTTTTTCATATTTTTCAACATTAGATTCTTTAATTCCAACGAATGTAAGTTCTGATTTTATATCGTCTTTTTCTCTATGATGAATTGCCTGCTCAAAGCTAGTATAGACTTCTTTTGTTAATAGTGTTTTAAGCTTTTCTTTTTCCCCAATTGCGAAGGAGGTTATGATATTTTCATAGGCGATTTCAGCTCCTTTTAAAAATTCTTTCTTCTCGTTATCTTCCAATACATCTTTCGATACAGGTTTGCTTTTAATTTCTGGCTTAAATTGGCTATACTTTTTATCATCAAAAACGCTTTGGCTCTTACCCTCGTGACCAGTTCTTTTGCCAAGAATGTTTCTTAAACGCAAAATTATAAAACCAGCAATCATAGCTAGTAAAATTATGTCTATAAAACCGAAATTATTACTCATTATTTGATAAATATACATTAATAATATAATTTTGTAAGAAGCAAATGAACACAGTTTTACTTATATTTATTGGTTTGCCAATTTTAGAAATTACACTCATGATTAAAATTGGTCAGCAAATTGGTGCGTTTAATACTATTCTAATAATTTTTTTTACAGCCATTGTGGGAATTTATTACGCAAAAATTGAAGGAATTAACACCATCAAATCTGGCATGACTAATTTATACAAAAATAAAATTCCTTTTTTTGAAATGTTTTCTGGGGCGTCCATAGCAATAGCAGCTATTTTATTAATTTTACCTGGATTTATTTCTGACACATTTGGTTTTTTTTTACTTATTCCTTATACAAGAAAAATAATGATCAATTTTTGGTTAAAAAATAAATATCAACAAAATACAAGAAATAATAAAGAAGTTATAGAGGCTGAAATCATAGAAGAAGAAAAAAATAAAGATGAGTTATAAAATAATAGGCAAATATATTAAAGAGTTAAAATTTGAAATATCTGATCCAAAAACTTTTTTTTTATTAGAAAAAAATATTTCAAATTACAAAATAAATATCGACATCAAAAGTCACCGATATAAAGATAAAATTGTTGAGGTTCTTATTACTCTTTCTTTAAACCCCATCACAAAGGTGGAGGATAAAATCAATACTAGGATTGTATTTTCAACAATTATTGAAATTGATAGTGAGTTAACAGAAAAAAATTTATTAGAAGAAATCATTTTAATTAAGGTTCCTAATGAAGTTTATCCAGAAATTAGGTCTTTGTTTGTTTTGTTATTTGAACGTTCTGGTTTTAGTAAAATTAAAATTGAAGAGAAGATTGACTTTAAGGAGTTGTATCTAAAAAGAACAGTTCAGTAATAATTTTTCTTTATCTCTTTTTTTAAAAAATCTTTGTGTAGTTTTATTTCTTCCAGTGTTGGTTTGATTATTGTTTTACAATAATCTTTACTAATATTTTTTCTTCCGTGCGTATTAGCTTCTAAATTCTCATTAGAAAACATAAGTTTTGGTTCTTTAGCATCTAATAGATTTATATAGACTTCCCTTAACAACTCACAATCCAACAAAGCATTATGCTTTGTTCTTCTTGAAAGATCTATTCCAAATCTTCTACAAAGTGCATCGAGTGAATTAGAAGAACCAGGAAATTTTTCACGTGCAACTTTTAAGCTATCAATGATGTTGTCTTTTTTAATTTCATTCTTCCGAATTAATTTTAATTCATAATTTAAAAAACCAAGGTCAAAAGAAGCATTATGAATTATAATTTTTTTGTCTTTAATAAAATTAAGAAACTCATCGGCTACTTTACCAAAAGTTTCTTTATCTTTTAAAAATTCCGATGAAAAACCATGTATTTTGTAAGCCCCGTCGGGTACTTCTCTTTGCGGGTTTATTAACTTGTGAAAAACTTTTTTTGTTGAAATTAAATCATTTGTTTCTATACAGGCAATCTCTACTATTTTATGTTTATCGTGTGGGGACAGGCCTGTTGTTTCTGTGTCTAAAAATATTTCATTCATAATTTTCTATAAATTTTTTAACATTCTTTTTAAGAATTACTAGCGAATAATTATTATTGATCGAAAAATCACAAATCTTTTTTTTAATGACAGGTGACAGTTGTCTCTTGTTTAATGTTTCAAATATTTTTTTATTATTATTTTTCTTAAGATATCTTTTTAACCGTAGTTTTTTTTTAGCATTTACAAAAATTATTATATCGAAATATTCAGTTAATTTACTTTCTATTAACAAGGGTACCTCTAAGACTAGAATTTTATTTTTTGTCTTTAAAAAAATATTCATTTCCTTTCTTACAAAGGGATGAATAATATCTTCTAGCATTCTAAGTTTATCTTTATTTTCAATAATTAACATTATTTGTTTTTTAATTATTTTATTTTTTTTTAAGTTAAACTTTTTAGTTAGTAGTTTAATAAATTTATTATTTTTATATAATTCTGAAACAATCTTATCGGCACTAAATAATGGATATTTATTTTTTGCTATAAGATTAGCAACTGTCGATTTACCTGAAGCGATAGATCCTGTAATTCCTATGGTAATCATTTAAGTTTTGATGTTAGAATTTTTTTTAATTCTTCGTCTAATTCTGGACTAATTTTATTCCATAAAGAGAATGATTTTTGCCCCTGGTAAATAAACATCTCTAAACCATTAAAAATTTTAGCCCCTTTATTTTTAAGTTTTTTTGCCATTGTTGTTTCTTCTGGGTTATAAACAACATCGTAATAAACTAAATTAGATTTTATAGCTTTAAATTCTTGAGCAAAGTCGTTCCCATTTTTTAATCCAAGGCTTGTTGCGTTAATAATTATATTCATATTTTCAGCTTCGATTTCGATATTTTCCCATTTTATTATTTTGATAAAAGGAAAAATTTTTTTAATATTTTCAGCTTTTTCCATAGTTCTGTTGCTTATAAATATTTGTTTAATTCCCTTTTCTGATAATGCATAAATCACTGAAGGGGCAACACCGCCCGCGCCTAAAATAAGTACTTTATCTTTATCTAGATTTTGACTATTTATTTTATTTATAAAACCCTGTTCTAGACCATAAACATCGGTATTGTTTCCAACTACCTTTCCTTCTTTGTTGAGGCTTATTGTGTTTACAGACATCGTTTTTTTTGCCTCATCTACTATTAAGTCAAGAAAGGGTATTACAGCTTGTTTATAAGGAACCGTAACATTAAGTCCGTGCAGTTCATTGCTCCTCATTTTTTTAATCACACCTTCGATTTCATTTTTTTCTATCTCTATAAGAGAGTAGCTCCCAGAAATTTTATATTTTTTAAACCAGAAATTATGTAATTCTGGAGATAGCGAATGCGATAGTGGTTTCCCAATAATACCAAATTTTTTTTTTATCATGATACCAACTTAATATAATCTATTACTTCTTTAATGGGCAGGCCCATAATTGAATCTCTGTCTCCTTTAACTGAATCAAAAAGCTCCAGCCCACCTGCTTCTATTTGATAAACACCATAAGCTAATAAGATCTCGGTTTTAATTTTCTTTAAATAATTAGCTAGCTGTGTCTCTGAGAGTTTTTTCATTTTTAATTCAGACTGATCGGTAAAATTCCAAACCATCGATCCATTTTTAGAAATACACACCGAAGTAATTAAATAATGTACGGACCCGTTAAGCTTGTTTAATATTTTTAGACCTTCTTCCCTTGTGTTAGGTTTGTTAATTAATTCGTTATTTAAGCTTATCACGCTATCTGCTCCTAGAACAAGTTGGTCTGGGTATTTGCTGCTAACTTTAATAGATTTTAACTCTGCTAGGTTTTTTGAGATAAGCGCAGGGCTCGCACCTACTGCCAATAAAGAATCTTTAACTTGATCTTCATCGACATTTGAAGGTACAGAAAAAAAATCAATATCATTTTTTTCTAATATTTTTTTTCTAACTCCGCTCTTTGAGGCTAAGATAATTTTCATTTTTTTTTCTTTTTTGTTATATCAAAAATTCTAATAATCGATGCTGCTGTCTCTTCTACGGATCTTCTTGTTACGTCAATAATAGGCCAATTATACTTTTTAAATAATTTTTTTGAACTCTTAATTTCGCTTTGAATAAAATCTAAATCAGAATAATTTCTTAATTTTTTTATATTCATAACTTCAAGTCTGTTGTATCTAATTTCTGACAATCGTTCTGCTTCGACGCTCAACCCTATTACACAAAGATTGTTTGATTCTTTTTTAAGAAAGCTTGGGATATTTTGACCTTCAATTAATGGAATATTCAAAGTCTTATATCCTCTGTTAGCTAAATAAATTGAGGTGGGTGTTTTGCTTGTTCTGCTTACTCCTAATAAAATAATATCCGCTTCTTTTACATCCTCAACGCGCGCTCCGTCATCGTGTGTCATGGAAAATTGGATAGCTTCAATTCTTTTATAATAGTCCGCATCTAGAACGTGTTGAGCGCTTGGGGTGTGTGTTGCTCTCTGGTTTAATAGTTTTGAGAAATTTAATATTAAATTACCTAATATGCTAAAATTCGGTATTTTTTTCTGATTGCATTTTAGAGAAATATATTTTGCTAATTTAGTTTCTACAATCGTATATAAAATAATAGAATTTCTTTTTTCGCTGGTCTTTATAATTTCGTCGACTTGTTTTTCTGTTCTAATAAAGACATATTCTTTCTTTTCATAGTCAAATTTGATAAACTGAGACTTTAGGGCAAGGAATATTCTATCGAGTGTTTCCCCTGTGGAATCTGAAATTAAAGTAATTTGGTATTTATGTCCCATAGGTAACTATGTTAACAAACGTATGGTAACTTGTCTTTATACATGTTGTGTAAATAATTGAAAAAATAGTCCACAGGACTTAACAAGTTTTTAACATTTTGTTCCATGTTGATTGTTTAAAAAATTAAATGGAATGTTTTATTAATAGTTTTATTTTTATTGATATAAAAAGGTTTTTTTTTATTGTGTTGTGGAAGAAATTGTTAAAAAACATGTATAATTAATTATATCAGTAACTAACATGACCTATATCAAATAATATACTTTTAAATATAATATTATATTAATGACTAGACTAATAAACTGTATATTAAATAAAGATCCTTCTTGTACTCCTGTCTGGTTTATGAGACAAGCAGGTCGATACCTTCCTGAATTTCAAAAAATTAGATCATTAAATAAAAATTTTATTAAACTTTGCCTAAACAGTGATTTAAGCTCTGAAATTACATTACAGCCATTAAAACGATTTGATTTAGATGCAGCTATAATTTTCTCAGATATTTTAATGGTACCTTATGGATTAGAACAAGAGGTTAAATTTGAAAAAGAAAAAGGACCAATACTTTCAGATTTTGATTTAAATATATTTTTAAAAAGTAATGTAGAAGATTTTACAAAAAAACTAAACCCAGTTTATAAAACAATCCAGAAAACCAAAAAAAAACTAAACAAAAATAAATCCTTAATTTCATTTGTTGGTGCGCCATGGACCTTAGCAATTTATATGCTTGGGTTGAAGAAAAATAAAAACGAAATAGATCTTTTTAAACTTAAAAAAAAAGAAAAAGAGCTTAAAATAATTATAGATAAGTTAAATGAATATTTATGTTCTCATCTAGAAAATCAAATTAATGCTGGTGCTGATACAGTGCAAATTTTTGATTCGTGGGCAGGTTTAATTCCTAGTGAAAATCTTCACGATTATTGTTATATCCCAAATAAAAAACTTGTCGATTTTTGTAATAAGAAAAAAATTCCAGTTATTTGTTTTCCCAGGGGAATTAAAAAAAATTATTTAGAATTTGCAAAAATAGTAAATCCAGATTGTTTGAGTTTAGATTATGAAATAGATCCAGTATGGGCAGAAAAAAACTTAAAAGGTTTCTGTTTGCAAGGTGGGATGGACCCTAAAACATTATTTAAAAGTGATGACGAAATATTTAGTGAAGTTGACAGATATTTAAATATTTTTAAAAAAAGTCCTTATATTTTCAATCTTGGACACGGTTTGTTGCCAGAAACAAACCCTGATATTTTAAAAAAAGTTATTGAAAGAGTTGGTAATTTCAAGTGAAGAAAGCAGTCATTTTGTTCAACCTTGGCGGACCAGACACTCTTAGTGCCGTAGAACCTTTTTTATTTAATTTATTTAATGATCCAGCAATCATAAGTCTACCTGTATTCTTAAGATATCCATTAGCCAAATTTATTTCGAAACGACGAACACCTGTAGCTAAAGCTATATATGCAGAAATGGGTGGTAAATCACCAATTCTAGAAGAAACTCAAACGCAAGCTAACGCGATAGAGAAAGCTCTACAAAATGAATTAGATGAATATAAGTGTTTCATTGTTATGAGGTGTTGGAACCCCCGTGCGTCTGAAACTATAAAAAAAGTAAAAAGGTTTAATCCTCATCAAATAATTTTACTCCCTCTATATCCTCAATATTCAAATGCTACCTCGGGTTCGTCGATTAATGAATGGATTGAAATTTGTAAGAAAGAAGAGCTTTCAACCGAAACCAAGGTTATTTGTTGTTATCCAACAGAAAAAGATTTTATTTTATCGTACGCGAATTTGATTAAAGAAAAAATTGATCTAAAAAAACTAAACGAGATCACATTAATTTTTTCTGCTCATGGCTTGCCAGAAAATAAGATTAAAAAAGGTGACCCATATCAATGGCAAGTTGAACAATCCGTTAGGGAACTGGTAAATAAATTGTCAATAAAAAATTTAAACTTCATTTTGAGCTACCAAAGTCGTGTTGGTCCATTAAAGTGGATTGGTCCATCAACAGAAAATGTAATTAAAGATGAGGCTAAAAAAAATAAAATAATAATTGTTGTTCCTGTTGCTTTTGTTTCAGAACACTCAGAAACTCTAGTTGAACTTGACATTGAATACAAAAAGCTCGCAGAAGACAATGGATCAAAAGATTATATTCGTGTACCAGCTGTTACAGCAAATAAAGATTTTATTAACTCTTTAAAATCTAGTATTCTACAGGCTAGTATTGGTGGAAGATTTACATCATCTATAAAATGCACTGAAAAATTTACAAAATGTCCAAGAATCCAAAAATTATAATAAAATGAATTATTACCTTTTGTATAAATCTCTTCATTTAATTTCTGCAATTTCTTGGATGGTCGGGCTGCTGTATCTCCCCAGGTTGTACGTATATCATGTTGAAACATTAAAAAATAAGGAAACAAGCAGAACATTTAAGCTTATGGAAAAAAGACTTTTTTTTTATATTATGAATCCAGCTATGCTTTTAACATGGCTGTTTGGAATTTTATTAATACATTCTATTGGATTTGAAAGTATAGGCTATCTTTGGTTACAATTAAAAGTCATCATGGTTTTACTATTAACATCCTATCATTTTTTTCTTTTAAATTGTCTCGAAAGTCTTAACAAAGATCACAGTAAGTACTCGTCTAAATTTTATAGAATTATAAACGAACTTCCTACTATTTTACTAATAGGCATTGTTTTTGTAGTTGTTTTTAAGCCATTATAAAGCTTGAATTTTTACGAAAAAGACATATATTTAAATTTCCTTTTTCTTCAACTAAATCATTAAATCATTAAATCATTAAATCATTCAATCATTCAATTATCGAATATGAACTTACAAGAATTAAAAAAACAAAATCCTGCAGAGTTAATATCTCAAGCTGAAAAACTTGGGATTGAAAACCCTAGTACACTCAGAAAACAAGAGATTCTTTTTGCTATATTAAAAAAATTAGCAGAAAAAAATGAAAAAATAACAGGCGCAGGTGTTCTAGAACTCTTGCCTGATGGATTCGGTTTCTTAAGAGCAATGGAGTCAAATTATTTACCTGGTCCAGATGATATTTATGTAAGCCCAAGTCAGATTAGAAGATTTGGCCTAAGAACAGGAGACACAGTAGAGGGAGAAATAAGATCACCTAAAGATGCTGAAAGATATTTTGCATTATTACAGGTAATGAAAATTAATTTTGAAGAGCCTGAAAAAGGAAGAAACAAGATTGCATTTGATAACCTAACACCACTTTATCCAAATGAAAGAATAACTTTAGAAGTTGAATCGGTCAAATTAGAAAAAAAACCAGATAACACAGCAAGATTGATAGATCTTGTAAGCCCGATTGGAAAAGGACAAAGAGCTTTAATAGTTTCGCCACCTAGGGCAGGTAAAACTATAATTTTACAAAATATTGCGCAATCTATTACTACAAACCATCCTGAATGTTATTTAATGGTTTTGTTGATCGACGAAAGACCAGAAGAAGTTACCGACATGCAAAGATCTGTAAAGGGTGAAGTTGTTAGTTCAACTTTCGACGAACCTGCGTCTAGACACGTTGCTGTAGCTGAGATGGTTATTGAGAAAGCAAAAAGATTAGTCGAGCACAAAAAAGATGTTGTAATTTTATTAGATTCTATAACTAGACTAGGTAGAGCTTATAATGCAGTTATACCAAGCTCTGGTAAAGTTTTAACCGGTGGTGTGGATGCTAACGCACTACAAAGACCTAAAAGATTTTTTGGTGCAGCTAGGAACATAGAAGAGGGAGGTTCGTTAACAATTATTTCCACCGCTCTTGTTGATACTGGATCTAGAATGGATGAAGTAATATTTGAAGAATTTAAAGGAACTGGTAATTGTGAATTAATTCTTGATAGAAAAGTTGCGGATAAGCGTATTTACCCTGCGCTGGATATCACCAGATCAGGAACAAGAAGAGAAGAACTTCTTTTTCAAAAAGATGATCTGTCAAAGATGAATGTTCTACGAAGAATTATAAGTCCAATGGGAACTATGGACGGCATTGAATTCTTAATCTCTAAACTCAAAAACACTAAAAATAACGCAGATTTTTTCGATTCAATGAATAAGACTAGTTAATTTATTTTAATTCTAATAAAAAATAAGCCCAACCAATAAAAGTTTGCTCGTTCTTTACATCAAATTGCTCACATATTTTTAAAGGAGCTGTTGCAACTGGGCCCTCAAAAATTTCTGTAATTTTATAGCCCTCCTCCTTGAAAATCTTTTTGTAATCTTGATGTCTTAATCTGTTCTGAAAAAGATATGAGTTATTAAATATTTTCCACTTATCTTCAGAAAAACTTAAAAAATTTAGTGCAGTTATATTTTTGTCCGTATGGCTATAATGATCAGAGTAATCAATAACCGAAGAAACTAAAATTTTTTTAGTAAGAAGATCTTTTAGGTCAGATAGATATGTCCTGATTTCGTTAGGCTTAAAGTGTTCAAGCGCAGTCGTAGAAATACAAATATCAAATTTGTCCCTATTTTCTTTTAAATTTTTCAAACTAAAAGGAGCCCGATAGTCAATGTTATATAAATTTTTTAGCTGATCTAAACTTTCTACTTTACCTTTGTTTTGAACTTCTAAAATATTTGAAATTTGTTTGCTCGCTTGATTTACTAAATCATAATCAATCATTAAATTGATATCAATAGCAGTTTGTTCTATCAAACCGTTAAATTTATAAGCAATATAAATATTTTGTTCCAATGATTTACCAGCCCCAATCTCCAATATACTTTTGGCTTTATTTTTTTCTATTGTGTTTGTGTGATATATCCAAAGTTTATTTATTTTATTAATTTCTACCTTTGATCTTTTGGTAATATATTTTTGAATTAAATAAAATAACCCCTTGATTGGAAAAAGGCCTAAAATCTTGTATAGCAATGCTTTTAATTTCCAGTTAATTTGAAACATAGTAAAATATAAATTATTTGAAAACATTTTAAAATGAATATATACGCCCTGTCCTCGGGTAGAGGGCCCTCTGGAATAGCAATAATTAGAGTATCAGGCTTAGGGGCATTAGAAATTTCTCAACGCATAACTCAAAAAAAAAATTTAAAAGCTAAAGAAGTAAATTTTTGCAAGTTTTACAACCCCTCAGACAATGCCCTAATAGATGAAGGTCTACTACTAACGTTCCCTGGCCCTAATAGTTTTACGGGTGATAATTTAGTTGAATTTCACATACATGGCAGTAATGCAGTCATCTCTTATTTTCTAAAAATGTTGTCTGAACAAAAAAATTGTAGGTTAGCAGAACCGGGAGAATTTACTAAAATTGCTTTTCAAAATAATAAAATTGATTTGATCGAAGCTGAAAGTATTGGAGATTTAATTCATTCGGAAACTGAACTACAAAGACTGCAGGCTTTGAAAATGGTGCAGGGAAAAGCATCAAACCATTATAATGATCTAAGAGAAAAACTTATCAAATCACTAGCTTTTATAGAAGCAAAAATTGATTTTGCTGAAGATGACATACCAGAAACCGTTTTAAAAGAAGTTCAGAAATCAATCAAAGAAGTATATTTAGATATCAAAAATATTTTAGAAGACCACAAAGTAGGAGAAAAAATTAGAGAAGGTTTTAGGGTTTCTATAGTGGGTGAAGTAAATGCTGGAAAATCATCTTTGCTTAATTTACTATCTAAAAGAGACGCAGCAATAGTTTCAGAAGAAAAAGGAACAACCAGAGATATTATAGAGGTATATCTAAATATTGATGGGTATCCAGTAATACTAGCCGATACTGCAGGGATAAGAGATTCTAAGAGTGAAATTGAAAAAAAAGGAATTTCTCTAGCAATCAATAAATCGAAAGAATCCGACCTGAACTTAATCATGATAGATAATTCATCTAAAAGCATCGATCCTAAAATACTTAATTTGATCGATAAAGATTGCATTATCGTTTTAAATAAATCTGATTTAGACAGTAAGCAAAACCACAATTTCAATGGAGCATTAGTGATATTAGTATCTGTTAAGAATAACCAAAATATTTCTGGCCTGACAAACAAAATAAAAGAAAAATTATGTGAAAAATATATAACACCTAACAATGTGTTGGTAACAAGAGAGAGACACAGAAATAAGTTAAATGAATGTTTAAAAGAAATTGATAATTTCTTAAAAAAAGATCAAAATAAAGATATAGAAATGGCAGCAGAGGATCTTAGGCTCGCTACAAGGCATCTCGGTGGTATTGTGGGAAAAGTAGATGTTGAGGAAATTCTTGGCTCAATATTTAAAAATTTCTGTGTAGGTAAATAAGCAAATAAGATCTTGTAAAATTATTTTAGAGTAATACATTTAAAATATGAACGATATAAGCTATGACGTTGTAGTTATTGGCGGTGGACATGCTGGATGTGAAGCTTCTGCTGCATCTGCTAGAATGGGTGTAAATACTGCCCTTTTTACACATAAAATAGAGACTATAGGTGAAATGTCATGTAATCCTGCCATAGGTGGCCTAGGTAAAGGGCACCTTGTAAGAGAAATAGATGCTTTAGATGGAGTAATGGGCATCGTAACAGATAAATCAGGTATTCAATTTAGGCTTTTAAATAGAAGCAGAGGGCCGGCAGTCAGAGGGCCAAGAACACAGTCTGATCGAGCGCTTTACAAAGAGCACATGCAAAAAATTCTATTAAACTATGAAAATCTGACTGTAATTGCGGACCCAGTAGTTAAGTTTTTGTTTGGTAGTGATGATAGTAAAATAATAGGATTTATTTGTGAGAGTCAAAAAAAAGTTTTCTGTAAAGAACTTATTTTAACAACTGGAACTTTCTTGAATGGATTAATACATATTGGCGAAAAGCAAATACCAGCTGGAAGATTTGACGAAAAGCCTTCTACCGGTTTAAGTGAACAACTAAGAAAACACAATATCAAACTTGGCAGACTTAAAACGGGCACACCACCACGCTTAGATGGCACAACTATTAACTATAATGATATTGAAATGCAGCCAGCAGATTCAGATCCTTATTTTTTTTCTTTCTTAACTAAAAAAGTTAGCAATAAACAAATATCATGTGGTATTACCCATACAAATAACGAAGTTCATAAAATAATAAGTGACAACATACACCTTAGCGCAATGTACTCCGGCAGCATAAAGGGAGTTGGGCCAAGATATTGTCCGTCTATAGAAGATAAGATTGTAAAATTTAAGGAAAAAGAACAACATCAAATTTTTCTTGAACCCGAAGGAATAAATGACAGTACTATTTACCCAAATGGAATATCAACCTCACTACCAGAAGACGTGCAACTGCAAATATTGGCTAAAATAAAGGGTTTAGAGCACGTCAAGATGATTAGGGCAGGTTATGCAATAGAGTACGATTATGTTGATCCAAGAGAACTAAATTCAACTTTGGAAACAAAAAAAATTAAATCATTGTTTTTAGCTGGGCAAATAAATGGAACGACAGGCTACGAGGAAGCTGCAGCACAAGGATTGATAGCAGGTATTAATGCAGCACTTAAAATAAAGAAAGAAAAAAAATTTATATTAGATAGATCCGAATCTTATATTGGAGTTATGATTGACGATCTAATTACTAAGGGTGTGTCGGAACCTTATCGTATGTTTACATCAAGAGCAGAATACAGACTTTCTTTGCGTGCAGACAATGCCGACCAAAGATTGACGCCTCTAGGTATAAAAATTAATTTGGTTAAAAAAAGTAGGGAACTAAATTTTTTAGACAAACAAAGAAAACTAATCTCAGTTTATAATACCCTACAATCGCACTCGATATCACCAAATGAAGCTGGCAAACATTCTATTAAAATTGCTATGGATGGGGTTAAAAGATCTGGTATAGAAGTGCTTTCCCAAAAAGGAGTGACATTGGATATATTAAGAAAGATATGGGTTAAAATACCTCAATATGAACAATCTATAGATAAACAAGTAGAAATCGATGCTCATTACTCGGTTTATTTAAAAAAACAAAGTCATGATATAGCTACTTTTAAAAAAGACGAGGCAATATTAATCCCTGAAGATATAGATTATGAGTCTTTTAGCAGTCTTTCTAACGAAATAAAATCGAAGCTTAAATTAATAAAACCCAAAACTTTAGGTCAGGCACTAAGAATCGACGGTGTAACCCCTGCTGCAGCAATTATACTCTTAGCTTTTATAAAAAAAAAGCGTTATAAAGCTTCTGCTTGATGACGGAAAAAGAAGCCCAATTTATATTGTTAGATCACTTAAAGTTCACACAAGATGCATTGTACAAATTAAATGTTTTTTGCAGTGAGGTAGTTGAATATAATAAAAAGTTCAATTTAATATCAAAATCTACTGTAGATAATATATGGGATAGACATGTGCTAGACTCAGCACAACTAGTCAAATTTATAGATTTTAAAGATGGTTTAAGCGTTTCTGACCTAGGAACGGGCGCTGGCTTTCCAGGTATAGTTATTGCAATTTACAACAGAAACCCTAAATTTCACGTGAAATTGTATGAAAAATCTAGAGTTAAAGTAAAATTTCTTAGTAATTTGGTTGAAAAACTCAATATTAGGGCAGAAATTTATTCTAATGATTACCGATCTCATAATATAGCAAGTGAATACGTTATTTCAAGGGCATTTAAAAAACTTGAAGAACAAGTAAGGATTTCACGTGAAACTATTAAAGTTAACCACAAACTTATCATCTTAAAAGGGAAAAATGCTGAAGAGGAGATAAAACATCTTAACAAGGATTTAAAATATAGCTATAGTTTAGAAAAAAGTATTACTAGTTCAGATTCAAAAATAGTAATATTTGAGGTTAAGAAATAAAATGAAAAAAATAATTTCTGTAATAAATCAAAAAGGGGGAGTAGGAAAAACTACTACAGTAGTTAATCTTTCAACGGCCCTAGCTCAACTTGGTAAGAGAATATTGGTAATAGATTTAGATCCCCAAGGAAATGCAACTACAGGACTTGGAAGATCCAATAATGAAAATGATAAAAATATTTATAAAGTCATAATAGGTCAATCTGACCTAAAAAATTGCATACAAACAAGTTGTGTTAAAAACCTTGATATAATTGGCTCAAACGTCAATTTATCAGGCTTAGAGGTAGAAACTGCTAATGATCCTAATCGTGCTTTCCTTTTAAAAGAAATTTTAAAAGAAAAAAACAAAGATTTATTCGATAAATATGAAAACATATTCATTGATTGTCCGCCTTCGTTGAGCCTACTTACAGTAATGTCATTAGTTGTCGCTGACGAATTACTAGTTCCTCTTCAAACAGAATTTTTTGCTCTAGAAGGAATCTCCCAATTGGTAAAGACAGTTGAAAGAATTAAAATCAATTTAAATCCAGAATTGGAAATAAGAGGAATTCTTTTAACTATGTTCGATAAAAGAAATAAATTATCTACCCAAGTTGATGATGAAGCTAGAAAATATTTTAAGGAAAAAGTTTATACAACTGTAATACCAAGGAACGTAAGACTGTCTGAAGCACCATCGCACGGTGTTCCATGTATTGTTTATGATAAGACATGTCTTGGCAGTCAGTCATATATTGCTCTAGCTAAAGAATTTATAGAACAGAGAGAAGGTAAGGCTACTTAATGGTTGAAGAAAAAAATAAAAAAGGTTTAGGTAGAGGGTTGATGTCATTGTTTGGCGATCAGGTTGATTCAAACACTAAAGACGGAGACACACCTAAAAAAAATAACATGAATACCTCTTATTTGTTAGTATCTATAGGAGCTTTGAAGAGAAATAGATTTCAACCGAGAGCATATTTTAACGAGGGGAGAATAGATGAATTAGCACAATCTATAAAAAAAAATGGTTTAATCCAACCCATAGCAGTTAGAGTAGACAAACATAACACCTATGAAATTATAGCTGGGGAGAGACGTTGGTTAGCTGCGCAAAAAGCAGGATTGCACGAAGTACCGGTAATAGTTTTAAAATTAAATGATATGCAATCTTTAGAACTAGCCATAATAGAAAACATTCAAAGAGAAAATCTTAATTCAATCGAAGAAGGCAAAGGGTACAAAAGTCTTATTAATGATTTTAATTATGATCATGAAAAATTATCAGAATTTATGGGTAAAAGTCGTAGCCACATTAGTAATACACTAAGACTTCTGACACTACCTATCGATGTAATTAAAATGGTAGAAAGAGGGGAATTATCAGCAGGCCAAGTTAGACCCTTGGTTGGTAGATTCAATGCTTTAGCTATGGCAAGATCTATCATCAAAGATAAACTTAGTGCTAGATCTATTGAGAACCTAGTTAAGAATGAAAAGGAAAAAGAAGCGTCTAAAACAATCTTTGTTAAAAAACTAGATCCTAATATTCAACTGGCTCAAAGACAGATAGAGGAGAATTTGGGTTTAATGGTCAAGATATTAACAAAAAAAAACAGATCAGGAAAAGTTGTAATAGAGTTCGGAAACCCAGAACAGTTTGAATTGATCTCAAATTTGCTTATGAAGAAGAAGAAGTAGAAGCTAATTCTGAAAGTACTATTATCAGATCTTTAATTATAATTTCATTTTTAACTTGTGAGTTTTTTTTTAATAAAACTTCGGTTTCGCCAATTTTATAAGCCATATTACTTAGTTTTTGTAAATCCCACATTTTAAGTTGTTCTAAATAAACAGCTTTATCCTTCCAAAAAATTGGAGGCTTTAAATTTTCCAATGTTTTTTCGTGATTATTAAACTGTTCATTTGCTGTTTGAATTTCTATTAGTTTTAATACTCTATAATTTAAGATATTAAGATAAAAAAAACTATCTTCATTTAAGAGTTCGATTTCTGAAAGAATCTTGTTAACTTTATTTTTTTTCCCCGTCAAAGCATTATCTCTTATTTCCTCAAATTTAATATTATTTCTAATATTTAAAAGCTCCAACAATTCCTTTTTATTAATTTTTTTTTCATCAAAAAAATTTTTTAATTTAATAAGCTCACTCTTGATAATCTTCCTATTAGAGTTTGAATTTGATATTATGAGATTAGTTAGCTCACCTGTTAAACCTTTAATTCCAGCGAGTTCCTTGGTAATATAAGCTATTAACGTTCTATCATTATCTTCATAACAGGCAATAGTTGCTATATTTTGTTTTTTTTCAAATAAAGATCTTAATTTCGATCTTTTCTCTAAACTGTTTGAAAATACATATATTTTTGTATTGTCGTTCTCTATATCCAAACATTGATTAATTTCATTATAAATTTTATCCGTAGCTTCATGAATAAAAATTTTTTTTTTTTCATTAAAAAGAGATTCATTCACAATATTTTTATGCAAAATACTTTTATCTTTTAAGATATCATTTTCAAAAAAATTAATTATCTCACTCTCCTTATTAAGATTTTTTAATTTATCTTTAATGTCATCTTTAATACCTTCATTTTCACCATATAGAAGGACAGCCTTGTAGTTCCTTAAGCTGTTAAAATCTTTTTCGACAATATAGCTTTTTAGTATCACTTAATTTTTATTAGAAAGTATTATAAAATTTGTTAATTCATCAGAAAGTTGTTGTGTAAGATTTTTAATTACATTTTTCTCATTGGCAATAGTACTGGTATGGCTGGGCGATACCTGATAACCCGAACTTTTCTTAAACGATTTGTTTATATTTCTTTGAGTAGCGTTATCTTTTATAGTTAAATTTGCTTCTATGCTTAGTTCGTATCTTGTAACCTTGCCAGTTTTATCTTTAATTTTTATTTTTTTATTTTTTGATATTTCTATATTAATGTCATATTTTTTTACAGCATCTTTGTCTGAAATTAAAAGAATATTATTCTTAATTACATAGGCAATACGATTTTCACCAACAATCACTACATTTAAATCAACTAGTGGATTGTCCATATTAATTTTCTTAAAGCCACATGACAGGAAAAAAAATGGAAGTATAAAAATGATTATAATTTTTTTAGACATAAAATTTATTTTATAAGATAGTTAATTATTTTATTTTTTATAAATATAGTTTTTATAACTTCTTTTTCAGCTAAACTGTCGCTAACTTTTTTATTTTTTTTACTTTCAATTATAGCATTTTTTTCGTCTAAATTTTTTTTTACCTCTATAATTTCACGAGTTTTTCCATTGATTTGGATAGCAATTTTAATTTTTTCATCCAAAATTAATTTGTTGTTAATTAGCGGCCATTTATTAATATTCGTTTCACCAATCTGCTCAAGACACTCATGTGCTAGATGGGGTGTAAAAGGAATAAGTATCCGCAATAAATCAGAAAATTTTTCTCTAATACATTTGTTACTGATGTTTTCATTCATCGCTTTAGTAAATAAACCATATATGCTGTAAACATTCGCAATCACTACATTTAACTGAAAATTGTTAATTAAGTCAGTTATCTTTAAAATATAATTATTAAATTTAATCTCAAACTCCCCGTCAGTATTTGGCTTTTTGTCTTTACGATTTATAATTAAAATATTTAAATTATAAATTTTTTGTAAAAATTTGTAAGCCGCGTTTACGCCCTGATTGGACCACTGTACATCTTTTTCAGGTGGGCTATCTGACAAAATAAACCATCTAACAGCATCAGCCCCATAAGTTATAATCATGCTTTCAGGGTCGATAACATTTTTTTTTGATTTTGACATAGATTCTGATGGCCCAACAACAACTTTAGACTCATCAGAAATTTTAACATAATTTTTTTCGTCAACTTTTTGTATTTCATCAGGGCTCAGCCATTTGCCGTCACTATCTTTATATGTTTCGTGGCAAACCATGCCTTGAGTAAAAAGACCTTTGAATGGTTCCTTATCATTTATTAATGGGTTACTTTTTTTTGCGGCACGCATAAAAAACCTTGAGTAAAGTAAGTGCAAAATTGCATGTTCAACGCCCCCAATATATTGATCTACTGGCATCCAATAGTTCAAATCATTTAAATCAAAAGCTTCGGTTTGGTTTTGTGGTGAACAAAATCTCATAAAGTACCAAGAGGAATCAACAAATGTATCAAGTGTGTCTGTTTCTCTGAGCGCAGGTTTCCCCGTATCTTTATGTGTTGTTTTCTTCCAAGTAGGATGATTTTCAAGAGGATTTCCCTCTTTTTTTAAATCCACATCATCGGGTAACTTAATAGGTAATTCAGATTTATCTACAGGAACAATTTTACCATCTTCCAAATAAATCATCGGAATTGGACACCCCCAGTATCTCTGCCTTGAAACACTCCAGTCCTTCAGTCTAAATGATATTTTTTTTTTACCAATATTATTTTTTTCTATTTCTAGGATTATTTTTTTCTTGGCAGAATCAATATCTAAACCATTCAAGAAGTCAGAATTTATCAAACAACCATTTAAAGTATAAGCTTTATCTATTTTATTAAAATCTTTAAACGTTTCTTCGTTGTCACTTACAACTTCTATAATTTCTAACTTATATTTTTTAGCAAAATCTAAGTCACGTTGATCATGCGCGGGGCAGCCAAATATAGCTCCGGTACCATAGTCCATTAAAACAAAGTTGGCAGCAAAAACTGGTATTTTTTTATCTTGAATAAAAGGATGATTTACGAACAAACCCGTATTAAAACCTTTTTTTTCAGCATTTGCCAACGCTTCTTCGGTTGTTCCTGATTGTAGACAATCTTTTTTAAATTTTAAAAAGGTGTCTTGAGTTTCTAATTCTCTACATACCGGATGATCTACTGATACTGCTACGAAGCTTGCGCCAAAAATTGTATCGGGTCTAGTAGTAAAAACTTTAATTTTTTTTTTATTATTAAATATTTCAAAGTCTATTTCACATCCTACAGATTTTCCAATCCAATTTTTTTGCATTAATTTAACTTTTTCAGGCCAGTGTTCTAGCAGCTGTAGATCATCAAGTAGTTCATCTGAGAATTTTGTAATATTAAAGACCCATTGTGATAGTTTTTTTCTTTCAACAACCGCTCCTGAGCGCCATCCTTTGCCATTAACTACTTGCTCATTGGCTAGCACTGTCTGCTCAATTGGATCCCAGTTGACATAATTTTCTTTTTTTGAAACAAAACCTTTATTATACAAATCAATAAATAACTCTTGTTGATGTTTATAGTAGCTTTCATCACAAGTAGAAATTTCACGATCCCAATCTATAGAGAGGCCTAACATTTTTAATTGTCTCTTCATTTCAGATATGTTTTTTTTAGTCCAATCTTTCGGGTGAAGATTGTTTTCCCTAGCAGCATTTTCTGCCGGCAGACCAAAAGAATCCCAACCCATAGGATGCAATACATTAAAACCATTTAAATATTTAAATCGAGCTAAAACATCTCCGATTGTATAATTTCGAACATGCCCCATATGTATTTTACCAGAAGGATACGGAAACATTTCTAGACAGTAAAATTTTTTACTATTTTGCTTTGGTCTGTATATTTTTTTATTTTGAAATACAGGTTGCCATTTTTTTTCAATTAATTGAAAATTAAATCTTTCCATTATTATAAAAAATTATTTTTTTTTATTCTTGTTCGCAAGTTCAAGCTGAGCAGCTTTTTTTAAAATACTACCCGCAAGTTCTTTTTTAATTGTTGATTTTAATTCTACAATTACACACTGGTCAACTTTTGCACATTTTTTCTTATGAACAATTACTTTTAAATTGCTTGCCGCTATTTCATTATTAAAAAATCTAACGGTTATTTTGAAAGACTCATTAGAATTGTTATCATCATTGTACCAGTCTGAGATGATTATTCCACCAGAGTAATCTACAGTGGATAATGGTAAAAAATCTAAAATTTCTAAAGACGCTCTCCACATAGGATTTGAACTACTAAACTCGTAGTTTGTGCCGCGTCCAATGCCCCCCTTAAGCACACCTTTTAATGATACGCCCCGTCCTTCTTGGACGTTTTTTCTCGCTTTATCAATCCCTTGAAGGGGTTGGTTTCTTTGATCGGTCTTTTTATATAAACCACATGCGTTAGTTAGTAAAAAAACTGTAGTTAAGGTAAGAAGAAGTAGTTTGTTGAGTAAAATCTTATAGTTCATTATTATACGTATATAACAACAAAATTGACAAAATACCTTAACTTTTTATGTGTAGTAATTATATCACACTTAGAAAAAAAAAAAGGTTTAATTAAATGTCTAATAGAAAAAATCATTTTATAAAGGTATTTTGCAATCACTTAAATAATATTAATTAAGCAAACAATAAAAGGAAAAAATATGAATAAACTAACTAAAATTTTCTTAGTAGTTATAACATCTATTTCTTTATCATTTAGCGCGATTGCTGGTGAACTTACAGTTACAGGTTCAGCTAAAGCATCGTACGTGGTAGGTGGAGATAGTACTACAATTGGAAAAGGAATCGGAATAAGTAACGAATTTACTCTAGGCGCTTCAGGTGAACTAGATAATGGTTACACATGGAAATACGCTGTAGACATGGATCCAAACGCAGGTGGAACAGTAGACAACGATGACCAACAATTAACACTAACAACTCCGTACGGAACAGTAGGTATGTTTGTTTCAGAAGGTGGACTATCAACTGAACTAGGTTATGGCATTGGTGCTAATGGCGTAGGATTTGATTATGCTTCTCCAATGACATTTGTACATGGTTACGACGTATCAAGTTACTCAAGTATTCAGTATCATATGCCAGCTGACATGTTACCTTTTGGTATCATAGCTAAGTATGCGAATGTACCGAACTTGCGAAACACTGGTGATTCTAAAGACTTTAAATCACAAGGTGGAACATCTACTTCAACAACACTTGGTGAATCAGCTGAAATGCTTCAAATCAAAGCGACTCCAATTGATGGATTATCTGTAGGTGGAGATTACTTCCAAACAAGTAATGCAGACGTTCTAAAAGAGCCAACTTCTGGAAATCTATTCGCTAAGTACACAATGGGTGCTTTCACAGTAGGTGTTAACGCTGGTCAAAATGACGTAGGAACTAACGGTGGAGCTGTTGTAACAAAGTACGAAAATAAATCTTTCGGAGTACAATATGCTCTTAACGATGCTATAAATTTGTCATACTCAAGAGATAAGAGTGACCAGTTTACAAGTGCTTTGATCGTAGCGGGAGCGACATCAAATGTTAAAACTAGCATTGAGTCAGTTGTCGACAGTATTCAATTATCATATAACGTTGGTGGAGCAACTTTAGGAATAGCTCATCAAGACGCTGATGATTCAGATTACACTGCTAACAAAGACGAACAAATGACTGTATTTTCAGTTGTGATGGCGTTTTAGTAAGTAGTACAACTTAAAATTAAAAAAGCCGGTTAGAAATAGCCGGCTTTTTTTTTATCTCAGAGAATAAACATAAGCCTTTAGAATCAACCATATTTAATTTAAGTAGATTTTTGTTATTTATACCACCTAAGGGTATCAATTCTACTTGGCAATTTTTGCTAATTAGATTGAATCTAGACACGCCCATATAACTTCTTTTGTTATTGTAAGAAGTCTCAAATAATCTCGACAATATAACTGTATTGCATCCTTGTTTTATTTTTTCGTATATTTCTTTAAAACTATGAGCTGAACCTATTAGATTGTAACCAAAATTTGGATAAATTTTCTTATTATAAGATGAAAGATATAATCCATCAGCCTTACATGCTGTTGCCAGTTTGTAATTGTTTGCAACATAAAACATAAATTTTTTGTTTTTACATTTTTGCCTGAACCTATTTAGTTTTGAATAACTTTCTTCAAGTCCATTATTTCGATAAATAATTGAAATTTTCTTATTCTTTTTAAAATAGTTAAGATCTATAGACTGAGTATTTTCTATATATAAATAATATTTATTCTTTATAATAAACATAAATGAATTTAATAATTAATAATTTTGAAAATATAAAATCTCTCATTAATAATAGCAACGTAAAGATTATCGCTGTTTCCAAAACCTTTTCTTATGACCACATAAGGCCCTTAATCGATCATGGACATCTACATTTTGGTGAGAATAAAGTGCAAGAGGCACAAATGAAATGGACAGAAGTTAAAAAAAAAAACCCGGATCTAAATTTACATATGATTGGAAAATTACAATCCAACAAAGCTAAAGAGGCTGTAAAGCTTTTCGATTACATTCATTCTCTAGACAATCAGAAACTTGCTAATATTTTAGCCCGACAAGAAAATATTATTGGCAGAAAGTTAAAATATTTTATTCAGGTTAATATAGGTAATGAAAAACAAAAAGCTGGCATAGGCATAGATCTACTTGATGATTTTTATTATTATTGCGTCAAAGAACTAAAGATCAGCGTTATTGGCCTAATGGCCATACCTCCTAATGAAGCTAAGTCAGATGATTATTTTAAAAAGTTACTAGAATTAAATAAGTTATTAGGATTAGAGGAATTAAGCATGGGTATGTCTTTAGATTTTAAAACAGCTTTAAATTATGAATCTACATTTGTAAGGATTGGTAGTTCAATTTTTGGAAGTAGAGACTAATCTATTATTAATTTAGTTTTTTTGTTTATTTTACTAGCTAGTATAATTATATTTTTTTTCGAAATAGCAACGCACCCCTTTGTGGGTGTGTAACTTCTTTTTGCAATATGTAAAAAAATTGCACTTCCTTTATTTAGCAATATAGGTTTTAAGTTATAATTAATTACAATTATTACATCATATATATTCTCTTTTAACCACAGTTTTTCTGCACTTTGATTAAATGGAAACTTGATCATTTTATTGTAATGTCTGGAACTAATGTCATCGCACCACCCCATATTTTTTTTTATATGTTTTTTTTTAAGCGGTGATTTTATTTTTGCTATTCTATCTTTTCGATAAAATATCGATTTAAGTGTAAAAACACCTAATGGTGTTTTTTTATCACCTTCAATTTTTTTAGACGTAATTCCTCTTTTACCTATGGCACATTTTATCTTATACTTATCATAATATAAAAATTTATTTTTTAACCTTATATTCATACAATTATGAAAAATAACATACTTGTTTTTGGCACCAAACACTTCAATAATTCTTTAGATGAAATCAAAGAATATTTTACCTTTTCATTAATATTTTACGATGAACACACTTTTTCTAAACAGTCTACAAAAAAAATTAGTTTAGTTTTAGTAGATAGTGATGTTTGTGGAGATAAAACAGTATTGAGTTTAATTAATAAGTTAAATAATAAACCTCTTTTATTTCTAGGAAAACGAAGTATTTCTAAAAACAACAAATTTATCTCTACCGCAGAACTTTTACTTCCCGTGAGTATAGTAGAAATCTCACGTATGGTTATAAATTTAATCACAACTCATAAATTTAGTCAAAACTCATCAATTAGCATTAAAGAATATCTAGTTGATAAAAATGAGAGATTAATAAAAAAAAAAACTTTATCCGTTGCTATTACTGAAAGAGAAATTCAGCTTATTGAATTATTATTTAACGCGGAAGAACCGCTATCAAAAAATATTATTTTAAAAACAATATGGAAATACGCAGATGATGCAGATACTCACACTATAGAGACTCATATATATAGGCTTAGAAAAAAAATATCGGACAAATTTAAAGATGAAAATTTTATCATTAACTCTAAAGCTGGTTATACAATTTGAAAAAAAGAAATAAAATAGCTATAGATCTATTTTCAAAAAAATATCGAAAAAGGATTGTTAAATCAAAAAAAGGGAAAGGTAGTTTTAAAAGAAAAAAAGGTTAATAACTTATTTATTTTAATTCAATCGAGCACCAATTTTTTGAATTATTTTAGATGCCATTTCCGTACCTTTTTGTAAGCTCTCTTTAGTTGACATCGCATTAATATATCCATGTAAAAAACCTGCTGCAAATAGATCCCCTGCTCCTGTTAAATCTAACAACTTAAGATTTTTTTGTCCTTCACATTCCACAATTTCAGAGCCACTGATTGCAATACTTCCCTTCTCTGACCTTGTTATTACTAATATTTTATTTAATTCTTTACCAAATTCAATCACATCATTAAATGATTTTGCATCAATTAGTTCCATTATCTCTTGTTCATTAGCAAATATGATATCAAGTTTATTTTTGACCAAATCATAGAAACTTTTTTTATGTCGATCAACGCAAAATTTATCAGACAAAGACATAGCTGACTTGTTTGCAAGAGCTAAAGCTTTATCAAAAGCTCCTTTAGGTTCTCCTTCATCCCATAAGTAACCTTCTAAAAAAACTAATTCACTCTGTTTAACAAAACTTTCATCAATGTCAGCAGCAGAAATTCTTCCTGCTACACCAAGAAACGTACACATAGTTCTTTCTGAGTCTGGAGTAATTAGAATTAAACAAGTACCTGTAGGTGTGTTTTCTATTTTTTTCTTATAACAATATTTAACTTTCTCTTTCGTTAAACTTTTTTCATATTCATTACCTAATTTATCATCGTTAATTTTTCCTATGAATGAGACTTCATTTTTTAGTTGAGACAGTCCAACTATAGAATTAGCAACAGATCCTCCAGCTATATTTTTTTCAATATTTAAATTAGATAATAATTGTTTAAATTCTTTTTCATCCACTAACTTCATAGTACTTTTAATTAGGTTATTTTTAATTAAAAAGTTTTCATCAATTTTACAAATAACATCTACAATTGCGTTCCCTATTCCTAAAATTTTCATAATATTTATTAAGCTTTGATGTTTTTAACTGGTTTTTTTCTGCTGGGATAACAAGTACTACAAATTCGGCAAGTTATACCATAACATTCTCTTGCTTTGCAATATTCTCTTCCATAAAAAATAATTTGAAGGTGAAGCTTGTTCCAAGATTTTGCCGGAAATAATCTTTTTAAATCTTTTTCAGTCTGAATCACATTCTTACCGTTCGTTAGTCCCCATCTTTGAGCCAATCTATGGATATGTGTATCAACAGGAAAGGCTATCTGACCAAAACCTTGAGACATAACCACACTTGCAGTCTTGTGACCAACACCAGGTAATTTTTCCAACTCCTCAAAACTTTTGGGCACCCTTCCCTTATGTTTTGTTATTAGTTGTTTTGACATCAGGTATATGCTTTTTGCTTTTACCCTAAAAATACCTATACTTTTAATTAGAATTTCTATTTTTTTTCTTCCTAATTTAACAAAATGTTCAGGTTTATTATATTTAGGATATATATTTTTTGTTACATTATTTACATTAAGATCAGTACACTGGGCAGATAAAAGTACAGAAACTAACAAAGTAAACTTACTATTATGTTTTAAAGGAATAGGTGTAGTTGGGTAAATTTTATTTAATATTTTTAAAATTATCCCAGCTCTTTGATGCTCATCCATTATTTTAAAGTTATTTAAAATTCAAAACGTTTCTCATTGAGTATAACCCTGGTTTTTTATTCATTAACCATTTTGCAGCTGTTAAAGCTCCCTTTGAATAAAGAGCTCTATCAAATGCCTCATGGTTTAAAGTAATTATTTCTTTTCCGTTAGAAAATTTAACTTCGTGCTCTCCAATTACTTCACCTTTTCTTAATGAGTTAAAATTTATCTTTTTTCCATAAGAAAAAGATTTTTTATTTAAAAATTTTTTACCAATCAATTCATGAAGATCTTTATTTTTACCTTCAGCTATACCTTTGCCAAGCATCAAAGCCGTACCTGACGGGTAGTCTTTCTTATGTCTATGGTGAACTTCAAAAATCTTGCTTAAAAAATCATCATTTAAAGATTTAGATGCAATTTCCGTTAAATACATAAGAAGATTAACTCCTAAACTCATATTTCCTGCCTTTAAAATTGTAATTTTTTTGGAATATTTTTTAATTAAAGCCTCTTCTTTTTGAGTAAAACCTGTTGTGCCGATAACAATTCTTTTTTTATGTTTAGCAGCTATCTTAAGAATTTCTAAAGTACATTTTGGGACAGTAAAATCTATTATTACATCTGACTTTTCAAAAGCTTGTTCACTGTTTTGAACTGGTAAAATACCACTTATCTTCTTATTGATTATTTTATTTTCTGTAAGAGCGGTTAAATTAAAATTCCCATCTTTCTTAGAAGATTTAATGAGCTGTTTGCCCATTCTTCCCATACAGCCAGAGATTGCTAAATTAATTTTTTTCATTATTTCGTTTCCCAAAATTTTTTAGCTTTTTCAAAAAATTTTTTTACAGTTGGACTTAGCTTGGTGCTTTCTATCTTTTTAAATTCTTCCAAAAGTTCTTTTTGTCTTTTAGATAATGATACAGGAACTTCAGGAATAATTCTAATGTACAAGTCTCCGAAAGAATTTCTTCTTAAAATTGGCATTCCTTTGTCTTTTAGTCTCAATTGTTTTCCATGCTGTGTGCCCGCTGGAATTTTAACATTTACTTTACTTCCGTTGATACAGGGAACTTCTATAGTTGTTCCTAACGAGGCATCTGCAAAAGTGACAGGCAATTCAAAGAATAAATTTTCTTCTGACCTTTTAAAGAGACTATGAATTTTTACTGAGATGAATAAGTATAAATCTCCACTAGCACCACTCCTAGTGCCCGCTTCTCCTTTGCCCGAAAGTCTTATTCTTGTTCCATCGTCTACACCTTTTGGAATTTTTACTGAAACAGATTCGTCACTTTGCACTTTCCCACCACCACTACATTTTATACATGCTTTACTGATAGTTTCTCCACTACCATGACATTGCGGACAAGTTTGTTGAACGGTAAAAAAGCCCTGGCTAGATCTAATTTTGCCGTTCCCTTTACAATAATTACATTTTATTAGTTTCGATCCTGGTTCAGCACCGTTTCCATTACAACTCGTGCATTTTTTATGTGTTGTATAATCTATTTTTCTCTCTAGACCTTTATAAGCATCTTCTAAGCTTATATTTAGATCATATCTTAAATCATTACCCCTACTACCTGATGATCTTCTATCTGATCCTTCGGATTCACCCGAAAAATCTCCAAAAAAATCTTCAAAAACATCAGAGAAAGAAGATGTATTAAAACCACTAAATCCTTGACCGCCGCTACCTTCAAAAGCTGCGTGGCCAAATTGATCGTAATTTGTTTTCTTACTATTATCTGAGAGTATGCCATAAGCCTCACTTGCTTCTTTGAATTTATCCTCAGATGCCTTATCGCCTGGGTTTTTATCGGGATGATATTTAAAAGCAGTAGTGCGATATGCTTTTTTGATTTCATCTTTAGAAGCAGATTTATTTACTCCTAAGATATCGTAGTAGTCTCTCTTGGCCACAAAAAGTTGCTCCCTTTTTTAATATATCTTAGGCGCTTTTTTCTTTATCGTCTTTAACATCTTTATCGTCTTTTACATCTTTATCGTCTTTTACATCTTCAAAGTCTGCATCAACCACATCTTCTTTTTCGCTGCCTTCTTTTTTATTATCTTGATCGTCAGGCTTCACCGAAGAATCTTTTTGCTGGCTTTTGTAAACAGCCTCGCCTAGTTTCATAGAAGCTTGAATTAAATCTTGAGTTTTCTTTTTAACTTCTTCAGTATCAGCATCTGCATTTTCGAGAATTTTCTTTAGATCAGAAATTCCTACTTCTATAGCTTTCTTTTCTTCCTCAGTTACTTTATCGCCATGTTCTTTTAGGCTTTTTTCTGTAGAAAAAATTATGCTATCAGCTTGATTTCTTGCATCAATAGTTTCTCTTTTCTTTTTATCTTCCTCTTTATTAGCTTCAGCTTCTTTTACCATTTTTTGAATTTCTTCGTCTGTTAGCCCACCAGAAGCTTGAATTTGAATTTTTTGCTCTTTGCCAGTTCCTTTATCTTTTGCAGAAACACTTACAATTCCGTTTGCATCAATATCAAATGTAACCTCTATTTGTGGAGTCCCTCTTGGTGCTGGCGGGATACCAACAAGTTCAAAATTTCCAAGGGATTTATTGTCTGCCGCCATTTCACGTTCACCTTGCAGCACCCTTATCGATACAGCTGGTTGATTATCCTCAGCAGTAGAAAAAACTTGACTTTTTTTTGTAGGAATTGTTGTATTTTTTTCAATTAATTTAGTTGAAACTCCGCCCAGTGTTTCAATTCCTAGAGATAAAGGTGTTACGTCTAACAACAAAACATCTTTAACATCGCCCTGGAGCACACCTGCTTGAATAGCGGCACCCATGGCGACTACTTCATCTGGATTAACACTTTTATTAGGTTCTTTTCCAAAGAAGTTTTTAACTGCTTCAATAACTTTTGGCATTCTTGTCATGCCACCGACCAAAACAACTTCATTTATTTCAGCAGCAGAGAAGCCAGAATCTTTTAATGCAGTTTTACAAGGAGTTAATGTTCTTTCAATTAATTTTGAAACTAACGCTTCTAATTTAGCTCTCGTAAACTTTAGATTAACATGTTTAGGGCCCGTTTTATCTGCAGTAATAAAAGGCAGATTTATTTCTGTCTGTGTGGCAGACGACAGTTCAATTTTTGCTTTTTCTGCAGCTTCTTTTAATCTCTGTAAGGCAAGCTTATCAGTTCTTAAGTCAATACCGTTATCTTTTTTAAATTCATCTATTAGATAACTAACTATTTCATCATCAAAATCTTCACCACCTAAAAATGTGTCTCCATTAGTAGATTTTACTTCGAAAACACCGTCTCCAATTTCAAGAATAGAAACATCAAAAGTACCACCACCTAAATCATACACAGCTATTTTTTGTCCACCCTTTTTATCCAAACCATATGCAAGTGATGCAGCTGTTGGTTCGTTAATAATTCTTAAAACTTCAAGACCAGCAATTTTACCTGCATCTTTAGTTGCCTGTCTTTGAGCATCATTAAAATAAGCTGGAACAGTTATAACTGCCTTCGTAACAGCTTGACCCAAATATTTCTCTGCAGTCTCCTTCATTTTTTGCAAAATAAAAGCAGAAATTTGAGCAGGAGAGTATTTTTCACCCTTAGCTTCAATCCACGCCTCACCTTTGTCTGATTTAACTATTTTATAAGGAACTTTACTTAAGTCTTTTTTTACAGAGTCATCCTCAAAACTTCTACCAATTAATCTCTTAGAAGCAAAAATTGTATCCTGTGCATTCGTAACAGCTTGTCTCTTTGCTGGTTGGCCAACTAATTTTTCATTATTTTCTAAAAACGCAACAATTGAAGGTGTAGTTCTTGCTCCTTCTGAATTTTCTAAGACTTTTGCTTGTGAACCATCCATGATTGCTACACACGAATTCGTCGTTCCAAGATCTATTCCAATTATTCTACTCATTATATTAATCCTTTGTTTGCGATTATTAGGTATATGGGTGCTTTTTATTTCTCTACAAGAGTTGAATCATTAATTTTTTCGTCATTTTTATCATTTTTAACCTCTTTTTTCTTTGCCACGGCAACAAATGATGGTCTTAATAACCTATCTTTAAAAAAGTAACCTGGCTGAATCTCTTTAAGAACTATACCAGGCTCAACATTTTCATCTTCCATTTCAAGCATGGCTTGATGGTTGTTTGGGTCAAATTTTTGATTAAGGCAGTCAATTTTTTTTATATTATTTTTTTCAAAAATAGTTATTAAATCCTTTTCAATTATTTGAATATTTTCCAAAAATTTATTTAGATCTTTATTGTCTTTTAAACTCTCATCATTTTTAATTGACTGATGTGCTCTTTGTAAATTATCAAGTAGTGAGAGCGTTTCTCTAGCAAGGTTAAAACCACCATATTCAAACGCCTCTTTAGTTTCTTTTTCAGACCTTCTTCTTTGATTTTCCGAGCTAGCTAAAGCCCTTAACAATTTATCTTGTGTTTCATTTAGTTTTTCTTCAAGTGATGGTTCTGCAACTATTTCATCTTGAACTTCTTCTATATTATCATCTATTTTAGAACCTAAATCTGGTTCACTTTTTTTATCGTTCTCTTTTTCCATAACTGCTATATAGGGTTTTAAAAATAAATTACTAGAGTTAAATGATAAAAATTAAAAAAATATTAATAGGCACGCATAACAAAGGGAAGATTAAAGAAATTAGTTATTTATTAAATAAGAGAATAGAAAAAATCTCTCCTTTTCAATTAAACATTAAAAGTCCCATAGAAAATGGAAAAACTTTTAAGGCAAACTCACAACTAAAAGCTAAATTTTTTTTCCAAAAATCAAAAATTACTACAATTTCAGATGATTCAGGTCTTTGCGTTGAGTGTCTTGATAATAAACCAGGTATTTACACTTCTCGATGGGCAACAAAATATGGTGGAACTAAAAAGGCAATGCTGAAAATAATTAAACTAGTAAAAGATAAAAATAAAAGCAAAAAAAAACAAAATACAAAAGCAAAATTTGTTTGTAGTTTAACTATTTATTTTAGTTCTAAAAAAAAAATTAATACAACAGGGGAGGTATACGGTAATATCTCAGATAAAATGTTAGGTAAGAATGGATTCGGTTATGATCCTATTTTTATTCCAAATGGATACAATTTAACCTTTGGACAAATGACAAAAAAAAAAAAATTGCTTATGGACCATCGGTACTTAGCTTTTAAAAAATTAAAAAAAAAAATTAGTATTCTTTAAACTTATTATTGTTAGTTTTATACATTTTTAAAACCTGTAAGACCTTATTGTTTTTAAATTCAAATGTTCCAATTTTACCCTTAATTTTCTTTTTAATAAAAAAATCATTAATTGAATTAATTTTATTATTTTTACTCCAGACGTAATAAATTAAACCTAAGGCATCGTAAGATAAAATTGTAATTTCATCCGGTTTTGATAAAAATTTTTTATAATAATTTTCGTTATATTTCTTAAATTGGCGCATATTCACAGAGGGAAAATATAAGTTCTTAACCGAGTTTTGACGAAATATACTTTCATCGAACCATTGATTTACAGTTATATAAGTTACCAATTTATCATCTACATCTGAGAAAATAAGTGATGCAAGAACACTTTTTAAACTATTTCCAAAATCAATTATTATTATAGAATCAAAATCTACCGATCCTAACGTATAGAGTCTATCAAGAATTTCTAATTCCTTTTTAGATTCTTCATTATTTTCTTTTTTTAAAATATTTTTTCTTATCTTTAAATTTTTTTTTCTTTGACTATAGTTTGTTAGTTTCTCTATTTCACCAGTAAGAATTCTTGGATCAGTACTATATTTGAAAGTTTTAAATTTTTTAAATTTAAGTAACTTGATTTTTTTATCTATAAATTTTTCATAATCATTTTTTGGATACAAAATTAAAGTTTTTTTCTTCTTTTTTTTAACTAAAAACTGTTCTATCGTTTTAAGCTGGGACTCAAGACTAATACCTATATTAATTACATTACTAGAAATCTCTGGTTCTTTATTTGAAAGTGAAATGAAAATTGTATCTTTGTATTTTCCCAATTCATTAAACGACGATGAACTCATAGGTCCAATTATTATCTTAGCTCCATTATTTATTATTTCTTTTATTGATAAATTTAATTTATCATTATCATTAGTGCCGCTATCCCTAGGTATTATGACAATATTTTTATTGTTTATTTCATCGAGCGCAAGTTGTGTAGACAGCAGTAAAGACTCACCTAAACTTCTATATTCTCCCGAAAAAGGTGCCAGCAAACCAACTCTAAGTTTTCCATCGTCTTCATCGGCTATTAAATTACTGTTAAACAATATGAATATGTAAGATAAAAATGTAATAATAATTTTAATCATTATTTATGAACAAATCTGAGTCAGGATTATATATTGTATCAACACCCATAGGGAATTTAGACGATATAACATTAAGGTCTCTAGAGGTATTAAAAAATTCAGACATAATATTATGTGAAGATACCCGTAGATCTTTGAAGTTATTAAACCACTATAAGATCAAAAAAAAATTAATTTCTTATCACAAATTTAATGAACAAAAAGAGTTACAAAAGCTAATAACATATTTAAATGAAGGCAAAATTTTGTCATTAATTTGTGATGCTGGAACACCTACACTTTCAGATCCAGGATCCTTACTTATTAAAGCTTGTATAGAAGAAAAAATAAAAATTTTTCCAATACCGGGCCCCTCTTCAATTACAACAGCCGTAAGTATATCGGGTTTTGACGATAAGTTTCTTTTTTATGGATTTTTGCCAAAAACTGAGAATGAACTTATTAAAGTTCTAAGTAGCCTTAAAAGTTTAGATTTTTCTTTAGTTTTATTTATCCCAGGAATTAAAATTAATTTTTACTTAAAATTTTTTAAAAAGTATTTTAAAGGTAGAGATATTGTTATTGCTAGAGAAATTACTAAAATACACGAAACCTTTTATAGGGATGAAATAGACACAATAAAGCTCTTCAAAACAAGGTTAAAAGGTGAGCTAACTATTGTAATTTCAAAAATTTATCATAATAATGATTTAGAATTAGATGAAAATATTGAAATACAAGCTAAAGCATATCTTAAAAAATACAGTTTAAAAGATGTCGTCGAGTTAATTTCAAAAAAAGAAAAAATATCTAAAAAGAAAGTATATGAAGTTTGTCTACAAATAAAAAATAATGAAAAAAATAATTAGCTTTCTATTTCTATTTCTTGTGATTGTAGGCTGTAGCAGTACAAGCCTCTCTACTTTCGGAAGAGGCGTGAGCATAGGGTTCGACCCAAGAACTGTTGGGATGCAAATCGATGATACGATCATGCAAAAAAATTTAATTGCAAGACTAATGCTCTCTAAGAAAAAATATTTTTTATTTATTCAAGTAGAAGTTTTGGATGGACAAATATTTTTAACCGGAAAAGTAGATGAACCAGAAAATAAGATCAAAATTACTAAAATGGCATGGGAAACAAAGGGCGTCAGGTCAGTTAAAAATGCCATAACTATTAAAGGTCAATCTAATTTTAAAAGCACAGCAAAAGATATAATAATTACCTCACAACTAAGAACAGCTTTAGTTTTTAACAAATTAACAAAGTCTGGAAATTACACTTTAGAAACGATCAATAAAAAAGTTTATATTTTTGGCATTGCTTACAATAAAGAAGAAAAAAAAGAAGTTATAAGTGAAGCCAATAAAATCTACAATGTAGAAGAGGTTATTCCAACAATTTATTTAGTGTCCGAGCTAACTAGAAATAAAATCTAATTTTTATAATTGATTACTTCTGATGAATAGGCTGCAATAGAAGCAAGATTTAAAATCTCCGATGGAGAAGATCTTAAAGGAGCAATTTCAATTGGAAGACCTAGGCCAATTAGTAGTGGTCCAATTAGTTTTGCACCACCAAATGTTTTCATTAATTTAACAGTTATAGAGGCGCTGTGTAGTGCGGGCATTATTAAAATATTTGCGTTACCTACGATTTTAGAAAAAGGATATGAAGCTTTGTATTCAGGATTTAGAGCAACATCTGGCTGCATTTCGCCATCATAATCAAAATCTATTTTCTTTTTTTTCATCAAATCAATCGCCTCCCTCACATGTTTTGTTCTTACAGTTGCAGGCTTACCAAAAGTTGAATGAGAAAGAAAAGCTACCTTAGGATCAAAGCCAAATAATCTTGCAACTCTAGTGCTTGAGATAGCTATTTCTACAAGTTGTGCTGCGGTAGGATTATCGTGTACATTAGTATCTGCTACAAAAACTGTCCTACCTTTTGAAACCAACATAGTTAGGCCAAAAATTATTTCCCCAGGTCTAGATTCAACTACTTTATTTAATTTTTCTATTGTAGCCGCATGATGTCTTGTTCCTCCAGTAACCATTGCATCTGCGTCTCCACATGCTACCATACATGTGCCCCAAGTAACCCTGTCATTTCTCACGAGATGATCACATTCTCTTTCTAGCATACCTCTTCTTTGAAGTTTTCCGTATAAATGCTTAGTGTACTTTTCTCTTTTTGCTTTGTCTTTTGAGCTAACAATTTCTATTTTAAAATTTTCATCTAAACCTATATTCACCAACTGTTCTTTAACTTTTTCTTCCTTACCAATTAAGATTGGTATACCTAATTTACTATTTTTAAATGCTACTGCAGCTTTTAAGATATTAGGATCCTCACCTTCTGCAAAAACGACCCTCTTCTGGGATTTTTTAATTTGAGCGTTAATTCCTTGCATGATATTCATTGAAGGATCAAGTCTTCTTGATAAATCTTCTTTGTATTTTTCAATGTCATTAATTTTTATTCTAGCAACACCAGATCTCATAGCAGCTTCAGCTACAGCAGCAGGTATGACACTGATTAATCTTGGATCAAACGTTGAAGGAATAATGTATTCTTTTCCATATCTTGGTCTTTCTCCACCGTATGCTGCTATTACCTCATCAGGCACTTCCTCTCTTGCTAGTTGCGCAATTGCCTTTGCCGCAGCTACTTTCATTTCTTCATTAATTTCTTTTGCCCTAACATCCAGAGCTCCTCTAAAAATATAAGGAAAACCAATGAGATTATTAACTTGGTTTGGGTAATCAGATCTACCTGTTGCTACAATTGCATCTGATCTCACCTCTTCCACTAGCTCTGGTTTTATTTCTGGATCAGGATTGGCACACGCAAAAATAATAGGATTTTTTGCCATTGATTTTACCATATCTTTTGTAAGCACATCCTTAGCGGACAAACCTAAAAAAACATCTGCACCACTTATAGCTTCAGTAAGCGTTCTTAATTTAGTTTCATTAGCGTGGGCTGATTTAAATTGATCTACATTTTTTCTACCTTTATAGATTACCCCAGATCTATCACACATGATTACATTTTCATTTCTAACCCCAGAAAGTTTAAACAAATTTGTACAAGCGATTGCAGAAGCTCCAGCACCATTCACAACAACCCTAATTTCACTAATTTTTTTCTTTGAAATATCCAAAGCATTAATAAGAGCAGCAGTTGTTATTATTGCTGTACCATGCTGGTCGTCATGAAAAACAGGGATATCTAAAAGTTCTTTTAATTTTTGCTCTATAATAAAACAATCAGGTGCTGCAATATCTTCTAAGTTAATTCCGCCAAAGGTATTGCCAATATTTTTAATAGTATTGATAATTTCATTAACATCAGAACTATCAACTTCTATATCAATCGAATCTATGTCCGCAAATCTTTTAAATAAAACAGATTTTCCCTCCATTACAGGCTTTGAAGCTAAGGCACCAAGATTACCAAGGCCTAAAATTGCTGATCCATTACTAATTACAGCAACTAAGTTTCCTTTACTCGTGTAGTCGTAAGCGGCTTCTGGATTTTCCGCTATCTTCTTAACCGGCACGGCAACGCCTGGTGAATAGGCTAAGGATAAATCTCTTTTAGTTATTAAGGGTTTAGATGAATTTATCTCAATTTTCCCCGACTTTCCTTGTGTATGAAAGTCTAGTGCCTCTTTATCTGAGTAATGGTCAATTTTAGATTTTTTTGTCATTAAAATTTATTATGTAATATAAAATAGGTAAAATCATCAATAATTTAATTTTTTAATAGTAAAATTTATGAACCTATTATCTTCAGCTTCTGTTTTTAGTTTTTATACTTTGATCAGCAGAGTGCTTGGATATTTTAGAGATATACTAATAGCTGTTTTTTTAGGTGCATCTATATATGCGGATGCTTTTTTTGTAGCTTTTAGGCTTCCTAATACCTTTAGAAGACTTTTTGCCGAAGGTGTTTTTAATGCTGCATTTATTCCAAGCTATATTGAAGAAAATACAACCAACAGGATAGCAGGAAAGAAGTTTGCAGACGATGTTTTAAACTTGTTATTAATAACCTTATTAGGAATTGTTTTTTTAGTGGAGATTTTTACACCGGCAATAGTTTATGTGATAGCTCCAGGTTTTTACGAAGATGTGGAAAAATTTGACTTAGCAGTTGAACTTACAAAAATTACATTTCCTTTCTTATTGTTTGTTAGCCTGTCGTCTTTTTTTTCTGGAATATTAAATTCTAATAATAAATTTGCTGCTGCAGCAGCAGCACCAATTATATTAAATATTTTTTTGATCTTAAGTATATTTATTTCTTATTTTTTTGAACTTAATTTTGAACTCAATCTTTCTTATGCCGTTACATTAGCTGGTTTATTTCAATTAATATTTTTAATATTTTTTACTAAGTATTATTATAAGCCATCTATTACTTTTAAAATTAAAATTAATTCAAAAATTATATTTTTTTTTAAGAAACTTTTACCAAGCATATTTTCATCAGGTGTTACGCAGATTAATATTTTAGTAGGTACAATTATTGCCTCTTTTGAACCCGGAGCTGTTTCTTATTTGTATTATGCAGATAGAATTTATCAAATTAATCTAGCTATAGCCGGAATAGCTATCGGAACGGTAGCGTTGCCAGAACTATCAAGAAAAATAAAAGCCGGAAACACTCCAGAAGCAATGAATATACAGAACAAATCTATCGAGTTGTGTTTGCTTCTATCTATACCAGCGAGCCTAGGCTTAATTATTGCTTCACAACAAATCACCAGTGCACTATTTGGGTATGGATCATTTTTAGAAAAGGATGTTGTCTTAACCGCCCAAGCGTTAAAATATTTTGGATTTGGAGTACCTGCGTTTGCTTTAATTAAAGTTCTTTCAAATTTTTTCTTCGCAAGAGACAATACAAAAATACCATTTTATATCTCAGTATTTAGTGTTTCCTTAAACATCTTAATATCTGTTGTTTATTTTAGAGAGTTGGGATTTACTATTATTCCGATCGCGACATCTGTAGCTACATGGTGTGCTGTAATAATTTATTTAATCTTATTGCTAAAACTCAAATTCTTAAATATTAGCTCTAGTTTTTATATCAACTTCTTCAAAATAATTATTTCTGTAGTAATAATGAGCCTGCTTCTCTATTTTTTAATTAACATTTTTGAGGATAAGCTTATTTATACCAATTATTATAAGTCATTTTATCTTATAGTGATAATAGGTTTCGTAGCTGGGCTATATTTGTTATCAGCTCGTTTGCTAGGAGTTTTTAAGATAAAAAATTTTAAAACAGATTAAAGAATGGATAAAAAAAAATTAGTTTTTTCAGGTGTACAACCAACTGGTAACCTACATCTTGGTAATTATCTTGGTGCTCTAAAAAATTTTGTAGCACTACAAGAAAAAACGGAATGTATTTATTGCGTCGTTGATCTTCATGCTATTACTACTTTTCAAGACCCTAAGGAATTACGAAACAATATTTTAGAAACTACAGCTAGTTTTCTTGCTACTGGTCTCGATAATAAAAAAAGTATTATTTTTAATCAATCTTCAGTAAGTGGACATGCCGAGCTTGCTTGGATTTTAAATTGTGTTTCTCGTATTGGCTGGTTGAATAGAATGACTCAGTTCAAAGATAAAGCTGGTAAGGATAAAGAAAAAGCAAGTGTTGGTCTTTATATTTATCCAAATTTAATGGCAGCGGATATTCTTCTATACAAAGCTACTCATGTTCCAGTAGGTGCAGATCAGAAGCAGCATTTAGAACTTTGTAGAGATGTTGCGCAGAAATTTAACAATGATTTTAAAAAAGACATATTTCCTCTGCCAGAACCATTAATACAAAAAAATATATCAAGAGTTATGAGTTTAAGAGATGGAACAAAAAAAATGAGTAAGTCAGAGGAGTCTGGGTATTCTAGAATTGACCTAAAAGATTCTGCAGATGATATTGTCAAAAAAATTAAGAAAGCTAAGTCAGATTCTTCATCAATACCAGATAATTTAAAAGATTTAGAAAAAAAACCCGAGGCTTTCAATTTGATTAATATATATTCTGATTTAATAGGTAATACCTTAGAACAGTCTTTAAATGAGCTAAAAGGAAGAGAGTATTCGTATTTAAAAAACAAACTATCAGACGTCTTAGTTGAGGTAATTTGTCCAGTTGGAATAAAAATAAGAGATCTTTTAGATGATAAAAGTTATCTTACAAAAGTTCTCAAAGAAGGCACAGAAAAAGCTAAAAATATAGCTGAGGATAACCTTAAAGAAATACGAAATGCCGTAGGTCTTCTTTAATTAAAGATGATATAATTATACGATGATTATAACAGAATTAACTCCAAATCCGAATTCGTTAAAATTCCTGTCCGAAAAAATAATTTCTGCAATTGGGACTGAAGAATTTCAAAAAAAAGATTTTAACAAAATTGAAAATGAGTTTGTGAAAAATTTGCTAAATTTAAAAGGTGTAGAACTTGTTTTGCTAGCCGACAACTTTCTATCTGTTAAAAAAAATGAAGAAATTTCTTGGGATATATTAAAACCAACAGTTATTGCTCACATGAATGATTATTTTGAAAAGAATGACAAGCCGATACTCCATAAAATAAACAAAACTAATGAAAACAGATTAGATCTAGGAGAGGTAGAGGATAGAATAATAAAAGTTTTAGACGAAAAAGTAAGGCCAGCTGTTGCAAAAGACGGTGGAGATATTAAATTTAAATCTTTTAAAGATGGAGTTGTTCACGTAGAACTACAAGGAAGTTGTTCAGGTTGTCCAAGTTCACTTATGACATTAAAACAAGGAGTCCAAAATTTGCTGTGTCATTATGTAGAAGAAGTCAAATCAGTAGAGGCTATTTAAAATGGTAAAAACTATAAGCCACAGACAGAAGCTACTAGAGTTAGCAAAAATTTATAAAATTGATAAAGTTTTTGACACAAACCTAAAACTCACCACCTACGATATAGAAATTATTCTTCTGAAGAAAAATGTTCCACTGCCCTCCAATAACAGAGGGTATCTTTCTCACAAATTTATAAATGAAGTATTTAAACCTCTTTATGAAGTATTAAAAAGAAAATTATTTATCAGTTTCAACATTAATAAATTTTTTAACGCTTTCTACAATTGGTTAACAAAAAAACTATCAATTAATTTTAGTATAAGTAAGTTTTTTAAAATTTACTACGAAAGTATAATCAAAAAAACGACTATTAATATAAAAAAATACATAAAAAAAATCTTTGATGGTATCGGAAATTATTTTCAATTTGTGATTTTTAATATTACTAACTTTTTTAAAATTTTAACTAAAACAATAATCGAGGGTTTGAACGATATTTATAATTTTAAAATTAGAGAAAAAATTTTTAAAAATATTATTTCAAAAACAGCTTATGGTTCAATAATTGTAATTTTAATTTTTTCAGGTCTTTATGTTAAAGAGCTCATTACTGATGTAGATTCATTAAAAATATCGCTAGAAATTAAATCTGATAAAAAAGAAAAAAATGAAAAAATCCAAAAAAAGAAAACTGTAAAAATACCAAAAAATATAAAAAAAAATAGCTCAAAAAATTTAGCGAGTCTACCAGGAGATAAGAAACCTTCATCTGCAGAAAATGACTACACTTTAAACACTCAAACAGTACTAAATTTATTTGAAGATCTAGAATATGATCTAGACAATGTAAGAAATAAAAAAAAAGTAAAACCAATATATTTTACAAGATTGCCTAAAGATTTAGGAGCCATTAAGAGTGTCAGAGAAAAAAAAGAAACTTTTTTACAAATTTTATTACCTTTAATTGTGGCTGAGAATGAAAAAATTGAAGAAGAAAGAGAATATTTATTAAAAATATTGAAAAAAAATGAATCGACCGAAGGTAAAAAATGGTTAAATAAAAAATACAAAATTTATAAAGTTTCTGACAGAAATATTAGTGAATTAATAAAAAAAATTGATATTATTCCAGTCTCTATCGCATTAGCCCAAGCAGCGAAAGAAAGTGGCTGGGGAACCTCAAGATTTGCTTTGGAAGGTAATGCTATATACGGTCAATGGACTTGGAATGGTGATGGTATTGAGCCATTAGAAAAAACTAAAGATCAAAATCATAAAATTCTTAAGTTTCCTTTATTAAGAGCTTCAGTTAAAGCATATATAAATAATTTAAATACTCATAATGGCTATAAAGGTTTCAGAGAAAAAAGAGCCGAGCTAAGAAAGCAAAATCAAAAATTGTCAGGTATAGAATTGATCCATGAGCTTGATAATTATGCGCAAACAGGAAAAGAATATACGCAGACACTAGAGAAAATTATTAAACAAAATGATCTTGATGAATTGGAAAATGTAAAAATAGATGATTTTAAAGAAAGTAATCAATTAAAGCTTTAACCTAGAGTTCTGCAACGACATATTGCATCCCAAGCCAACGCCAAGATCCATTAGTTTCTCTTAACGAACAATTAACTCTTCCTCTTTCAGTGGTAAATTTGCCAATTAATTTAATTTTAATTTTAAAATTATTTAAATATTCAATTTCGGATTTTCTCCATGAATTTAATTCATTTGAATAACAATTTAGTAGTTTGATATTTTTCATATCTTTAAAAAATTCAATAATAATTTTGGGAGGATTCTCGGCATTGTTTATATATTTTTCCGTAGGTGTGATTGATTTAAACTTTAAAGGAATAGTTTTGAGGATTAGTTCAAATCTTTTTCTTTCACCATATTTTTCATTAATAGCAAATCTTGGCAGTTCGTAAAAATCTTTTGTTTCATCAGCTACACCTGAATGCTGTCCAAACGCATATTTAAAATCAGAGCTCTGAACAATATTTTTAAAGTTATTACTATATTCTCCGAATGGATAAGAAAAAAAGGGGGAGTTATATCCTAGATTTTTTTTAAACTCCTTTTTGGCTAGATTTATGTCATTACTAATTTCAGCATCAGTCTTATCAACCAAATAATCATGTGTATGACTATGGTTACCTATATGAACAAATTGTTCTTTTGAAATCTCTTTAATTTGTTTCCAAGTCATGTACCCGCTACTACCAATTTCACGGGTGTTTACAAATAGTATAAAGGGTATCTTGTTGTTTCTAAGGATGGGCCAGGCTTGATCATAAAACGATTTAAACGCATCATCTATAGTTAATAAAATTTTTTTTTCATTCTTGAGGTTTACAAGGCTATCTTCAAAATCATTTGGATTTATAAAGCTAAATGAATTTTTTTTTATCAAATCGATTTGATTTATAAAATCTGCTATTTTTATATTTGTAGATGGATATTTATTTTCTTCAAATCGATGATACATGAGGACAATAATACCTTTATCTTCTATATTACCGGATACAGATGAGGATTCGACAGCTATGAATGTAAAAAAAAGAAAAATGATTAAAGATTTTTTGATAATTGATTGCACAGGTAAAAATGATTCTATTGCATTAAAAATTAATAATAAGTTTTTTATAAAAAAATTACAAACTAATATTATTAAAAATGAAATATTAACTTTAGAAATTGTTAATTTTATTAAGAAACATGATATTGAGTTTAATAGCAGTTTCTCAGTCTTTGTTAATTCCGGCCCCGGCAGTTTTTCTGGAGTTAGAATATCTTTATCAGTCGCAAAAGGAATACAGATAGTCAAAAACACAAGTACCTATAGTTACAATAATTTTCTAATTAATGCTGCCCCGTATCTAATAGAAAAAAAAAACATAGTTTCGATACAAAAAACAAATAATTTTTACTATTCTTGCAAAGGCACATTTACTACAGACTACTCTTTTACCCCACCTGAAAAAATTGATATGAACAATTTTCAAAAAGAAAAATCCATATTTATTGTTACAGATCAGATTAAAAATGATGAAATAATTAAAAAAATAAACCCAAAAAAAATAAGAATTGCGATATTTAACCTTAAAAATATTGATTTATTGATAGAAAATAAACTTGTTGAAAATCAATTGATTAAACCACTCTATTTAAGTTAAGTTATAAGTAATTGTATGAATAACATTGAAGAAAAATGCAAAATAAAAAACGTTAGACTGACGGATCAAAGAAAAATCATAGCTCAAGTTATGTCCAGTTCGAATGACCATCCTGACGTAGATGAACTGCATAAAAGAGTTAATAAAATTGATAAAAAAATAAGTATCGCCACGGTGTATAGAACAGTTAAATTATTTGAAGAATCTGGAATTGTAGAAAAGCATGAATTTAAGGGAGGTAAAGCAAGATATGAGGAAGCCCCTGAAGAACATCACGACCATTTAATAGATATAAATAGTGGTCAAATTATAGAATTTGTCGATAAAGATATAGAAATTTTACAAAATAAAGTTGCCGAAAAACTAGGCTATAAATTAGTCGACCACAAATTAGAACTTTATGGTTCTAAAATAAAAAAATAATTTGACTAAAAAAATATTTATAAAAACGTTTGGTTGTCAAATGAATGAATACGATAGCAATCGTATTTTAGATCTAATTAAAACGGTAGGTTATGTGGCTACAAAAAATTCTTCCGAAGCTGACTGCTATGTTCTTAACACATGTCACATACGAGAAAAAGCTACCGAAAAAGTTTACCACGATATTGGAAGATTAAGAAAAGAGTTTAGAAATAGAAGAAAACCGATTTTACTAGTTACTGGTTGCGTAGCTCAAGCAGAAAATCAAGAAATGCTTAAGCGTGAAAAATATATCGATGGTATAGTGGGGCCGCAGTCGTACCATAAGATACCGAGTATTATTAAAAAAATAGAAAATGATAATTCTAAAATTAACAGTACTGATTTTGAAGTCATAGAAAAATTTGATATTTTAAAGTCAGTTAAAAATTCAAGTTCAAAAATATCTTCATTCTTAACAATTCAAGAAGGGTGTGATAAATTTTGTCATTTTTGCGTTGTGCCGTACACAAGGGGGCCTGAATATTCAAGACCACTTAATGAAATAATAAACGAAGCAAAACAGTTAATAATTAATGGAGCAAAAGAGATTACCTTATTAGGCCAGAACGTAAATGCATACGAAAATAAAAATAAATCAAAAAAACACCGTTTATCCGATCTAATATTTGAGCTTAATGAACTGAAAGAGTTAGAAAGAATTAGGTATACAACTTCTCACCCTAATGATGTCACACAAGATTTAATAGAAGCACATAGAGATTGTGAAAAATTAATGCCAATACTTCATTTGCCAGTGCAAAGTGGATCTACAAAAATCTTAAAAGCTATGAATCGTAAACATAGTATTGAAAAGTATTCAGAAATTATTAACAGTCTCAAAAAAGTAAAGCCAAATATTAAATTTTCATCCGATTTTATCATCGGGTACCCTTCTGAAACAGAAGCTGATTTTCAGCAAACCTTAGAATTAATAAAAAAAATTAGATTTATAAACTCTTACTCATTCATTTATAGTCCCAGACCTGGAACACCAGCATCGAAATTAGTTAGTGTAGAAAAAGAATTAAGCAAAAGAAGGTTGGCAGAGACCCAAGCAATTTTGGAAAAAATTAACAATGAAAGTAAAAAAAATTTTTTAGAGCAAAAAATAGAAGTTTTATTTGAAAATAAAATGAAAGATCAAAATAAATATTTTGGAAGAGATAAATTTCTTAATTCTGTAGTCGTTGAAAGCAAAGAAAACTTAACTGGCCAATTACTTAATATAAAAATTAATAATTTTAATCACAACAGTTTATTTGGAGAAATTCTTGAAAATAAATATAGAAATTATGCAGCATAATTAATGTCTGAGATAAGTAAATTAGAACAAAAAATTATTATAAAAAAAGTCGACAAAGAGACTGTCAATATTCAAATTTTAGACAACAATATACTTTTATCTGTCGTGGGAGAGTTTAACGCTAATCTTAGTCAATTAGAAAGGCTAACATCGACAACCTTGTTTTTCAGAGGTAATTCTATTACTGCTAAAGGAAATCCAGATAATTTATTTAGTATTTCTGAAGCTATTAAGTTTTTAATTAACAAATTTATTTTGACAAATTGCATCGAAAAAAGTGATATAATTTTGTCTGTGAATAGAAGTTTTAATAGCAATAAAAAAACAAACGTCCAATCATTTGCGCAACTCATTAAGACACCACGAAAATCAGTATTAGCAAGGTCACAAAAACAGTCTGATTATATTAAAGCCTTACGTGAAAATGATATTGTGATTGCATTAGGACCGGCAGGAACAGGAAAAAGTTTTTTAGCAGTATCAGTAGCCATTACAATGCTCATGGAAAAAAAAATTGAGAGGGTTATATTGTCTAGACCAGCGGTCGAAGCAGGAGAAAAATTAGGCTTCCTTCCTGGTGACATGAAAGAAAAAGTGGATCCATATTTAAGGCCACTTTATGACGCATTATATGAATTATTTGGCCTTGAAATAATTGATAAAAAAATTGAAACAGGAGAAATTGAAATAGCACCACTCGCTTTTATGAGAGGCAGAACTTTAAAAAATTGTTTTGCAATTCTAGACGAAGCCCAGAACGCTACGGAAACCCAAATCAAAATGTTTTTAACTAGGATTGGTGAGAATTCGAAATTAGCAGTTAATGGAGACCCTTCACAAGTTGATTTGATCAACAAATCATATTCAGGTTTGGTAAAATCAAAAAATATTTTAAACAATATAAAAGAAATAAAAATAGTCGAATTTGATCACAACGATGTAGTTAGACACCCACTTGTTTCAAAAATTATTAAAGCTTATCAAAAAAAAGATAATGATCAAAGCTGATGTATTAGTTAACAACAAGGCTTGGAAAGAATATATTAGTGAACCTAATGATTATTTAGAAAATAAATTAAGAAAAGCCAGAAAGACAATTAGTGTATTTAAAACAAAGAAATTAAATTTTACTCTTCTGCTTTCAGGATCTAATGAGATTACAAAATTGAATAAAAAATTTAGAAAAAAAAATAAATCTACTGACATTTTATCTTTTCCTTTTCATGAAAATTCTTTTCTGAATAAATTAATGAAAAAGGTTGATAATGATATCTATCTCGGCGATATAATAATTAATTTAGATAAAATTAACAAAGGCAGGAATAAACAGAAATTTCTTATAGCTTTTGATAAAATATGGATTCATGGGTTAACACATTTGTTAGGCTATCGTCATAAATCTAATAGGGATTTTTCTAAGATGAGTAAAGTAGAAAATAAGATATTTAAATCAATTAAGTAATATGATTCTTAATCTTCTTAACAGCAGAATTTTTTTAGTTTTTTTATTCCCTTTTATTTTAGGAGCATTAACTGTTTTTAGTTTCCAACCGTTTAACCTCAGTTTTATAAATTTTATCATTATCCCAACTTTATTTTTAGTTACAACTTATGTAAAAAAAAAATCTAAAAATACCTATAGAAAAAAACCTTACATATTAAATTTATTTTTAATTGGTTATTTATTTGGTGTTGGATTTTTTTTTACTGGCACATCCTGGATTTCCCACTCACTTACATTTGATGAAAGTTTTAAATTTTTAATACCTATTTCTCTTGTCGCCTTGCCATTATTTCTCGGTATTTTTTTTGGCTTAGGAAATTTAATTTCAGGCTTATTTATAAAAAACAACCTTACATCTATATTATTATTCTCAAGTTCATATGCTTTTATGGATTTTTTACGCGCCAGAATTCTCACTGGCTTTCCGTGGAATTTATGGGCCTACACATGGTCGTGGGTACCAGAGATACTTCAATTTTTGCCAATTTTAGGTTTTTTTTCTTTTAATCTTATTTGTATTATTTTTTATTGCTCACCTCTTTTATTAATTTTTGCAAAAAAATTTAATCTTATATTCTTTACATTTATTGTGATTATTTTTTTTGGTAATTTTATATACGGGTCTTCAATAATAAAAAAAAATGATAATTTTTTAAAAAAAATAAAATTAAACCCAGAAAATTCAATTTTTACTAAAATAATTTCTCCTAATTTTGATATAAAATATAATTCATCAGATGAGGATATAAGTAAAAAAGTTTTAAAATTAATAAAATATAGCGAACCTGATATAAACAAGAAAACCCTTTTCATTTGGCCCGAGGGGGTTTTTACTGGTTTTAATTTTGATGAAATTAAACAGTATAAGAATATATTTGAAAAAAATTTTTCTAAAAATCATTTAATATTATTTGGGATCAACACGGTTAGTGATAACCAAGCTGAAGCTAAAACTTTCAATAGTTTATTGATTATAAATAATAAGTTCGATATTTTATTTAAATACGATAAAACTAAATTAGTACCATTCGGAGAATTTTTACCTTTTGAAAATTTTTTAAATAATTTTGGATTAAAAAAAATTACAGAAGGGCACGGTTCTTTTTCTAGAGGTAGTGCTATGAATATCTTTACTTTAGAGGAACTAAAGTTACTACCTTTAATTTGTTATGAAATAATCTTTCCTGAATTAAGTCAGAATCAAAAAACAAAAAATTTAATTGTAAATATTTCAGAAGATGCTTGGTTTGGAAAAACTATAGGACCAAGCCAGCATTTAGCTAAAGCAATTTTTAGGTCGATAGAAAATAACACTTTTTTAGCAAGATCGGCCAATAAAGGATTTAGTGCTTTTATAGACAACAAAGGAATAATTAAAAACATTTTAAAACCAAATGAAATAGGTGTTATTGAACTAAATGTTCCACTTCTAGATAGCCCTCAAATTAAATATAAAATTGATTTGATTTTTTTTGTACTTTTATTTACATGTATTTTTATCTTTTTAGTTTTTAAAAAAAATGAAAATAAATAATTACTTATTTACAAGTGAATCCGTTTCTGAGGGTCATCCAGACAAAGTGTGTGATAGAATATCAGACATGGTTGTGGATTCATATCTGTCAAAAGACCCGTACGCTAGAGTTGCTTGCGAAACCCTAACCACAACAAATAAAGTTATTTTAGCAGGTGAAATTCGAGCACCAAAAATTCAAACAGATGAGTTGATAGAAAAAGTAAGAGCCTGCATTAAAGATATAGGATATGATCAGGACGGATTTAGTTGGAAAGAACAAACAACAGTAGAGTCATATTTACATTCCCAGTCGTCAGATATTGCAATGGGCGTAGATTCTAAGGAAAATAAAGATGAAGGTGCTGGAGATCAAGGAATCATGTTTGGTTATGCCTGCAATGAAACAGAAGATCTAATGCCGGCACCAATACATTTTTCTCACAAAATATTAAGATTAATGGCAGAAGACAGAAAGAAAGGTTTATTAAAAGGAATTGAACCTGATTCAAAAAGCCAAGTAACTATGCATTACGAAAATGGCAAACCCGCAAAAGTAACTTCTATTGTTATTTCTACTCAACACTCTAAAGACATAAACCAAGAAAAGGTAAAAGAACTTGTTTATCCCTATATTAAAAAATCTATACCAGAAAACTTTCTAAAAGAATTAAAGAACGACGAAGTTTATATAAACCCAACAGGCCAGTTTATTATTGGTGGACCAGATGGAGACACAGGTCTAACGGGTAGAAAAATTATTGTAGATACTTACGGAGGTGCAGCGCCACATGGAGGAGGAGCTTTTTCTGGAAAAGATCCCACAAAAGTTGACAGATCAGCCGCTTATGTTTCGAGATATTTAGCAAAAAATATTGTTGCCGCTGGAATTTCAGATAAATGTTTAATTCAACTTGCTTACGCTATTGGAGTTCCAAAACCACTTTCTATTTATATAAAATTATCTGATTCTGACGCAGAAAAAACCGAAGATATAAAAAAAAAAATAGAGAATAATTTTGATTTATCGCCTAGAGGGATTAGAGAGCTACTAGGTTTAAATAAACCTATTTATGAAGTTACATCTGCTTATGGTCATTTTGGAAGACAGCCTAACGATAAAGGTCAATTTTCTTGGGAAAAAACTGATAAAACAGGTATCTTTAAAAAGTAACCTTGAATAAACCTTAAATTTTCATTAAATAGAGTTAAATAATTAGAAGTTTACAAATGGGCCCTAGCCCATTTTTTTTTGGAGCAAACTAAAAAGGAAAAAAATGTTAAATAGAGGATTAGATAAAGTAGAATTATTAAGAATAGTAGATGCTGTCGCAAACGAAAAGTCGATAGATAAAGAAATCGTTCTAGAGTCCATGGAAAGCGCTATACAAAAAGCTGCTTTGACAAAGTTTGGTTCAGAAAATAATATACGTGTTCTTATTGATCGTTTAACAGGTGAAATTAAAATTCAAAAAGTTTTAGATGTAGTTGATAAAGTTGAAGATTCTAGCAAGGAAATTTTATTAGATGATGCAAAATCTGTAGAAAAACAAAACACAGATCTAAAAGTAGGAGAACAAATTTTTGAAGACTTACCCCAAATAGACTTTGGCAGAATAGCAGCTCAAAGCGCTAAGCAAGTTATTAGTTTAAGAGTCAAAGAGGCAGAAAAAACTAGGCAGTTCGAAGATTTTATTGAAAAACAAGGTCAAATTTTAAGTGGAATAATAAAAAGGCTTGAGTACGGTAATGTTATAGTTGATTTAGGCAAAGCAGAGGGCGTAATAAAGAAAGACGAACTTATACCTAGAGAAATATTAAAAACTGGTGATCGAGTAAAAGCGTACTGCTATGAAGTTAAAAAAGAATTAAAAGGTCATCAAATATTTTTATCAAGAGCACACCCACAATTTTTGGCTAAACTATTTTTTCAAGAAGTTCCTGAAATTTATGAAGGTATTATAGAAATAAAAGCTGTTGCAAGAGATCCAGGAAGTAGAGCAAAGATCTGTGTATTTTCTAGTGAAGGCTCAATCGATCCAGTTGGTGCGTGTGTGGGTATGAGAGGAAGCAGAGTTCAAACTATAGTAAATGAGTTACATGGTGAAAAAATTGATATTATAAAATGGACAGAAGATCTTCCAACATTGATTTCAGAATCACTTTCTCCTGCTGAAATTCAGAAAGTTTTAATTGATAAAGATAACAAAAGAATTGATGTTATTTTAACCGAAGAGAACCTAAGTAAAGCGATTGGAAGAAGAGGTCAAAATGTAAGACTCGCATCTAAGCTTACTAACTTTGAAATAGATATTTTAACAGATCAAGAGGACTCTGAAAGAAGACAAGCTGAATTTAAAGAAAAAACAGAAAATTTGGTAAAAAGTTTAGAGGTAGATGAAACTCTAGGTCAATTATTAGTTTCCGAAGGAATGCAAACTATTGAGGAAATATCACAATCTGCTCCTGATGATATTACTAAAATTGAGGGCATCGACGAAGCTACAGCAAGCGAATTAATTAACAGATCAAAAGAAAATTTGATTAAAGAAAAAGAAGAAATCTCAAAAAGATTAAAAGAGTTAGGGATGGAGGATGCATTAGTTGAGCTTAAAGGCATAACACAAGGCATGTTAGTTTTACTTGGCCAAAGAAATATCAAAAACCTAAGTGATTTTGCCGATCTATCGTCTGATGAACTAATCGGTGGTTTTGACGAAATAAAAGGAAAAAAAATTAGAATAGAGGGGTATTTAGAAGAATTTTCTCTGTCTAGAGAAGAAGCCGATCAATTAATTATGTCTGCTAGGGAGATAGCATTTAAATAAAATATTCATGGAAGACGAAAAGAATAAAAAAAAAACTTTAACAATTTCAGCCAATGTAACTAAAAAGATTGATCTTTCATCTCTTTCTAGCGATGGAAAGAAAACATTTTCTATAGAAAAGAAAACCCCTTTTAGATCTGCAAGAGATAATAAACCTAATCCTGGATCTAGCTCTTTTAAAAGACCAACTGTTATAAAAAAAAATGTGGTAAGAAAATTTGTTGAACAGCAGGCAACGAAAAACTTTGTTAAAAAAGATGAAAAGGGAACACAAAAAGCAAAATTAAAACTCGACCCTTTATCTGTCAAAAGAGATTTTAAGCTCACAGTTTCAAGAGCGATGAACGTTGAGGAAATAGAAATTAAACAAAGAAGTTTAGCTTCAGTCAAGAGATCGAGATTAAAAGATAGAAAAATAGAAAATTCTGATGATAAAAAAGAAATTAAAAAAGTAATTAAAGACGTTAATGTTCCTGAACAAATTACAATTCAAGAACTTTCCAATCGAATGGCAGAGAGATCTTCAGATGTTATAAAGTTTTTGTTTAACATGAAAGTGATAGCAACAATAAATCATGTTATAGACAAAGATACAGCCGAGTACATTGTTAAAGAATTTGGGCACATACCTATTATTGAAAGCTTTCCAAATTTAGAAATAAAGAAAAAGAAAAATCAATTAGAGGGAAAAATTGAAAACAGACCACCAGTTGTAACAATTATGGGCCATGTGGATCACGGTAAAACTTCTCTATTAGACGCTTTAAGAGATGCTGACGTGGTGTCAGGTGAGCATGGTGGAATAACTCAACATATTGGGGCTTATCAAGTTAAAACAGAAAAGAATCAAATTATAACTTTTATTGACACCCCAGGTCATGCCGCTTTTACCGAAATGAGAGCAAGAGGATCTAAAATTACAGATATAGTAGTTTTAGTTGTTGCTGCAAACGATGGGATTATGCCACAAACAATAGAAGCAATACAACACTCCAAAGCAGCAAAAGTTCCTATAATAGTTGCTATAAACAAATGTGATTTACCAGATAAAAATATTACTAAAATAAAAAATGATTTGATGAAATATGAACTTATTGCTGAAGATTTTAGTGGAGACACTTTATTTGTTGAAGTATCAGCTACGCAAAAAATAAACTTAGATAAGTTGAAAGAAAGTATTTTACTTCAATCTGAAATGTTAGATCTTTCAGCATCTTTCAGCGGCTCTGCAACTGGTGTTGTAATAGAATCTAAAATAGATAAAGGCAAAGGTCCAGTATCAACAGTACTAATAGCTAATGGTTTGTTAAAAAAAGCAGATTATTTTGTTTGCGGAAATACTTATGGAAAAATAAGGGCAATGATAAATTACGAAGGAAAAATAGTAAACGAAGCCTTTCCTTCTATGCCTGTTGAAATATTAGGCATGAACGAGTCAGCCTTTGCTGGAGCAGAGTTCGCAGTTACTGAAAATGAGGAAAAAGCAAAAGAAATTTCTGAATTTAATAAAATTAGTTCTGGTAGTGTGAAAAAAGTAGTCAAAGATAAAACATCAATCTTTGACAACCTGAATAATAAAGAAGAACTAAATATAATTATTAAATCAGATGTTCAAGGATCAAGCGAGGCATTAAAAAATGCTATAAATAAAATTGAACATCCAGAAGTAAAAGGAAATATTATATTGTCCGACATAGGCATGATAAATGAGTCGGATGTTTCTTTGGCCAAAGCTTCGAATGCACTTTTAATTGGTTTCAATGTTAAACCAAACAATCAAGCAAAAAAACTTGCTGAACAACAACACATTGAAATTAAATATTTTAATATTATTTATGAGGTGTTAGAGCTTATTGAAAAGGGACTTTCAGGTTTATTGCAACCAGAAGTAAAAGAGACTGTTATAGGCACGGCAGAAATTTTAAAAGTATTCAAAGTTACAGATGCAGGAAAAATTGCAGGTTCAAAAGTTACAGATGGAGAGATAAAAAACAATGCAAAAGCTAGATTGATTCGTGACGGAGCAGTTGTTTACACTGGAGAAATTTCAAGTATTTTTAGAGAGAAAAGCCAGGTTAAGGAAGTTAAAAATGGAGTAGAGTGCGGAATTAGCCTGAAAGATTTCATTGATTTTAAAGAAAAAGATGTAATTGAAGCTTACTTGTCGGAAAGTATAGATAGACAGATATAAAAATGGCAAAAAGGAAAAAGTCGCCAGTATATTCTCAAAGACAACTTCGTGTCGGTGAGCTAATCAAACAAAATATTGGCGAATTATTTATCAGGAATGAAGCTAAAATTTTAGCCCTAAACACTAGCTTAGTAACAGTAACAGAGGTGAAAATGACACCCGATCTTAAGTCCGCAAGAGTGTATGTGGTACCGCTTGGAGGCAAGGACAGCAAAAAAATAGTAAGTATCTTGACGGAGTTCTCACATCTTGTTAGAAGGGCACTGTCAAAAAAACTTGATATAAAGTTTATTCCTAGACTTGCATTTGTAGAAGATAATTCTTTCGAATATGCTGAAAAGATAGAAAGATTAATTAATATAAACAAAAAAAATGATACAGAAAAAAAAAGAAACAATTAAATCACTTGCCATTCACGAAAAAGATGTTGGTTCAGCAGAAGTTCAAGTTGGCCTATTAACAGACAAAATTTTAAAACTATCAGATCACTTTAAAAAATTTAAAAAAGACAAACACTCTACAATGGGCTTAACAAGATCAGTTAATCGAAGAAAAAAACTTTTAGCCTACCTAAAAAGAAATAACCCTGAATCATACAGCAAAGTAATCAAACAATTAAATTTAAGGAAATAATGTTTAAAATTAATAAAGAAGAAATCGAAATTAGCGGAAAAAAAATCACTTTAGAGACTGGAAAAATTGCAAGACAAGCTGATGGAGCAATTATAGCAACTTCTGGTGAAACAGTAGTTTTAGCTACAGTAGTTGGAGCAAAAAAACTTAGAGATGGTCAAGACTTTTTTCCATTATCTGTAAATTACCAAGAAAAATATTATGCTGCAGGAAAAATTCCAGGTGGATATTTCAAAAGAGAAGCCAGACCTACTGAGTCTGAACAATTAATTTCAAGATTGATTGATAGACCAATACGGCCTTTATTTCCGTCAAGCTTCATGAATGAAGTTCAAATACTCCCAACAGTTTTATCTTATGATGGGGAAAATCAAGCCGACGTTCTTTCAATTATTGCATCTTCCGCTGCATTAGCTATCTCTGGATTACCATTTGGCGGCCCAATTGCGGCAAGTAGAGTTGGATTTAAAGATGGTAAATATTTATTAAATCCATCACCAAAAGAACTAGAAGAATCAGAATTAGACTTAGTAGTTGCGGGGACAAAAGATGCAGTTTTAATGGTCGAGTCCGAAACATCAGGTTTGACAGAAAAAGTAATGTTAGATGCAGTCAAATTTGGACATGAAAATTTTGTACCTATTATTGTGGCTATTGAAAACCTAGCTAAAAAAGCCGGTAAACCAAAATGGAAAATTGAAACACCAGATCATTCTGCAGTTAAAACCAAAATCTCTAAAGCCTTAGAATCAGATCTTAGAAAAGCGTTTAAAGAAATAGATAAAAAGAAGAGATCTACAGCAATTTCAGAAGCAGAGATAAAATGCAAAGAGATGTTCGCAGAAGATGAAAATGTAAGTGAAAACCAAGCAATGGCTCAATTAAAGTCACTTGAAAAAGATATTGTTAGAACTGCAATTCTAAAAGATAAAAAAAGAATTGACGGAAGAGGCCTAGCAGACGTTAGACAAATCAAATGTGAGGTTGGAGTATTACCAAGAACTCACGGGTCTGCTTTATTTACCAGAGGTGAAACACAAGCTTTAGTAGTAACTACGCTAGGTATGTCAGATGACGAACAAAGAGTTGAAAGTTTAAACGGCATGCAAAGAAATCGATTTATGCTACACTATAATTTTCCACCTTTTTCTGTAGGAGAATGTGGCAGAATAGGAACTGGCAGAAGAGAAGTTGGACATGGAAAATTAGCATGGAGAGCAATAAATTCTTCTCTGCCGAAGCAAGAAAACTTTCCTTATACTTTAAGAGTTGTGTCTGAAATTACAGAGTCAAATGGTTCCTCTTCGATGGCTACCGTTTGTGGTACATCGTTAGCTCTTATGGATGCTGGAGTTCCTATGAAAGAACCAGTGGCAGGTATAGCCATGGGTTTAATTAAAGAAGGAGACAACTTTTCAGTACTATCAGATATTCTAGGAGACGAAGATCACCTAGGAGATATGGATTTTAAAGTAGCAGGAACTAAAAGTGGAATAACATCACTTCAAATGGATATTAAAATAGAAGGCATTACCTTTGAAATAATGGAAAAAGCTTTAGATCAGGCAAAAGGTGGAAGAGAGCATATTCTGGGAGAAATGGATAAAGCTTTGAAAGTATCAAGAACAGAGTTTTCTAAACACACACCTAAAATGGAAATTGTAACAGTAGACAAAAAAGATATAGCAACCGTTATAGGAAAAGGTGGAGCAACTATTAGAGAGATTGTAGAAAAATCAGGAGCTAAGGTAGACGTAAAAGATACTGGAGAAGTGACAGTAGCTGCACCAGATGAGGAATCTAGAAAAATAGCAATTGATATTATTAAAAGTTTAGTAGCAAAAGCTGAAGTTGGAAAAATTTATAAAGGTAAAGTTGTTAAGATAATGGAGTTTGGAGCTTTTGTTAACTTTTTAGGAAAACAAGATGGTCTAGTTCATATATCAGAGCTTGCAGCCAAAAGAGTCGAAAAAGTTGGTGATGTGGTAAAAGAAGGTGATGAAGTTTCTGTAAAAGTTTTGGGTTTTGACAGAGGTAAAGTTAAACTTTCAATCAAACAAGCAATAGACGAATAATCTAGATATTTTAAGTAATGTTCTTAGGATCTGGCATTCCAACCTTATTATAACCAGCATCAACATAGTGTATTTCGCCGGTAACACCCGCAGCTAATTCACTAGTTAAATATAAAGCAGAATTTCCAACATCGTGAATATCAACATTTCTTTTTAAAAAGGAATGGTCAGCATTCCACTTATATAAAAATTTTGCATCACCAATAGCGGAAGCCGCAAGAGTTTTAATGGGACCCGCACTAATTGCGTTTACTCTAATACCTTTTGTTCCAAGATCTCTAGCTAGGTATTTTACACTTGCCTCAAGAGCTGATTTACACACGCCCATAACGTTATAGTTTGGAATAGCTTTTGTGGACTCGTAAGTGAGAGTCAACAAACTACCGCCTTCCTTCATAATTTTTGATGCTTCATTAGCTACTTCAGTAAAAGAAAAACATGAAATTAACATACTCTTTAAAAAATTATCTCTTGTTGTATTTAAGTATTCCCCTGATAATTCTGCTTTATCTGAAAAAGCAACAGCATGAATTACAAAATCTAGCTGTCCCCATTTAGCTTTAATGTCCTCAAAAAGTTTTACTGTTTCTTCTTTATTTTCAACATTACAGCTAAGTGTAAAGTCCGAGTTCAAAGATTTGGCAAGAGGTATAACTCTTTTTTTTAGAGCATCACCTAGATACGTAAAAGCTAGCTCAGCCCCAGCTCCAGCTAATTTTTGAGAAATACCCCAGGCAATAGATCTTTCATTTGCCACACCCATTATCAATCCTTTTTTACCTTTCATTAAATTCATAAATTATACTTTTTCAAAAATTAAAGTTGCATTTGTACCGCCAAATCCAAAGCTATTAGACATAACAGAATTTAATTTTACATTTTTTTCAACTTTGGTAACAATAGGGAATTTTTTTGCTTCATCATCCATCTCATTAATATTTGCAGATGCGGCTATAAAATTATTTTTCATCATAATTAAACAGTAAATTGCCTCATGAACTGATGCTGCACCTAGCGGATGTCCAGTTAAAGATTTTGTTGAACTTATTTTTGGAATATTATCTCCAAAAGCCTCTTTAACCGCTCTTAATTCAGTAATATCTCCTACTGGTGTAGAAGTTCCATGTGTATTTATGTAATCAATTTTATTTCTTGCAGTTTTAAGAGACATTTTCATACATCTAACCGCACCTTCTCCTGAAGGTGCAACCATATCGTATCCATCAGAAGTGGCTCCATAACCAGTTAATTCAGCATAAATTTTGGCACCTCTTGCTTTAGCGTGTTCTAATTCCTCCAAAACAATAACTCCTGCTCCACCTGCAATCACAAATCCGTCTCTAGATTTATCATAAGGTCTAGAAGCAGTTTCAGGTGTTTCATTGTATTTTGAAGATAGAGCTGTCATAGCATCAAACATAGCAGACATGGCCCAATGAATTTCTTCTCCACCACCTGCAAAAACAATTTTTTGTTTACCCGATTGAATTAATTCCATCCCATTACCGATACAATGCCCGCTAGTTGCACAAGCTGAACTTATTGAATAATTAACACCTTTAATTTTAAATGGTACAGCTAATGTAGCTGAAACGGTACTTGCCATAGTACGAGGAACAACAAATGGTCCCATTTTCTTAGGACCGGCTTTTCTAGTAGAATCAACTGCATGAACTACATTTTTAACAGAAGGTCCTCCAGAACCCATAATGATTCCAGTTGTTTCATTGCTAACATCTTTTTCCTCTAAACCTGAGTCTGCTACAGCCTCTTTCATCGCTATATAATTGTAAGCAGAGCCTTCACCCATGAATCTAATTATTTTTCTATCAATATGATCTTCTACTTTAATTTTAGGAATTCCACAGATTTGGCTTTTAAAATTATATTTTTTATATTCTTCTGAAAATCTTATGCCAGATTTTGTATTTAACAATGAATCGTACACTTCCTTTTGATTATTTCCAAGGCAAGAAACGATTCCGACACCCGTAATAGCTACTCGCTTCATTATTTAAACACTCCTACTTTTAAATTTTTGGCTTTATAAATGACTTTACCATCCGCACTCAAAGTACCATCTGCTAAGCCGACAGCAGTTCCTTCTTTTCTTAAAATTCGTTTTATATTAATCTCATAAGTAGCAAGTTTCACAGATTTTAAAACTTCTCCTGTAAACTTTACCTCATTAACTCCTAAAGCTCTTCCTTTACCTGGGTCACCTATCCATCCTAAATAAAATCCAACTAGTTGCCACATTGAATCAAGCCCTAAACATCCTGGCATAACTGGATCATCTTTAAAATGACAATTAAAAAACCACATATCTCCTTTAATGTCCAATTCAGCTTTTATAAAACCCTTCCTATAAAGCCCACCATCATCCGTAATCTCAGAAATACGATCAAACATTAGCATTGGCGGTAGCGGTAATTTGGCATTCCCTAAGCCAAATAGTTTACCATTTCCACAGTCTATTAGTTCGTTGTAATTATAACTATTTTTTTGCATTTTAGATAATATTTAACTTGATATACATATTAATTATATAATAATAAAGCGATCGAAGGACAAAAAATCACAGTTATTTAGATAATAATTAGTGTAAATAGTTATAAATATATGGGTAATATTAACTTTAAAGATTTTTACAAAGTACCTAAGCTTAATTTTGATATATCAAAATTGAGAAAGGATCTTGATATCGTATTAAAAAAAAAAAAATTTGCAACTCCTGGGGTTTCAAACTTTGGTGCCATATCTCTAAATCAGATTCCAAATGACGAAGATTCAATTAAAGGAAACAATATTAGGGGAGTATATTGGACTAAGCCCAATGAAAATGGAAAAGAAGTAATAAGGGATGTGGGAATTGACGAGTCTAAATACACACAGTTAGTCCCTGAATTTGAAAATACTTATTTTGCAAAAGTTTATGAAACTTTAAAAAAAAAATTTAGAATTGGTAGAATTAGAATTCTATTAAAAGAACCTAGGTCGACTTTAAGCTGGCACAGAGATCCTGAGCCAAGGTTACACATACCAATAATTACAAATCCTGGCTGTATGATGGTAATAGAAAATATTGCAAAGCATTTACCAGCAGATGGATCAGTTACTATAACTAATAACACAAAATATCATAATTTTTTTAATGGTGGCGAACAACAACGTATCCATCTAGTTGCCTGCATGTTGGAAGATAGATTTAACTAAAATTACCCCATAGGCCTTTTTTTTTTACCCAGCCCGAATATTGACCTACTTTAATTTTGCACCACCCAACATTGCATTTAGATATTAAACAAAGACGACCTTTTTCAAGGACAACCAAAGGTCTTGAGAATATAGTTGCATTTTTAAAAACTATAACCTTATCGTCTATAGTTATTGCTGCTTTTTTTTTTGACAATTGAGACACATGAATCCAACCTGTGTTATTCTCATGATCTTTTACTTTTCTATAATTATCTGATGTATCTTGAATTAAAACAGGTAAGTATTTTTTTTTATAAAAAATCTTTACAGGATAATCTTTAGACGGACCTTGTCTTAAATTAACATTATTATATCGTAATGTTGAAAAATACTCTTCAGCAAACAAAAAATTACCAGTAGTAAAAAAAATCAAAAAAATTAAAAAAAATACCCTAATCATTTTTTTTACAATCTTTGATGCAATTAGTATTTCTAGTTAATTTAATTTTTCTAAAGTTTAAGTCTAGGGTGTTAAAAACTATCATTTTTCCAACTAAATCATTTTTTTTATTTAAAATAGATTTGACTACTTCGTTTGCCTGTATTGTTCCAGCAATACCAGCAACTGTCGGTAAGATACCCTCAGCATCACACTTGTCTTCCTTTCTAGGTATTTCTGGCATAAAGCATCGATAACAAGGAATTCTATCAGAAAAATTAAAGTTAAATATATGAGCTTCAAATTTACTTATTGCGGCAGAAATTAATATTTTTTTATTTTTCAAACAAAAATCATTAAGTAAATATCTTGTGGCAAAATTATCCGAACAATCACAAATAATGTCATACTTATTTAAAATATCTTGAATATTTTTTTTAATAATTTTTACTTTATAAACATCAATTTTAATCTTTTTATCTACTTTTTGTAAAAATTTTTTTGCTTGATTAACTTTAAGTTTTCCAATGTCATTTGTATTAAACAAAATTTGCCTATTAAGATTTGAAAGATCAATTTTATCATGATCCGCTATGCCAATATTTTTTATTCCTAAGTTGCTTAAATATAAAGCAACAGGACAGCCTAAACCGCCTATTCCTACTATTAAGACCTTTGTTGAAGAGATTTTTTTTTGACCTACGATACCAACTTGTTTTAATATTACTTGTTTTGAATAACGTAAAAAATCACTACTACTCATTTTCATAATTTATACTATTTATTACCAGTGGAGCCAAAACCACCTAATCCACGCTCAGTATCAGATAATTCTTTTACTTCTTCCATACTAGCCTGAACAACTGGACAAACAACCATTTGAGCTATTCTATCTCCGTTTTCAATAACAAATTTTTCCTTGCCAAGATTAATTAAGATAACTTTTATTTCACCCCTGTAATCAGCGTCAATAGTTCCAGGTGTATTTAAAACAGTAATATTTTTTTTAGCAGCCAAACCTGACCTTGGTCTTATCTGAACTTCATACCCTTTGGGGACAGCTATCGAAAAACCTGAAGACACTAAAGCTTTTTCACCAGGTTCAATTGTTATACTCTCTTTTATATGTGCGGCTATATCCATACCTGAAGAGCCCGGTGTTTCGTATTTTGGAATTGATACAGAGTTTGATAATTTTTTAATTTGTATTTTTGTCATCAATTAAAAATTTATCAATTATTTTTTTTGCAATTTTAGAGGCAATATAACTTTTTTTATTTTTTGGAAGATTTTCTATATTTCCATTTTTTTCTATAATTGACACTTGATTAAAATCAACATTAAAACCAGTTTTTTTTTTTGAAACATCATTAGCAATAATTATATCACAATATTTGTTGTTTAATTTATCTATAGAATTTTTAATTAAATTTTCTGTCTCGGCAGAAAAACCTACAAGTACTTTGGGTCTCAATTTATTATTTTTTCCAAGATATTCTAAAATATCTTTATTCTTCTCTAAATATAAATAACTAAAGCTTTTTTTATTTTTTTTTATTTTTTGCCTGCTTTTATTTTTAGGTTTAAAATCAGATACTGCAGCAGCACAAATAGCTATATCTACCGGTAAAAGCTTTTGCACAGCATCCATCATTTCTTCACCACTATTTATTTTCTTGACCTTAATATCTTTTGAATAATTTAATGACGTAGGACCAGCCACTAAGGTAGTATTTACCCCTAATTTAGATAATGCCAAGGCTATCTCATATCCCTGTTTTCCACTAGATTCATTAGAGATATATCTAATAGGATCAATATACTCTCTTGTAGGACCCGTAGTAACTAGTGCACTAATTTTTTTCTTTTTTACTAAATCTTTATTTTCAAAATATTCTTTTAAGTATGAAAAAATTTGACGTGGACTTGACATTTTTCCTTCTCCATACTCACCACAGGCCATTTCACCGTTTATTGGTCCAATAAACTTATAACCATAGTCTAGTAAAATTTTCGAATTATTTTGTGTTGCTTTGTGTAGCCACATTCTAACATTCATAGCTGGAACCAAAACAACATCTTTATTAGATGCTAAAATAACAGTAGTAGCTAGATCTTCCGCTTTCCCAGCACTTAATTTTGTCATCATGTTTGCCGTCGTAGGTAGAATTAAAATTATATCAGCCCAACGAGATAAAGAAATATGGTCTATTTCTTTTTCATTATTTACATCAAATATATCTTCAAAAACTTTATTATTTGACAAGGCTGTTATGGATAAAGGAGTAACAAATTGTTTACCACTTTTTGTAAGTATTGTTTTTACCTCTGCATTATTTTTAACTAACAACCTAATAAGGTCTAAAGCTTTATATGCAGAAATACCTCCACAAATTACTAATAAAATTTTTTTGTTATGTACTGACATTTTGTTAATTAAAATACTAATAAAACAGCAATTACAATACCTAAAAAACTAATAATGATATTGTTTCTCAAATTTTTTAACTTCATCTCTTCAATTTCTAAACCCCTGTTATTTTTTAAGCCTAGATTTAATTTACCCTCAGCCAGTAGCTGCAAAGTGTAATTTGCTTTATCCATGAAATTAGGAAAATCGGGTATTCTTTTCAAAATTTCTGAAGAGGTGTTTATCGCGGTGTCTATAGTTGCTTTCGGACCTTTTACACTTTTAATCCAATTCTCTAAAACAGGTCGGGAAATTTCCCAAATATTAGTTTCGGGATAAAGCTTTCTTGCTACCCCTTCTACAGTGACCATAGTCTTTTGTAACAGCAAAAGCGGTGTCTGTGTCGGCATGTTAAATTTTTCTGTTATCTCAAAAAGTTGAGCTAATAAATTTCCACCTGAAATATCTTTTATAGACTGTCCAAAAATAGGTTCCCCAACAGACCTAAGTGCTTGCGCGAACTCTTCTTTAGAGGCATTCCGAGGTACTAAGCCCGCTTCAAAATGGACTTCAGCAACTTTTATATAATCTCTTTGAATAAATCCGTACAAAATTTCTGCTAAATATTTTCTATTATTTTTATCTAATCTACCCATAATTCCAAAATCAACAGGTATAATATTACCTTTTTGATCAACGAATAAATTTCCTTGATGCATATCTCCGTGAAAAAAACCATCTCTAACTGCTTGCTTGAGAAAATGCTGAATCAAATTTTCAGAAAGTATCTTTAAATCTATGCCAGAATTTTTTAATAGTTCTTGCTCTCTAATTGAAATTCCATCAACTTTGTCTAAAGTTAGAACTTTTCTAGAAGTATAATTCCAATATATTTTTGGAACATTAAATCCTTCGTCATTTTTTGTGTTATCGTATAATTCATTTGCGGCTGCAGCTTCAAATCTTAAATCCATCTCAATATTAGTTATCTCTCTTAATAAGTGGACAACTTCTACTAATTTAAGTCTTTTTGTTTTTGAAAATAAACTTTCTACTATGTAGGCAAATAACATTAAGGCATCAAGTTCTTCATTAAATTGTTTTTCAATGTTAGGTCTTAAAATTTTAACAGCAACTTCTTTTTGATAACCATCAATTATTATTTTTGCTATATGTACTTGAGCGATAGAAGCTGCTGCTATAGGTTCACTTAACTCGATTATATTTTGATACAAATGATCACCGATTTCCCTTTTTAAAATTTTCTTGGACTCATAAAGTGCAAAAGGCGGTAACTTGTCTTGTAATTTGACTAAATCGTCCGCTAAATTTTCTCCTATAATATCAGGTCTAGTAGCTAAAAATTGACCTAACTTAATAAAGGTGGTGCCCATTCCCTCTAATGCATCACACAGTTTTTCTCCTGGTTTTTTTGATTTATTTAATAATTTTTTTTGTGATCCAATCGAAAACAGATCAAAAAATAACTTTATAGAAATAGGTAAGTTGTAAATCTCATTGACTGTTTCAATAGAACCCGACAGAGCAAGTTTTCTGGCTATCCTGAATAATTGAAAAATACTTTTGAACATAATTAGATTTTCCAACCTGAGTGTATAGCAGAAATGCCATTAGATAAATTCCTAAATTCAATATTTGAAAATTTATTTTTTTCTAATAAACGTACAAGTTCATTTTGACTATAAAATTTGTCTATACTAGTAATTAAATACTCATAAGGTTCTTCGCTACCTACTACTATCTTACCAATAAAAGGAATTAATTTAGAATATTTTTTATACAAAAAATTTAAAATTTCATTTTCTACTTTTGAGAATTCTAGACAAAAAAAACGTCCACCAGGTTTTAGTACACGGTATGCTTCTTTTAAGCACTGATTTATATCTGTAACATTTCTTATTCCATAACTTATTGTGTAAAAATCAAAAGTATTTTCTTTAAATGGTAATTTTTCTGCAGGATTTAAATACCATTTAATATTAGTAAAAGATTTTAGTTTATTCTTCCCTGTGTCAAACATCTCTTTGTTTGGCTCAACGCAGAAAAACTTATTTCTATTATCATTTTTTTGAGAAATCATTTTAGCTAGATCGCCAGTGCCCGCCGCAACATCAATTATTTGATTTCCAGGTTGTGGATTCATCCATTTAATTAAGTTTCTCTTCCAAAGCCTGTGAACACCTAAGGACATAAGATCATTCATTAGATCATAATTATTATGAACTTTACTAAATACAGAGTTGACTAGTTTAGTTTTATCTTGATTATAGTTAACCATAATTAAATTATATGCCAGAATTACCAGAAGTAGAAGTTGTTAAAAAGTCACTAGAAGCTAAACTTAAAAATTTAACAATAAAAAAAGTTAATATTACTAACAATAAACTAAGATACAAAATAAATAGTAAACAATTTAATAAGATAAAAAATCTAAAGATAATATCCATCAAAAGAAGATCAAAATATTTACTGATTAACTTAAGCAAAAATTTTACTATTTTAGCTCATCTTGGAATGACAGGAAAATTTTTTATTATTGATAATAATAAAATGCATAAGACTAGTTTTTATTATTCGTTAAAAAAAAATAATACAAAACATGACCATCTAACTTTCTTTTTTAACAAAAAAATAAAACTTATTTATAATGATGTAAGAAAATTCGGTTTTATTAAAATATATCGTAGTGAAGATGTTTTTAATTGTGAACATCTTGTATCTTTGGGACCTGAACCTTTTTCGGATAATTTTAGTTCAAGTTATTTCAAGCAATATATTCTTAATAAAAAAATTAAAATTAAAGATTTGTTAATGGATCAAAAATTTGTTGCCGGATTGGGAAACATATATTGTAACGAAGTACTATTTTTATGTAAAATCAGACCAGCCAGATATGTTAAAAAAATTAACCAACAAGATATAAAAAAAATCATAAAATTTACAAAAAAAATTTTAAAACAATCAATTTTGCTTGGTGGTTCTTCTATACAAAATTTTTCTAACACGGAGGGTCAAGATGGAAATTTTCAGCAAAAATTTAATGTTTATGGTAGAGAAAAAGGAAACTGCAGTAGATCAAAATGTTTAGGAACCATAAAAAAAGTATATACTTCTAATCGTTCATCATTTTTCTGTCCAAAATGCCAAAAATAATTGACGTTGACCCTTATGTTTTAAGGATATATACACGTTGAAAATATGCCAAATACAGCCTCAGCAATAAGAAGAGTTAGAAGAGTAATCAAACAGACAGCTGTTAACAGGCTAAGAAAAAGCAAATATAGAGCAGCTGTTAAAAAAATGGATGATTTAATAAAAAAAGGAGAAAAAGACAATATTAAAAAAAATTTTTCTTCTTTCCAGTCTATTTTAATGAAAGCCACTAAATCAGGTACGATAAACAAGAAAACAGCGTCAAGAAAAATCTCAAAGATTTCAAAAAAAATCTCTAGTTAAATTTTTAGAGCAAACAATTTTAAGTTGTTCAACTAGTAAGATTAAACCTATCTAGATTTGACTACATTTAGAAAAATAGAAACTACATATAGAGATTAGCTTTTAAGTTGTAAAAATATTTAAAATAAAAATAATAATTTTTATTTTTATTTTGAAAATACAACCACAAATAATTAAATTTTTAATTTAAAAAAATATGTGTTGCTAAATTATTTATTAAAAATTAGAAGGGGATAAATAAAAGCATGGAAAAAAAAATTACAAAAGCTGAAGAAATTTTTTTAAACGAAGAAGAAAAAGTTTTAGTATGGAAAAATGTTCAAACTTCTTTTGAGAATAATTTTGGAACAGAAGTTTATTCAAGCTGGTTAAAAAATATTTCTTTGTTAAAAGAATATAATGATTACCTCGTATTAGGAGTTCCAACTAGATTTTTCAGAGATTGGATAGTTTCCAGATATTTAGACAAAATATTGTCTCAATTAAAAATATTTAAAAAAAGCATAAATAGAGTTGAGTTTAAAATATCAGAAGAATACAAAGTTAACACTAACGATGCATTTCAGATAAATGATTTTGCCAAAGTTACCGAAATTAAAGACTCAATCCTGAATTATAATAGACTTAATCCTAATTTAAATTTTGAAAGTTTTATATCTGGATCGAGCAACGAAGTTGCCCTTTCATCTTCAAAAAAAGTTTGTGAACAAATCTCAAGATATAACCCTCTTTATATATATGGAGGTGTAGGATTAGGAAAAACACATTTATTAAATGCCATAGGTTTAGAATTAGAAAAAAAGACCAACGTCATGTTTATTTCTGCAGAGAGATTTATGTATCATTTTATTAAATCAATTAAAAAAAATGACATGGTTAATTTTAAAGATTTTTTTAGAAAGTCATCAGTTTTTATTATTGATGATATACAATTTATTAGAGGCAAAGAAGGCTTGCAGGAAGAATTTTTTCATACATTTAATAGTTTGATAGATAAAAGCTCACAAATAATTATCTCAGCAGACCGTGCACCAATGAAGTTAGATAGAGTACAAGAAAGAATAAAATCGAGATTATCCGGTGGCCTAGTTGTAGATGTAGATATGCCTGATTTAGAGCTAAAAATAAAGATTATCAAACGACGTTTAGAAGACATTCAAAATCAATTTAAAGAAAGCAGCAATATTAGTGAGGAAGTTATCAATTTTATAGCCAATGAAAGCAAAACAAATATCAGAGAATTAATCGGAGTAATGAATAGAGTAGTCACATTTAGTAGAATACATAAGAAAATATTAACCATAAGTGATTGTAAAGGCATACTTAAAGACGTTTTTAACCAAGCAAAAATTATCACAGTTGATAAAATACAAAATACTGTTTCGAATTTTTTCAATATTCCGTTGCTAGAAATGTTGTCCCAAAGAAGATCAAGACCATTAGCCAGACCTAGACAAATCGCAATGTATTTAGCAAAAAAAATGACTACTAGATCTTTACCAGAAATAGGCAGACGCTTTGCTAATAGAGACCACACTACGGTTATTCATGCGGTTAAAACAATCACAAGACTTTCAGAAAAAGATGATGAAATGAAAAAAAATATCGAGCAACTGCGTAGCTTATTATTAGAAGAGTAGAATAAATGCAATTTGTAATTAAAAGAGATGCTCTGTTAAAATCACTGAATTTAGCACAAGGTATTATAGAAAAAAAAAATACACTACCAATTTTGTCTAATGTGCTGTTAGAAGCTAAAGATGGCAAACTATCAATAATAGCAACAGATCTAGATTTAGTATTTTATGACGAAATAAGTGAAGTGAAAATTGAAAAAGATGGAGCTACCACAACATCAGCAACAATTTTATACGATATATTGAGAAAAATTTCAGGTAACTCTGACATAAAATTTGACTTAAAGAATGAAAATAAATTAAATTTAATTACTGACAACTCTGATTTTAACTTGTTATGTTTGCCAATTGATAATTTTCCAAATTTTTCAGATAACTTCGAGGATAACGAAATTTCATTTAATAAGTCTAAATTCCTTGCTCTTTTAAATAAAACTAAAATCTCAATCTCAAACGATGATACTAGACACTACTTAAATGGAGTATATTTACATCTTACCGAGTCTCAAAATAGAACATATCTGACAGCCGTAGCCACAGACAGCCATAGACTGTCATCCAGCAGCATCGAGCTAGAAGCAGGTAAAACATTCCATTCATTAATTTTACCAAAAAAAACAGTTTTTCAACTATGTAACTTGTTAGTAGACACAAATGAAAAAGTCCTTATTCAAACTAGTGAAAATAAGATTCAATTTAAAATTGGGAAAGTAAAACTAATTTCTAAAGTTATAGATGGTAAGTTTCCTGATTATAGAAAAGTAGTACCAGTTGGTAATGACAAGCAACTAACAGTTAGTTCACTAGATTTTATTCAAGCGATAGAAAGAGTTATTACTGTTTCTATAGACCGTAAGGAAGGTGTGAACCTAGTATTAGGAAAAGACAATATTAAATTTTCGGTTAATAGTGTAAATTCGGGTGAAGGAAATGAAGTTATTAAATCAAATTTTACTGGAGAAGAAATGATAATTAGTTTTAACTCAAAATATCTAATCGATATTGTATCTGAAGTTGAAGACAAAAATTTAAAAATTAATTTAAAAGACCCTGTTTCTCCAGTTTTAGTCGAGGATATGTCTGACAAAAATAGTTATTACGTAGTAATGCCTATGAAAATTTAATTAATTATTTTCATGTTTTATTTCTTTATTTAGGCAAAAAACACTTGTTATTATTAGCTAATTTAAGTATTAAGCTCGTGCTCATTTCATATCGAACAAAAAAATGATATAAGTTTGCATCTTTAAATCAATTATAAATGTCAAAAAATTTAGAAAAAATAGCACCACAGTCTTATAGCGCTGATTCAATCAAAGTTTTAAAAGGCTTAGATGCCGTTAGAAAAAGACCAGGTATGTATATCGGAGATACAGATGATGGATCTGGACTCCACCATATGGTTTTTGAGGTAGTTGACAATGCCATAGATGAAGCGTTAGCTGGGCATTGTAAAAATATTTCAGTAGACATGAATAAAGACAACTCTATTACTGTTGAAGATGACGGTAGAGGAATACCTGTTGATATGCATAAGGGAGAAAAAATGTCAGCTGCTGAAGTAATTATGACACAACTACATGCTGGTGGTAAATTTGATCACGACTCTTATAAAGTTTCAGGTGGCCTTCACGGGGTTGGTGTTTCAGTTGTTAATGCACTCTCTGAAAAGTTAGAACTAAACATCTTTAGAAATGGAAGAGAACACTTGATATCATTTAAAGATGGAAACTCAGTAAAACCGTTAAAAGATATAGGTACGACAAAAAAAAATGGGACAAGGGTAACTTTTTTACCATCAAAAGAAATTTTCTCTTCTACAAAATTTAGCTCTACAATATTACAAAAAAGAATGCGTGAACTTGCTTTTTTAAACAAAGGCATAAGTATTATATTAAAGGATAGCACTACAGCCAAGCCAAAAGAATATATTAATAAATACGAAGGCGGTATAGTAGAATTTGTTAAATATATAAATCATAAAAAACCTCAATTAATCAATAAAAATGAGATCGCAATATTTAAAAAGCCAATATTTGTAACGGCTGAAAAAAATAATGTATTAGTTGAATGCTCTTTTGAATGGAATGCAGGATATTCAGAAGATGTCTTAGCATTTACTAATAACATTCACCAAAAAGATGGCGGCACACATCTCCTTGGTTTTAGAAGCGCTTTAACAAGAGTAATAAATAAATACGCAAATGATAAAAATTTAGGTAAAAAAAATAAAGTTACTATTTCAGGAGATGATATTAAAGAAGGACTTGTAGCAGTACTATCTATTAAGATGCCAGATCCAAAGTTTTCTTCTCAAACAAAAGATAAACTTGTCTCTTCAGAAATACGATTAATTGTTGAAAGTGTAGTTAACGAGAGAGTAGCTACTTGGTTCGATCAAAATCCATCTGTTACCAAAAATATTTTAGAAAAAATTTTACAAGCTGCTATTGCTAGAGATGTAGCTAGAAAAGCACGAGACAGTGTAAGAAGAAAAGGCACATTTGAACTATCTGGCTTGCCAGGTAAGCTTGCTGATTGTCAAATCTCTAAAAGAGAAGGTACTGAACTCTATATAGTCGAAGGAGATTCAGCCGGTGGTTCTGCTAAACAAGGAAGGTCAAGGAAATATCAAGCTGTTTTACCTTTAAGAGGAAAAATATTAAACACCTATGTAAATAATAAAATTAAACCTAACGGGATTAGCAATGATTATGCAACAAAAGTTCTTGCAAAAATGATGTCATCTAATGAAGTAGTGACTTTAATTAATGCATTGGGAACTGGCTCTAAAGATTTTAATGTAGAAAATTTAAGGTATGACAAGATTATAATTATGACCGATGCTGATGTTGATGGATCACATATTAGAACATTATTGCTAACCTTTTTTAACAACTTTCCATTTAATAAATTGATAGAAAATGGCCATTTGTATTTGGCACAACCGCCTTTGTTTAAGGTAACAAAAGGAACCAAAAGTGCTTATATAAAAGATGAAAAAGGGTTAGAGGAGTACATTTTAAAAATATCTGAAAAAACCAACCAAAAAATGAAAAAAGGATCCTCAGAATTCATTAAATTTATGGAAGAACAAAGACAAAAATTATCAATTCAAAGATTTAAGGGCTTAGGAGAAATGAACCCCGAAGAGCTTTGGCAGACCACTTTAAACCCTGAAAATAGAACTTTATTACGTGTACAGTATTCAAAAGAAACAAAAGAAAAGTCTAAAGAGGATCAAAAAATTATTGATATTCTAATGGGAGATGATGTTGCCCCAAGGAAAGAATTTATTACTAGCAATGCTTTAGAAGTAACCAATCTAGATATTTAGTCTCAAAATGAATTTTTCTACTCTATTTAGATTAGAAGAGAATCTCCACTTAGACAAAAAGACTTTAGTGAATCTAAGGTGGATTGCAATTATTGGTCAATTAATTGCAATTAATTTTGTCTATTTTTTTTTAAAATTAAATCTTCCTATTATTGAAACTCATATTATTATTTCAATAGGCTTTGTAACTAATTTAGTACTTCAATTTAAAATTAAAACAAATCAATTAAAAGATCTTAACTCTGTTCTTTTTCTTATTTACGATCTGTTACAACTAAGTATCTTGCTTTACTTAACAGGAGGAATTTTTAATCCATTTTCACTCCTTATAATTGTTCCTACAATAGTCTCTTCAACATTCTTAAGCATGGGAACAACTATAATCCTTGGAACTTTAACCATAGGCTTACTGTTTTTCTTAAAAGAATATCACATGACACTTCCAGGGTTAGACGCTTATAGTTTTAATTTTCCCGAATACTATTTAGCAGGCGTTCTAGTCTCTATAATCATTGGTTTAGTTTTTTTAAGTTATTTTGGAATAAGATTCTCTGGTGAAACAAAAAAACGATCCGAAGCACTTGATATACTTCAAAGGATAATGGCAAAAGAGTACGAGCTCGACTCACTTGGAGGGCTAGCGGCCGCAGCTGCACATTCTTTAGGAACACCACTTGCAACAATCTCAGTAGTTGCTAAAGAGCTAAAGAAAGAAATTGGAGATAATTCCCATCATTCAAAAGATTTAGACCTGCTAATTAGTCAGTCTAAAAGGTGTAGTAATATTTTGAAAAAAATTTCAAAAAAAGAAATTAGTGACGATCAATTCATTAACCTAACAAAAGTAGAGAGTCTCCTAGAAGAAATTATTAGCTCTTTTGAAGAAACTTCAGATAAAAAAATTACTTTATTAGAAAATGGAGATAAAAATAAGATAAACATTAAAAGATCTCCAGAAATTGTTTTTGGACTAAGAAATTTTATTGGTAATGCGATTAAGTTTGCAGATAGAGAAGTACGTATAAAATTGAAAAGTGATGAGCAGAACCTTGTATTGACAATAAATGATGATGGACCAGGTTTTGCAGAAGATATTATCAAGCTTATTGGTGAGCCATATTTAAAGTCAAGATCAAAAAAAATAATTGGTAAAGCTGGTCTTGGGTTAGGTATTTTTTTAGGCAAAACACTTCTAGAAAGAAAAAAAGCTCAATTAACTTTCTTTAATAAAGAAGATTTAAAGGGTGCTACAGTTAAAATAGCTTGGTCCATATTAGATATTAAAGATTAATTTAAAGTAGGCTTTTGCTTGCTTATAAAGCGTATAGCAGCAAACTCCATATTCAACCTGAAGAGCTGGAATCCAAAAATTCTTACTTTCGCTTAAATTCAAAAGTATAAGAAAGAATTTTATAGGCTAATTTTGCTACCAAGAAATTATAAGAGTTAAAACCTTTAATTGGGGATAATTCATTAATATCAGCACCAACAATATTTGAATTTTTAGCAGCAATTTTAATAATATTTAAAGTTTCATCCCATAGTAATCCTCCTGGCTCAGGAGTGCCTGTTGCCGGCATAATGCTCGAATCTAAACCATCGACATCAAACGTTAGGTAAACAGTTTTATTTTTTATCATTTTTTTAAATTTTTTTAAATTCCACTTTAATTTGTCTTTAGCCCAAAAAATATTAATTCTTGCTTTATTTTTTTTTAAAAAGGGTATTTCACTTTCAGAGATATTTCTAATGCCAAAAGAAATAATAGATACATTTTTATAATCTAGACATCTTTTGATAGCTGATGCATGTGAAAATTTTTCACCATTATAACTTTCTCTTAAATCCGCATGTGCATCAAAATGTAATAAGCAAATTTTTTTATGTCTTTTAACAAATGGGACAATACATCCGGGAGTAATTGAGTGTTCCCCACCAAAAGTAATAGGGAAAAGCTTTTTATTCAAAATTTCCTCGTTTACATCTGACATTTTTTTTAGAGCTTTTTTAATGTTTTTATTAATCCTGAATGGTTTTAACGTTTTAATTCCAATCTTTTTATACGGTTCACAGTGTAACTCCTCATCATATAATTCTACTTGATGAGAAGCCTTAATAATTTCTTTAGGTCCATTTCTGGTACCTCCACCGTAGCTAACCGTCTTTTCAAGGCCGAAAGGAACAACAACAACTTTCTCTTTAAAATTGATCTTATTATCAATTCCTAGAAAGCCATTTTTATTTGAAAGATATTTCATTTTTAAATATTTTTATTTAAATATTTCTGAAAATTTTTTCTTGTCTCTTTTTTTCCAATGTTCACGATGGTATGCATCACTTGCAATTAAAGGTAATACGCTTGTTGCTTCAGCAAATACCATTTGTTCTTTTGTTATATCGACTTTACCCCATGAACTTGCTTCTTTTAATGTGGAACTACTACAAGCTCCATCACGAGTATCAGCAACAGTAATTTGAATAGCATATTTATGCATATCTACTTTTTTCCCCAATAGTTCTGCACATACAACGGTGTCTTGAACAAAATTTTTTGGAACACCGCCTCCAATCATTAATAAACCAGATTGTTTAGATTGTAATTTAATTTCAGTTAACTCTCTAAATTCACGAATAGAGTCTATAGTCATATGTTTTTTTGGATTTTGTTCTTGATGCATTACTAAGCCAAAACCTGCTGAACTGTCCGTGAAAGCTGGACAAAAAATTGGAACATCATTATCATAAGCTGTTTCAATCAATGAACCTTTCTTTTTACTATTAGTTTTTAAGTACTTTCCAAGTTCCTTAATAAATTCTCTAGATGTATAGGATCGTGGCTCTAAGGTATTAGCTATTTGACATATAGCTTTATCACATGCCTGAAGCTCTTCTTCATCTATGTAAGTGTCGTAAATTCTATCAATATAGTTTTTTCTAAGAACAGTATCATCTTGGAACTGGGAGCCTTGATAGTGTTTGAAGCCTAGAGCTTCAAAAAAATCCATATCAATTATAGAAGCACCAGTAGCAACAATAACATCAATCATGTTATTTTTTACTAGATCTGCATATAAATCCATACAGCCGCCTGCAGATGTAGATCCAGCTAATGTTAAGAAAATTGAACAATCTTTATCAGCTAGCATTTCATTATAAATACCAGCAGCTCTAGCTGTGTCCCTAGACGTGAATGACATTTTCCCCATACCGTCAATGATTTTTCTAGCATCGAATGATTTAATATCAATATGCTCTACAGGATTACTAAGAAGAGATTTTTTATTATCTCTTAATTTAGGAATATTTTTTTGTGTCATTAAGCTACTAAGTACTTAACTTTACTTGATGTGTTATACAAACTCATGATTGGCTGATCTGATAACTCAAATATTTCATCAGAGTAAAAGCCATTGAATTTAGTTCTAAAAGTTAATCCATAAGCTCCTAATTGTCCTAACTCAATATAATCACCTTCTTTGATGTTATTGGGTAATAGAAAAGGACCTTTCATATAGTCCATGCTGTCACAAGTAGGTCCATAGAAATTAAAAGCAGTTAATTTTTTTGAATGAATCCTTCCGGTTAAAATCATTCTAGACGGTAAAATAAAATTAGGAACACCGGCATCAAACAGAGTTCCGTATGTTCCGTCGTTAATGTAAAGTTTTTGTTTTTTTCTAAGATTTACTTTTACTATAGTTGAGCCACTCTCGGCTACTATCGCTCTCCCAGGTTCACAAATTAATTCAGGCACAACTGGTAAATTTAATTTTGTAATAGAATTCTTTATCTCATTTAAATAACTTTCAAGGGGTTCAGGATTTAAGTCTGGATAGATAGAAGGAAATCCACCGCCAACATTTATGATATCAGGAGTAATTTTAGTTTTTTTAATTATATTTCCAACTTCTTTGATTGCTTTAGCAAAAGAAATTTTATGCATACATTGAGAACCGACATGAAAACTAATACCAATCTTGTTTGCATGTTCCTTACATAATCTAACCAATCCCAATGCCTCACTAGCTTGTGCACCAAATTTTCTAGACAGATCAATTTCAGCGTGTTCATTAGAAATAGAAATTCTCACATAGAGAGTTAAATCTTTTGCATGATTTGTAGCCTCAAGAATTTTTATTAACTCGTCTTTAGTATCCAATGCAAAATCTTTGATATTTAAATTAAAGTATGCTTCTGTGATATCATTTCTACTTTTTACCGTATGCATGAAATAAATATGAGCATCCGGTTTTAAATTTCTAACTAGTTGAATCTCATTTATAGAGGCAGCGTCAAAATTCTCTATCCCATTGTCGATAATGTGTTTTAAAACTTTTTTGTTTGGATTAGTTTTAACTGCATATAAAACTTTTCCGGGAAAATTGTTTTTAAAAAACTGAGTTGAGGTTTTTATAGACTCTGGACGTATACAATATACCGGATAATCCGGTTTTAAACTGTTAACTAATTTGTTAACGTCTTCAAATTTTCGCATCTCATGTGTCCTTCTTTATGTTTACACAGTAGGTTTTTAAAAAATTTTATAAAAAAACCTTATAGAATCGTTATTTAGTGTTTTTTTAATTAATGTAAAGAAAATAATACTATAACTGTAGTTGATAATTTTTAGTTGATCCCCATATAACAGGTGATGAGAAGTACAGATTCAATACCAGTAGGATTAAAAATTTCGGATTTCGAAGATAAGTCTCTCTTGATACTTGATGATGACGACCCTTTTAGAAGTAGACTGGCCAGAGCTATGGGGAAAAAAGGATTTCAAGTAATAGAAGCAAAAAATGTTGAAGAAGGGCTTAAAATAGCAAATAATACACCAACTAACTTTGCTGTAGTTGACCTTAGGTTGGAGGATGGTAGCGGATTAGAAGTAGTAAAAGCTTTAAATAAATTTAAAAAAGATAGTAGAATAGTCATGTTAACGGGATACGGGAATCTTCCTACCGCAGTCGCAGCTGTTAAGGCAGGAGCTATAGACTATATTGCTAAACCTGTAGATGCAGACGATGTAGAGGCTGCTTTACTAGCATCACCTGAATCAAAAGCTAAGCCACCTGAAAACCCAATGTCAGCTGATAGAGTAAAGTGGGAACATATTCATCGAGTATTTGAGCTATGCAATAGGAATGTCTCAGAGACTGCTAGAAGACTTAAAATGCACAGAAGAACATTACAACGTATTCTTTCGAAACGTTCGCCAAGATAATTATTGCAAATATTGATTGAGTTTTTTTATCTGAGATAAACTAATTGAAATTATTAGAATTTTAAAAAGCTCAGCTAGTAAAAATGGTTGAACACCTAAATGAAACAGAGGTTTATCCCAACCAATTAGTGCTCCTAACCATAAAATTCCGAAAATATAAATAAAACTTACTGAAAATAAAAGTTGTAAAATTTTAATGAATAGGTTTTTACTAAAATTAAAAGATCCCGCAAAATAAACGGTAAAAAGAAATCCAATCAAATAACCCATTGTTGGTCCAGTAAAATAAACTATCCCAACCCCTTTTTCTGGTGAACCCGAAAAAACAGGCAAGCCAATAATTCCTTCAAATAAGTAAAGTGCAACAGTTGCAACTCCTAGTTTCCATCCTAAAGTTATTCCTAAAAATAAAACTACCAATGTTTGCATTGTCATTGGAACAGGGTAAAATGGAATCTTTATTTTTGACGAAATTGCCAAAAGAACTGTGCCTATTAACACTACAAATACATTTTTTAATATTTTTGATTGCTTAACTTCTTTTATTAATTCCATATATACATATTTACTTTTTTTTTAACTAAAATCTAGTTATTTGTTAATTGGACAAATACATCTTCTAAATCACCATCTTCTGTAGCTATATCAAGGATTTCAATTTTTTTTTCTTTTAAAACGTTCGCTATATCATCAAATTTAAAAGAGTTTTTCTCATATGTAGCAGTTATCGTATTATTACCTTTAGAGCTGAATTGAACACCAGATAAGGCTAAATTTTTCACATTGTGTGTTTGAGAAGTTTTAAAAGTAATTTTTTTAGTCTGAATGCTATCTAATAATTTTTGAGTTGTATCTAAAGCAACTAGATTTCCTTTATCAATAATTGCAATACGATCGCACATTTCCTGTGCTTCAAAAAGATAATGAGTAGTTAAAATAATTGTTACACCTTCTTTGTTTAAAGCCCTGACATTCTCCCAAAGATTTTTTCTTAATTCAACATCAACGCCTGCAGTTGGCTCATCCAAAACAAGAATTGGAGGTTGGTGAACCATAGCTTTTGCAATTAATAGTCTTCTTTTCATTCCTCCTGACAAACTTCTCGAATATGAATCTGCTTGTTTTTCCAAAGCAACCATCTTTAAAATAGTGTCTGTAATTCTATTTTTTTTAGGTACCCCATATAATCCTGCTTGTAACTCTAATAATTTTCTAGGACTAAAAAAAGCATCCAGATTTATCTCTTGAGGAACTATTCCAATCGAAGCTCTTACTTGTCTTGGATTCAAATCAAGATCGAAACCCCAGACGTTTACTTTCCCTTCTGTCTTTTCAACAGTACCAGCGAGTATACTCAAAAAAGTAGTTTTACCTGCTCCATTTGGGCCTAATAAGCCGAATATCTCACCTTGCTTAACTTCAAAACTCAGATTATTAAGAGCTTTTTCTTGCACGGTATTAGATTTTTTTTTGGAATAAATTTTAGATAAATTTTTAACACTTAATGCAATTTTGAACATAGTTTAATTGATTATATCACGAAATAAATAAGGTATTATATATTTAATATATGACTTCATTAAAAAAAACTGACCATTTTTACTTGATCGATGGATCAGGGTATATCTTTAGAGCTTATTATGCTCTGCCACCACTTTCAAGAAAAAGTGATGGACTGCCAACAGGAGCAGTCAGCGGTTTTTGCTCTATGCTTTTTAAATTATTAGAAGATTCTAGATCTGATGATTCAATTCATAAACCAACTCATTTTGCTGTAATTTTTGACTCAGCTAAAAAAAATTTTAGGAATGATATTTATACTGAGTATAAAGCTAATCGTTCCGAAACACCCGAAGATCTTGTCCCTCAATTTGAATATATTAGAAAAGCTGTTAAGGCTTTTAGCTTACCCTCAATAGAACTAATTAACTATGAAGCAGACGACCTTCTAGCAACTTATGCAAAACAGATCGTAGAAGCTGGAGCTAAGGTAACTGTAATTTCGTCGGACAAAGACTTAATGCAATTAGTTTCTAAGAAAATAAGATTATATGACCCAATGAAAAATAAAGTTCTAGGAGAAAACGAAGTATTTGAAAAATTTGGCGTAAAACCAAATCAAGTAATTGACGTTCAGTCTCTAGCAGGAGACCCGTCAGACAACATTCCCGGTGTGCCTGGGATAGGAGTAAAAACAGCTGCCGAACTTATTAACAAATACAAAACATTAGACACCTTATTAAAAAATATTAATGAAATTCCACAAAACAAGAGAAGAGAAACGCTTTTAGCAAATAAAGATAAAGCAATTCTTAGCAAAAAATTAGTTACTTTAAAAAATGACGTACCAATAAATGAAAAACCTGAAGATTTTATTATGAAGAATGTTGATAAAGAAAAACTTTTCAAATTTTTAAGAGAAATGGAATTTAATAGATTGCTTAGCCAAGCCATTAGTTTCTATGGTGAAAGTCAAGTATCAGTTTCCAGTGAACCTAATTTAATAAAAAAAAAAGCAGAAAGGAACATAAACACCAAAAGTTATGAATGCATTTTAGATGAAAAAAATCTAGATAAATGGATAAAAATATTAGAAGAAAAAACTGTAATTGCAGTAGATACTGAAACGTCTTCTCTAAACCCTTTAGAAACAGATCTAGTTGGTATTTCATTTAGTTATGCACCAAATAAAGCTTGTTATATCCCTTTAGCCCACAAAGAAAAAAGTTTAAAAAAAGAAACAGTTCTAAAAAAAATCAAATCTCTTTTAGAAGACCCAAGCATTAAAAAAGTTGGACAGAATATAAAATTCGATTTTATTGTTTTAAAGCAGAATGGAATAGAAATTAACTCTATCGAAGATACTATGTTAATTTCTTACACACTAGATGCAGGAACAAATCGCCATAACATGGATACTTTATCAGAAATTCATTTAGGACATAAAACAATATCCTTTAAAGAATTAGTAGGAACGGGAAAAAATAAATTAAATTTTTCAGAAATAGAACTCAATAAAGCAACAGAATATGCCGCAGAAGATGCAGACGTCACTTTAAGACTGTATGAAAATTTAAAAGAAAGACTCGATGAAGAAAAATTGAATAAAATTTACGAATGCTTTGAAAAACCAATGGTAAAGTTACTCTCAAAATTAGAATTTAATGGAATAAAAGTAGATGCAAATCACCTCAAAAAACTATCATCGCGGTTTGAAAAAAAATTAAAAAATATAGAAAAAGATATATATGTATTAGCTGGAAGAGAATTTAACATTGGATCCCCCAAACAGCTTGGTGAAATCATTTATAACGAACTTAAAATTGCAAAACTTAAAAAAACTAAAAAAGGCAGTTTAGCAACTAACGCCAATGTTCTAGAAGATTTAGCATCTACAGGGCACAAATTCCCTAATTTAATTTTAGAATGGAGGCAGATTTCAAAACTTAAAAATACATACTCAGATGCACTTCAAGAACATATAAGTTCTAAGACTAAAAGAGTACATACATCTTTCTTATTAGCAGCAACAAACACAGGGAGATTGGCATCTAGTGACCCTAATTTACAAAATATTCCAATTAAGACAGAAGATGGAAAGGAAATTAGAAAAGCATTTATTGCAGACAAGGGAAACATTTTAATTTCTGCTGATTATAACCAAATCGAAATGAGAATACTTGCTGACATGGCAGATGTAAAAGAACTGAAAAAAGCCTTTAAAAATGAAGAAGACATACACAGTCTGACAGCAAGCCAAGTTTTTAATATTTCAATAGATAAAGTTAATGAAGACTTAAGAAGAAAAGCAAAAGCAATTAACTTTGGAATTATTTACGGGATAACACAATATGGTCTAGCAAAACAAATTTCTGTTTCAAATCATGAGGCATTAGATTTTATTAATGCATATTTTAAAAAATTTCCTGAAATCAAAGATTACATGAACTCAACTATTAAATCTTGCAGAACCAAAGGCTATGTAAATAATATTTTTGGTAGGCGAATTCATCTCAGAGGTATTAATGACAAAAATTTTAGCGTCCGGAGTTTTCAAGAGAGAGCAGCTATAAATGCTCCCATACAAGGATCTGCAGCTGACATTATTAGATTAGCTATGATCAAGCTAGATGAAATAACTGAAAATGATAAAAAGTTTAAAGCAAAAATGCTTTTACAAATTCATGATGAACTTATTTTCGAATGTTCTAAAAACGATAAAACTTATGTTCAAAAAACGATAAAAGATGCAATGATATCAGTTTCGAGTTCAGATTATCATATGTTTTCCATACCTCTAAATGTTAGTATTAATTCAGGACTTAATTGGGGAGAAGCTCATTAATTTGATTAAAAAATGCCTAAATTTTGACAATTTATTTATAAAAATTAAAATAATATATGGCTCAAACAATTGCACTTGTTGACGACGATCGTAATCTTTTAACTGGTATAAGTATTGCCCTAGAGAGAGAAGGCTATAAAGTTCAAACATATATTGATGGAGAAACAGCTCTTAATGGATTAACTAGAAATCCACCAGATCTTGCCGTTATCGATATTAAGATGCCAAGAATGGACGGTGAAGAACTTTTAACACGTCTAAGAAAAAAAATGTCTATACCTATTATTTTTCTAACATCCAAAGATGACGAAGTTGATGAATTATTAGGTCTTAAATTAGGTGCCGATGATTTTGTTAAAAAATCAGGAGGTTTTTCTATAAAAGTTTTAATTGAAAGAATAAGAGTACAACTCAGAAAGAAAACAGGGACGGTTGACGATTCTAAAAGTCTTATTAGTCATGGAAAGCTAAAATTAGACCCTGCCCAACTAGAATGTGAGTGGAATGAAAAAGCTTTACCAGACAAGTTAACAACAACAGAATTTTTGATAGTTAAAGAGCTAGCGAAAAGACCAGGTGTAATAAAAGAAAGAGCTCATTTGATGGATATAGCATACAAAGAAAACACAGAAATCGAAGATAGAACTATTGACAGCCATATCAAGCGCATTAGAAAAAAATTTAAAAAAGTTGATGAGAAGTTTTCAGCAATTGAAACACGGTATGGAAGTGGGTATAGATGGAATGTTAGTTAATGAACCAAAAAAAATCAACATCTATATTACGAAAATTTTTACTATTTAACTTATTAGTTTTTTCGGTATTAGGCTTATTTACGTTTGTTTATCTTAAAGCAATTCAACCAAATTTAGTAAACATCAAATCAACAAATCATTTAATTGTTATAAAGAATACTACCGATCACCTACAACGATTAAGAATAGATTTTAACGAAAAAGGCTTAAGTTCATTTTTATTATCAGCCAGATTTTTGTTTCAAAGCTTAGATAGAGTTCAGTTTTTTAACTTAAACGGAGAATTAATTGGTGATACGGATATGTTGGATATTGATCAAAACGTATTTTCAAGACCAGAAGCAATCATTGAGCAAGAAATAAATAATTCAAGCGCCGTTAACAATGACAACTCAGAAGATAATAAAATAAATAATTCTTTAAATTATTACAAAGAAGTTAGAGACATTATTTTGTATAAAATAAAAAATGATCCTTTAATTTTAGAAAATAAAATTAAAAATGATTTTTTTGTTCGTACAATCCATAGTGTTCTAATTGAAAAAAAAGTAGTTGGTTATATATTGGTTAGTGAGCAAGCAAACGAAATAATCGTTGCAGTTAAAGAAAGAAAAGATTTTATTATTAGAACTGTTTTAGCTGTTGCCTTAGTTATCTTAATTTTTTCTGTCTTTTTGAATAAATATATTTTAAAACCAATCAGCTTTCTGGTTAAATATACAGAGTCAATTAAAGCAAAATCTAACGACCCAGTTAATATAGATAATTTTTTTATTAGAAAAGATGAAGTTGGAGCTTTAACACAGTCAATACATGAGATGACATTAGATCTTCAAAAAAGAACTAATCGCGCTGAAACATTTTCTACTGATTTAGCTCATGAAATTAGAAATCCATTAGCATCTTTGAAAGGTGCATCTGAGTTATTAGATAAAACAACAGAAAGAAAAGATCGTGAAAAATTATTAAATATTATTAATCATGATGTTGAAAGAATAGAGAGACTCATCACTGATTATTCTCAGATGCTTAAAGACGAAGCTTCTCTATCCAGAGAAAAAATGTCTAAAATAGATTTAGATAAAATTATTAGAAATGTAACAGAAGATTTTAAACAAAACACCATAAGCTTAAATAAAAAATTAGAGATTAAAATTATTAATAAAGAGAATGAAAAAAAAATGTTTTATGTGCTGGGAATAGAAAGTAGGATAGAACAAGTTGTTGCCAATCTGTTGGATAATGCAATTTCTTTTAGTGAAGATAACGACAAAATATTAGTTGAAATAGAAGAGGAACAAAAAAATTTTTTGATAACTTTTAAAGATGAAGGTCCAGGTTTTAAAGAAAAAAATATAGATAGTATTTTCAAAAGATTTTATAGCAATAGACCGGAAAATTTTGGAGAACACTCTGGTCTAGGCTTAAATATAGTTAAAAATATAATAGAACTTCATAAAGGTAAAATTAAAGCAATGAATAGAACAGATAAAAAAGGTGCTAAAATAGAAGTTCTACTACCTAAGTACAGCTAGGATTGTCACTTGCTAATAAGAAGTTATATTGTTAAAACTCGCGCAGAATATGAATGATTACAAAGTAAAAGACATTACCCTAGCTGATTTTGGAAGAAAAGAAATCTCCCTAGCCGAAACAGAAATGCCAGGTCTAATGGCGCTAAGAAGAGAATACAAAAATAAATTTCCTCTCAAAGAAGCAAAAATTTTAGGCTGTTTGCACATGACAATTCAAACTGCTGTTTTAATTGAAACACTTGTAGATTTGGGTGCAGAAGTGAGATGGTCATCATGTAATATATTTTCAACTCAAGATCACGCGGCGGCGGCAATAGCTAAAGCAGGCACACCTGTTTTTGCCTGGAAAGGTGAAACCGAAGAAGAAGCTGTATGGTGCATAAGACAAACAATCGAAGGAAAAAAAGATTGGAAAGCAAACATGCTTTTAGATGATGGTGGTGATCTAACTGCAATGATGCATAACGATTATAAAGATTTATTAAAAGATATAAAAGGTGTTTCAGAGGAAACAACAACAGGAATTAAAGCATTAAACAAAATGGAAAAAGATGGATCATTAATGATACCAGCAATCAATGTTAATGATTCAGTAACCAAATCTAAATTTGATAATTTGTATGGATGTCGCGAAAGTTTAGTAGATGGAATAAAAAGAGCTACCGATGTAATGATGTCAGGTAAAGTAGCGATTGTAGCTGGATTTGGTGACGTTGGAAAAGGAAGTGCTGCATCCTTAAGGCAGGCGGGTGCAAGAGTAATGGTTACAGAAGTTGATCCTATCTGCGCACTACAGGCCTCAATGGAAGGTTATGAAGTTGTTTTAATGGATGAAGCAATCAAGAGAGCCGACATAGTAGTTACAGCCACTGGGAACAAGGATATTGTTACAGCAGACCACATGAGAGACATGAAAGATAGAGCGATTCTTTGTAACATTGGTCATTTTGACAATGAAATTCAAGTCGAAGCATTAAAAAATTATAAATGGGATGAAATAAAACCTCAAGTTCACGAAATAGAACTACCGAGTAAAAAAAGAATTATATTGTTAGCAGAAGGCAGGCTTGTTAATCTTGGCTGCGCAACTGGACATCCAAGTTTTGTTATGAGTGCATCTTTTACAAATCAAGTAATAGCACAAATTGAATTATGGAATAACTCAGATAAATATGAAAACAAAGTTTATGTATTACCAAAACATTTAGACGAGAAAGTAGCTACTTTACACCTAGAAAAAGTTGGTGCAAAACTAACTAAAATGTCAAAAGAGCAAGCTGATTACATTAGCGTTAAACCATCCGGACCATTTAAACCAGATACTTACCGCTACTAACTTAGTAGCTAATGATCATAAAATCTTTAGATCAATTAAATCAAGTTACATTAAAGATTATTAAAAAAATCAACAAGGAAGACTGCATCTTATTATTTGGAGAGATAGGAGCTGGCAAAACAACATTAACAAGAGCTTTAATAAATAATCTTCAAAATCAAAATAAGCAAGTTGAGACGGAAGTATTAAGTCCTACTTTTAATATTTTATATGAATATGAAATTAATGAATTAAAAATTATGCATTATGATCTTTATAGATTAAAAACCGAAAAAGATATTCAACAACTTGGAATTTTTAATCAAAGCTCAAAAAGTATAAAAGTTATAGAATGGGCTGAAATAATTAAAAACATACCACATGACAGACTTGAAGTTTATATCTCTTACGAGAAAGAACAAGATATGAGAAAAATAGATTTTAAAGGATTTGGAAAATGGAAAGAATTTAATGCAACATAAAATTGAAAAAATTTCAGGTGATGCTTCCTTTCGTGAATTTTACAAAATAGAGAAAAATTTTAAGTCAACAATATTAGTAAAAGCTAATAAAGATAAATTTAGAAACCTAATTACTTATGCGGCAGTAAACGAACTATTAATCAAAAATAAAATTAATGCTCCAAAATTAATTCAAGAGTATTTTTCCAACAATATGATGGAGATAGAAAACCTAGGAAATTATTCTTTTTTAGATTATGTAAAAAATAAAAAAAATAAATTTAGTGATTATAAAAAACTAATTAAATTAATTATTAAATTACAAAAAATAAAATTTAACAAAAGTATTAGATTTAAAAATAATAAAATTAAAATTAACAAATATAACCTCTTTGAATTGCACAAAGAATCTGATTTATTTTTTAATTGGTATTTAAAAAATAACGGTAAAAAAAAGGAATTTAAAAAAAATAAAAATATAATAAAAAAAGAATTAAATTTTCTCTATAAAAAACTTTACTTTCAGGAAAAATGTTTTGTACATAGAGATTTTCACGCCTCTAATATAATGGTCAAAAATAAAAGGTTTGGTTTAATCGATTCACAAGATGCTATAAGTGGAAATTTACTTTATGATGTAGCATCACTTATTGATGATGTTAGGATTAAACTTCCAATAAGACTAAAATCTTTACTCTTTAATTACTATCTCTCTGAAACAACAAAAATTAAAAGCAATAAAGAAAAATTATTAGCCAAAAATGATTTTGATATTTTATCAGTTCAAAGGAGTTTAAAAATACTAGGTATTTTTGTTAGACTTTATAAAAGAGATCATAAATCAACTTATCTAAAATATTTGCCATATACCTGGAAATTATTAGAATTAAGGCTGAAGAGTCCGATTTTCATTAATTTGAGAAATTTATTAAATAAAGCTATTAATAAGAAAAATAGAAAAAAAATTTTTTTTAATGGCAATAAATAGAGGAATGATATTAGCGGCTGGTCTTGGAAAGAGAATGTTTCCATTAACCAATGATTTACCAAAACCATTAGTAATGCTAGGACAAAAAAATCTCTTAGAAAGATCAATCGAGTTACTCTTAAAAATTGGAATTAATGAATTGATTATTAATACACATTATTTGCCACAAAAAATTGACAATTTTCTAAAGACTAAAAATTATGGAATATCTATTAATATAATACATGAACAAGAACTACTTGATACAGGAGGAGGCATATTAAATGCTACCAAAAAATTTGAAAACAATCCTTTTTTTGTTTTAAATCCAGACACAATTTGGAATAAAAATTATTATGAAGAATTAAAAATTCTTGAAAATTATTATTTAGAAAACAATAAACCTATTTTATTATTAGTAGATAAAAAAATTAGTCATGATAAATCCTTCACAGGAGATTTTAATTTTGAAGAAAATAAATACATTATACGAGAAACTATAAATCAATACATATTTACAGGTGCACAGATTATTAATAGATCTATTTTTGAAGGTATAAAAGAAAAAGTTTTTTCTATGAATTTAGTATGGGATAATATGATGAAGGAAAAAAAACTTTTAGGACAAGAAAGTAGTCAAACTTTTTTTCATGTAAATAACTTTAAAGTTTATGAGGAGTTAAATAAATTAAAATTTATTGATTAGTAATAATTGTTTTCTCTCTTGACCTATCTAAGTATTGCATATCTTTAATCTTCAGGTTTTGATCAAATTCAATAACCAGAGGATTTCCTGTTGGTATTTCTAGTTCATTAATTTTTTCATCTGAAATATTAAACAATTTTTTACAAAGAGCTCTTAATGAATTTCCGTGTGCTGAAATTATTACATTTTTACCATTTTGTAAGTCAGGTTTGATCTTGCTTTCAAAGAAAGGAATTACTCTATCGTAGGTATCTTTTAAGGATTCTGTTAAGGGTATCAAACTTTGAGATATACCAGCATTTAAAGGGCCAAATAAAAATTGGTTTTTGTCACTTTTAGACATTGGCGGAGGTGATATATTCCAAGATCTTCTGTATTTTTTGAATTGCTCTTCACCAATTTTTTTTTTAGTTTCTTCTTTATTTAATCCGGTTAACGACCCGTAGTGTCTTTCGTTGATTTCCCAAGAAGTGTTTAGACTAAGTTCTAAATTATTTTCTTCTAGTATAACCGCTAAGGTTTTGATCGCCCTTTTTAAAAATGATGCATAGGATGTATTAATATTAATATTCAGATTTTTAATTAATTTTCCTGATTTTCTAGCTTCTAGTATTCCTTGTTCAGAAAGATCTATATCTACCCATCCTGTGAATCTATTTTCAGCATTCCAAATGCTTTGACCATGCCTAGTTAAAATTAATTTACTCATAAAATGTGTTTTTAAAGTATATTAATTAATATATCAAAATAATTATGAAAAATATTATTTTAAAAAATATTAATTATTTATATTTGTTCTCTGTATTCGTTATGTTGATATTTTATTTTTTCCCTGGGGACATCGTGTCGTATTTTATGTATGGAAATCTTAATGTAAATCATAAAATGAAAGAAAATCTTTTAGCTCATACTGTTCATATTTTTATTAATACTGGAGGATATTCTATTAATCATTTTTTAACTTTTGCTTATGTTACAGCCGGAGGCCTTCTGACTTATTTTAGAGATAAAAATTTTTATAAAGGGGCAATTTTTTTTATATTTTTTTCTATTTTATTAGAACTAATTCATTTTATTACACCAAATAGAACCTTTGAATTAAATGACCTTATAGCTAATATTACAGGTGTCGTATGTGTTTTGTTTTTATTTAAATTAAAAAAAAAACTCACTTCATGAAAAAAATAATTTTTGTTACAATTATTTTGTTAAATCTAAACACAAAAATAATTGCTAATGAAATTTATGGTACGTCATTTGTTACTGACGGTGACACGATCAAAATTTCAAATAACAAAATAAGATTACACGGCATTGATGCCCCAGAAAAGAATCAAAAGTGTAATAAAAACGAAAAAAAATATAATTGTGGAGCAGTTGCAACAGAGGCATTAATTAATAAGATTAATAAGAATATTGTTAAATGTTTGACGCAAAAAAAAAAAGATAAATATAATAGATTCATTGGTGTTTGTTTTGTAAACCAGGAAGACCTAAACAAATGGATGGTTAGAAATGGTTATGCGATTGCATATAGGCGCTATTCTAAAGACTATATTTTAGACGAAGAACATGCCAAAAAAAAAAAAATTGGGCTATGGTCTGGAACCTTTTTAGAGCCAGAAAAATGGCGAAAGCTTAACTAAATTATTATATAAAAAAGGAAATGATTCTTTTTAAAAAATTTCAATTTTACTTAATAATTTTTTTTGTATTTACATCTTGTTCATCAATACCCAAAAATACTAAAAATAGTTGTGCTATTTTTGAGGAAAGGTACCTTTGGTATAAACATGCTAAAGCATCCTATGAAAAATGGGGTGCTCCTATTCACTTACAGCTTGCGTTTGTAAAAAAAGAAAGTGATTTTAATTGGCTCGCAAAACCACCAAGAAAAAAATTATTTAAAGTAATACCATTTAAAAGACCATCTAGTTCTTTTGGTTATTCTCAAGCAGTAGTTGGAACTTGGGAGCAATACAGACGGGAAACTAGTAATAAATATGCTACACGGGTGAGATTTAAAGATTCTGTTGATTTTATTGGGTGGTATATTAATAAAACTTCAAAAATATTAAAAATATCTAAGAACGATGCTTACAGACAATACCTTGCTTATTACAAAGGTTGGGGTGATTATAAAAATTATAAAAAAGATAAAAAAGCGATAATTTACGCTAAGTCAGTCAAAGACCTTGCTAGTAATTACAGAAAGCAATTGACCGTATGTCAAAAAAACTTAAATAAAAATAAGTATATTATTTTTTAAGTTGTTTGTTTAACTCAACTTCAACAGCATCAATGTTTTTTTCATTCTTTCCAATAATGGAGTAAATAGTTGGAATTACATAGAGTGTAAAAAAAGTAGAAAACAACATACCGCCAAAGATAGTTATACCGACAGTTAGTCTGCTAGCGGCACCCGGGCCAGTGCCGATAATCAAAGGAATTACTCCAAATATAGTAGAAAGACTCGTCATTAAAATTGGTCTAAGCCTAATTGTAGAAGCTTCAACAATTGCTTCTTCTAAATTTTTTCCTTCTTTTCTTAATTGATTGGTAAATTCTACGATTAAAATTCCATTTTTTGCAGCTAAACCAATTAAAATAATCAAGGCAATTTGACTATAAACATTTAAAGAAGAACCAACTACAAGCAGCCCTAATAGACCACCAAGAATTGCCAGAGGCACAGTAAGCATAATTGTGAGAGGATGCCTCCAACTTTCAAATTGAGCACACATGGCTAAATAAGCAGTTATCAAAGCTAGAGCAAAAATTACATAAAGTTCATTATTTGTTTTTTTATACTCTTCACTCTCACCTTTATAAGCAATTTTAGCTTGAGGGGTATTTTTCTCTACGACATCTACTAAAAACTTCAGCGCTTTATCCAAAGAATAGTCGCCAACTAATCTTGCAGAAATAGTTACGGCTTTTTGTCTATTGTATCTTGCTAAAAATGGTGATTTACCCTCCTCGCTGTACTCAACTAAATTAGAAACGGATATTAATTTTCCATTATTTTTTGACCTTACGAATACTTTACTTATACTTCCCGGCTCCTGTCTATCCTTAATGTCGCCTTGAAGAATAATAGAATATTCTTTTCCATCTTGAGTAAATTTTGTAACTATCTTGGAGCCAAAAATGGTTTCTATTGTTCTGCCAATATCTTCCGTAGAAACACCTAAATCCGCAGCTTTTTTCTGATTAATTTTAACATTTAGTTGTGGTTTATTAAGGTCAAAATCATCTTGCACTGAAGATAATCCAGGATTTTTTCTAGCTTCACTTTTAATTATTTTTTTCCATTCTATTAACTGCTCGTAAGTATTTCCAAGAATTACAAATTGAACAGGACTTTCAACTCCACCCGTTCTAATACCTTGAGGCATAACAGAAAATGCAAGAACACCAGGAACACGACCTATTTTAGCAAAAGATTCTCTTAATATTTTTACACCGTGCCGCTTTCTCTTTGACCAATCTTCTAGAAGAACAATAATAAAACCACTATTAACCTGTTTTGATGATTTACCAAAACCTGGCACTCTCATAATTAATTTTCGATACTCACCTTTACCTAATTCTGGTAGTAACATTGCTTCAATTTCTTCTGTTTTAGATTTTGTAAAATTAAAGCCAGAGCCCTGAGGTGCTTTTATGATTACAAAAAAAGCTCCTCTATCTTCAGGTGCAATTAATTCTTTAGGTGTAAAATTAAATAAAAATATAGTTAATGCTAATGTTATACCTAAAAAAGAAATGATTATTTTTTTCTTTTTTATCCATAAAATCAAAGATTGCCTATAAGCAATGGTAATACTTTTTAAAAATTTTTCAAATCTAGTTACAGTTTTAGATTTTTCCATATTTTTTTTTAAGAATTTACTAGCCAACATAGGACTAAGAGAAAGTGCAACAAAACTAGATATGATAACGGCAGAGGCTAAAGTTATTGCAGTCTGGGTAAAAAGAACACCTGTAATACCTTTAATAAAAACTAAAGGAACAAACACAGCTACCAAAACTACTGTAGTTGCTATAATTGCAAATGATACTTGTTTAGCACCTTTGTAAGCTGCAACTAGAGGACTTTCACCAAGCTCAATTCTTCTAACAATATTTTCCAACATTACTATTGCATCATCTACTACAATTCCTATCGCAAGAATCAAGGCCATTAGAGTGAATAAATTAATAGAAAAATTAAAAATATAGATTGCCAAAAAAGTAGAAATTAAAGAAACAGGTAATGCTACAGCGGGTACAATTAGTGCTCTAATGTTTCCTAAAAATAAATAAATTATTATAGTAACTAAAATTAAAGCAACAAAAAGAGTTTTATAAACTTCCGAAATAGCAGCTTTTATATATCTACTTCGATCAAATGAAACTTCAAGATTTGTACCTTCTGGCAATGTTCGTCTTATTTCTTTAATTTTTTTTTTTATTCCATTAGCTACATCAATAGTATTTGCATCTGACTGTTGGTAAATACCAATTCCTACCACTTGCTTTCCATCCCCTTTAAAAACAGTTCTGGTTGATGCCGCACCCACCTCTACTCTAGCAACATCTTCTAACGTTATAACAGACCCATCTTTTGCTCTTTTAAGTGGTAATTTTTTATAATTTTCAAGGTTTTGGTAAGCTTTATCTAATTTTATCGTTAAATCGATATCTTTTGACTCTATTCTACCAGCTGGAAACTCAACGTTTTCTTTTCTTAAAGCTTGTTCAACTTCTTGTGTTGTTAAGTCTCTAGCTGCTAGTGCAATTGGATCCAGCCATACTCTAAGAGATGTTTTTCTTTCACCACCCAGCCTAACCCTTCCAACTCCAGGAACTGTTGAAAATGTATCCGTTAAAAAACGATCTGCATAATCTGTTAATTCAAGATCTGTCATTGTTTCTGAACTAAAAGACAACCACATTGTTGTCCTCATACCTGCGCTTTGTTTAAATATTTCTGGTGCTTTTGCGCCTTCAGGTAGATTATCTACTACACGTGCAACAGAACTACGAACATCATTAGTCACATCATCAAGGTCCAAACTAGTTTCAAATGTTAGTGTAATTCTAGAGCTTTCATCTTCACTAAATGAGTCTATTATTTCTAATCCAGGAGTACCTCCTACAAAATCTTCTATTTTTTGTGTAATTTGAGTATCTATTATCTCTGCAGAGGCACCCTTATAATCTGTTTGAATAGTCACAACAGGAGGCTGAACATCAGGTAACTCATCTGTTGGAATTTCTTGAAAAGTTATTATTCCAAAAATAACTAAAACTATACTCATTACTGAGGCTACAACAGGTCTCTTAATAGATAAATCTGTTAAAAACATTATCTGTTTTTTTGTTTAATTATTTTTATTTTACTTTTATCTCTAACTTTCGAGACACCTTCAGTAACAATTTGATCTCCCTCAGATACTCCATCTAAAACAGATACTTTTCCAAAATTTCTTTTTCCAATTTGTATATTAGTTTTATCTACAGTTTCTCCACTAACAACATATACGAAGGCAGTTTTACCCTGAATTGTAACGGAACTTTCTGGAACACCAATCTGTTGAATTTCATCATAAATAATTTTTACAGTTAATAATTGCCCAGGTATGATTTCAAATTTTGAGTTATCGACTATTACTCTTGCTAAAATTGAACGCGTAGATGGATCCACACGTGAACTGACTGATCCTATAATACCATTAAAATTTTTATTAAATGCTGTTGAAGATACTTCTGCTTTAAGTCCAGGTTTTAAAATACCAACAAAATTTTCAGGTACTTTAATATCTATAACAATTTTTTTAAGATCGTCTAATGTAATAATTAAACTATCAGTACCTAGTACACCCTGGGCTATTTCTCTTTTACCAAGTCTCCCCTCAATTTCAGCAATTACTTGTTCGTCATTTTTTAACGTAGCTATAATGTCCCCCACTTTGACAAATCTGCCTTCAATATTAAGTTTCTCTCTAATTTCTTCTTTTTTTATCCTGTAAGTTTTTGAATTTTGAGCTATCGCAGTACCAAAAGTTTCTATGCTCTTGAAAAATATAGATTTTTCAACTGTTGCAACGATTACGCCAGGTGGAGGTCTAACACTAAATTTTTTCTTAAAATGCAGACCAACAAAGTGTCTAGCTGTAATTATAGAGAAAATAATAATAAAAATGATTATTAATAATGTTTTAATTTTGCCAGTAGTTTTCATTTTTTATTTAAGTCCATATTCTGACCAAGATCCATCGTATATTGTTGGATTTTTATCATTTATAATTTTATTAGCCATAGCTAAAATGCACGCAGTAACACCAGACCCACAGGTAAAAACTTGTTGTCTGTCAGGTCTAATACCAGCATGCTCAAAAATTTTTATCAATTCATCTCCATGTTTAAATGTATGATCTAATTTATTAATACATTCAGTAAATGGTAAATTTATTGAATTTTTAATAGAACCACTTTTTAAACCAGGACGTGGTTCTGGCTCAGTACCTTCGAATCTTTTTATCCCTCTAGCGTCCACAACTTGAAAATCATTTACCCTTATATTTTTATCAATTTGTAACTTGGTTAACACTAAACTTTTAATTTCTTCGGCGATGTAGTTAGACTTATTATTTGAGTTTAAATTACTCATAATTTTTTTTTTATCAATTTTCCACTTCTTTAGACCACCATCTAAAATAAAAACTTTACTAATATCATGGCCAAAATAAACAAACATGTACCAACATCTGCAAGAACTAATAATATCAGAATTATCGTAGATAACTATTCTGTCTTGATTAGTGATACCGTAGTTAGATATTATTTTTTGCCATTTTTCTTTAGTCGGCAACATATGTGGCAAAGTTGAATCAAGTTCTGAATTCTTATCTAAATCAAAAAATTGTGAATTCTGTATATGTTCGCTTAAAAATTCTTTATACGCATCTCTATTTGCATTCGGCATATGCCAACTTGCATCTAAGATTTTTACTTCATCTAAATTTTTTTCAAGCCAATTAGTATTAACTAATGACACTATTGATTTCTCTTCATTATATATTTTTGATGGTACTCTTCTGCTTTGCAATAGTTTTTAATTTTTGAAATATTAGTTTCAATTTTTCTATCGAATTTTTCATTAAATAAGTTTTTGTATTTCTCTGCGGTATTTTTTTGTTGTTCATTTTCATAGAATATTTCACTTCTGTATTGAGTTCCCATATCAGGATATTGCATATCTTTTTGAGTAGGATCGTGAATTTTAAAAAAAACTTCTAACAATTTTTCGTAAGAAATAATTTTCTCGTCGTAATTTATTTTTACAGTTTCTGCATGCCCAGTTTTGCCAGTACAAATTTCTTCGTAATTAGTATTACTACTATCACCTCCGGCATAGCCGACTTCAGTTTCTATAACCCCAGTTAATTGGCGAAAAGTCTCTTCTGGTTTCCAAAAGCACCCAAGTGCTAAGTAAGATTTTTGCATAATTAATTTAATGTGTTAAAAAAGATAAAGGATATTCAATTGCTTACAAAAAATCAAACTGGAGTTTTATATATGGTGGCAAGCGTTATGTGCTTCGCGATCATGGATATATGCGTCAAATGGCTAAATTACTATCCATTTGGAGAAGTTTTTTTTGCAAGATTTTTTTTTGGATTAATCCCTATTTTTTTAATCATACCTAAAGATAAATGGACAAATTTTTATAAAACAACAAGACCTGGCTTACATGCCTTTAGAGCAATTTGTGGCTCAATAGCTTTCATTTGCATTTTCTTTGGATTGAGGCATTTACCCCTAGCCGATGTAGTATCACTTACTTTTGGCGGGCCAATTTTTGTAACTATTGCATCAATTATATTTTTATCAGAAAAAGTTGGGATCAAGCGTTGGTCTGCAGTTTTTTTAGGTTTTATAGGAATGATTCTTATAGTTCAGCCTGCATTTATTGAACTTAATTATTATTACCTATCACCTATTTTATTTTGCATTTTTTTTTCTGGTGTTGCAATAAGTGTTCGAGCTTTATCTAAAACTGAGCCAAATTATAGAATAGCTTTTTATTTTACAGTTCTTTGTACGGTCATAGGTCTTTGCACTTTGCCATTCGGATGGATAATGCCAACTACAAAAGACTTAGTTTTGTTTATAATTATGGGTTTGTGTGGAAGTATTGCAAATTTATTATTAACACAAAGTTATAGATTAGCTGAAGCCTCTCTAGTAACACCAATTAAATATTTAAGTTTAGTTTATGCAATAACATTTGGGTTCATAATTTGGGGAGAAGTTCCAAAACCTTTAATGTTAGCAGGTGCTTCACTTGTGTTATTAAGTTCTTTAATAATTTTTATAAGAGAAAAAAAATTAAAAAAAGAAATCGTTGTTCCTAGATCATGAAAAAACCCCCAACTTACTGGAACAAAGCCAAAGTATATTTGTCTAAAAAAGATAATGTTATTAAAAATTTAATCAACAACTATAAAGATGGACATTTAGTCACTCGTAATGACATTTTTTTCTCTTTATGTAAAAGTATTATTGGTCAACAGATAAGTGTAGCCGCAGCGAATTCGGTCTTCTTAAGGTTTAAGAAAAAATGTAAAAATAAAATTACAGCAAAAATGGTAAACAAATTATCTAGTGCTAGCTTAAAAAGCTGTGGGCTTAGTAGGCAAAAAGTTAGAGGTATCAAAGATTTGTCCAAAAAAATAATAAATAAAACTTTTAAACCTAACTTAATACATAAAATGAACGATGAAGAAGCGATAGAGTACCTATCAAGTCTTAGACAGATTGGAAGATGGTCTGCTGAAATGATATTATTATTTACTTTTAATAGGTCTAATATATGGCCCTTACAAGATATTGGCCTTCTAAGAGCGGTATCAAATAATTATAAAAAAAAATATTACCCACCAAAAGTATTTTTAGACAAACTTTACAAAAAGTTTACACCTTACTGCTCTGTTGCCACATGGTACCTTTGGAGATCGATAGATGATGAGCCAATTCAATATTAGGTACCTTCTATAATTTGATGGTGTCGTACAACCGTATCTTTTAAAATAGCATGAGCATCCTGATATTCCTTTGAATAAAAAAATGTTTCAGCGACAGAAAAAGATGGGAACTCAATAACTACAGTTCTAGGGGATTCATCACCTTCCGTAGTTATCTTCTTTCCTCCTCTTACTAAAAATTTACCTTTATATTTTTCAATTGCCTCTCTAGCTTTAACAGCATAGTTTTTTAAGACATCTTCATTTTTTATAATCTTATAAACAGTTACTACATATCCTTTCATTTACATCTCCTCTAAAATAATTTAGTTTTTTCTATGGACAACAAACTTATCGTAGATTGGAAAGAATATAATCTAATAGTAGAAAAATTAGCAGTTAAAATTCACGAAAGTGGATTTAAGCCAACAATGCTTATAGGTATAATGAGAGGGGGAGCTCCAATCATAGATGTATTGAGCAGAATATTTAAGCTTAAATGCGCGTATCTTGCCGTAGAATCTTACACTGGAACAGGTGTAGAGGATCAACAAGGAGAATTAGTTTTTTCAAGAGAAATGAGTTCAACAGTCCACGATATGGGCGGTAGATTACTTTTGTGTGATGATCTTTCAGACACAGGTATTACACTCAACAAAAGCATTGAATGGTTAAAAAAATACCCCCCCATAAAAGATAATATTGAGGCTATAAAAACAGCCGTGCTTTGGAAAAAGTTAGATTCTACTTTTGAGCCTGACTATTGTGCGGAAAGACTGAAAGATAATCCTTGGATTGTGCAACCTTTTGAAAACTATGAAGAAGTAAAAATTGAAGACTTGATAAAAAAACACAAAAAATAAATATTATCAAAAATTACAAAATTTTTTTTATGAAAAAATACGACTTAATTGTTATTGGTGCTGGGTCTGGTGGAGTTAGAGCTGCAAGAATAGCAGCTAATTATGGTGCTAAAGTTTTGATTGCTGAAGGTTTGAATTATGGTGGTACATGCGTTAATAGAGGGTGTGTTCCAAAAAAATTATTTACCTACGCAGCTCAGTTTAAAAATGATTTTGATATTGCTAAGTTTTATGGGTGGGAGTTGCCAGAAAAAACTTCTTTTAATTGGCAGATATTAATTAAAAATAAAGATCAAGAAATTGAAAGATTAAATGATATTTATAAATCTATTTTAGAAAAAAATAAAGTTGATCGTATAGATGGCTATGCATCATTTAAAAACTCAGAGATAATTCTTATAAACAATGAAGAGTATAAGGGGAAAAAAATTTTAATAGCTTCAGGGGGGGCTTGTAACAAACCAGCTTACAAGGCAAAAAATAAAGTTCTTACATCAGATGATATTTTTCATATTAAAAAATTACCTAAAGATATTTGCATTTTAGGAGGTGGTTATATTGCTGTTGAATTTGCCTGTATCATGAATGGCTTAGGGGTTAAAACAACCTTAGTTTATCGAGGTGAAAGAATTTTGAAAAGTTTTGATCAAGACTTAACTAATTTACTTCAAGAGGAAATGATTAAAAAAGAAATTGATATAAAATTTAACACAAATATTGAAGATATAATTGAAACAAAAGTAGGGTTAGAAATTAAAATACAACAGGGACAAAGCATAAAATCAGCTTGTGTTTTATCGGCTTTGGGCAGGTCACCTAATGTTGATCAATTAAATCTTGACAGAACTGATGTTGAGCAGAAAAAAAATGGAGCAATTATTGTTGACGAGTTCTCAAAAACAAATATCGACCATATTTTTGCAATAGGAGATGTAACTGATAGAATTAATTTAACTCCTGTTGCAATAAGAGAAGGTCATGCGTTTGCCGATAGTGAATTTGGTAATAATAAACGCTCAGCTTCGCATAAAAATGTACCTTCTACTGTTTTCTCAGATCCGCCCCTATCTACTGTTGGCATGACTACAGAGGAAGCTGAAAAATTAGGCTATAAGGTTAAAACATTTAAAACTCAGTTTTCACCTATGAAATATACTTTTGCGGATAAAAAGCCTAAAATCCTAATGAAATTATTGGTTGATGAAAAAACAGATAAAGTTTTAGGAATTCATATGTTGGGTCAAGATAGTCCTGAAATCATTCAAAGTTTAGCTATTGCTATAACAGCCGGGGCCACCAAGAAGGACTTTGATGAAACAACAGCTATTCACCCAACTTCTGCTGAGGAGTTTGTTACTTTAAAATAGAATAGACCAGAAAATAAGGGCTAGCTTTCACCAACCCTTAAGATTCAATTCTTAAGCTACATAAAAACTAGCAACACTCAACGCTGCAATAACCCATATTGCAGGCGAAGTAGAAACAAATTTTCCTGTAAAAATTTTAATTAAAGCATATGCAATAAAAGACAAAGCAATACCATTACTAATACTGTAAGTAAGTGGCATAGCTATCATTGCTAATACTGCGGGAGCTGACTCAGATATATCGTCCCATTTAATATCTGTAATATTTCTTACAAATAAAACGGACACAAAAAGTAAAGCAGCGCCATCAATTTCTTTAGGTAAGCTAGTTGCAAGAGGAGACAAGAATAAACAAGCCAAGAATAAAACTCCAATAACAACCGAAGTCATTCCTGTTCTGCCGCCTTCTTTTACACCAGCAGCTGACTCAACATAACTTGTTACGGTAGTAGTACCCATTAAAGCACCAGCAACTGTTCCAACACTGTCAGCCATCATAGCTTTGTGTATGTCTTTTATTTTTCCATTTTTTCCAACTTTTCCTGCTACGTTAGCCACAGATGTTAGCGTACCTGTCGTATCAAAAAAATCGATGAACAATAAAGTGAAAATCACTGTAGACATACCAGCCGTAAAAGCAGCACCAAGATCAAAATCGAATAAATAAGTCATTGATGGAGGAGTGCTCACCACACCATTAAATTTAGCTAATCCAGTAGCCCAGGCAATAATACTAAAAACCAGTATTCCAATAATGATATTACCTTTAACTTTTAATACTTCTAAAACAACCATACTTACAAAAGCAAGACAGGCTAAAAGAACTAGAGGATTTTTCATGTCACCTATTGTAACTAAAGTTACTGGATGATCTGCAACAACACCCATAATTTCTAATCCAATGATTGCTAAAAATAAACCAATACCGGCACCAATACCTAGTTTTAAGCTTCTGGGAATTGAATTTATTAACCAAGCTCTAATTGGTGTTAAGGAAATTATTAAAAACAACACACCTGCTACTAACACTCCACCTAAAGCCTCCTGAGGTGTGTAACCCATTCCACCAACAACTCCAAAAGCTACAAAGGCATTAATACCCATACCGGGTGCTAGACCAATCGGCCAAGTCTTACCGTAAAAGCCCATAATGAAACAAGCTATTGCGGTCGCAACTATTGTTGCAGTAAATACCGCACCAAAATCAAAAAATCCCTTCTCAGGACCAGCGAATTCGCCAGAAAGTATAAAAGGATTTAAAAACATTATGTAAGCCATTGTTAAGAAAGTAGTAACACCAGCTAACACTTCAGTTTTGTAAGTCGTTTTATTTTTTTTATAGTCGAAATATTTTTCAAACATTAGAATCTCCTTGTTAGCCTTAAATACCGCACATTAATGAATAAATCTTCGGTAATAATTCAAAATTACAACCTAAAGGTAATGTATCTGTTTATAAGATTAAGTTATATTCTACAGATAGTTGAAAATGAAAATTTTTTATAAAATATTTTTTTTAACATTATTTTTACTAAGCTTTCTAGGGTGTCAGATAATTAGTACAAAAGTCGATGATGTTACTAAAAAAGAAGAAAAAAAACTCAGTAAATGGATTGGAAAAACTGAGTTTAAATTAATCTCGTCTTTAGGTAAACCCGATCGTATTGATTTTGGAAATTCAAGAAGTAGGTATTATGTGTACGTGAGTCAAAAGTTAAAAATTAAGTGCGAAAGAAAATTTGAAATAAATCAAAACAATATGGTATTAGGCTTTAGCAGTAAAAACTGTTTCTAAAGTATGCCAGAAATTCAATCCAAAAGTCAATTAATAGATTATTTTAATAATGGTGTAAAAAAAGATGATCAATTACTTATTGGTGTAGAACATGAAAAATTTTTGTTCACTGGAAAAGAAAAGAAAAGAGCTAACTATGAACAAATTAAAAAAATTTTCAAAAATTTAGAAATTTTTGGCTGGAAACCAATTTACGAAAATAAAAATATTATTGGTCTCAGAAGAGGCGAACAACAAATAACAACAGAGCCAGGTTTACAGTACGAACTTTCTGGAGCTCCATTAAAAAATATTCACGCTGTATGTAGTGAAAGCTCAACACATTTTAATGAAATTAAAGAAGCATCAAAAAATTTAGATATTAGTACAGCTTCTATAGGGTTTGATCCGTTTAATAACCTCAATGAAGTGCCTCAGAATCCTAAAGAACGATATCAAATTATGACTAAAGAAATGCCAAAGGGTGGAGAGCTAAGTTTGCAAATGATGTATCAAACATCGGGTATTCAGATTAATTACGACTACACTTCAGAAAAAGATTTTGAAAAAAAATTTAAAGTTGGAAACTACTTGGTCCCACTAACTATAGCTTTATTTGCTAACTCTCCTTTTGCAGGTAAAAAATTTACTGGATATCTTTCATATCGAAATAAGGTTTGGCAGAACACAGCACGAGGTGGAATTATGCCAGTTGCTTTTGAAAATTTAAATTTTGAAAAATATTTAGATTATGCAATAAATTACTCTTTACTTTTTGTTGTGCACGAAGGCAAATACATCAAGCCTAACGGCCAAACATTTAAAGACTTTATGGAGGGAAATTTTTTACCTCTGAAAGGAATTAAAGCAACTGTTAAAGATTTCGAAACTCATCTAGCAACTATTTTTACTGAAGTTAGATTAAAACAATTTATAGAAGTTAGATCCATAGACACATGTGATTGGGGATGTATTTGTAATGGACCTGCTTTTTTTACAGGATTACTTTACGGAGCGCTGGATGAATCCTATGACATAGTTAAGTCATGGTCAAAAGAAGATGTGATGGAAGCTTATTTAAAATCTCCAAAACAGGGACTAGAGACTGAACTAAAAGGAAAGAAATTATACGAATGGGGAAAAATTTTTTTAGATTTAGCTAAAAAAGGATTAAATAAAAGAAAAGAGATGAATTCCAACAACAAAGATGAGACGATATATTTAAAACATATAGAGGATATCGTTGATAGGAGAACTAACCGGGCTCAGTTATTATTAGAACAATTTAACAAACAGGAGAACTTAGATTTTTTTAGTCATGCAAAAGAAGATTTTAGCTATTCAGGGCTCTAGTTTAACCAGAGTAAACGTTGAAACAGACACAACTTTATTTTTAGCTTTAGAAGCTCAAAAGAGGGGTTATCAAATTTATTATTATGAACCACAAAACTTAAGTTTCATAGATGGAAAGGTTTACGCAAAATGTTTTCAATTAACATTTTTTGGAGAAAGCAAGAAGTTTTATAAAATTAATAAAAAATTAAATTTTGATTTGTTTAAAGCAAAAGTTTTATTGATAAGAAATGAACCACCTTTTAATCAACAATATATTAACACTACTTTTATTTTAGAACATTTAGCAAAAAAAGTTAAAATTATAAATAACCCTAAATCTATCAGAGAGGTTCCGGAAAAACTTTTTTCAATCCGCTTAACAAAATATATGCCATCAACTTTAATCAGTGAAAATCTAGAAGAAATTAAAAATTTTTTTAAAACAAATAAAAAAGTAATAGTTAAGCCTATAAATAGTTACAGCGGAAACGAAGTCTTACTTCTAAATAGCTTTAATAGTAAAATTATTACAAGATACATTAAAAAACATAATCATATTATTTTTCAAAAATTTCTACCTAAAATATCAAAAGGAGACAAAAGAGTTTTTATAATCAATGGTAAGGTCAAAGGGTCGATTGCAAGAGTACCCAAAAAAGGAAGTATCCTATCCAACATGAGTAAAGGTGCTGAGGCAGAAATTAGTAAATTAACAAAACAAGAAATGAAGATAAGTAAACAAGTAGCTATTTTGTTAAAACAACAGAATATTTATTTTGCCGGAATCGATTTTATTCAAGGTCAATTAATTGGCGACATAAACGTTACAAGTCCAACTGGATTAGCCACATATTATAGTTTGACTAAAATTAATTTAGCTAAATATTTTTGGGATAATCTTTAAAAGATTACATACCTGTTGAGTACAAAAAACAATTGATTAAACTCTTTAATATTGAGATAAGCCCATTATAAAATGACAGGTTACGTAATATTTAACATAAACATTAAGAACCCCGAAGGCTACAAAGAATATGTTGCTAAGATAGGTGATATCATAAAAAAATTTGGTGGAGAATATTTAGTTAGAGGTGGCGAATACAAAGTTATGGAAGGTGAATGGAAGCATCCGCGCACAGTAGTTATTAAATTTCCAACTTACGAAAAAGCATTAAAGTGGTACAATTCTGAGGAATACAAACCTATTAAACCAATTCGATTAGCAAACTCAGAAGCTAATGGAATTATAATAAAAGGAGTTTAGCGATGATAGAAAAATTTAATAATATTTTTTATTTAACAATCTATTTAGTTCATTTTGCAGG